>Ga0153994_1000128_pt1 | contig 32103 bp, 35 predicted proteins | sample TSNC078MetaG_FD_104735 | JGI IMG/M metagenome (GOLD analysis project Ga0153994, IMG submission 104735) | Attine ant fungus gardens microbial communities from North Carolina, USA - TSNC078 MetaG | ecosystem: Host-associated > Fungi > Mycelium > Unclassified | place: USA: North Carolina, Lumber...
AAGACCGACGACGGAACCATCACGCAGGCTCCCGTGCGCGTGACCTGGACCGCGGACTCCGGCGTGCAGATCGCACCAGGGCAGTTCCAGGAGTTCACGATCTCGGCGGGCGCCGTGCCCAAGACCGGCCAGCTCGTCCTGCCGACGCACCAGTACTACAGCGACGGCAGCGTGGTCGACTGGAGCGAGAAGACCCCGGCGTCCGGGGCAGAGCCCGAGCACCCAGCGCCGACGATCTACGTGACCGACCCTGTGCCAGCCGCCGAGGGCGAGAACCTCGTCGCGAGCTCGACGCCGGAGCCGGTCGCCGCGTCGTCCGGGCTGGCGGCCGACGCCCTCGCGATCGGCCTGGGTATCGGCGGACTCGCGCTCGGCGCCATCGCGCTCGTCGTCGCCGTGTTCGCGGCCACCAGGCGCGGGCGTGGGAAGGTGGGGGCATGACGCACCGCATCCGCACCGCATCCATCGGGGCGCTGACCGCCGCCATCGCGGCCGTCGCTGTCGCGGTGCTTCCCGTGGCGAGCGCGTCGGCGCACGACTACCTGGTCGGCAGCGACCCGGCGGCCGACGCCGTCGTGAGTGCGCCGCTCGACGCGGTGAAGCTCACGTTCAACGACCGCGTGCTCGACATCGGCGGCAACAGCGCGCTGGTGACCGTGACGGGTCCCGATGCGGCGACCCGCCACTTCGAGACCGGATGCGCGACCATCGCGGACACGGTCGTCAGCGCACCGGTGGCGCTCGGCGCCGCAGGGAAGTACACGATCACCTACCAGATCGTGTCGGCGGACGGCCACCAGGTGTCGAACTCGTACGCGTTCAGCTACCAGCCGCCGGCAGGAACGGCAGAGGCGGCAGGCACGGAGAAGACGGCGTGCGGCGCCAGTACGTCCACGCCGAGCGCCGAGCCGACCACCTCGGCGACGCAACCCGCCGCCGCCGAGCCGACGGAGACCGCAGGGTCCCCGCAGCCGACCGCAGCCGCATCCACGGATATCGGCCTCGTGATCGGGATCGCGGTCGCCATCGTGGTGCTCGCGATCATCGCGGTGGTCATCGTCCTCCTCACCGCCCGCCGCAAGCCCAAGCCCGGTCCCGGTCCCGGTCCCACGCCCGACGAGTAACAAGCAATCGAGTCCGGACTTGTTCACACCTCGCGACGGCGTGTCGCCTGAACAAGTCCGGACTCGATGGATGCGCTGCGGGGGCCGGGGCGGGGGCAGGGGGCGTCAGGGGGTCGGCATGCTGCCGTTGACGTTGAGGGTCTCGCCGGTGACGTAGCTGGACTCCGCGGAGGCGAGGAAGACGTACGCCGGTGCCAGCTCGGTCGGCTGACCGGCGCGGCCGAGCGGCGTCTGCTCGCCGAAGTCGGGGAGCTTGTCCTTCGGCTGACCGCCAGAGACCTGCAGGGGTGTCCAGATCGGCCCGGGCGCGACGGCGTTCACCCGGATGCCGCGCGGCGCCAGCTGCCCGGCGAGCGCCTTGGTGAACGTGTTGATCGCCGCCTTCGTGGTGGCGTAGTCGACCAGGATCTCGCTCGGCAGGTATGCCTGCACCGAGGTCGTGTTGATGATGCTCGAGCCGGGCTCGAGGTGCGGGAGCGCCGCCTTCGTGATCCAGAACATCGCGTACACGTTGGTGCGGAACGTCTCGTCGAACTGCTCGTCGCTCAGGTCCTCCAGCCGTTCGCAGAACTGCTGCTTGCCAGCGTTGTTGACCAGGATGTCGATGCCGCCGAGCGCTTCGACGGCGTCGGCGACGAGCCCGCGGCAGGCCTCGGCCGTCGTTATGTCGTACGGCAGCATGGCGACGGTCGCGCCGCTGCCCTCCACGACGGCCGCGATGCGGCGGGCGTCCTCCTGCTCGTCGGGCAGGTAGGCGATGGCGACGTCTGCGCCCTCCCTGGCGAACGCGATCGCGACGGCAGCGCCGATCCCGGAATCGCCTCCGGTGACCAGCGCCTTCCGCCCGGTCAACCTGCCCGTGCCGCGGTAGGTCGCCTCGCCGTGGTCCGCCCTGGGCGCGAGGTCCGCATCCAGGCCAGGCGCATCCTGGTGCTGCTTGGGGGCGTCGACGGAGTCGAAACGGTCGACGGGATTCTGAAAGGTCAGTTGGTCGGTCATGAGGCGGACGGTACGCCGGGCCGCGCGCGCGTCGCAGGGGGTTTACGCCGGGCAGGGCGCGGGCGTAACGTCTCCGCATGGACAAGGACGCCCAGAACCAGCCGACAGCGGTACCCACCGAGCAGATGGACCCGGACATCGTTCCGGCCCCGCTCCCCGACCCCGCCGCCGTCGACGACGGAGACGAGGAGGACGGGCGCCTCTGAGCACAGCGATGGCGCGGCGGTCCTGGTCAGTCGGGGGCGCCGCCTGATGCCGTGTCCTCTTCGGTCTCGGCGTTGTGGTGCTCCTGCTTCGACGGTTCGGAGTCCTGACCGTGGTCGTGGATGGCTGCCGTGAAGTCGGCGCTCGTCATCTCCTTCTCTCCGTCGTCGAGGTCGGGGCGGTTCTGGTCGCTCATCCGGTGATCCTTCCGTCGCGGGGGCGCCGGTGCGCCCCGTAGGCTCCGGACGGTAGCCCCCGCATCCTCCCGGCGGAAGGGGGTGTGGACGGCAACAGGTGGCAGTTTCGCCGGCGCCAGAGGACACACACGTTCGGTTGAGCCCGCGCACAGCCTCGTGAGGCAAGGTGGGCGGGTGGAGATCGTTGTCGACGTGGTGCTCGTGGTGCTCGCCGTCGTCGCCATCGCCGCGGGGTGGAGCAACGGAGCCATCCGTGCCGCCGGTTCCCTCGTCGGACTGGGACTCGGACTCTGGGCGGGGCTGAGCCTCGCCCCGCTCGTCGTCGCCTGGCTCGCCGAGGCCGGCTGGGGAAGCGTCACGGAACGCTCGGTCGTCGCCGCCATCGTCATCCTGGTCTGCGCCGCCGTCGCGTACGCCATCGCCGCCGGACTGGCGTCGCTGATCGGAAAGCTGCTGCGCCACGGACCGATCCGCTGGCTCGACTCGCTCGTCGGCGCCGTGCTCGGACTGCTCACCTGGGCCGTCGTGGTGTGGCTCGTCGCCGGTTTCGCCATGGCCACCAGCCTGGCGACGGTCGTGCAGGCCGCCAGCTCGTCACGCGTCGTCGCGACCCTCGACAGCATCGCGCCGTTCCCGGCCAGCACGGTGCTCGGAGCGGTCGACGATGCCCTCGCGGGGGCCGGTCTTCCCCAGGTCTTCGAGAGCGGCGAGTCGATCAAGACGATCCAGGCGCCGGACCCGTCCGTGCCGAGCGCCGTGGCGGCGACGGAGTCCTCCGTCGTCACCGTTCTCGCGTCGAAGCCCGCGTGCGGCGTCGACTCGGAGGGCAGCGGCTGGGTGGTGCAGAGCGGCAGGGTCGTGACGAACGCGCACGTGGTCGCCGGCGCATCCACCATCGTCGTGCGGGAGCCGGCCACCGACAGGGTGGAGCGGGCGACGCTCGTCGCGTTCGACCCTGAGCGCGACCTCGCCGTCCTCGACGTCACCGACCTCATGGCGCCGCCGCTCGACATCGGGCCGGATGTGACCGCCGGCGCCCAGACGTACGCGGCGGGGTATCCGGGCAACGGCCCGTTCACGATCAGCCCGGAGCGCGTGCGCGACCGCATCATGGCCCGCGGCACCGACATCTACCAGTCCGGATCGGTCGACCGCGACATCTACTCGCTGCGCGGCAGCGTGCGTCCCGGCAACTCTGGCGGTCCGCTGCTCGACTCGTCCGGCGACGTGGTCGGCGTGGTGTTCGCCCGCTCGACCGTCGACCCCGACACGGGATACGCGCTCACGCTCGCCGAGCTGCGGCCGGTGCTGTCGTCGGTGAGCTCCGCGCCGATCAGCTCAGGCGCCTGCTCCACGGGCTGATCGCGCGACGTCGCGCGGAACACTTTCGGGCGCGAGGTGGTTGGCTGGTGACATGAAGGCTGTCACTTACACCTCGACCGGACCATCGGATGTGCTGCAGTACGGCGAGCGCGACGAACCGCACGCAGGACACGGCGAGGTGCGGGTGCGCATCCACGTGTCCGGCGTGAACCCCACCGACTGGAAGTCGCGCAGCGGCAGCGGCGCCGGTGAGCTCGCCCGTGCGCAGGTGCCCAACCAGGACGGCGCAGGCGTGGTGGACGAGGTCGGCGACGGGGTGAGCGGGCTCAGCGTCGGAGACAGGGTCTGGGTGTGGGATGCGGCATACCAGCGTGCGGACGGGACAGCGCAGGAGCTCGTCGTGCTGCCGGAGCGCCAGGTCGTGCCGCTGCCACAGGATGCGTCGTTCGACCTCGGCGCGTCCGTCGGCATCCCAGCGCTCACCGCCCACCGCGCGCTCACCGTGCACGAGGGAGGGCCGGCAGAGCTGTCGCCCGGCGCGCTCCACGGGCGCACCGTCCTGGTCGCCGGTGGAGCGGGCGCGGTCGGCCACGCAGCCATCCAGCTCGCGGTGTGGGCGGACGCGACCGTGATCGCCACGGTCAGCAGCCACGAGAAGGCCGAGCTCGCCAGAGCGGCCGGCGCCCACCACGTGGTCAACTACCGCGACGGCGACACGGCCCAGGCGATCGGCGCTCTCGCCCCGCGCGGCGTGGACATCGTGGTCGAGGTCAACCCGGCCGCCAACGCGGAGCTGGATGCGCCGATCGCCGCCCCGAACGCATCCATCGCCGTCTACGCGGACTCCCCAGGCGAGGCGACCGTCGCCATCCCGGTGCGGCCGAGCATGGGCAAGAACCTGCGCTACCAGTTCGTGCTCACCTACACGACGACCCCCGCGTCGAAGGACGCCGCCGTGCGCGCAGTGGCGGCCGCCATCGCGGACGGCGCGCTGCCGATCGGTGCGGAGCACGGTCTGCCGGTGACGCGGTTCCCGCTCAGCGAGACGGCAGCGGCGCACGACGCCGTCGAGGGTGGCATCGTCGGGAAGGTGCTCATCGACGTGGCGTGACGGCCCCGTCGCCGATCGGGGCCGATCCGGTCAGGATTCCGGCGCCTGGCCGGTGTAGAAGCCGTAGGTCGCGTCGGCGTTCCTGGCCGCCTGTTCCGGGTCCGCTCCGGCGGCGACGTGCGCGGCCGCCCAGCGGTCGGCCACGGCACGGGTGAACGCCTTGCCGTCGTCGGAGAGCGCCCAGGCCTCGCCCTCCTCGGGTGAGATCGCGCCGTCGAGACCGCCGAGGTTGAGAGCGAGGCCGACGAGGGCCTGATCCCAGCCGACGCCGGTGGCCCCTGGACCGAACGTCTCCCACATCCCGGCGGGAACATCGGCGACCAGGGCGGAGTGCTCCAGCTCGAACCGCGTGCTGTCCTCCGTCACGGCCGTGAGCCGCACGGTGACCCAGGTGACCCCTCCGCCGAACTCCCAGGTCACGCGGTACTCGGCACTGCCGTCCGCCGGCGGCGTGCAGGACAGCACCTCGCCTCCGGCGTTGCCGGTGAGCTGGTATCGGCCGCCGAGGCGGAGGTCGCCGGAGACGGGGAGGAACCAGCGGGCGATCCGCTCTGCGGTCGTCGTCGCCTCCCAGACATCGTCGATGCCGGCCGGGTACTCCTGGCCGATGGTCTGGATGCGCGTAGGAGCGCCATCGACCTCCACGGTGCGCAGGCTCCGGGTGACGGCGTCGATCTGGGGGGTCACGTCGACCATGATTGCTCCTCCTCGAGGTGTGCTGGATCATCGGAATGCGCGCGCTCGGCGGCCAGGCGGCGCTCACGTCCGCCCCTCGCCAGCTCCGTGCCGAGAGCCGCGAGCGGGCCGCGCCAGAAGCGCTCGAACGGGCTCAGCCAGTCGTTCGCCTGCTGAAGTCCGTGCGGGTCGACCGCGTACAGCCTGCGGGTGCCCTCCGGACGGACGGTGGCGAAACCGTGCTCCCTGAGTATCCGCAGGTGCTGCGACACCCCCGGCTGGCTGATGCCGAACTCCTCCACGATGACGGAGGAGAGGCGTCCTGCCGACTCCTCTCCTTCCAGAAGGAGTTCGAGGATTCGCCGCCTGACCGGGTCTCCGAGAACATCGAACGCGTGCATGGACCCAATTGTTGCGTTGCTTCTTATATAAGTCAAACCTTAACGATGGAGGCGGGCGACGAGCTGTGCACGCGGGCCCGCCCCACCTGGACCACCAGTGCCACGGCGGCGGCGAGCGCGATCGCCGCCGCGTATCCGAGCGCGGTCGGCAGCAGACCGACGACGCCGATCAGCTCGCCGGCGATCAGGGCGGGAACGCCGTACGCGACGTAGCTGACCAGGAAGATGCCGGCGAACAGCTCTGCACGCTGGTTGTTCGGCGCGAGCGGTGCGAGCATCCGGAGCATCGAGGAGAACCCGGCGCCGAAGCCTGCGCCCGCGATGACGGCCCCGGCGAACAACAGCCAGAGCACCGCGAAGGCCATGCCGGCGGCTGCGACGGCGATGCCGATCACGATGGCAACCATCGAGACGATGGCGGTCCTGCGTGCTGGCGCACGGGTGAGCAGCAGTCCAGCCGTCGCGCCGACCGCGGGCGGCACGGCCACGATGGCGCCGTTGAGCAGCCCGCTGTCCAGGTGGAAGACTCCGCTCAGGATGGACGGGGAGAGGCCGATGAACAGGCCTGCGAGCATCCAGGTGGACGCGAAGAGCGGGATCGCTCCGACGAACTCGGCCCGCGCCGCGCGCGGGATGACCAGACGCGGGATGAGCGAGCCGAGCGCTCCCGGCCGTCGCGTGACGGTCTCCCCCACACCGAGCACCACGAGCAGGCCCGCCACGAACAGGACCACCAGCGAGACGAAGACGATGGTGGTCGGCTGCGGCACGAACTGCACGGCGAGGCCGGTGAAGAATGCGCCGAGCGCGATGCCGCCGACCGGTGCCGTGCTGCCGATGGTCGCGCCCAGCTTCTTGTGCCGCTCCGGCGCGAGCTCCACGATCGCGGCCGTGAAGGTGCTCATGGCCGCGCCTGTCGCCACCCCTTGCACCGCGCGGGCGGCGATGATCCAGCCGATGTCCCTCGCGAAGAGGAACATCAGCATCGCGACCACCTGCAGGGCGAGGGCGCCGATCAGCACGGGGCGGCGGCCGATGTGGTCGGAGAGCGAGCCGGCGACCAGCAGCGTGACCAGGAGGGTGATGGCGTAGATGGCGAACGCGACGGTGAGCAGCCACGGCGCGAAGCCCCACTCGTGCTGGTAGAGCACGAAGAGCGGACTCGGAGCCCCGACGGCGAGCGCGACGGCCACGAACGCCAGCGAGGTGCCGACGAACGCCGGCATCGGGCGCAGCCTGCGACGCGCGCGGCCGGCGTCGGCGCGGCCGGCGTCGGTGCGGCCGGCGTCGCCCGCCGGGTCCACTGCACGGCGGATGCGCGCGACGGAGGCGGTGCTGGTCTCTTCTGCTGTCGTCATGATTCCCTCCAAAAGCAAATCTGATTGCTTTAAGGATGCTAAACCCCCGCGCCCTTCAAAAGCAACAAGATTTGCTTTAAGCTATTCCGTATGGAGACAACCACCCCGAAGCGCACGGGGGGACGCAGCGCTGCGGTCATCCACAGTGTCCGGACCGCCGTCGAACAACTCGTCAAAGAACGCGGGCAGGACCGCGTCACCGTGCCGATGATCGCTGAGCGAGCCGGCGTCAACCCCACGAGCATCTACCGCCGCTGGGGCGACCTCCCCACCCTCATCAACGACATCGCCACCTACCGACTCGACCCGGAGCGTCCGCTTCCGGCGAGTGGCAGCCTGCGGGAAGACCTCACGGTCTGGGCCCGCGAGCTGGTCAACCACTATCGCAAGCCGGTCAATGCCGCACTCCTCCGCGGTGGAGCGGGAGCCGCGGGAGAGTCGACCTCCGACTGCCTGCGCAACCGGCGCGAAGAAGCCACGATGTTCGTGGAGCGTGCTGCCGACGTCGGGCTCACGGTCGATGACATCGTCGACACCGTCGTCGCCCCGATCGTGCACCGCACGATCTTCCAGCCGTGGCGGCTCACCGACGACACCGCCGACGAGCTGGTCACGCGGCTCTTCCGCCTCGCCGACTGACTCCACCTGGATGAACTGCCCGATCTGGATGAGCTGCCCGATCTGGATGTACTGACCCGACCTGGATGTACTGACCCGCCCTGGATGCGGTCGCCCGCGGCCTCCGCAGGTGGCGTCCCAGCCGCTAGGGTCGGGAACGTGAGTCGGGAACCTGGCCAGGAGGAGCGGGGCGGAGCGAGGCGGACCGCCGCGGAGCGCGCCGCAGCACGCTCCGGCTGGGCCGTCGGCATCGCTACGGCCGCGTACGGCATCTCCTTCGGAGCGCTCGCCACCGCATCCGGCCTGGACGTCTGGCAGACGTGCGTGCTGAGCCTGGTCATGTTCAGCGGTGGCTCGCAGTTCGCACTGATCGGCGTGCTCGCCTCCGGCGGCGTCGCCGCCGGAGGGTCTGCGATCGCGGGGGCGGCCCTGCTCGGCGTGCGCAACTCGTTCTACGCGCTCCGCCTCTCCCGCATCATCGGACCAGGCTTCTGGCGGCGCACGGCCGCGACCCAACTCACCATCGACGAGTCGACAGCCGTGGCGACCGCCCAGCAGGAGCCGCGGGCGCAGCGCATCGGCTTCTGGACGACGGGCCTGGTCGTCTACATCGGCTGGAACATCACCACGCTGGCCGGCGCCCTGCTCGGCAACCTGATCGGCGACGTCAAAGCGTACGGCCTGGACGCCGCTGCCGCCGCCGCGTTCCTCGGCCTGCTCTGGCCGCGGCTCAAAGCACGACAGACCCAGGCGGTGGCGGTCGCTGCCGGGTTCGTCGCCACCATGCTCACCCCGTTCCTGATGCCTGGCCTGCCGGTGCTCGCCGCAGCGGCGGTCGCGATCGTCGTCGGCGTGCTGAACCTGTTCGGCCGTCGCAGCGATCCCCCGCACCCTGAGGCGATCCCGATGGAACGCGAGGTGGAGCCGTGACGACCTGGAACATCATCCTGCTCGCCTCGATCGCTGTGCTCGCCCTCAAGGCGGTCGGCTGGCTTGTGCCGCCGAAGGCGCTCGACCACCCGACGGTCGCGCGGGTCAGCGACCTCCTCACCGCAGCGCTGCTCGCCGCTCTCATCTGCGTGCAGACGCTGGGCGCCGGTCAGGCGCTGCAACTGGATGCGCGGCTCCCCGCCGTCGCGATCGCCGCCGGCCTCTACGCCCTCCGCGTCCCCTTCATCGTGGTCGTCCCCGCCGCAGCCGTCGTCGCCGCCCTCATCCGCCTCCTCACCTGACCGGCGCCGGCGAGCCGGCAGGGTGTCGGAGGCGCTTCGTATGCTCAGGACGCAGCGGGCCGGGCTGCGGACCAGAAGGAGAGCAGTGGGCGCGTGGCACCCGGTGACGAACGCACAGGCGAACGAGTGGGTCCTGCGTCAGGGGACGCTCGGCGCACCGTACGCCGTGGTCCGCCGGTTCGCGTTCGGAGACCCGAACCGTCCGGATGTGTGGTTCCGAGTGGTCACCTGGGCTCCCACATCCACTGGTCGTGAGCTGATCGGCTGGTGCCGCACCCTGGAGGCCGCCGCGGCCGCCGGGTGGGACTACCGGTGCGCGGAGGAGTCGTGGCGCCACCACCTCGCGGCGAAACGAGTGGATGCGGCCGCGATGGCGGACCAACGCCCTCCCGCCTCCGATCTGGTGCGGTTCTATCGCGCGGCATTGCGGCGCCGTCCGACCGGGAGCACGATGGAGCGGACACCCTCCGGAAGGCGAACATGAGCGAACCTGTCGACGTCGATCCCGCGGATGGCCGCAGCGAGAGCGCCTCCCAGCGGGCGGATCGGAACTGGGCGGACATCCTGCAAGAGCTGCGCGTGACGCAGACCGGCACGCAGATCATCAGCGGCTTCCTGCTGACCATCCTGTTCCAGCAACGGTTCGCGGAGCTCGACGGCTTCCAGGTCGGCTTCTATCTCGTGCTCGTGGTGCTCGCCGCCGCGTGCACGGCGCTCGGCCTCGCGCCGGTCGCGCTGCACAGGCAGCTCTTCCGCCATCACGAGAAGGTGGAGACCGTCGCGATCGCGAACAGGCTCCTGCGCGCGACGCTGGCGCTGGTAGCACTGCTGACCAGCGGGGTGGTGTTCTTCGTGTTCGACGTGCTCCTGGGCCCGGTGGTGGGGGTCATCGTGGGAGGGGTCGTCCTGGCCATGCTCGTGGTGCTGCTCTACGTGTTCCCCCGTGCGACGCTCGGGCGGATCAGTCGATGACGGCCGCCGTGCGGTCGAGGTTCGCCGTGCGGTCGAGGATCGCCGCGACGTCGGCGAGCACGGCCTCGAGCATCCCGACGGCCACGCTGTCACCGGACGCGACCGCCTCCGCGAAGTCGAGCACTCTTTCCCTGTCGAGGATGCTCGCGGCAGACGGGGTGAGGTAGAGGTAGCGCAGCACGCGCAGGTGGACCGTCTCGATGGCCTCGGCCAGCACCTGGTTGTCGATGGACGCCAACGCTATGAGCAGCACCCGCTGGAAGATCTCGATGGGCGAGACGCCGGCATCGCGCTCCAGGCGGCCGGCGACCAGTCGCAGTTCCAGCTCGTCGCCCTCCGTGCGCAGCCTCAGAGCCTCGGCGAGCGCATCGGGGTAGAGCTTCTGCAACACCAGGACGGCCCCGGCGATCTCTTCGTCGATCAGGGGAGCGACGCGGGTGAATCTGTTGGGCGCCGTCGTGACCAGGCCGAGCGGGACGAGCCGGCTCAGCGCCTCGCGGATGGGCGTGCGGGACACGCGCAGCCAGGCCGTGAGCTCCGCATCCTTCAGCCGCTCGCCCGGGGCGAACCCCCCATTCAGGATGCGGGTGAGCAGCACCTCGAAGACGTCGTTGCGCAGGAGCCGACGATCGGCGGTCAGCGCAGGAATACCGGTCGGAAAGCTCGAAGAGTCGTCGATGGTCATGGGTTGGTCTGTTCTTCCTGTTCACGGATTTGCGGGAGAGCGGATGTGGCCCAGGGAACGGGTGTTATATTTCTATGTATATCATTGAGCATCTAAGCTTCACAACCTTTCATTTACCCGAAGGAGCCGGCCGTGCCGATGCCGACAGACCACGTGGCCCGCGTTTCGCTCTCCGACGAGGCGTACACGCGCATCGAGGCCGCGATCATGAACGGCACCCTCGAACCAGGTGAGCGCCTCCGCGACCCCGATCTCGTGCAGTGGTTGGGAATCTCCCGCACACCGATCCGTCATGCCCTCGACCGTCTCCTCGACCAGGGGCTCGTCGAGATGGAGCGCAACCGATACACCAGGGTCGCCGGGTTCGACATCGCCGGTGTGCGCCAGGCGATCGAGGTGACGGGCGACCTCTGGGCAGGGGCGGCCCTCCGCAACCGCGAGCGGTGGTCGGAAGAGGAACTCCGCCTGCTCGACGACAGCTGCGCTGCCCTGGTGGATGCGGCACAGCAGAACGACACCACCCTCTACGTCCAAGCGGTCGAGCACCTGGCCGCCCTCTACGTGCGCGTCGAAGGCAACGCGGTGCGGCTGCGCGCTCTCGCCAACGCGATGCCGCAGGTGCGTCGCATCGCCCGCAAACTCTCCGGCGGGGTGGACGCAGACGCGGTGCGCGCGTTCGCCGCCCCTCTCGCGGCAGCGACGAGGAACGGCGACGGTGAGGCCGCCGCCACCCAGATCGGCGCGTACATCGCGCGCATCGGCGATGCGCTCGGCGCCCTGGAGAACTGACCGTCGCATCCGGGGGCTGCACGGTCAGGAAGATCCGTGCAGGCCCGGATGCCCCACCCCGGGAGCCCCCCATAACCTGGTCTCAGACGTTCGACCGGGGGGACGAACTACCGGGGGGAAACACAGATCGAGGCCGGAGCGGCGAAACGCACCGGCCTCGATTCTTGTGTCCCGCTGCCGGGGTCGGCCGCAATCGTGCCGGCGACCTACCGCTCGACCACGAAGGCGACGTGGCGACGGAGGACCGTCATCGCATCCCGGAGCGCCTTGTCGGTGGCGCAGCTCGCTTGCGCGACCATCCCGACCCCTGGGCCGGCGAACACGCGAAGCAGCGCAGCGTCGTGCAGGGTGACCCCGGAGTCGACGGGCGAGTAGACGATGCGCAGCACATCCATGGTGCTGCCTTTTCCGGAAGCCGCGGTGTCGTTCAAGGCGAGGACGGAGCCGGCACGCAGTGCGCGGTTCTCGTGGAGATCGCTCGTCGCGTCGACGAGGGCGGCGCTGGAGCGGGCGTCGTCGTGGTCGACGACGTAGTCCTCGTCCGTGACGTCGAAACGGTCGAGGCTGACGATGCACCCCGTGCCGCGCTGGCGGTACTCGATGTACGAGGCGTCGCCGCCTGGCTCGACCGTCCAGCCGGAGACGCGGTCGAGGTCCGTGTAGAACGAGATCGCTCCCGCATCCGCCTGGGTGAGGGCCGCACCGTCTGCGAACGTCAGTGCAGAAGCGTGGGCGCCGACTCCTGGGACGCATCCAGTCAGCAACACGGCGACGGCGATGGCAGCGGTGCACGCTGCGATGACCCGACGGGATGCGGTGGTCGCGAGCACGTGCTCCCCCTTCTACGCTCCCCCATCCTCGCACGCACCGCGCGGCCCGAACAGCACGAAAGCCGGACCCCGAAAGGGGTCCGGCTTCGTGTTTCGCTGCTGGTGACTACTTGGTCAGCGGCTCAAGGGTCGGGTCGTTGGCGTACGCCTCCGCCGCGTTCTCCTTGGTCACGACGACCGGGGTGAGCAGGTAGGCCGGGACGACCTTGACGCCGTTGTTGTACGACTTGTCGTCGTTCGTCTCAGGCTTCTTGCCCTGCTGCAGGTCGGAGACCATCGCGATGGCCTGCTTGACCAGCGCGCGGGTGTCCTTGTTGATGGTCGAGTACTGCACGCCGGCCATGATCGACTTGACCGACTCGGCCTCGGAGTCCTGACCGGTGACGATCGGGACCGGCTTGCCAGCGCCCTGCACCGACGTGATGATGGCGCGGGCCAGGGTGTCGTTCGGCGACAGGACGCCGTCGAGCTCCGTCGAGCCGTAGTTCGCGGCGAGCAGGGTGTCCATACGGGTCTGCGCGTTCGCCGGGAGCCAGCCCTGCGTGGAGGTCTGCTTGATGTCGGTCTGCTTGGAGACGACCGTCAGCGTTCCGTCGTCGATCTTCGGCTGCAGGATCTTCATGGCGCCGTCGAAGAAGACCTTCGAGTTCGCGTCGTCCGGCGAACCGGAGAACAGCTCGATGTTGTACTTGGTCTTGTCCGGGTACTTGGCCTTCATGCCGTCGAGCAGGGCCTGGCCCTGGAGCTCGCCGACCTTCTCGTTGTCGTACGCGACGTAGTAGTCGACGTTCGGCGTGTTGAGGATGAGGCGGTCGTACGCGATGACGGTCGCGCCGGCGTCGTGCGCTGCCTTGGCCTGCGCGGCGAGCTGGCCACCGTCGACGGCGCCGATGATGACGACCTTGGCGCCGTTGGTGATCATCGACTGGATCTGCGACTGCTGGTCGGAGACGCCGGAACCACCGGCGTACTGGACGTCGCCCTTGAAGCCGGCGTCCTTGAGGCCGTTGGTGAACAGGTCACCAGCGAGCACCCAGTTCTCCGACGTCTTAGTCGGGAGGGCGACGCCGATCGTGGCGCCCTTGTCGAAGCCGGCGGCTCCGGTCGAGTCGCCTGACGAGCCACGGCTCGAGCAGCCCGAGAGGGCCAGCGCGGCGGCAGCAGCGACGGCCACTGTCGCGAGTGCGATTTTGCGCATGTGTGGATTCACTTTCTCTTGTTGAAGGTGGTGCAGGGATGGAACGGACGGGTAAGTCTTGGGGGTTGGCTATTTGGTCAGGGAGCGCGAGCTCGCCTCGGCGGAATCGGCGTCCGGCATGACCACGGGCTGGTCGGCGCCGATGGCATCCGCCGCCTGCTTCTTGCCGCCGCCGAACATCCTGCCGATCAACGACGGACCTCCTCGGCGCTTGGAGTAGACGTCGACGCCGACGGCGATCAGCAGCACCAGGCCCTTGATGATCTGGACCTTGTCGGAGGTGACGCCGAGCAGCTGCAGACCGTTGTTGAGGACGGCGATGACGAGACCACCGACGATGGAGCCCGCGACGGTTCCGATACCGCCGGAGACCGCTGCGCCACCGATGAAGACGGCGGCGATGGCGTCGAGCTCCCAGCCGAGACCGTCCTGCGGTCCGGAGGAGACCGAGCGGGCCACCGCGATCATGCCGGCGAGCGCAGCGAGCACGGACATGTTCATCATCACGTAGAAGTTGATCCGCTTGATCTTCACACCGGACAGCTCGGCGGCGTGCCAGTTGCCGCCGACCGCGTAGATGTGGCGACCGAAGATTGTGCTGCGCGTGATGAACGAGTAGAGGATCACGAGGACGCCGAGGATGATGCCCGACACGGGGAAGCTGGTGCCGATGCGACCGCCGGCGAACACGAACGCGAAGTAGATGACGACGGCATCGACCACGACCACCTTGAACACGCTGACCCACAGCGGCGCCTTCTCGGAGCCCATCTTGGTCTGGCTGCGGCGGGTGCGCCACTCCATCACGGCGACGACGATCGCGATGATGAGACCGAGGAGCAGGGTCGAGTTGTTGTAGCCGAAGTCAGGTCCCCAGTCGGGCAGGAAGCCGCCGCCGATGAAGGTGAACCCGTCGGGAACCGGGATGGTGTTGGCGTTTCCGATGAACTGGTTCAGGCCGCGGAAGATGAGCATGCCTGCCAGGGTGACGATGAACGCGGGGACGCCGACGTATGCGACCCACCAGCCCTGCCAGGCGCCGATCACGACACCGATCAGGAGGCCGAGGATGATCGCGAGCGGCCACGGGACATGCCACTCCGTCATCGACTTGGCGACCACGATGCCGACCACCGCCGCCACAGAGCCGACCGAGAGGTCGATGTGGCCCGCGATGATCACCATGACCATGCCGATCGCCAGGATGAGCACGTATGCGTTCTGGTTGACCAGGTTGATCAGGTTGACGGACTCGAGCGTCTTGCCGCCCGTCGCGATCTCGAAGAACACGACGATGACGACGAGTGCGCCGAGGATGCCGAACTGGCGACCGGCGGACTGGCCGCTGCCGAACATCTTGGCGAGGTCGCGGATACCCCCGGACTTCTTCTTTTCGGGAATCTGTGTGGTCATTATCGGGCAACCCTCTTCTTGGCGGATGTCATGCTTTTCAGGAGCGTTTCAGGGGTGGCCTCCGCGATGGGAAGCTCATTGGTGATCTGGCCCTCGAAGATCGTGTAGATGCGATCCGAGATGCCGAGCAGTTCTGGGAGCTCGGAGGAGATGACGACGACGCCCTTCCCCTGCGCTGCGAGCTGCTGGATGATGCCGTAGATCTCGAACTTGGCGCCGACGTCGATGCCTCGGGTGGGCTCGTCGAGGATGAGCAGGTCCGGGTCGGTGAACATCCACTTGGCCAGGACGACCTTCTGCTGGTTGCCGCCGGAGAGCGTGCTGACGCCGCGCTCCACATCCGGGGTCTTGATGCGCAGGCTCTTGCGGTACTCCTCCGCGATCGCGAACTCCTGCTGGTCGTCGACCACGTTGAAGCGCGAGATCTTCTGGAGCTTGGCGGAGACGATCGACTCCTTGATGTCGTCGAGGAGGTTGAGCCCGAGCACCTTCCGGTCCTCGCTCACGTACGCCATGCCGTTCGCGATGGCGTCGCTGACGTTGCGGACCTGGATCTCCTTGCCGTCCTTGTAGATCTCACCGGAGATGAAGTTTCCGTACGAGCGGCCGAAGACGCTCATCGCGAGCTCGGTGCGCCCTGCGCCCATCAGGCCGGCGAAGCCGACGATCTCGCCACGGCGCACGTGGAACGATGAGTTCTTGACCACGAGACGGTCGGCGACCTGCGGGTGCTGCACGACCCAGTTCTTCACCTCGAAGAACGTCTCGCCGATGTTGGGCGTGCGGTCGGGGAAGCGGCTCTCGAGCGTGCGTCCGACCATCCCGCGGATGATGCGGTCCTCGTCCACGCCGTCCGCCTTGACGCTCAGGGTCTCGATGGTGCGGCCGTCGCGGATGATCGTGATCTCGTCGGCGACGCGCTCGATCTCGTTGAGCTTGTGGGAGATCATGATCGAGCTGATGCCCTTGCTCTTCAGGCCGAGGATGAGGTCGAGCAGGTGCTGCGACTCCGCCTCGTTGAGCGCAGCGGTCGGCTCGTCGAGGATGAGGAGCTTGACCGACTTGTTGAGCGCCTTGGCGATTTCGACCAGCTGCTGCTTGCCGACGCCGATGTTCTTGATGGGGGTGTCGGGGTCGTCGCTGAGGCCGACGCGTGCGAGCAGCTCGGTGGCGCGGGACTTGGCCTCCCGCCAGTTGATGACGCCGCCGCGGCCCGGCTCGTTGCCGAGGAAGATGTTCTCGGTGATCGACAGCTCGGGGATGAGCGCCAGCTCCTGGTGGATGATGACGATACCCTCGTGCTCGCTGGACCTGATGTCCTTGAAGCGCATCTCCTGGCCGTTGTAGACGATGTCCCCCGTGTACGTCCCATACGGGTACACGCCGGAGAGGACCTTCATCAGCGTGGACTTTCCTGCACCGTTCTCGCCGCAGATCGCGTGGATCTCATCGGCCTTGACGGTGAGGGAGACATCCTCGAGTGCCTTCACACCAGGGAACTCCTTGGTGATCGCGCGCATCTCCAGGATGACTGCGTTCGACGGCATCGTCGCTCCTTCGGGTTTGTTGCTCAACTGCGAACCATCTGCCTAAGTAGTAAACGCTAAAGTCAGGCTTGGCGTCAAACAGTGAACACAACAAGTAAATAACGGTCTTGATGCAGTGGGCAGGGTTCCGCGCTACTCGCGGCCGGCGAGAGACGCCTGGATCACCAGTGCGGCGGCCCCCAAGGACTCCGCCCGGTCGCCGAGCGACGACATCCGGACCGTGGTCGTCTCGCCGATCACCGGGATCGCGTTCTGCAGGATTCCGTGCCGGATCGGGTCGAGGAGCGCATCCCCGAGCCCGGCCAGCGGCCCGCCGATCAGCACGAGTTCCGGGTTGATCACGTTGGCGATGTTGGCGATGGCCTGGCCGATCGCCTGCCCGGCGTCCCCGACGACGCGCAGCGTCGCCGGGTCGCGTTCGATGCCCTTGCGGAGGATGTCCTCCGTGGTCACCTGCGTTTCGGAGCCGCGGCCGAGGGACTCGATCATCACGGTCGTCGATGCGACCGTCTCCAGGCAGCCGCGGTTGCCGCAGCGACAGATCACGCCGTGCTCGGTGACCGGCGTGTGGCCGAGTTCGCCCGTGATCCCGAGGTAGCCGTAGTACGGCTGGCCGTTGAGGATGAGCCCTGCACCGATGCCGGAGCCGATCTTCACGAAGATGAGGTTGCGGACCCCGCGGTTGGCGCCCCAGGTGACCTCCGCGAGCGCGCCGAGGTTGGCGTCATTGTCGACCACGACGGGGAAGCGGAAGGCGTTCTCGAGGTCGCGCAGGTTGACGCCGACCCACTCGGGGAGGATCGCGCCCTGCAGCACGGTCCCCGTCCTGCGGTCGATGGGGCCGGGGATGCCGACGCCGACGGAGAGGACGGATTCGCGCGCGGAGCCGTTGGCGACCAGCAGCCGGTCGATGAGCTCGGAGGCGGCGAGCAGGCTCGCATCCACGTCGTAGCCGAGGGGCAGGGCGATGCCCTCCTCCGCCAGCACCTCGTAGCCGAGGGTCGCGAGCACCACGCGGACGTGGCGGCGCCCGAAGTCGACGCCGACCGCGATGTCGCCGGTGTCGGTGAGCTGGACGAGGAGGGCGCGGCGGCCTCCGCTGTTGACGGGGCTGGTCGCGACCACGCCCTTCGCCGCCATGTCTCGCACGATGTTCGAGACGGTGGCGGTCGACAGTCCCGTTCCGCGCGCAAGCTCCGCCTGGGTGGCAGGGCCGTTGGCGAGGAGGAACTCGAAGAGCCGCTCCTGGTTCAAGTGCCTCAGTGCGCCTTGCGACCCGGGGTTGCGTGCGCCACGTACGAGAGAGCCCGAAGTGGCGGTCATGCGATAAGGGTGCAGGAGCGAACCCTTGTAGTCAAGTTGTGAACGTAACCCCACGGTTGGGGCACAAGGTCGCTTCAGGTTTCTCACGCAGCGGCACGTGGCCGGCTCAGCGGGTGGAGGAACCCCGCGCATCCCGTTGCTGGGACAGGCTCCAGACCTGGCCGACGACCATGCCGGCCGGCCCCTCCCCTGTGGTCACGAAGTGGTGGACGTACGGGCCGATGAAGGCCTGCCAGCGGGCGTTCGCCTCGTCGCTGTCGAGCGCATCCATCGCCGAGGCGAAGTCGTCGCAGTCGACAAGGTGGAACAGATCGCGGCCGCTGCGCCAGATGGTCCAGTCGTGGATGCCGACGCGCGCGAACGACTCGACGAGGTCGTCCGGGATGGTGGCGTGGGCCTCCTCGTAGCCGACCTCGTGGCCTTCGCGGACGATGGAATGCAGTGCGACGCGCATCGGATTCTCCCTGGGGTTGGAATGCTATAGGAAATAGTAATAGGGTTCATGGGACGAGCGAAAGGACTCTCGATGCCCACTCTGCCGACCCAGCCGACCCGATTCCAGCGACTCGGCCAGCCAGGAGCGGAGATCCCCGTCGTCAGCGACGGCACGACGAGCTGGGACCTGCGGCCGATCACCGCCGACATCGACGGCGCGTTCCTCGCCTCCGACGGGCTGGTGCGCGCATCCGCCGCAGCACTCGCGGGCGAACTGCCGACGATCGACCCGGCCGGGATGCGGGTCGGCGCTCCGATCGCCAGGCCGACCGCCGTCATCTGCATCGGGATGAACTACGCAGCACACGCACGAGAGTCCGGCGCGGAGCCGCCCACCGACATCGTCGTCTTCTACAAGCATCCCAACACCGTGGTCGGGCCGTACGACACCGTGCTCGTCCCTCCCGGCTCGACCACCACCGACTGGGAGGTGGAGCTCGCCGCGGTGATCGGGAAGCGCGCGCGCTACCTGTCGTCGCCGGAGGAAGCGCTGGAGCACATCGCCGGGTTCGCCGTCGCGAACGACGTGTCGGAGCGGGAGTACCAACTGGAGCGCTCGCTCGGCCAGTGGAGCAAGGGCAAGAGCTTCGAGACCTTCAATCCGCTCGGCCCGTGGCTGGTGCCGACCGCCGCGGTGGGCGACGGCTCCGGCCTCGGCATCTGGTCGACGGTCAACGGCGAGCAGCGCCAGCGGTCCAGCACCTCCGACCTCATCTTCGGCGTCGCGGAGATCGTCTACCGGCTCAGCCGGTTCACGGTGCTCGAACCAGGCGACCTGATCAACACGGGAACCCCGGAGGGCGTCGGCCTGTCGGGCCGGTTCCCGTACCTCGCGCCGGGCGACGTGGTCGAACTCGGCATCGACGGACTCGGCGAGCAGCGCACCACCGTGCGCTCCGCCGACTGAGACAAGGAGAGACAACGGTGTCGCAGAACTTCGAAGGACTCGTGGCGGCCGTCACGGGCGGCGCATCCGGGCTCGGCAGGGCCATCGCCGACGAGCTCGCCTCCAGGGGCGCCAGGGTGTTCGCCCTCGACCTCGACGCGGCGGCGGTCTCCGCGCCGCACACGGGCATCCGGTGCGACATCGGCGACGACGACTCCGTGCGCGACGCGATCGCGGCCGTGATCGCCGACGCCGGCCGACTGGATGTGGTGGTCGCCAACGCGGGCATCGGCGCGCAGGGCGACGTGCTCGCCAACGACGACGCCGAGTGGATGCGCGTGCTCAACGTGAATGTGATCGGCTCCGCCCGCACCATCCGCCACGCCCTCCCGCACCTGCAGGAATCTCCGTCGCCCTCCGTGGTGCTGACGAGCTCGATCGCGGCGTGGGCCGGCCTCCCCCAGCGTGTGCTGTACTCGGCGTCCAAGGGCGCCGTCTCGGCGATGACCCTGGCGATCGCCGCCGACTGCCTGCCGCTCGGCATCCGCGTGAACGCGGTCGCACCCGGCACGGCAGACACCCCGTGGGTGGGGCGTCTGCTCGACTCGGCCACCGACCCGGATGCGGAGCGCGCCGCCCTCGCAGCACGCCAGCCGAGCGGGCGCCTGGTGCAGCCGCAGGAGGTCGCGGAGGCGGTCGCCTACCTCGCCTCGCCCACCTCCGCATCCACCAACGGCGTCATCCTCGCCGTCGACGGCGGCATGTACTCCCTGCGCCCCCGCCGCTGACCCCATCCCCGTCTCGCCCACGAAGCAATCGAGCCGGGACTTATGCACACACTCGCCCGGCGTGTCGCGTGCATAAGTCCCGGCTCGATTGCTTCGGGCGGGGGTCAGGGGGTCAGAGGGCGGCGGGGACGGCGAAGGTGTGGGCGGCGAGGGAGGCGTCGAGCATCTGCATGCCGGTGCCGGGGGTGAGCGGGGCGCGGTAGCGGCCTCCGGTGACCTCGACCGGGGCGAGGAAGTGCTCGTGGAGGTGCTTGGTGTACTCGATCATCCGGTTCTCCTGGCTGCCGGAGACGGCGACGAAGTCGAACATCGAGAAGTGCTGCACCGCCTCGCACAGGCCGACACCTCCCGCGTGCGGGCAGACGGGAACCCCGAACTTGGCCGCCAGCAGCAGGATCGCGATGTTCTCGTTGACCCCGGCGACACGGGTCGAGTCGATCTGCACGACCGCGGCGGCCTGCGCTTGCAGGAGCTGCTTGAACAGCACCCTGCTCATCCCGTGCTCCCCCGTCGCGATCGGCACAGGCGCGACAGCGCGCGCGATCGCCGCGTGGGCGAGGATGTCGTCCGGGCTGGTCGGCTCCTCCACCCAGGCCAGGTCGAATGGCTCAAGAGCGCGAATCCAGTCGATGGCCTGGTCACGGTCCCAGCGCTGGTTCGCGTCGATCGCGATCCGGATGTCCGGACCGACGGTCTCCCTGGCGATGCCGAGCCGGCGCACGTCGTCGGCGAGGTTGTCGCCGACCTTGAGCTTGATCTGCTGGAAGCCCTCCTCCACGGCCTCGCGGGCGAGCCTGCGCAGCTTTTCGTCGGAGTAGCCGAGCCAGCCGGGCGTGGTCGTGTATCCCGGGTAGCCGAGCGCGAGCAGCGTCGTCTCCCGCTCTTCCCGACCAGGGACCGCGGCACGGAGCAGCTCCAACGCTTCCTCGCGGGTGAGCGCATCGCTGAGGTAACGGAAGTCGACCAGGTCGACGAGCTGCTCCGGAGTCATCCTGGACAGCAGCTGCCAGAGCGGGAGTCCTGCGCGCTTCGCCTTGAGGTCCCAGAACGCGTTGACCACGGCGCCGATGGCCATGTGCATCACGCCCTTCTCCGGGCCGAGCCAGCGCAGCTGCGAGTCGTAGACGAACTCGCGCCAGAACCCGCCGAGGTCGTCCAGGATCTCCTCGACGTCGCGACCGAGCACGCGGTGCGCCACCGCGTCGATCGCGGCGACCTGCACATCGTTGCCGCGGCCGATCGTGAACACGAACGCGTGACCGTCGTGGCCATCCGCAGCATCCGTCGTGATCCGGAGATACGCGGCCGAATAGTCCGGGTCCGGATTCATCGCGTCCGAGCCGTCCAGCATGGCCGACGTCTCGAACCGGACGTCTCGAGTTTCGAATCCAGTGACGATGCTCACGCGCATCCCTTCCCATCCGTCGCCGAGCGCACCATCACGTCGGGCTTACAACCAACATCCTATTGGATATAGGTGGATGTGCGCCAGTCGTTGCCCAAATCCTTCGGCGAACCACGCCGCCACGCCGACAGCCGTCGCACGGGTGCGGGCACAGCTTCGCTGCCGACCGTCATCCGTTTACGGCCGTCTCCACAGGCCACGACGCCCCCTGCGACGAGACGCCAGTAACTGCGCCTAAGCGTGCCGATTCGGCGCAGTCACTGGTATCTCGTCATGCTTCCGCGTGGTCGGAGGCGGCCAGGCTCGTCGAGATGCGCAGGTAGGACTTGGTGATGTGGTCGAGCATCGCGTTCTCTGCGGCCACGGCGTCCCCGGCGCGCAGCGCTTCGAGCACGGCCTCGTGCTCGCCGGAGGTCTCGTCGACCACGCCGTGCTTGAAGTAGATGCGGTACTGGTGCATGTGCGAGCGCAACCGCGCGATCGCGTCGGAGAGCAGCGCGTTGCCGGAGTGCTCGGCGATGATGCGGTGGAAGGCGGCATCCTGGTCGGCGAAGTCCTTGTAGTCGCGGAACCGGTCGTCGCCGCTCTGCGCCGCCTGGCCGCTGGCGTGCATCGCATCGCAGAGCTCTTCGAGCTCGACCAGCGTCTCCGGCGTGAGCTCGCCGACCGCGTTGCGGGTGGCGTACGGCTCCATCAGGCGGCGCATCTCGAACAGCTGGCGCAGGCCCTCGCTGTCGAGCAGGGGCGCGGCGGTGTAGCCCTTGAGCGCCTGTTTGACCACCAGGCCCTCCGACTCGAGCCTGGCGAGCGCCTCGCGCACCGGAGTGGGCGAGACGTTGAGCTGGCGGGCGATGCCGTCGATGCTGGCCCGGCTTCCCGGCTCGATGACCTGGTCCATGAGCAGTCCGAGAACCGCGTCGTACACGTCGTCGGCGAGCGCCCTCCTCGCGGGGAGGAAGTGCGCGCCAGGTGCTGGTTCGGTGGTCATGCAGACATCGTAGGGGTTCGTCGGAGCGAAAGAGAGGATAGAGGATGCAGGATTCTCACGGCAGCAGCCCCGCCTCCGCGAGTTCCGCCCAGAGCGCGTCCGGCACGGGAACGGCCGCGAGCCCGGCGTTGCGGGTGATCTGGTCGGCCGAGTCAGCACCGAGCACGACCGTGGCGACGGCCGGGTGACGCAGCGGGAACTGCACGGCGAGCTGGGGCACGGTCACGCCGTACGGAGCCGCGATGTCCGCGATCCTCGAGGCGCGCTCGACCAGCGCATCCGGTGCCGTGCCGTAGTTGTACGTCGCTCCCTGGATCGGCCGGTCGGTCGCGAGGATGCCCGAGTTGAACACCGCTGCGACGGCCACGGACACGCCGCGCTCTGCGGCGGCGGGAAGCAGGTCGTGCTCGGCCGCCTGGTCGAGCAGCGTGTACCTGCCGGCGCACATCACGATGTCGAGGTCGGTCTCCCGCACGAACCTGGTGAGCATCGCCGACTGGTTCATTCCCGCGCCGTACGACCGGATGACACCCTGCGACCGCAGCTCGTCGAGCGCGGGGAACGCCCCATCGAGCGCCTCGCGTTCGTGCTCGTCTGGATCGTGGACGAACACCACGTCGATGCGGTCGAGGCCGAGCCTGGCCAGCGAGTCCTCGATCGAGCGGAGGACGCCGTCGCGCGAGTAGTCCATCCGCCGCCGCGTGGTCGACGGCACGGCGAACAGGTTGTCGATGTCGGTGTCACCGTCGCGGTAGTCGGGGTTGGGTTCGAGCACGCGGCCGACCTTGGTCGACAGCACGAACGCATCCCGGTCGTACTGCTGCAGCCCGAGGCCGAGGCGCTGCTCCGCTAGGCCGAGACCGTAGTGCGGGGCCGTGTCGAAGTACCGGATGCCCGCCTCCCACGCCGCGGGCACGATGCCGGGCCAGACGTCGTCGGCGAGCGGACGGTAGAGGTTGCCGAGGGCGGCGACGCCGTAGCCGATCGGTCCGACGGTCAGTCCGCTGCGGCCGTATGCACGGGATGCGGTGAGGGTGTTCACGATGTCCATTCTGCTCAGCCGACCCTCAGGTCGTCGATGGCGTCGAAGTCCCATTCGATGCCGAGGCCGGGCGTGGTCGGGGCGACGCCGGCGCCGTTGCTCACGATCATCTCGCTGCGCGTCACGGCGCGGAGCTGCGGGATGTGCTCCAGGTAGAGCGCGTTCGGGATGGCGCAGCACAGCGAGACATGCAGCTCCATCAGGAAGTGGGGCGCCACGGACACGTTGAACGCCTCCGCCAGGTGCGCGACCTTCAGCCACGGCGTGATGCCGCCGACCCGCGCCACATCCACCTGCACGATCGAGGCTGCGCCCGCCTGCAGATACTCGCGGAAGTGCCCGACGGAGTAGATCGACTCCCCCACCGCGACGGGCAGGCTGGTGGCCTCCGCGAGCCGGCGATGCCCTGCGACATCCTCTGCCGGCAGCGGCTCCTCGAACCAGAAGATGTCCAGCTTCTCGAACAGGGCGGCGCGCCGGATCGCCTCCGCCGCCGTCATGGACTGGTTGGCGTCGACCATGATGTCCATTCCGGGCCCGACCGCATCCCGAACAGCCGCGAGCCTGTCGAAGTCCTCGTGCCCGCGCGGCTTGCCCACCTTGATCTTCACGCCGTTCATCCCGAGCGCCTTCGACTCCACGGCCTGCGCGACCAGCTCCTCGGTCGTGAAGTGCAGCCAGCCGCCCTCCGTGTCGTACAACGGGATGCTCGGCCGCGTACCGCCCGCCGCCACCCACAGCGGCAGACCGGCGGCCTTGCAGCGCGCGTCCCACACCGCCGTGTCCACCGCGGCGAGCGCGAGCGACGTGATCAGCCCGACCGTGGTGGCGCGGGTCGACGAGAAGAGCGCACGCCACACGGCCTCCGGACGGTTCGCGTCCATCCCGAGCAGCACATCCAGCAGGCCGGTGCGCAGCAGGCTGAGCACCGCGCCGCCACCGGTGCCGATCGTGTAGCTGTATCCGACGCCCTCCACGCCCCCGGCGGTCCGGATGCGCACGAAGATCGTCTCCTGCTTCACGAACGACTGCACAGCATCCGTGCGGACGGTCTCCACTTCGAGATCGCTCAGCCACGCCTCGGCGAAGACGATGGTGCCGTCCACGGCGATGCGGTCGATGGGCGGTGCGAGGGTCATCTGATCTGCTTTCCTGGATTGTGGGTCGGGCCGGCTGCGCGTTGGCGCTTCCGCGCTGGTCACCGGCCGCCGAAGCCGCCGAGGGCGACGCCCTTGATGAGCTGGCGCTGCAGCACGGCCACGATGACGAGCGACGGGATGATCGCGAGAGTCGACGCGGCCATCATCAGACTCCACTGGGTGCCGTGCTCCCCGGTGAACATCGAGAGGCCGAGCGGGACGGTCGCGAGCTCCTGGCTGTTGATGATGATCAGGGGCCAGAGATACGAGTTGTAGTAGCCGACGAACGAGAAAACGCCGAGCACGGACAGCGGGGCCGTGAGCTGCGGGAGCAGCACCGACCACAGGGTCCTGAACCGGGATGCGCCGTCGATCAGCGCCGCCTCCTCGAACTCGATCGGGATGGTCAGGAAGAACTGCCGCAGCAGGAACGTGCCGAACGCCGTGAAGGCGAACGGGATGATCAGCGCCGTGTACGTGTCGACCAGACCGAGCTGGTTCATCATGATGAACAGCGGCACGACCAGCACTTCCTGCGGGAGCACGAGCGTCAGCACGTAGAGCAGGAAGATGCGGTCGCGGTACTTGAACCGCAGCCGGGAGAACGCGTATGCGGACAGCACGGCGACGATCACCGACAGCAGCGCGCCCATGATCGCGACGAAGAAGCCGTTGAAGATGAAGCGTCCGAACGGCACCAGGGTCCAGGCATCCACGAAGTTGGACCACTTGACCTCGGAGCCGATGAACGACGGCTTCGCCGAGAACACCTCCGACTCCGGCTTGAGAGCCGAGAAGAACATCCAGATGAACGGGAAGGTGAACACCAGGGCGACGATCGCCATCACCAGGGTGTTGAGCCAGGTCTTGGTGGCTGTGACCTTCTGGGCGCGGCGCATCCTGGGCTTGCGCCGGGTAACGGTGTCGCGTGCGAGCGTCTCACTTGTCATAGTTCACCCACTTCTTCTGCCCGGCGAACTGCAGGGCGGTGATGAGCATCACGACGATGAACAGGATCCAGGCGAGCGCCGATGCGTAGCCGAGCCTGTCGAACACGAAGCCGTTGCGGTACAGGTAGAGCACGAACGTGTTCGTCGACTCGCCAGGGCCGCCCTGGGTCAGGATCTGCGGCTGCACGAACACCTGGAACGCGCCGATCATGGTCATCGTCATGGTGAAGAACAGCGATGGCGAGATCATCGGAAGGATGATCGACCGCAGCCGCTGCCAGGCGCTCGTGCCGTCCATCCTGGACGCCTCGAGGATCTCCTTGGGGATGCTGCCGAGACCGGCGGAGAGCACGATCACGTTGTAGCCGAACGACTGCCACACCGACATCGCGATCACCGAGAACAGGGCGAACGACGCATCCGACAGCCAGCTGGGGCCCTGGATGCCGACGGATGCGAGAGCCGAGTTCACCAGGCCGTTGTCGCTGAGCAGCAGTCGCCACACCAGAGCGTTGGCGACCATCGGCGTGATGGCCGGGAGGAAGAAGATCACCCTCCAGAAGCCGGAGAACTTGATCCTCGTGTTCAGCCACAGCGAGACAGCCAGCGCGAGCACCAGGTTGAGCGCTGTGTAGACGAACGCGAAGATCACCGTGTTGATCAGGACCGTGTAGAACGTCGGGTCGGAGAACAGCTTCTGGTAGTTGGCGAAGCCGACGAAGGTCGGGGTGCCGAACAGCGGCCACTCGAACAGGCTGATGACCAGCGAGCCGAGCAGCGGGACCAGGATGAAGAAGGTGAATCCGGCAAGCCCCGGCCACAGGTAGGCGAGCGCGACGAGGCCGTCGCCCTTGCGCTTCTTGTTCGCGCGAGGCGGGGTGGGGTGCGGGACCCCGAAGGGCCTCGTTTCGGGCGCGGCGGACGCCGCCGTCTCCTTCGAGACGACGGCGCCCGTGATCAGTGGGGAAGCCATGCGGCTACTGCCCCACCGAGTTCTGGATCGTGTTCATCACGTCCTTTGCCGTCTTGTCACCGCGGTACCCTTCGACGCCGTACTGGGTGAACAGGGTCTCCACCTGGTTCCAGGTGGGGGTGGTGAGCTGCGCCGTGGCGTTGCCGAGCAGTGCCTGCACGGCCGCGGCCGCCTCGGGCGTCTTGCCCTCAGCCCACGCCGACTGGGCGTCTGCACGGGAGGGCACGATGCCGCGCTTCTCCGCCTGGCCCTTGAGCACGCTGGTGTCCGTCATCGCCTGGATGGCCTTGAACGCGCCGTCCGGGTCCTTGCAGTTCTTCGCGATGCCGAAGCCGGAGCCCGCCGTCATGCCGTGCGCCTTGCCGGAGGTGGACGGGACGATCGTCACACCCATCTGGAACTTGGCGGCGCTGGCGAAGGTGCCGTACATCCACGGCCCCTCGATCAGCATGTCGGCCGTGCCGCCGGTGAACGCCGCCTGGGCGACGTCGGAGCCGTCCGCCGCGTTCGGCGCTGCTGCGATGCCCTCCTTGTTGACCAGGTCGAAGTACGACTGCACCTGGTCGACCAGCTTGGAGTTGGTCAGGTCGAGCTTGCCGTTCTTGACCGCCTCGGCGCCGTCGGCGATGGCCCAGGCGTTCGGGATGAAGAAGCCGGGCTCGATGGCGAGCGCCTTGTGGTCGGCCGTGGTGAGCTTCTTCGCGTCGGAGAGGAACTGCTCACGCGTGTACGTGGTGCTCGGGAGCTCCAGGCCGGCTTTCTTGAACGCATCCACGTTGTAGTAGAGGACGATCGGTTCTGCGTCGTACGGGATGGCGCGGATGGTGCCGTCGACCGTCATGCCCTTGAGCATGGACGAGTCGAACGCCGAGGTGTCGAGCTTGTACTTCTTGATCAGGTCGTTCAGCGGCATGAGCAGCCCGCCGAGTTCTTGTGCACGCGCGGCCTGCGTGGTGAGCAGGCAGGGCGGGTTGGAGCCGCTGAGACGGGTCTTGACCTTCGTCCAGTAGTCGTTGAAGCTCGGTCCGTCGATGGTCACGTCGAGCTTCGGGTCGACCTTCTTGCCGAGGTCGATGAAGCCCTGCCACTGGTCGCGGTCGCTCTGACTGCTCACCCAGGTGTACATCGAGATGGGGCCACCGGATGCGTTCCCGCCTCCGCCGCCCGCGCATCCCGCGAGTGCGGTGAGCGCTCCTGCCAGTACGATTGCGGTTCCGATCCTGCTCGCCGCGCGCTTGCTTCGTGGTGTCACTTGCTGTGCCTCCTCCATTGGATTCATCAAAATGTGATCGCCTACTGAGCCTGCTGTTTCGCGGAGGTGTCCTCCCGGGCTCCAGATCCACGATCCTATAGGGTCTTTGATATAGGTTATGGGGAGCATAAGCGGATGCGCCCCGGCAGGTCAAGTAGTCGACCGGGTCTGCCGTCAGGCGAAGTCGATCGCGATCACGTCGACGACGGCCCCGGATGCGCTCGGCGCAGGGATCAGCAGCTCGCCGAGCGGCTCCACATCCCGCGACGCCTGCTCGTGCACCTCGTAATTGACCTCGTACGGCAGCTGCTCGCCCGTAGCAAGCAACCGGATGCCCGTGACCCTGCCGACAGGAATGCCGCGCACGATCACCTGCTCGATCGGCCGCATCACCAGGTGCAGATAGATCGTGCCCGGACGCGCGGTCGACGGACCGTAGTAGTCGACCCCGACGGTCGGCGAGACGCCGACGACGCTCTCGGCGTGCGCATCCATCCAGCCGCCGATCTCGTCCAGCGTCTGCACCTGCGACTCATTGAGACTGCCGTCGCCCTTCGGTCCGATGTTAAGCAGCAGGTTGCCTCCGCGGCTCGCCACCTCGATCAGAGTGGTCACCAGCGACGTGGTCGACTTGCTCTTGGTGTCGCCAGGGCGCCAGGCCCACATCTGACCGATCGTGAGGCAGAGTTCCCACGGCCCGGTCGGCGCGGTGACGGGGAAGCCCTGCTCCGGCGTCTTGTAGTCGCCCTGGCCGAGCAGGCGGTCGTTGATGACCACATCCGGCTGCAGGGATTTGATGAGCGCGCGCAGGCCCGCGCTGTCCCACTCGGGCTCTGAGCGCTCCCACTCGCCGTCGAACCAGAGCAGGTCGATGGTGCCGTAGTCCGTCAGCAGCTCGGTGAGCTGGCCGCGCAGGTAGTCCTGGTAGCGCGCCCAGGACTCCGGGGACGGGCGGCGGTGCTTGTCGTCGGCGACCGGTGTGCCCGCGTTCGCCGGGTCTCCCGCCGCCGGCCAGTGCTCGAGCGGGTACGGCCGGTCGCTGTCCTGGAAGGCGGGGTAGTCCGCGTGGTTCCAGTCCGGGAGGCTGTAGTAGATGCCCACCCTGATGCCCTCGGCGCGGATCGCGTCGACGAACTCGCGGGTGATGTCTCGGCCGAACGGCGAGTGCTCGATGCCGAAGTCGGAGTGCTCGGTGTGGAACATCGAGTACCCGGCGTGGTGCCGGGCGGTGAACACGACATAGCGCGCACCTGCGCGCTTGGCGAGGCGTGCGAGGGCGACCGCATCCCATTCGACGGGATTGAAGGTGGGCGCCGTCGACTGGTACTGCTCGACGCTGACGGTGTCCTCCACCGCGTCTGAGCCAGGGATGATGGACCGGCCGACGAGCGGCCAGGAGATCTCTATGCCTTGCTGGCTGGCGTGATCCCAGTGCACGAACAGACCGAATCCTGCGCCGATGAACCACTCCCCTCCCGGGAGCTGGAAGTCGTTCGGACGCACGAAGGAGTCGGGTAGAGCGGTGAGGGTCGAATCCACGGGAGAACTCTCCTTTGAGTAGGGATGCTATTGCCTATAGGATATGGAATCGGGATGCGTCCCACAATCCATTCAGCGAAGAAGGAGAATCTCAGCGTGGCAATGTTCACTGACGACCCCGTCCGCCCCGAGAACTACCAGCGGTTCGAGCGCGATCTCCCGTCCTGGTTCAGCGACGCGAAGCTCGGCATCTTCGTGCACTGGGGTCCGTACTCCGTTCCTGCCTGGGCAGAGCCGATCGGCGAGCTCGGCACTATCGAGAAGCAGTACTGGTTCGCACACAATCCTTACGCAGAGTGGTACTACAACACCATCCGCATCGAGGACAGCCCGGCGGCCCAGCACCAGCGCGACGCGTTCGGCGGCGCCCCGTACGACGACTTCATCGACGCCTGGCACCCGGACGAGTTCGATCCTGACGCGTTCATCGCCCTGGTGAAGAGCACGGGCGCCGGCTATTTCGTGCCGACCACCAAGCACCACGACGGCGTCACGCTCTGGGACGCTCCGGGCACCGACGGGCGCAACACGGTGGCCCGCGGCCCGAAGCGCGACCTGATCGGCGCGTTCGAGAAGGCCACCAGGGATGCCGGCCTCCGCTTCGGCGTGTACTACTCCGGTGGACTCGACTGGCATTTCTCCCAGCTCCCCCCGATCACCGACGATGGCCAGGAGTTCGGCCGTCCCGTCGACGCCGCATACGCGGAGTACGCGTACAAGCACGTCGAGGACCTGATCGAGCGATACTCCCCCGACGTGCTCTGGGGCGACATCGAGTGGCCGGACGCTGGCAAGCCGTCCGGCCCGTTCTCGATGGAGAACCTGTTCGAGAAGTTCTACGCTGCGACCCCGGACGGCGTCGCCAACGACCGCTGGGGCACGACGCACTGGGACTTCCGCACCAGCGAGTACCAGCAGGGCCTCAGCGTGGAGGGAGAAGGCGGCTGGGAGAACTGCCGCGGCATCGGGTACTCCTTCGGCCACAACACCCTCGAAGACGAGACGCACCTGCTGAGCGGGCCGGATGCGGTGAAGACGTTCGTCGACATCGTGTCGCGCGGCGGCAACCTGCTGCTCAACGTCGGCCTCACCGCCAGCGGCACCGTGCCGGAGCTGCAGCGCAGGACGCTGGAGCACCTGGCGGCGTGGAACACGGTCAACGGAGAGGCGGTGTTCGGGTCGTCGACCCTGGATGCGGCGATCGCCGGACCGTCCGCAGGGGATCAGGACGCGGAGCCGTGGGTGCGCTGGACCCGCAGCGGCGACGCCGCGAACGCGTTCGTGGACGCGACGGGATCCGTCTCGCTCTCCGGCGTCTCCTCCGCGGTCGACGCGGCGTCTGCCCGCCTCGCTGACGGAACGCCGATCGCCGTGACGCGCGACGGAGACACCATCACGGTATCTCTGCCCGAGCCCGTCGTCGCCGGCCCCACCCTCATCCGCTTCGCCCTGGTGGCCTGAGCATGACCGTCGACGCCCACCTGCACCTCTGGGATCTGGATCGGGTCGCGTACCCCTGGCTGACCGATGCGCTCGCACCGATCAACCGCACGTTCGCCCTCTCGGAGATCGAACCGCAGGTGCGTCAGGAGGGCGTCGACGGCGCCGTGCTCGTCCAGGCGGCGAACTCGCTGGAGGACTCGGAGGCGATGTTCGCCGTCGCGGCCTCCTCCTCTCTCATCGCCGGCGTCGTGGCCTGGGTCGACCTGCTCGACCCGGCCGAGGCCGCCGCCCAGCTCGACGCGTGGTCGGCGCATCCCGGATTCGTGGGGGTGCGCCACCTCATCCACGACGAGCCGGACGCCGACTGGCTGGCACGGGATGCGGTCCAGCGCTCTCTCGCGCTCCTCGCCGACCGGGATCTCGCGTTCGACGTGATCGGGGTGCTTCCCCGCCACCTGGAGCACGCGCTCTCGCTCGCCGAATCACTGCCCGGGCTGCGGCTCGTGATCGACCACCTTGGCACACCGCCCGTCGGAGCCGCCGACCAGGGAGCCGAGCCGTGGGCGTCCATGATGACCCGGCTCGCCGCGCATCCGAGTGTCTTCGTCAAACTCTCCGGGCTCACCACGCTCGGCGCGGCCGGACGGGCGACCGCCGACGACCTGCGGCCGTACGCGGAGCACGTGCTCGACGCGTTCGGCCCGGCCAGGGTGCTGTTCGGCGGCGACTGGCCGGTCTCCACGCTCGCCGGACCGTACGCGGAGACGATGTGCGTCTCCCGCGAACTCGTCGCCGGTCTGAGCGCAGACGAACGATCCGCCGTGTTCGGACGTGCGGCAGACAGGGCGTACCACCTAAGCTGAGCCCCATGGATTTCGGGGGGCTCATCTTCGTCGTGCTGGGGGCAGCAGCGGCGATCGCATATCTGACGTTCGTGGTGGTCGCCTTCGTGCAGATCGTTCGCGACCGCTCGTTGACCTGGCAGGCGCAGGCGATCTGGCTGGTCACCATCCTGATGCTGCCGCTCGGCGGCACCATCGCGTGGTTCGCTGTGGGGCACCGGACCAAGGAGTTCGAGCGGATGCTGGTGCGCTGAGCGATGGGAGAATGGGCGCATGCCCATCCTGAACAAGGACATGCAGGTCTGCATGTCGCTCGCCGCCCGGCCGAGCAACATCGGCACCCGGTTCCACAACTACCTCTA
>Ga0153994_1000129_pt1 | contig 31825 bp, 31 predicted proteins | sample TSNC078MetaG_FD_104735 | JGI IMG/M metagenome (GOLD analysis project Ga0153994, IMG submission 104735) | Attine ant fungus gardens microbial communities from North Carolina, USA - TSNC078 MetaG | ecosystem: Host-associated > Fungi > Mycelium > Unclassified | place: USA: North Carolina, Lumber...
GCCGCGATCATGGAGCTCGAGGACACCGGCGCGTTCCTCACGGCGATGGTCGGCCTGATCGCCGAGGCCAACGCGCGCACGAGCGGCCTGTGGGCGGCGTTCCTCGCGGCGGCCGCCGAAGACTCGCACGTCGGCGATGTGCTCGCCTCGCTGCTCGAACGCCGCCACGCCGACTATCGCCGCATGGTCGGCCTGCTGGCGGCCCGCGGTGCCGTGGGCACCGGACAGGTGGATGCTGACGCCGGCCAGGTGGATGCAGGAACCCCGTCCGACGACGCCCTGCAGAACCTCGCCGACATCCTCTCCTTCCTGATGTCGCCCGAGGGTCATCAGCAGCTCGTCCAGCAGAGCGGCTGGACGTTCGAGCGCTACCGCGATTGGCTGATCGGCACAGTGTCGGCGACGCTGGCCGCCGGCGCGTGAGCTACCCGCGGAGCGCGATCGCCTCGCTCCGCCAGCGCGCAAGCAGCGCCCACGGGTCGGCGACGCCGTCGCTCACGGACGCGATGTGCTCATCCAGGGCGTCGCTGCGTTCGAACCACTCCGTGCGCGGGATGCGCTGACGCGCGAACTGCGCGTGCCTGCGCTGCTCGAGCGCCCTGTCTCCGCGCTCGAACGCCAGCACTTCGTCGTGCGGCAGGCTGGAGAACCGTCCGCGCGGATTCGCCGTGGTGCCGATCTTGATCCTGTCGCGGAACCGCAGGTAGTAGACGACGTCGACGCGGGGCGGCGGCAGCTCGCCTGACACTGTTTCGCCGACGCGCCACTCGCACACGGCGCACAGCCAGCCGGACGGGTAGCGCACGCCGAGGCGGGAGCCGCAGAGCGCGCACGGGGCCGGGAGCGCATCCAGCCGGCCGTAGTCGTCGGCGACCCACTCGGCCGCGAGGAGCAGGTGCTGCAGGCACAGCGGCACAGGCGCCCCTGGATGCGCTTGGCCGGCGCACGGGACGTCTCCGTCCGAGGCGACGCAGGGGGTGGTGCCTGTCATGCCGGAAGCGTAGCGGCGGGGTCCGACACCGTCACACCGTCGCCTGAGCCCGCCGCCCCCATCGTCGACTATCCGAGCGCTCTGACCCGTGCGACCTCGTCCGCTGTCAGTGCATCGCCGTTCGGCAGGTGCACGATCGCCGACTCCTCCACGCCGAGTCCCTCGTAGACGGTGTGCAGCGCGGCGACGACGGAGCCGACCGCGCCGGAGAAGTCCCCGAGCTGGGCGGTGGCCAGGCCGGGGGAGACCCGAAGGTTCTGCTCGAGGGCGATCCGGTAGCGGTCGAGCGACGAGGTCAGCGAGTTGGCGATGCCGCCGCCGAGCACGATGGTCTGGGGGTCGCAGGAGACGGTGGTCGCGGTCAGGACCACGAGCAGTGCCTGGTCGAAGTGGGCCCTCAGCGATTGCAGGCCGTGGCCCGCGTCGTCCGCGAAGAGCTGGGCAGGCGCATCGAGGTGCAGCCCGGCCTCCGCCGCCCTTCGCAGGATTCCGCCACCGGTCACGAGGTGTTCGAGTCTGGTTCCGAGCGGTCCGATCGGCAGCTGGCCGAACTCGCCGATCAGTCCCCGCTCGCCCTGCAGGATCCGCCCTTCTATGGCGAGGCCGGCGCCGAGGCCGAAGCCGATCGTCAGCATCGCCGCGTTCGGGGCTCCGCGAGCCGCGCCGAAATGCATCTCGCCGAGGAGGGCGTAGTTCGCGTCGTTGTCGAAGTGCATCGGCCGCCCCATCGCGCGCTCCACGGAGGCGAGGAAGGTCGGAGACTCGACTTCTGGCAGGTTGGGGGCGTTGGAGACGCTGAGGTCGCGCTGGTTCACCGCGCCGGGAAGGCCGAGGCACACGTGCTCGACCCTGTCCCAGACGTCGGCGGCCGCATCCGTGACCGTCGCTGCGATCCACTCGGCGAGCTCCGTCTCGTGCAGCGTGGTCGGCGTCGGCGTCTCGCTGGCGAACACCGGGTGCGCGAGCAGGTCGGCGACGATGATGCGGGTGTTGGATGCGCCGAGGTCCACCCCGACGACGTAGGCGCGGTCGGCGACGATGTCGAGCTCGACAGCGCGGCGGCCCCTGGCCTCCGACACGATCTCCGTCGTCTCCGTCACAATTCCCTCGGCGAGGAGCTGGTCGATCGAGCGCGTCACGGTGGCGGCGGAGATGCCGGTCAGCTCCGCGATCTGCTTGCGGCTGGCCGGTCTCGCTCCGATGAGGGCGGTCAGGACGGCGTTGCGATTGATGGCTCGCGTGTCTTGCACCGGCTCACCCCCTTTGTCTTCAACGTGAACCCAAAACTAGCTCAGGATGCCCGCTCGGCGCCACTCCACACTCGATTTCGGCAGGTTTTACGGGATCGAAACCTAACGGATACATTTCTCGGCTTGACTTTGATTGCTTGTTGAAATCAAAATGGCTTCAGCAAGTCAACGGTGACGGGGTCACGAGATGCCCGGGGGACGCCACCGCACAGGAGTTCAACCCGGTCCCGGAAGGCAACCCACAATGCACACAGCACGTCCCACCCGGCGTCTCGCCGCTCGCGCCGCCCTCGTCGGCGCACTCGCACTCTCCCTCGCGCTGGCCGGATGTTCGGCCGGCACGGCTTCGTCCTCCGCGTCGTCGACGCCGGCGGCGAAGCCCAGCCTCGAGTTCACCGGCCCGAACGGCGAGAAGCCTGGCGCGCTCTCCGAGCTCTCGCTCACCAGCGACGAGCAGAGCAAGGTCAAAGACGGAAAGTACACGGCGGCGTTCGTCTGGCACACGTCGTCCGACTTCGTGACCGCCGTCGAGAAGGGCGCTCGCGACGAGTTCAAGAAGCTCGGCATCGACGTGGTCGCCAGCACGCAGGCCAACTTCAACGCAGCGACCCAGGCCAACAACGTCCAGACCGTGCTCGCACTGCACCCGAGCATCATCGTCACCATCGCGGTCGACCCCACCTCTGCGGCCAAGGCGTTCAAGCCCGCTGTCGAGGCGGGGACGAAGCTCGTCATCATGACCACCCCGCCGGAGGGGTACAAGGCGGGCACCGACTTCGTCTCCATCGTCACGGAGGACCTCACGGCGGCCGGTCGCGACAACGCCGAGATCCTCGGCGACGCTCTCGGCAAGAAGGGCGAGGTCGGCTACCTCTCGTACAACGCGAACTTCTGGTTCACCAACCAGAGGGACAAGGCGTTCAAGGACTGGCTCGCCTACGAATACCCCGACGTGAAGATCGTCGACTCGGAAGGCTTCGCCGACGAGACGGCCACGCAGACCATCGCGGCGGCCATGATCGCCAAGAACCCGAACCTCAAGGGCATCTACGTCTCGTGGGCCACAGCAGCCCAGGGTGTCGTCGCCGCCATCAAGGCATCGGGCCGCACCGACATCAAGGTCGTCACCAACGACCTCGACACCACCCTCGGAGCAGCGATGATGTCCGGCACGAACGTCGCAGGCATGGTGGGCAACGGCTCGATCGGCATCGGCAAGGGCCTCGCCCTCGCAGGCGCATACGGGGTCATCGGCAAGAAGGCTCCTGAGCTCGTCGCGTCCGTGCCGACCAAGGTCACCAAGGCCAACCTCGACAAGGGCTGGGAGTCCGACTACGGCACCAAGCCGCCGTCGAGCGTGACGGGCGGCTGACGCCAGCAGACCGGCTGGGCGGCCGGACTCCCCCTTCGGCCGCCCAGCCTCCACACCACGAACCACGAACCACGAACCACGAACCACGCGGATCGTCGCGCATCGCCGCGAGCCGCACGCACCATGAAGGAGAACCGATGACACGGCAGGTCATGACCGTGCTCGGCCCGGTCGACTCAGCAGACCTCGGACGGGTCATGCCGCACGAGCATCTGCTGTCGCTCACACCAGGCCCCTGGCTCACCGGGGCAACCCGCGACGACAGCATCGACAGGGCGGTGGATGCTCTGGCCGGGCTCCGCGACCTCGGCTTCGGAACGGTCGTCGACCTGAGCCCGTACGGCGTCGTCGGCCGCGACGAGAACGGCGACAACGCCGCCGCGCTCATCGAGATCTCCGAGCGGAGCGGACTGCACATCGTGTCCGGCACGGCGATCTACCTGGAGTCGTACTCTCCTGCGTGGGCGCTGGCCGCCGATCTCGACGCCATCACGGCCAGGCTCGTCCGCGACGCTGAAGTGGGCATCGGAGACTCCGGCGTCCGCGCCGGCGTGTTCGGCGAGCAGGCGACCAGCCTCGGCGAGATCACCCCGCACGAGGAGAAGTGCCTCAGGGCCGTGGCGCGCGCCCAGCGGGCGACCGGGCTCGGGATCATGACGCACACCACACACGGCACAGAGGCCATCGAGCAGCTCGACATCCTGCGATCCGAGGGCGTCGACCTCGACAGGGTCGTCGTCGGACACCTCGACACCCAGCTCGGCATCGACCTGGTGCGCCGCGTGATCGACGCGGGGGCTCGCGTCGCCGTGGACACGATCGGCAAGGAGAACTGGGACTTCTTCCTCGGTCCCGTGCCCGACGAGCGCGAGGACGGCGAGTTCAGCAAGCGCGCTTTCCACCGCTCCGACGCCGGCCGGGCAGACCTGGTCGCAACGCTCGTCGCGGACGGTCTCACCGACCGCATCCTGCTCGCCCAGGATCTGACGGGCGCCGAGGTGTGGATGAACCCCGGCACTCACGGCGTGAGCGGATACTCGTACCTCGGTGCCGTCTTCGTGCCTGCGCTCCGCGAGCGCGGGGTCTCAGACGCGGCGATCGAGCAGTTGCTCTCCGCCAACCCCGCGGCCGTGCTGGAGGTCGCGTGAGCGCCGGACAGCACGAGTACGTGGTCGGGATCGACCTCGGCGGCACCAAGGTGCGCGCCGGGATCGCCACCATCGCGGGCGACGTCCTCCACGAGACGACAGAGCCCACCAGTGACGGCCGGGCGATCGTGGCGCAGCTCGCACACCTGGTGACGGCGCTGGCCGCCGCGATCGGCGCATCCACCGGGTCGATCGTCGCGACCGCGATCGGCGGCGCCGGGGTGCCGGACGCCGCCGCAGGGCAGTTCGATCTCGCCCCCAACCTGGGCGACCTCGAAGGCTTCGACGTCGTCGCCGAGCTGGAGAGCATCCTCGGTCACCCCGTCGTGATCGACAACGATGTGAACATCGCGGCACTCGGCGAACTGCACAGCGGAGTGGGTGTGGAGGTCGACACCTTCGCGTTCGTCTCCGTCGGCACAGGGATCGGCGTCGGGCTGGTGCTCGATCGCCGCGTCTGGCAGGGCGTGCGCGGGGGAGCAGGCGAGATCGGCTACCTGCCGATCGGCTCCGACCCGCTCGATCCGCTCAACCAGCGCCGCGGCGCCCTCGAGGAGGTCGTCAGCGGCGAAGCGATCGCGCAGCGATTCCAGCTCACCTCCGGCCGTGCCCGTTCGAGCGCCGTCGAGGTGTTCGAGCTGGCAGCCGCCGGCGACCAGGATGCGGCGGCATCGCTCGACGAGGAGGCGCGCTGGCTCGCCCACGCGATCCTCGCCGTCGATGCGGTCATCGACCCCGGGCTGTTCGTCCTCGGCGGCGGCATCGGCAGTCGCGAAGAACTGCTCGCTCCCGTTCTCCACTGGCTCGGCCGTCTCGGCCGGCCGGCGATCGAGGTGCGCATCAGCCGCCTCGGTTCCTCCGCCCCCATCCTCGGCGCCGTCCGTCTCGCCATCGACGCCGCACCGCTCAGCACGGAAAGAGAAGCATCATGACTGTATCCACCACCGACGGCAGGCCGACCGTCGTCGACCGGCTGCGCCACGCGGACTGGCGTCAGTACGTCGTCTACATCGGCTTCGTGGTCGTCTTCCTCTACTTCGCGATCACCCAGGGCGCCAACTTCCTCAACGGGACCACGCTGGTCAACATCATCACGCAGGCGACCCCGATCACGGTCATGGCGATCGGCACGGTCTTCGTCCTCAGCCTCGGCGAGATCGACCTCTCGATCGGATCGACCGTCGCCCTCGCCTCCCTGGTCGCGGCCGTCACCCTCCAGTCCACGCACCAGTGGTGGATCGCGGCTCTCGCAGGGCTCGCCGTCGGGGCGGTGGTGGGAGCGGTCAACGGCATCTTCGTGACCCTGGTGCGGCTGCCCTCCTTCCTGGTCACGCTGGCGACCATGGGACTCATCACCGGTCTGGCCCAGCAGGCGACCAACCTGCAGTCCGTGCCCGTGACGGACGCCGTGTTCGGCTGGCTGTTCGGCGGAGGCACGCTGCTCGGCATCCCGATCCTGATCTGGTGGACGGCGGTCGTCACCGCGATCGGCTGGCACGTGCTCCGCCAGCGCGCGTTCGGGGCCCACGTGCTCGCCGTCGGCAACAAAGCAGCAGCCGCGGCGGTCAGCGGCATCAAAGTCAACCGCGTCCGCATGGCGGTCTTCATCCTCAGCGGCGTGACAGCGGCGCTCGCCGGCCTGCTCTACGCCGGCCGCCTGGCCGGAGCGACGTACACGCTCGGCAGCTCCGACCTGATGAGCGTGCTCGCCGCCGTGATCGTCGGCGGTACGGCGCTCACAGGTGGAAAGGGCTCCATCATCGGCGCCCTGGTCGGCAGCCTCTTCATGAGCATGATCAACTACGGCCTGCTGCTCGGCGGACTCACCGTGGCGCAGCAGATGATCGTGCGCGGCGCGATCATCCTGGTGGCCGTCTCGCTCTCCCTCCGCGCCAAGAAGAGCAACTAGACCGGGAAGACAGTAAGGAAGACACACGATGTTCCTCGACCTCCTTCGGCGCCGCAACCAGGCGCTCCTCGACGCGGCGACGCACCTCCACCAGAGCGGCGCCATCCCGCCGAACACCTTCGTCATCGACCTGGATGCGGTGCAGCGCAACGCCTCCGCGCTCGCTGCGGAGTCCGCGCGCCTCGGGCTGACGCCGTTCGCCATGACCAAGCAGATCGGCCGCAACCCCGACGCATCCCGCGCCATCGTGGCCGGCGGGATCGCTCACGCCGTCGGCGTCGACCTGGAATGCGCCGTCGCGGCCGCGAGCGGCGGCCTGCCGACCGGCCATCTCGGCCATCTCGTGCAGATCCCCCGGCACCGCGCAGCGGACGCAGCGGCGCTCGAACCGCTCTACTGGACCGTGTTCTCCGAGCAGAAGGCGCGCGAAGCGGGTGCGGCGGCCGCCGCCCGGGGCAGGGTGCAGGATGTGCTCCTGCGCATCGCGGCGCCTGGCGACCGGTTCTACCGCGGCCACGAGGGCGGGTTCGATGCGGCGGACGTCGTCGCCGTCGCCGACCGCATCGACGCCATCGACGGAGTGCGCTTCGCCGGCATCACGACGTTCCCCGCCACCCTGTTCGACGCCGCGACGGGCACGGCACGCTCCACCCCCAACCTCGGGACCCTGACCACGGCGCTGCGCGCGCTCGAAGCGGCAGGCAGGACGGACGTCCAGGTGAACGCTCCTGGCACGACATCGGTGTCCGTGCTCGAGACCCTTGCCGCCGCCGGCGCGACGCAGGTGGAACCAGGTCACGGCCTGACGGGGACGACGCCGCTGCACGCCGTGCACGACCTGGTCGAGGAGCCGGCCATCGCATACGTCTCCGAGGTGTCGCACCTCTGGAACGACGACGCGTACGTGTTCGGCGGCGGGCTCTACGTCGACCCCGTCCTCGGCGGGACGACGACGAGCGCGCTGATCGTCGGGCAGGGAGGGGACACCGCATCCGCCAGGAAGCTGCTGGTCGACATGCCGGCAGCGGACGCCATCGACTACTACGCCACCATCCCGCTCGGCGGCCGCGCCGTCCAGCCGGGCGACACCGTCCTGTTCGCCTTCCGGCCGCAGGTCTTCGTCACCCGCGGCCTCACCGCGGGGATCGCCGGACTCAGCACAGGCAGGCCGACGGTCGCCGGCATCTGGTCGGCCGACGGTTCGGCACCCATCACCACCGCATCCGCGCTCGCCGCGACAGGGAGGACAGCATGACCCCCACGACAGCCACACACGGCACGACGGTGAAGCCGCTGCGCCTCGACGGGATCACCAAGCACTTCGGCGGCATCGTCGCGATCAAACGCTTCGACCTCGAGATCGAGCCGGGCGAGATCGTCGCCCTCGTCGGCGACAACGGCGCAGGCAAGTCGACCCTCGTCAAGATCATCTCCGGCATGTACCAGCCGACCGATGGCGAGATTTGGGTCAACGGCGAGCGTGCGAGCTTCCGCGACCCGTCGGATGCCAGGGCCAGGGGAGTGGAGGTCGTCTACCAGGACCTCGCTCTGGTCGACCTGCAGCCCGTGTACATGAACCTGTTCCTCGGCAGGGAGCTCCGCCGCAAGCCGTTCGGCACCCTCGACAGGAAGACGATGGCCGCGCGCACGCAGGCGCTCGTCGACGAACTGGATGTGCGCATCCCGTCGGCGCGCGCGACGCTGAGCGACCTCTCCGGCGGCCAGCGGCAGGGCATCGCCATCGCCCGCGCGACGCACTGGGCGAGCAGCCTGGTGCTGATGGACGAGCCGACCGCCGCCCTCGGCGTTGCGGAGACCGCCAAGGTGGAGGAGCTGATCCTCAAGCTCAAGGCGCGCGGCGCTGCCGTGCTCATCGTCAGCCACAACATGGAGCAGGTGTTCCGTGTGGCCGACAGGGTGACGGTGCTGCGGCGAGGCACCCAGGTGGGCACCAAGCGCATCGACGAGACCACGCACAACGAGCTGGTCGCGATGATCACCGGTCTCAGCTCGTGAGCGGGGTCGCCGTTCCCGGCCACCGGATGCGCGCGGAGATCGCAGAGCAGCCGGACCGCTGGCTCGACCTCCTCGGCGCCCGCGACGCGATCGACGCTGCCGCAGAACTGATCGCCGGCACGCGGCCGGAGCTGCTGGTCTTCGCTGCCAGAGGGTCGAGCGACCACGCGGCGATGTACGCCCAGTACCTCGCTCAGAACCTGCTGCACATCCCTGCCATGCTGGCGACGCCGGCGAGTGTCACCGGATTCGGCACCCAGCTCGCGTACCCGCGCTCCGTGGCGCTCGCGGTCTCGCAGTCCGGCAGCTCGCCCGACCTCCTGGCGACCGTCGCCTCCTTCGCTTCGGCGGGAGTGCCCGTCGCCGGGTTCTCGAACGACGAGAGCAGCGCGCTCGCCGATGCGTCGGACATCCACGTCCCGCTCGTGGCGGGGCCGGAGACCTCTGTCGCCGCGACGAAGACGTACACCGCCGAGCTCCTCGCGCTCGCGCTGACGCTGCACCGAGCGACGGGAACGGGCTGGGCGGAACTGGACGAACGCGTGCGCAGCATCGCAGCGTCTGTGGCGGCGGACCTGGCACAACCGGATGCCGTGGCGAGCGCCATCGCCACTGTCGACGGCGTCGACCGCGTCCTCGTCGTCGGCCGCGGATACTCGATGGCATCGGCGCGCGAGGGCGCGCTGAAGCTGATGGAGACCAACGCCATCGCCGCTTCGGGATGGAGCGCTGCCGACGCGACGCACGGCCCGCTCGGTCAGGTCGTCCCCGGCACGGTGGTGATCGCGCTCACCGGCAGCCCGGCCGGACGCGATTCCGTGCTGTCGTTCGCCGCCGCCGCTGCCGCGCTCGGCGGAACGGTGATCGAACTGGGGCCGGGACTGATCGGCGACGCGACCGCGCGCATCCGGTTGGACGAACGGGACGCCGAGCTGCTTCCGCTGCGCGAGATCGTGCCCATGCAGCGCATCGCCCTGGAGCTCGCCCTGAGCAGAGGCCTCGACCCTGACAACCCGGCCGGACTGCGGAAGGTCACGCTGACGGTGTGACAGGGGCCGGCTCGTCCCGCCCCAGCTCCTCCCGCACGAACCGCGCGAACTGCGACGCCGCTGCCGACTCGCTGCGCGCCAGATTCCTGGCCAGCCCGATCACCCGGACGGCCTCCTCCGCGAGCGGGACGAGCGTCACGCCCGGCTCCGTCGACGAGTCCGGCAGCAGCGCGATGCCGACCCCGTCGCGCACCAGCGCCTGCAGCGTGACCAGCTCGGTGACCTCCAGCACGATGTTCGGAACGATCCCGCGGCGGGCGAAGTACGCGTCGGCGATGTGCCGCAGGCCGGAGCCCGTGCGCAGCGCGACGAACTCGAACGGCTCGAGGGCGCCGGCGTCGATCACGTCGCGCCCCGCCAGGGGATGCGCGTCCGGAACGCCGACCGCCAGCCGCTCCGCCGTCAGCGGTTGCCACTCGATCTCGCGGTCGCGCGGGTCTGGGCTCAGGAACGCGAGGTCCGCCGCGCCCTCGCGCAGCGCATCCAGGACGGTGTCAGCCGTGCCGCCGCGCAGCACGAACCGGATGTCGGGGAACAGGGTGCGGTACTCGCTGACGACCCGCGGGATCAGCCAGCTCCCGAACGACGACACGTATGCGACGGACACCGTTCCCGCCGACGGGTCGCGCAGGGCGTCGATGCGGGCGCGGGCGTCTTCCAGCTCCGCCTGGGCGCGGATGCCGTGGGCGAGGAGGATCTCGCCGTACTGGTTCAGCTCGTAGTGGTTCTTCTTGCGGTCGAACAGCTCGACGCCCATCTCCGCTTCGAGCTTGGCGATCGAGCGCGACAGGGTCGACTGGGACACGCCGAGGGTGTCCGCGGCGTCGGCGAGATGCCCGTCCGCCGCCAGTGCCCTGAACTGGGCGATCTCTTCGATCCGCATGGTGCCATCATGCCGGACCGCAGGGCAGGCTGTCGGTGGCGCCTGGTGCAATGTCAGATATGACGCCCGCTGCTTCCGCTCCGTGCTCGGATGAGCACCCTCGAACGGGTGACGTTTTCTGTACGTTCACTCAGGAGTCAGAGTCCGGCCCACTGCGCTCCATACGGTGTGCGAGGGCTCAGCAGTCCGACCCGTTTCCGACCAAGGAGAAGCATGTCTAGAAGATTCGGCAGAGCGTGGCAGATCGCCACCGCAGCCGCTGTGGGGGTCGGTCTCGCTGCCGCCCCTCTCACGGCGTTGCCGGCCACGGCCAGCACCGATGCCACCAGCGTCGTCATCAACGAGGTGTACCTGTCCGGCGGCAGCGCAGGCGCCGCGTACGCCAACAAGTTCGTCGAGCTGTACAACCCCACCACCCAGCCCGTGTCCGTCGACGGCTGGTCGGTGCAGTACCGACCGGCGACCGGCACCGGCGCGGCCTCAGGCCTCACGGCGCTGAGCGGGAGCATCGCACCATACGGCTACTACCTCGTCAAGGGCAGCAGCAACGGCGCGAACGGTGCGGCCCTTCCCGCCGCGGATGCGACAGGCACCCTCAATCCAGGCGGCGCGGGCGGCACGCTTCTCCTGGCGTCGACGGCGACGCCGGTCACGCCCCCTGTCGGCGACGTGAAGAACGCTTCGCAGATCGTCGACCTCGTCGGCTACGGCACGTCGAACACGTTCGAGACGAAGGCGGCGACGGCGCCGACCGGCAACACGGACGTCAAGTCGCTCGCGCGCACCGGCTTCTGGGACAGCGACGACAACGGCGCCGACCTGAGCCTCACCGCGACCATCACGCCGCAGAGCTCTGCCGACCCTGCCGGTGGCCCGGCAACGGAGCCGGCGCCGGGCGGCACCGACCCTGGAACGGGAACCGACCCAGGACCTCCGGCAGAGGACAGCATCCCGATCGCCGAGGTTCAGGGAACGGGCGACACCAGCCCGAAGGCCGGAACCACCGTCACCACCAGCGGCTTCGTCACGGCGGCGTACGCCACGGGCGGCTTCAACGGCTTCTTCCTCCAGACCCCTGGCACAGGCGGCGCGATCGACCTCGCGACCCACACGGCCTCCGACGCTGTCTACGTCTACGGCACCGCAGCCACAGCGGCCGTCGCCATCGGCGACTATGTGCAGGTCACGGGCGCGGTCAGCGAGTTCGCCGGCCAGACCGAGATCACCCCGGCCTCCGCGGCCGGCGTCGTCGCGCTCGACGCGACCGGCAAGACGGCACCGAGCCCCGCCACGATCGGTCTTCCGGAAACGGATGCGCAGCGCGAAAGCCTGGAGGGCATGCTGCTCGCACCGCAGGGCGCGTTCACCGTCACCGACGTCTACTCCACCAACCAGTACGGCGAGATCGGCCTCGCGGCGGGCGACAAGCCGCTGATTCAGGCCACGGAGACCGCACGCCCCGGCACTCCGGAGTACGCGGCCGCCGTCGCTGGCAACGCGGTGCGCGCCGTCACGCTCGACGACGGAGCGTCGACCAACTTCCTCAGCGCGGCCAACAAGGCAAAGCCGCTGCCGTACCTGTCGCAGACCGCACCCGTGCGCGTCGGAGCGCCGGTGACGTTCACGAAGCCCGTGGTCCTCGACTTCCGCAACAACGTGTGGAAGTTCCAGCCGACCTCCGAGCTCACCCCGGCCACCGCCGCCACGGTGCAGCCCGTCACGTTCGGGAACACCCGCACCGCCGCGCCGGAGAACGTCGGAGGCGACCTCAAGCTCGCCACCTTCAACGTGCTGAACTACTTCACCACCACCGGCGACCAGCTCAGCGGCTGCACGTTCTACACGGACCGCGACGGCAACAAGATCACGGTCAACAGTGGATGCGACGCCCGCGGAGCAGCGGACGCCGCGAACCTGAAGCGCCAGCAGGACAAGATCGTCGCCGCCATCAACGGCCTCACCGCCGACGTGGTGTCGCTCGAGGAGATCGAGAACTCGGCCGGGTTCGGCCTGAACCGCGACGACGCGCTCTCGAAGCTCGTCGCAGCGCTCAACGCCGCCGCGGGCAGCCAGGTCTGGGCGTTCGTGCCGTCTCCCGCGGCCGTCCCGTCCAGCGAGGACGTCATCCGCACCGCGTTCATCTACAAGAAGGCGCACGCTGTGCCGGTCGGCGATTCGCGCATCCTGATGGATGCGGCGTTCGCCAATGCGCGTCAGCCGCTCGCCCAGGCGTTCAAGAAGGTCGGCACGCCGGACTCCGCCGCGTTCATCGCTGTCGTGAACCACTTCAAGTCGAAGGGCTCCGGCACGGGGGCGGACGCAGACCAGGGCGACGGGCAGGGCGCGTCCAACGCCTCCCGCGTGGCCCAGGCGCACGCACTCGTCGGCTTCGCCGACACGCTGAAGTCCACGCTCGGCTCCACCAAGGTGCTCCTGATCGGCGACTTCAACGCGTACCTCAACGAGGACCCGATCAAGGTCATCACCGACGCGGGCTACATCGACCAGGTGCACACCCGCACCACGAAGCAGACGTACTCGTTCGGAGGAACGGTCGGCTCTCTCGACCACGTGCTCGCGTCGCCGGCGGCGAACGCGGTCATCACAGGAGCGGACGTCTGGAACATCAACTCCGGCGAGTCCATCGCACTGGAGTACAGCCGATACAACTACAACGCGACGAACTTCTACGCCGCCGACCAGTACCGGTCGAGCGACCACGACCCGATCGTGGTCGGCATGGGACTCGGAGCGGGCGCGAAGACCATCAACCTGCTGAACATCAACGATTTCCACGGTCGTATCGACAGCAACACGGTCAAATTCGCCGGCACCATCGAGAAGCTGCGCGCGGCGGCCGGGGAGCAGAACACCCTGTTCCTCTCCGCTGGTGACAACATCGGCGCCTCCCTGTTCGCCTCTGCTTCCTCAGGCGACCTTCCGACGATCGACGTGCTGAACGCACTCGGTCTGAAGACGAGCGCCGTGGGCAACCACGAGTTCGACAAGGGCTTCTCCGACCTGACCGGCCGGGTGAAGGACGCGGCAGACTTCCGTTACCTCGGTGCGAACGTCTACACGAAGGGCACGACCACCCCGGCACTGCCGGAGTACGCGACCTTCACGGTCGACGGGCTGAAGGTGGCCGTGGTCGGCGCGGTCACGCAGGAGACGCCGACGCTGGTGTCGCCAGGCGGGGTGTCCACGCTCGACTTCGGCGACCCTGTCGCTGCTGTCAACCGCGTCGCGGCCAAGCTGACGGACGGCGACACCGCCAACGGTGAGGCCGACGTCATCGTGGCCGAATACCACGAGGGCGCCGGCTTCGGAACACCGGACGGCGCGACGCTCGACAAGGAGGTCGCCGCAGGCGGCGCCTTCGCGGACATCGTGACCAAGACGTCGGCGAAGGTCTCCGCGATCTTCACCGGCCACACCCACAAGCAGTACGCGTGGGATGCACCAGTCCCCGGTGTCGCGGGCGCGACCCGTCCGATCGTCCAGACCGGAAGCTACGGCGAGAACATCGGGCAGATCACCCTGTCGGTCGACGGAGACACCAAGAAGGTCACCGGTCACACGGCGGCCAACGTGGCACGCACGACCGACGCCGATGACGCGCTCGTCGCCGCATACCCGCGAGTCGCCGAGGTGAAGACGATCGTCGACAAGGCACTCGCCGACGCCGCGGTGATCGGAAACCAGAAGATCGGTTCCGTCACGGCGGACATCACCACCGCGTACATCGGCGGAGCACGCGACGACAGGATGTCCGAGTCCACGCTCGGCAACCTGGTCGCCGACTCGCTGGTGTCGACGCTCTCCTCGCCCGAGCTCGGCGGTGCGGAGATCGGCGTCGTCAACCCCGGTGGGCTGCGCGCCGAACTGCTGAAGGGCACCGACGGGTCGGTCACGTACGCGCAGGCCAACGCGGTGCTGCCGTTCGTGAACAACCTGTGGACCACGAGCCTGACCGGCGCGCAGTTCAAGCAGGCGCTGGAGCAGCAGTGGCAGACGAACGCCGACGGGAGCATCCCGAGCCGTGCGTTCCTCAACCTCGGCCTGTCGAAGAACGTCAGCTACACCTACGATGCTGCGCGCGCCGCTGGTGACCGCATCACGAGCATCCTTGTGAACGGTGCGCCGATCGATCCGGCGAAGTCCTATCGCATCGGTTCGTTCAGCTTCCTCCTGCAGGGCGGGGACAACTTCCGCGCCTTCGCAGCAGGGACGAACACGAAGGACTCCGGTCTGATCGACCGCGACGCCTGGATCTCCTACATCACCGCGAACAGCCCGCTCTCGCCGAGCTTCGAGCGCCGAGGGGTCGCCGTCTCCGGCGTCCCGACCGGCACCCTCGACCGCGGCCAGCAGGTCACGTTCCAGGTGTCGAAGCTCAACCTGACCTCCCTGGGCAGCCCGGCGAACACTTCGCTGGACCTCACCTGGCAGGGCAGCGCGGCGACGCTCGCCTCCGTCCCTGTAGACGCGGACGGTGCGGCGACCGTGAGCTTCGCGGTCCCGGCAGACGCGGAAGGCGCGAGCGTGCTCGTGCTGCGCGCGCCTGACTCGGGCACGACGGTGCGCATCCCACTGCTGGTGGCCGATGTGGTCGACCCCGGCACGAACCCGAAGCCGACCACTCCGCCTGTACCCGCCGCGATCACGGCGTTCATCGACGCGCTCAAGGACCTAATCCAGGCCATCGGCGGCACGGACGGCGTGTTCCACCCCGGCGACAAGATCACCATCAACATCGGTGCTGCGTTCTCCGGTAAGTGGGTCTCCGTCTGGGTGCACTCCACCCCGCAGAACCTCGGCGGTGGATGGATGCAGGTGCCGGCGAGCGGTCAGGTGCAGGTGACCCTGCCGGCCGACCTGCCGGCTGGCGCGCACCGGATCGCGGTGCTCGACGCGGACGGCAACGTGCTCGGCTGGACCGCGATCACGGTGGCGGCGGCGACCGGCCCAGGCGACCCTGGCACACCCGGCACGCCTGGCACGCCTGGCACGCCCGGCACGCCTGGTGACCCCGGCACGGGCGGAACCGGAACGGCTGGCGGCGGCAACGGCGTCATCCAGTCCGGGCTCGCCAACACGGGTGCCGACCTGGCGCCGGCGTTCGGTGCGGCGCTGCTCGGCATCCTCGGCGGGTTCGTCGTGCTGCTGATCGTCGCACGCCGACGGGGGTCGCAGGCCTAGCGGCACAACCGGAGCGGGGGCCGTCCTTTCGAGGGCGGCCCCTGCTTGTAATGCAGCATGTCAAAAAAGCTTGACATCGAGTAACCCTCGCTTTACATTGAGCGTGTCAGGTTTGTTTGACATGAGGAGTTGAGATGTCCATCGACGAGAAGAACGCGTTGGCGTTCCTGGCGATCGCGGTGGGCGGGTACGCCACCTATCTGATCGTCCTGTTCGCGAGCGCGGGCGGTGCGCCGCTCACCAGCGCCGACTACGCGCCGATCCTGCTGTGGACCGTCGGCGGCGCGATCGTCGCGGGCATCCTGGCCAGAATCGTCATCGCCGTCGCCGCTCCGAAAGACGCGGACAAGCGCGATCAGCGCGACCGCGAGGTCAAGGCGTTCGGCGACAGGGTCGGCCAGTCGTTCGTGGTCATCGGCGCCGTCGCCGCCCTGCTCCTCGCCCTGGTGCGCGCCGACTGGTTCTGGATCGCCAACGTCGTCTACCTGATGTTCGTGCTGTCGGCCGTCGTCGGCTCGGTAGCGACGCTCGTCGCATACCGGAAGGGGCTGCCGGCATGGTGAAGCCCACCAGGGTGACCAACCGTCTCCGGTCGCTGCGGTTCGCGGCGGGCGAGATGACGCAGGCCGAACTCGCCGACAGGGTCGGCGTGACCAGGCAGACCGTCATCGCCATCGAGCAGGGGCGGTACTCGCCGTCGCTCGAGATGGCGTTCCGGCTCGCGCGGGTCTTCGGGGTTCCGCTCGACGATGTCTTCCAGTACCCCGAAGCCTGAGAACCCAGGAATCGAGAACCCCATGAGCGACACGACCACCACCACGATGTCCGCCATCGTCCAGCACGCATACGGCAGCAGCGACGCACTGCGCGTCGAGACCATCCCCGTGCCCGTCCCCGCACCCGCCGAGGTGCTGGTCGAGGTGCGCGCGGCCGGTGTGGATGCTGGCACATGGCACCTGATGACCGGTCGCCCATACCTGATGCGCGTGATCGGCTTCGGCCTGCGCGGCCCGAGGGCGCGGGTGCGCGGCCTCGCCTTCGCCGGTCGCGTGGCCGCGGTCGGCGCTGACGTGAGCGACCTGCGGCCGGGCGACGGCGTGTTCGGCTCTGCCGATGGCGCGTTCGCCGAGTTCGTGCTGGCGCCGCGTTCCGCGCTCGTGCGGCTGCCGGCATCCATCGGCTACGAGCAGGCGGCGGCCGTGCCCGTGTCCGGCGTCACGGCGTTGCAAGCACTGCGAGCGGCCGCTGCCCCCGCGGGCGGGAGGGTGCTCGTGCTCGGCGCGTCCGGCGGCGTCGGCCACTATGCGGTCCAGCTCGCCGTCGCGGCCGGCGCCACGGTCACCGGCGTGTGCAGTGCGGCCAAGGCGGAGTTCGTGCGCGGCCTCGGCGCGGCGGACGTCATCGACTACCGCACCACGGACGTCACGGCGACCGGGCGCTCGTGGGATGCGATCATCGACACGGCGGGCGACCGGCCGCTTTCCCGCCTGCGCCGCATCCTCGCACCGACAGGAAGCCTCGTGATCGTCGGAGGGTCGGGCGGCCCCGTGCTCGGCGGCATGGAGCGGGTGCTCGCGGCGGCCATCGCCAGCCGGTTCACTGGGCAGCGCCTGATCGGGCTGGTATCGAAGGAGAACGCGACCGATCTCGCCGAGCTGGCGGCGCTCGCCGACGCCGGAGCGTTCCTCCCGGCGGTGGATGCGGTGCTCCCGCTCGACCGCGCGGGCGAGGCGGTCGACCTGGTGGCGTCCGGCGCAGTTCGCGGCAAGGTGGTCGTGGTGCCGTAACTGGCGCGCTGAGGCCAGGGAGCCGCGTCACGCCACCTGGAAGTACAGCTCCGTGTGCAGCCTGCACCCAGGGTTGAACGCGGCGCCGCAGGCCGTGCACGCCTCCACCAGCAGGTACTCCGCGATCGTCAGCTCGTGCTCGCACACCCCGCACAGCACCGCGCGTTCGTCGCGCTGGTCGAGCGGCCACTGCTCGGCCGGATGGTCCGCCGTCTCCGCGTGGCAGAGGTGGCACGGGTAGTACTCGCCGCAGCAGGCGAACCGGATCGCGATCACGTCGAGGTCCGTCCGATAGTGGATGCACCTGGTCTGGTCGTCCACGGTCGGCCCGAGCACGCGCATCCCCGTCATCGCACGCCCCTGGCGGTGAGCGCGTCGCCGAGGTCGTCGGCGTGCTTCAGCGAGACAACGAGGAACGGAACCACGAAACCGACGATACCCGCCCTCGCGCCGCGGGCGCGCTGTGCTTCCCGCACCCCGGTCGCCAGCCTGGCCAGCACGGGGACCGTGTTGATCGTGACAGCGAGCAGCAGGGCGATCCGCTGCGCATCCACCCCCAGTCGCTCGAACGGGCGCAGGCCGCGTTCGAACGCGTCGAGGAGGGCGGCGACGCGCGTGGTGAGCACGAGCATCCCGGCGAGCAGGATCGCCGCGAGCACGCGAGCCGTGTTGGCGACGGCGGGTTCGGCGTCCAGGAAGATCAGCTGGCCGCCGAGGGTGATGACGATCACCCAGCGCACCGCGAGCACCTGCCGGCCGAGCTCGCGCAGTCCGAGCCCGCAGATCAGGTAGCCGAGCACGGCGACAGCCGCGGCGACGCCGGCGGCCCACCAGGTAGACGGCAGGAACGACACGGCGAGCACCACCGCGAGCAGCACGGTGGCCTTCGGGCCGGCCGGGGCGCGGTGCATCCAGCCGTCGCCCGGCCGGTAGAGGGTCACCATCGGAGGCTCACCACCTCAGGCTCGCCTCGTACTCGGCGATCACGTCGGACGGAGCGCCGACCGCCGCGATCCGTCCGGCGTCGAAGAGCACGGCGAGGTCGCACCGCTCCGCCAGCCGGAGGTCGTGGGTGAGGAGGACCAGCCGATGCCCTGCATCCTCGAACAGGTGTTCCGCCACCCGTCTGGCGTTGCGCGCATCGAGGTAGGCGGTCGGTTCGTCCGCGATCACCAGCTGGGGCCGCCGGATGAACGCCCCGCACAGGGCGAGCAGCTGCTTCTGCCCGCCGGACAGGTCGTGCGCCGCCCGGTCGGCGAGCTCGGTGAGCCCGAACCGGTCGAGCGCTTCCGCGACGCGCTCCGCCGACTCCGCGTGGGGCAGTCGCTCGCTGCGGAGGGAGAAGGCGGCGTCCTCGGCGACGGTCGGCATGATGATCTGCGCGTCCGGGTTGCTGAACACCATGCTGACGAGTTTCCTGAGCTGTGCCGCCTGCCTGGTCGGGTCGAGGCCGTGCACGCGAACGCTGCCCGAGGTGGGGGAGACCAGCCCGGCGAGCAGGCGCGCGAAGGTGGACTTGCCCGACCCGTTCGCCCCGACCACCGCGACCCTGGAGGCGTCGATGGCCACGGTCACGTCGTCGAGCGCGAGCGTGTCGCCGAGGCGCACGGTGGCGCTGTCGAGACGGATGGTGCGCTCGAGGGCAGCGCCCTCGGGGCTGCGGGCGGTCATCGCACCACCTCGAAGACGGCGGCGACGCCCATCCCGCCTCCCACGGATGCCGCAGCGACGCCGATCGTGCCGGTCGGCGCTCCGGAGCGCACCAGCCTGCTGAACAGCCGCACCACCGCCACCGCTCCGCTCGCACCCCACGGGTGCCCGATGGCGAGCGCCCCGCCGTCGCCGCAGACGCGCTCGTCGTCGTCGGCGATGCCGATCCGGTCGAGCACGGCGATGGTCTGCGCCGCGAACGCCTCGACGATCTCGAACGCTGTCACGTCGGCGATCCCACGCCCGGCGCGAGCGAGCGCCTCCAGGATCGCCGGGGCGGCGCCGACGCCGGGCAGCGCGGGATCGCAGCCGACGATCGCGTGCGCGCGCAGCGCGAGCCCGGGCACCCGTGCGGCAATGGATGCGCCTCCGGGCACGACGAGGACGCCCGCCGCGCCGTCGCTCACCCTGCACGAGTTGCCTCCGGTGAGGGTTCCGCCGTCGAACAGTGGACGGAACCTGGCCATCGACCTCTCGTCCGCGGCGGATGCGCCGACCAGCTCGTCCAGCGCGACGCTCTCCAGATCCACCAGCTCGGCGTCGAACCGGCCACGCGCCGCGGCCGCGGCGGCGAGACGACGACTCCGAATCGCGTACGCGTCCTGGCGTTCGCGCGAGATGCCGTCGGCGGCGGCCAGGTGCTCTGCCGCCTCCGTCATGCCGGGGTCGGGAAATCCGGTGGGCGCGAACGGCGCCCTGTCGTACGGGACGCCGTCGACAGACCGGACCGGCGCCGTCGATGCGCTCTCCACCCCGCCCGCGATGCGTGCCCGTTCGTCGCCGGCGCGGATCGCGGTGGCGGCGTCGATGATGGCGGCCAGTCCGCTGCCGCACTGCCGGTCCACGGTGGCTCCTGGAACCTCCTGCCCCAGCCCGGCGAGCAGCGCCGCGACCCTGGCGGGGTTGCCGCCAGGGCCCATGCAGTTGCCGAGAACGACGTCCGCGATGGGGGTGGATGCGCGGGCCGCTGGCATCGCATCCATTCCGTCGCGCAGGACGGCGCGGAGCACAGGCGCAGCCAGCCGGTCGACCGTGACGCCCGCGAGGCCGCGCCCTCGCGTGGCGATCGGGGTGCGCCGGGCGGCGACGATCACAGGGTCGGCGCGCACAGGGTCGGCCCTCACGATATCGGCGCTCACGGTGTCGGCGCTCACGGAACGACCACCTCTCCGGCGACGACGCTCCGCACCAGCTCGGCCCTCGCGGGTTTGCCGGTGGCGGTGCGCGGGAACGCGGGGGAGACGAACCACCGGCGCGGCAGATGCGTCGGGGCCAGAACGGCGCGGGCCCGCTCGCGCAGCGCGGCGATGCTCTCGCCACCAGCGGCGGTCTCCAGCACCGCGGCCACCAGCGAGCCGACGCCCGCGTTCGGCATCCCGAACACCACGGCGTCCGTCACCCCCGGGAGGGTGCGCAACGCCGCCTCCACCTCGGACGGGATGACGGTGGCCGCTGCCGTGATGATCGCGTCGTCCGCGCGCCCGAGCAGCCGGATGCGCCCGTCGACGATCTCCGCCCGGTCGCCCACCGAGCGCCAGGGGCCGTCGCTCCGCAGCGGGCCGTCCCCGCCGAGGTATCCAGCGGCCAGGTACGGCGAGCGTACCCACAGCACCCCGTCCAGCACCTCCACGTCGACGCCGGGGAACGGCCGCAGCCCCTCGCCGCGATCGACGGCGACGAACGACAGCTCAGCGGCGCCGTAGTACGCCGCCACGCGGATGCCGCGAGCCTCCGCACGCGAGCGGGTGGACGCATCCAGGTCGGCGCCACCGACGAGCGCTGCGCGCAGCAGGGGCGCCGCGTCGGTGTCGAGGATGGTGCGGAGGGCGCGCGGCGTCCCGTGGAACAGCGTGGCGTCCGCGACGTCGGCGGCCACCAGTGCGTTTCCGCTCGGCAGGGCGAGCTCCGGTCCGCCGTCCATCGCCCGGGCGATCGAGAACAGCGACAGCGAGGATGCGGGAGGCGAGGTCAGCGCGAGCACGTCGCCCGTGCGCACGCCGAGCAGGTCGTCGACCGAGCCGAACGACGCCGCCCACGAGTCCGCGCTTCGCAGCACGATCCGCGGCGTGCCCGTGCTGCCGGACGTCAGCGTCGCCCACGCGATCCCTGGGAGCGGCCCTGCCGCCTCCGCGAGCGCGCGCACTCGCCGCCACTGCTCCGCCGGCCACCGGTCGTCGCCGACGAGCGGGATGTCGCCCTCCGAACGCACCGCGTGGATGCGTTCCACCAGCTCGCGGGACGCCGCCGCCCCTGTCGCCGCCCCCGTCGACCGCGAGCGCAGGGGCACGATCCTCCCGGCCGTCACGACACCTCTGCGTCGTCGCGCGTCGCCTCGGCGCTGGTGGCGCTGGTGACGGTGGTGGCGCTCGCGGCGCTGGCGCCGCCGGACGCATCCGCGTCGGCCGCCGCCCGCGGCGCGCGCAGTCCAGCCGAGCGGAACGCTCGCGGATACGCCCGCACGAGCGTCATCGTGATGATCACCGCGAGTGCCGCCTTCACCAGGTCGCCCGGCAGGAACACCGTGCTCTGCAGTGCCGTCTCCGCGAGGGGGAGCCGCGTGACGAGCGCCTGCACCGGAATCCCGAACGCGTAGATCGTCACGATGCCGCCCACCACCACGCCGACGGCCGTCCGCGTCCAGGTCGGCGTGCGCCCGCCAGCGTGCACGATGGCGCCGATCACGAACGCGCCGACCACCCAGCCGAGCAGGTATCCGGCCGACGGGCCGACGAAGACGCCGATGCCGCCGCGTCCTCCGGAGAGCAACGGGAGGCCGACCGCGACGAGCGCGAGCAGCACGAGCATCGACAGGGCACCGCGCCACGGGCCGAGGATGGCTCCGGCGAGCATCACACCGAGCGTCTGCGCTGTGATCGGCACGGCCCCGAACACCGAGAAGCCTCCTGGCAGGCCGAGCACGGCGACGATGGCGGCGAAGACGGCGATCCTGGCGATGTCGGTCGCGTCGATGCGGAGGGACGATGATCGTGACACGGGCGGTTTCCTCACGGTCTGGACGAGAATCAACGGTGTCACCTGAACACCGTTCACCTGAACAGCGTTCACTATACTGACGTCGTGACGGAAACGGAAAGCACCGGCAGGCGGCACACCCGCGACGACGTGGCGCGCACCGCCCTGCGCATCCTCGACGACCACGGATTGCCCGACCTCACCATGCGCCGTCTCGCCTCCGCCCTCGACGTGCAGCCGAGCGCCCTCTACTGGCACTTCCCGAACAAGCAGACCCTCCTCGCCGAGCTCGCCGACCGCATCGTCGCCAACGGCCGCCAGGCGCCCGCGTCCCGCGCCGGAAGCACCGCACGTTCCGAGGGCAGCGCAGCCCCCACCGCATCCCCCGCCCCCGCAGACATCGCCGCCCCCGACTGGATGCGCGCCACCCGCACAGAAGCCGCCTCACTCCGGGATGCGCTCCTCGCATACCGCGACGGCGCCGAGGTGGTCTCCAGCACCTTCGCGCTCGGCCTCGGCTCGACGGACGCCGTCGACAGGCTCGCGTCCGCCGTCGCGCTCGGCGGTTTCGACGACGACACGAGCCGCAGGGCGGCCACCGCGCTGCTGCACTTCATCCTTGGACATGTCTCGCACGAGCAGCAGCGGATGCAGTACGACAGCATCGGCGTCCTCGCCGCCGGCGCGGCCGTCTCCCCACTGGACGAGGACGATCCGGCCGCCGCCTTCGGGTTCGGCGTCGACCTGCTGGTCGGCGGACTGGAGTTCAGTCGCTCCCGAAGGTGAGCTTCCACCCGCCGACGACGCGGGTGGCGAGGTTGAACAGGGCGGCGAAGATCGCGCCGAGCGCCGACACCACGATGAGTTCGAGCAGCGCCACCACCAGCGTGAAGGTGATCACGTTCGCGAACGTGAGGTCGGCGACCAGGGCCGAGCCCTGCGATCCGGCGATGCTCTCCAGGAAGTCGCGGAGAGAGCCGATCGCTCCGAGCCTGTCGAGGACGCTCCACACCAGCAGGGCGATGACGACCGTGATGACGGCGAGGACGAGGGCGACGAGGAACGACATCTTGAGCGCCGACCAGAAGTCGATGTAGACCATGCGCATCACCGCGCGTTTGCCCTTGGTCTTCCGTGCGCTCATTCTCGGCCTCCCCTGATGCTGCTGGTCGCCCGATGATTCAGCGGCGATCCCCCGCAGTCAGTGTAACGGCGGGACGGGGTTCAGGCTTCAGCGACGAGCTGGGGGAGCGTGGACAGCGCCGCATACCGTTCTGCCGGCACGATTCCCGGAAGGATCACGATCCACATCTCGGTGACGCGCTGCAGGAGGTCGGCGCGGTCGGTGAGCGTCTCGGAGACGAGCTGCACGCCCGTGAAGGTCGGGATGAGGAAGTGTGCGAGCATCTCGGGGTCGACGGTGTCGGAGATGTCCCCTTCGGCGATCGCGCGCACGGCGAGCTCTTCGAAGGTTCGCAGCCAGTCGTCGTACGGTCCGTCGACGGGCCGCTCGAAGCCGGACCTGTCCGTGGTCAGCCGGATGCCGGCCTTCACCACGGTGTCGGTGAGCAGTTGATGCGCGAGCCCTGCGCAGAGCAGGATCATCGTCTGCAGGGCGGGGAGGTTCCTGCCCAGGATCTCGGCCCCTGACGAGAACGCCCTGGCGTGCTGTTCCTCGATCACCGCGCGCGCGATGTCGTCTTTCGACTGGAAGTGGAAGTACAGAGCGCCTTTGGTGACCGACGACGCCGCAGCGATGTCCGCGATCGAGGCCAGGCCGTATCCGGAGCGTTCGAAGGTCTCCGATGCTCCGAGAATGATGGCGTCTCTGGTTGCCTGGGCGCGCGCCTGTTTGACCATGAGGGTCTCCTGATGAGGACCTCGACGAGGATTCGCGAGGGGAGTGACGGGGGTATGCACACCGTAATCGAGTTTTACGTGCATCGACCGGATGTCCGCGCGGACCGGCTCGTCTAGCGAAACGACCTGTCTGTCGGACCCGCCGCCCCTCACTCGGTGTTGTTCGGCCTCCACACGGCGAACCGATTCCTCGACGGATCGAGCAGGTGCGCGAACTGGATCGATCCGTTGTCGACGAGCGGCAGGACGACGGTGGCCCCCAGACCTTCCGCGCGTTCGACGGCCGAGGCGACATCGTCCACGTGCACGTAGAACACCGCCCACGATCCGCCGCCGACCGCGCTGGTGTCCCACAGTCCGCCGGCATCTCCGCCGACCATGCGGTACCCGGCGGGAGACGGCGGCCCGATCTGCCACCCGAACAGGCCGGAGTAGAAGGCGGAGCTCGCCTCCGGGTCCGGCGACCCGATCTCGAAGTAATCCACGTCGTTGCTCATGGAGTGATTGTGCGCGCAACCGCGCCCGCGGGCAATGGATGGGGGTGGATGCGGGGGCAACGGATGCGGAGGCGATGGATGCGGGATCTTGCCCCCGCGCATCCACTGCCCTAGCGTTGCGGCCGTGACCAGGTACGTGATCGACGCTCCGGCCGCGCTCGACCTCGCGGAGCGCGCAGCAGCGGTCGGTGCGGCGCACAGCCTCGTCGCTCCCGCCCTGCTCAAGTCTCAGGTGCTGACGGCGCTGTACCAGGCGGTCGCGCGCGGCGACCTCACCAGGGCGGACGCCTCCCGTCGCCTCGACCACCTGCGCAGTCTGCGCATCCGCTACCTGAGCGACCGCGTCTCGCAGGCGACGGCCTGGAAGATCGCGGATGCCCTCGGCCTGCCGGACACCCTCGACGCCGAGTACATCGCCGTGACACAACTCCAGGCGGATGCGCTCATTGCCCTCGACCCAGCGCTCGCCGAAGCCGCGGCCGGTCTGGTGCGGGTGGCGCCGACCGGCGAACTGAGCTGAGCGGAGCTGGAGCGGTCGCTCGGGCGGTCGCTCGGGCGGTCGCTGCCACCGTCGCTGCACATCGTCCCACCCCCTCTCCCGCTTCCACCCCTGCCCGGCGTACGTTGGAGTCATCCGACCGATTCCGAGGGAGCGCACTATGCCGACCGTCGCCGACACCATCGTGGAGATCATCAAGGATGCGGGGGTGAAACGGGTCTACGGGCTGCCGGGCGATTCGCTCAACGGGTTCACGGATGCGCTGCGCAGGGACGGGTCCGTGGCGTGGGAGCACGTGCGCCACGAGGAGGCGGCAGCGTTCGCCGCCGCGGCCGAAGCGGCGCTGACCGGTGAGCTGGCCGTGTGCGCCGGCAGCTGCGGGCCTGGCAACCTGCACCTCATCAACGGGCTGTTCGACGCCAACCGGAGCAGGGTGCCCGTGCTCGCCATCGCGGCGCAGATCCCCGGTCCGGAGATCGGCAGCACATACTTCCAGGAGACCCACCCGCAGGACCTGTTCCGCGAGGCCGCGGTGTACACGGAGCTGGTGAGCGTCCCGGAGCAGCTGCCCCGCGTGCTCGAGATCGCCATGCGCACCGCCATCGAGCGCAGAGGCGTCGCGGTGGTCGTCATCCCAGGCGAGATCTTCCTCAAGGACAGCACGGGGCGGCGTAAGTCCGCACCGATCACCTTCTCGCCCCGCGTCACCCGGCCGACCGACCAGGAGCTCAGCGCGGCGGCCGAGCTGCTGAACTCGGCCAAGAAGGTCACGATCCTGGGCGGAGCGGGGGTGGAGGGCGCGCATCCACAGCTCGTCGCCATCGCCGAGAAGCTGAAGGCACCCGTCGTGCACGCGCTGCGCGGCAAGGAGTTCATCGAGTACGACAACCCGTACGACGTCGGCATGACCGGCCTGCTCGGATTCTCCTCCGGCTACCGGGCGATGGAGAGCTGCGACGTGCTGCTGATGCTCGGCACCGACTTCCCCTACCAGCAGTTCTATCCGTCGAAGGCGAAGATCATCCAGGTCGACATCCGCGGAGAGAACCTCGGCAGGCGGACGCCGGTCGACCTCGGGCTGGTGGGCAGCGTCCGCGACACCGTGGATGCGCTGCTCCCGCTGCTGAAGGACCGCACGGACCGCAAACACCTCGACTCGTCCACCGCGCACTACGTCAAGACCCGCAAGAGCCTCGACGACCTGGCGACGAACGACCGCAACCGCACCCCCATCCACCCGCAGTACGTCGCCAAGCTGATCAGTGAGCTCGCGACGGACGACGCAGTCTTCATCCCCGACGTCGGCTCCCCGGTGGTGTGGGCGTCCCGCTACCTGACGATGAACGGCAAGCGCCGGCTGATCGGCTCCTTCTCGCACGGCACGATGGCCAACGCCCTGCCGCACGGCATCGGCGCACAGGCTGCGTTCCCCGGCAGACAGGTGGTCGCGCTCGCCGGAGACGGCGGCCTGGCGATGCTGCTCGGCGAACTGCTCACGCTGCGGCAGAACAAACTGCCGGTGAAGATCGTGGTGTTCAACAACTCGTCGCTGAACTTCGTCGAGGTGGAGATGAAGGCGGCGGGCTTCGTCAACTTCGGCACAGGGCTCGACAACCCGAACTTCGCCGACGTCGCCAACGCGATGGGCATCCACGGCCAGCGGGTCGAGAAGCCGGACGACCTGCCCGGCGCCCTCCGCGCCGCCTTCGACCACGACGGCCCAGCCCTGGTGGATGTGGTCACCGCCCGCCAGGAGCTGTCCATTCCGCCCGCGATCACCGCGGAGCAGGTCAAGGGCTTCACCCTCTACGCGCTCCGCACGATCATGTCCGGCCGCGGCGACGAGCTCGTCGACCTGGCAGACACGAACGTCTTCCGGCGGCTGTTCGACTAGGGGTTCCTGACTTTCCTGCCGCTCCTGCCGAGTCGTATCGCAGGAGATCGACGCCGATCCCGCTGGATTCTCCGTCCGAACGGAGAATCCAGCGGCGTGGCGCCCCGATTCTCCGTCCGGCCGGAGCCCAGGTCAGTTGATGCAGACCGTGTCGCTGTAGTTCTTCGCGGGCGACGACGGGGTGGGGGCAGGCGCTCCGCCAGACGCCGGTGCGCCGCCCGCGGCGGGAGCGGCGGGCATGATCCCGTCGTCGCCGAGCACCACCGTGACACCGGACACCGACGAGGTCTGCTGCACCGAGGCGCCTGGCAGGTAGGCCGCGACGGCCTTCGCCTGCGCCTCCTGGCCGCTCGGGTACTGGATCACCGTGGTCTGCTGGGTGTTCGCATCCCCTGCCGTCCCCGTCTTGAAGCCCGCCGCGGCGAAGGTGGCCGTCGCGGTCCCGGCCGCGCCGTTGGTGCTTCCGCCGTTCAGCACCGTCACGGTGGTGTCGGCCGGCTTCGCCGCCGTCGCCTTGTCGTAGGCGTCCGGCGTGCCCATCAGACTCTGGATGAACGCGGGCATCGCCGCCGTGTCCACCTCGACGATTGACACATCATCTCCGTCGACCGTGATCGTCGGGGTGCCGGAGATCGGGATGGTCGCCGACTGGATCTTGCCGCCGGTGAGCCCCTGCATCTGGGCCGCGAGGGAGAGGAAGTTGAGGCCGGGGTCCGTCTCCAGGGAGCCGCTGACCGCATCCAGCACCTTCGACAGCTTGCCAGGGTTCAGCAGGGTTCCGGCCGAGAGGAACTTGTGCGCCTCCACCGACAGGAAGTACTGCTGGCGCACCACCCGGTCGAGGTCGCCCTGCGGCAGACCGTGACGCTGGCGGACGAACGCGAGCGCCTGGTGCGCATCCAGAGTGGACACCCCTGCCGGGAAGTTGGCCTGCGAGAACGGGTCGTCGACCGCCGCGTTCAGGCACACCTGGATGGGGCCGAGCGCCTGCGCGATGTCGTAGAAGCCGAGCAGGGAGACGCGCACGTAGTGGTCGATCGTCAGACCGGTGAGGTTCTGCACCGTCTGGATGAGGAGCTTCGCGCCGCTCGTCGCATCGGTCGCCCCTCCGCCGAGCGAGAAGGCGGCGTTCAGCTTGTTCATGCCGTGGCCGGGCACATCCACCCAGGAGTCGCGCGGCAGCGAGATGAGGGTCGCGGACTTACCGTCCGCCGGGATGTGCAGGACCATCATCGTGTCGGTGTTCGTGCCCCCGCCGTCGTCGGTGGTGCCGAGCTGGTCGAGTTCGGCCTGGGATGCGCCGTCCGGGCGGTGGTCGTCGCCGACGAGCAGGATGTTCTGGGCAGAGCCGTCGACGTCGTTCTTCGGCTTGTTCGACTCGGAGATCACGTCGACGTGCTTCACGTTGTTGACGAACCGGAAGTAGCTGTATGCAGCGTATCCGCCGACCACGACGAGGATCACCGCGAGGCCGAAGGCGGTCCAGCCGATGATGCGCTTGGTGCGGCTGCGGCGCTTGCGCGGCGTGCGGCCGCCGGGGGTGCTTCCGCCCTGGGCGCCGTCGCCCCCAGAGCCGCCGTCGCCGCCAGAGCCGCCGCGACCGCGACCCGACCCGCCGTTCGCGCTGCCGAACAGCTCGTCCATCCCGCCGCCGGCTGCGCCTCCCGCCGCGGCACCGCCCACCGCAGCGCTCCCGCCGTACCTGCTGTCGGCCGGACGTGTCGCGCGGACCGGTCGCCGCGGGTCCTGCTGGGGCACGCGTCCGAAGACCTCGGTGGCCGGTTCGCGGTCATCGTGGGGCTCGCGAGGGCCGCGGGGCTCCTCGGGGCTGGGGAAGGTTGGGCGTCGCACACGGAAACGCTAGGGGGCGAACCCTGCAAGAGCCCTGGCGATCCATGCATTTCTCGACGAATCGTCAGGGTTTCTGCGACGGCCTCCCAGTCCGGCGCCGATCAGGACGCCGCGGCGCTGCGAACCTCTTCAGCAGCCGGCTCGGGATGCGACTCCTCCACGTCCGTTCCCGCGCAGTCGTCTGCGCCAGGGTTCTCCGCCTCGTTCGCGGCGATCATCCTCCGCGAGATCTGCAGGAACTCGGCCTGCTGCGCATCGGTGAGCGCGTCGAACAGCACACGCCGGATGGTCGCGGTGTGCTCGGGGAGCGCCCTGACCACCACGCGTCGGCCGTCCCCGGTGAGGTGGATGTAGCTTGCCCGCCTGTCCTCCGCGCACTCCTGCCGCTCGACGAAGCCGCGGGCGGCCATCCTGGTCACCTGGTGCGAGACCCTGCTCTTCTCCCAGCCCGTGACGTCGACCAGTTCGCGCACGCGGAGCCGCCTGCCGGGAGCGCGCACGAGCGCCATGAGCACCTCGAGCTCCGAGATGGAGATGCCGTGATCGCGCTGGAGCTGGGCGTCGAGGGTGCGGTCGAAGCCTCTGCGCATCACGTAGAACGCGTTGAAGAGCTCGATCTCGTCGTCGCTCAGCTTCCGCGGGTCGGGACTCTGGCGGACGGAGGACATACCCGTCATCCTCCCACGCCCGCGCTGCGGCGGGGAGTGCGGCTCAGTGCGCCACTCCGTGTCGTAGCGCGGTCAGCTCGGCTCGGCTCAGTGCGCCAACTGCTCCAGCGCGACCACCGCGACGCCGAGCGCCACGATCGCGGCGAGCACCAGGATGCGTTTCCCCGAGCTGAGGTTCGTGCGCTTCACCGCGAGCTGCGCGATCACCGCCAGCGAGACGATGAGCGCGACCACCCCGACCGTCATCGCGGTGTGCACGGTGACCGCCCCGCCCGCCGCGATGAGCAGCATGATGGCAGGAACGGCGATCACGGTGAGGGCTCTGGATGCGACAGCCACCATGTGCCGGAACTCCCGCGCACTCGGCACCGTGTTGTGCACGATCATGTGTGAGATCAGATCGGAGGCGAGACCGGCGAGGAGCACGCCGCCGACCGAGATCAGCAGTGTCAGCAGCACGTTGAGCGGGTCGAGCCCGTCGCCGTGCCCGTTCAGCGCCATCAGGATCGCGAGGGCGGTGAAGGTGGCGTAGATGCGCTCACGCAGGCGGTCGCCGGCCTCCCTGCGCTCGTCGGGGGTCGCGTCGTCGGGGAGTCGGGTGTCGCTCGGTTCGTCTCGCCTGGCCATGCCGTCCCTCGTCTTCCCCGCTCGCACCGTTCGCGTGCGGTCGCGCGTGTCGAGCATATCCGGGGTCCAGGTGCGGGCCGGCGTGGCAGGGGCGGAGAGGACACAGCCGCCGCACAGCCGATGCCTGGACACTTTCTGTACGGATTCACACACACCCGTCGACGTACCCGCGTCGCCTCGAACGGAGATCACCATGGGATTCCTCGACCGTCTCTTCGGCCGCGAGGAGCAGCAGGCTCCCGCGCAGCGTCCGACCGCCGGCGGATACCCGGCACCCGCATCCCCTGCGCAGGCTGCGACCGCCGCGCCGGCGGCGACCGCCCAGCGTTCGGACGACGAGATCGCCGTGGAGCGCTACCGCTACCTGCTGCGCACGGCTCCGCCGGAGACCATCGAGCAGGTGCACGAGGAGGCGTTCACCAAGCTGACGCCCGAGCAGCGACAGCTCTTGTTCCAGCAGCTGTCGCAGAATGCGCCGGCCGGCGAGCAGCCGCGCGCGGACGACCCGCGGTCCCTCGCCCAGTCGGCCACCCGCGCGGAGCTGCGCCAGCCGGGAACACTCGAACGCTCGCTCGGCGGCGGCGGCATGGGCGGAGGGCGCGGCGGCGTCGGCTTCGGCGGGATGTTCGCCGGTTCGCTGCTCGGAAGCGTCGCGGGCTACGTCATCGGCTCCACGATCATGAGCGCGTTCCTGCCGTCGCCTGCCGACCAGCAGGCGGATGCGGGTTCGGGCGACAGCGGTGACGGTTCCGGCGATGCAGGCTCTGGCGATACGGGCTCGGGTGATCCCGGCTCCGGCGACGCGGGCTCCTCCGACGCCGGTGGCTGGGGCGGCGACGCTGGAACGGTCTCCGCGGACGGCGGCGGCTGGGACAACGGGGGCGGTTTCGGCGACTTCGGTGGTGGTGGCGACTTCGGTGGTGGCGGCGACTTCTTCTAGGCGAAGACGCCGATACCGTCGCAGCGACGGCCGCGTCCGGCAATTCGTGTCAGGTCCGGGAATGTTCTGCGCGCATCCCGGGTTCGCGTTAGGTGACACGTCATCAACACGAAAGGCCTGACATGACGAAGATCGGGATCATCATCGGCAGCACCCGCCCAGGACGCAACGGAGAAGCCGTCGCCCGCTGGGTCTACGACCACGCCGCCAAGCGCGACGGCGTCGAGTACGAGCTGGTCGACCTCAAGGACTGGAACCTTCCGCACCTCGACGAGGCGATGCCCGCCGCGATGGGACAGTACGCCAACGACCACACCAAGGCATGGGCGGCGAAGATCGACGAGTTCGACGGCTACATCTTCGTGACCCCCGAGTACAACCACAGCACCTCGGGCGCGCTCAAGAACGCGATCGACTTCGTCGGCGCAGAGTGGAACAACAAGGCGGCCGGTTTCGTCAGCTACGGCGTCTTCGGCGGCGCCCGTGCCGTCGAGCACCTGCGCCTGGTGCTGTCGCAGCTCCAGGTCGCGACCGTCAGCGCGCACGTCGGCCTCAGCCTCGCGCACGACTTCGAGAACTGGTCGCTCAACCCCACGGCTCAGCAGGAGGCTGCGCTCACCCCGCTCTTCGACCAGGTCGAGTCCTGGTCGGAGGCCCTCTCCACCCTCCGCACCGCCGAGTCCCTCGCGGCCTAGCCCC
>Ga0153994_1000130_pt1 | contig 31529 bp, 28 predicted proteins | sample TSNC078MetaG_FD_104735 | JGI IMG/M metagenome (GOLD analysis project Ga0153994, IMG submission 104735) | Attine ant fungus gardens microbial communities from North Carolina, USA - TSNC078 MetaG | ecosystem: Host-associated > Fungi > Mycelium > Unclassified | place: USA: North Carolina, Lumber...
AGCAGCGAGCGTCCGCGCTCTACTTCCGCGACGAATACCAACCGAACGTCGAAAAGGTCCGATTCACCCGTGACGGCGATCGCCCGGGCCTCGGTGCGGCGTGGAGCGTTAATGCCGTTGCAACCGTTGAGGGCTCCGACTATTACGTGATCATCGGGCCAGACACGGGTCCAGCGTTTGTCGGTGGCACCGGCATCCCGCCCGAGGCGCCAACACCTATCCAGCACCTCCCGCTGACGGTTATCTACAGCGATGGAACGTCGGAGGTGATCGAGTGACGACCGCCGAACAATACATGGATCTTGCGAACAAGGCGTACACCGTAGATCGACTACACCAAGACCCTCCGCTGAGCGTCGGTGAGAAGCTCCGCGTTGGTGGCGGCGACCACACCCAGGCCTTCCAGGTGATCGACACCGAGGATCACCCTGCGAACGGCTTCCAGGCGATGGCTGTCGTGCCCGTCGTGGATGGCGTGCCGGACCTGTCGCAGATCGTCGTGTCGTACGCGGGCACCAATCCGGAGCACCGAGCTGACCTGTTGGAGGATGTCGAGACGGTCGTCGGGGGCACGCAGGGCCCGCTGAGTCAGGTGGCGGATGCTCGGCGATTCGGAGACCGGGTGAAGAAGGCGCATCCGGACTCGTCTATCGAGACTGCAGGGCATTCGCTCGGCGGGTTCCTCGCGTTGCTGGTGGCCGCGGAGAACAACTGGAGCGCGACGACCTTCAACGGGCCAGACCCATGGGAGTGGTTGTCCTCCGAGGCGAAGACGCGACTGGAGGCCGATCAGAAGACAGGAAGGTTGCGGCTGCACAACTACGTGAACGAGTGGGACCCCATCGGCAATCTGTACGTCAACCGGACCGGCGCTGCCGACTTCGTGACCGATGAGCGTGGCCGCTCGGCGTTGGATTATCACAACATCGGAAAGGGCGGCGCCTTCTCGTTCGAGCCGGATGGGTCGGTCACAGCCGCCGGGACGAAAGGCCATCGCCTTGACGACATTCTCGCCAACGTCGTCGATTCTCTCCTTCCCGGGGCGTCCGCAGCCCTGTCCCCCGCCCTGCTGGCGGTCGCCGGCATCGCCAGGAACGCGGCATCGATGAAGACGCTGGCCTCGAACGCGTCCGGGGCGATGGTGGCGGTCAACTCGGTCGCCGCGCTGAGCCTCGCGGCGAGCATCGGCAATACCGCGACCGCGCTTACCGAGATCAAGCAGGCAAATGGCCGCATCATCCCCCGGATGGAGGAGGGCCTGCTGGAGGCTATGAACTCTGCCGCCGTTCTGCCCACGATCACCGCCTACGACATCGAGCACTGCATCGAGAGGCACCGCTTGCATGTTCACCAGAACGTCGATGAGGACGCCGTGTGGGCCGTCAGTGCCCGGGTCGACCGCCACATCGAACGGGTGGGCCAGCTCAGTGAGGGGATCGCCCAGTCCGTGCGTCACACCCTGGAGCAGGATGCGCAGTGGGCTGTCACTTTCGGACTCGGCAGATAGGAGAAGTCTCATCATGGATCCCGCAGAATTCGTGCAGGAACTCTTCGACGGAATCGACCGTGAGATGCGGACCGGCGTCCACGACGTCCAGGACTGGATCGAGGCCCAGGTCCACGGTGCAGCGGTTCAGCTTCTGAACGCCCTGATGCCGCCGATCGTCCACGCGAACAACGCCGCCGTGAAGCTCAGCGAGTCCGCCGTCGTTGCTTCAGCGAGCACGGGCATCGGATTCACCATCGGCAGCGCTGATCTCGGTAATTCGGTCCTCGCCGGCGCCGTGGCAGACACCGTGGAGCGCGGGCTCGGCGAACTGAGGTCGGAGAGCGACTACGCCCAGGGGGTGAACAGCATCGCATGGTGACCTACCGATCGCTCTCGGAGCTGGAGGACGCGCACGACCAGGAGCGCAGTGCCGCACGAATGCGAATAGATACGGCTGAACAGTACATCGGCCACTACCGCTCCCGAATCACCCGGGTCGCAGAGGAGGCCTACGGTCTGGGCGCTCACAAGGGGGTGGTCGACGACCCTGGCTTCCGCGCGGAACTCCGTCGCGTCACGGATACCTCCAGCGAGAATGTCGCGTACACGGGGCGCAGGATCGGCGAGCTGGAAGACGAGTACGACGCGATGCTCAGGGAGCAGGACGAGCAGCGCGAGCGCTTTCTCGCAGAACGACACGACGCGGACTGACGACCCTCAAGACCGGGTCAGCTAGCGGACCGTGCTGGCGCAGGGGCCGCTGAGCCGGTCAGGACACCGACGACCGCATCCCGCGACTCACCTCGAAAGTCGACAGCGTGCGCGCTCGCCTGGTCGAAGACGAAGCCGACGTCCATCGCGAGCCGTTTGCTCCGTTCGTTGCCGACCAGGTACTCCCAGCGCAGCCGGGAGAACCCCATGCCATCCGGGTCGAGCGCGTGCGCGACCACGCGGGAGAGCGCCTCGCGCATGTAGCCGTGTCCCCGCGCATCCGGAACCTGCCAGCAGCCGACGGATGCGGACCCGGCCGCCTCGTCCTTGCGCACCTCGATCACGCCGAGCAGCCCGCCGTCGCCGATGCGGTACGCCCAGACCGTGAACCGGCCGCTCGCCGCGCCGTGGGGCACGTAGCTGCGGACGAAGAACTCGGCGTTCTCGTGCGTGTACGGAGAGGCCAACGGGATCCACTGCTGGATCACCTGGTCTTGGCACGCCGCATACACGGCGTCGATGTCCGACTCGCGCGGCGCATCCAGAACCAGACGTTCAGTGCGCAGCACGGTCATGGTCAGAACGGCAGCAGCGGGTCGATCGCGACGGCGAGGAAGATCAGCGTCAGGTACGCGATGGAACCGTGGAACACGCGCATCGGCGACACCGCGGCGTGGCGGATCGCCAGGTTGTAGAGGCGGTGCGACTCGTACAGGAACCAGCCGCCGACGACCACGGAGATCGTGGTGTAGACGAGCCCCATGTGAGCGACGGGGATGAGCAGCAGCGAGCAGGCGACCATCGCCCACGCGTACAGGATGACCTGCAGGCCGACGACGGCGCGACCGCGGACGACCGCGAGCATCGGAACCCCTGCCTCCTTGTAGTCGTCGCGGTACTTCATCGACAGCGGCCAGTAGTGCGGGGGCGTCCAGAGGAAGATGACGCCGAACAGGATGAACGCCGGCCAGGCGAGCGAACCGGTGACGGCCGCCCAGCCGATCAGCACGGGCATGCATCCGGCGATGCCGCCCCAGACGATGTTCTGCGGGGTGCGGCGCTTCAGGATCAGCGTGTAGAAGACCACGTAGAGCAGGATCGCGACGAGGGAGAGCCCTGCCGCGAGCCAGTTGGTGAAGAAGCCGAGCACGAGCACGGACGCGACGCCGAGGGCGTACGCGAAGACCAGCGCCTCGCGGTCGGTCAGCTCGCCGGTGACCAGCGGACGGTTCTTGGTGCGCTTCATCACGCGGTCGATGTCGCGATCGATGTAGCAGTTGAACGCGCCTGCAGAGCCGGCGGACATGTATCCGCCGATCACGGTGGCGAGCACCAGCCACAGGTTCGGGATGCCGTTGGCCGCGAGGATCATCGTCGGCACGGTCGTAACGAGAAGCAACTCGACGACACGTGGCTTCGTCAGAGAGAAGTAGGCCTTGACCTTGCGGCTGAAGCCGATTCGGCCCGATTCGACACGGCTCTCTACAGCGACGTCCATTGCTCCTCTAACGATCAGACCGATTCCCCAAGCGATTCTACGATACCGCCGCCCGGCCCTCCCCCGCCTACTCCGCTCCCGGCTTATCCACAACCGGCCGAGGGAACACCCCACGTTTCGTGTGTGTTACCTATACTTGGAGATGCTCGCCAGCCGGAACCCGCAGATCCCCGTGTCCTTTTGTAGGAGTCGAACGGATGCGAATCCGGCGCCGATGACGTCCACGGCGCGCACTACCTCAACCGGTGCGGGACCATGACGGCCCTCACCATTTTCTACGAAGGGTCAGTTTTCACGTGGCAGCTCTGCAATGGGATCCCATTGACAACAAGGCAGTAGACACCGCTCGCGTCCTCGCGGCGGACGCAGTCGAGAAGGTGGGCAACGGGCATCCCGGAACCGCCATGAGTCTCGCACCAGCCGCCTACCTCCTCTTCCAGAAGGTGATGCGCCGCGATCCGCACGACCAGCACTGGCTCGGCAGGGACCGCTTCATCCTCTCGGCGGGCCACAGCTCGCTGACGCAGTACATCCAGCTCTACTTCGGCGGATACGGCCTGGAGCTCGACGACCTGGAGAAGCTCCGCACCTGGGGCTCGCTCACGCCAGGTCACCCGGAGTACGGCCACACGGATGGCGTCGAGATCACCACGGGCCCGCTCGGCCAGGGCATCTCCTCGTCGGTTGGCTTCGCATACGCAAGCCGCTTCGAGCGCGGTCTGTTCGATCCGGACGCCGAGCCGGGCACCAGCCCGTTCGACCACTTCGTCTACGTGATCGCCGGCGACGGCGACCTGCAGGAGGGTGTGAGCAGCGAGGCGTCCTCGCTCGCCGGCCACCAGCAGCTCGGCAACCTCATCGCGATCTACGACAGCAACCAGATCTCCATCGAGGACGACACCAACATCGCGTTCACCGAGGACGTGAAGGCGCGCTATGAGGCGTACCACTGGCACGTCCAGGTCGTCGACTGGAAGAAGACGGGCGTCTATGAGGAGGACGTGCAGGAGCTTCACGCCGCCATCGAGGCCGCCAAGGGCGTCACGGACAAGCCGTCGCTGATCATCCTGAAGACGATCATCGGCTGGCCGGCCCCGAAGAAGCAGAACACGGGCAAGATCCACGGCTCCGCTCTCGGCGCAGACGAGCTGCGCGCCGTCAAGGAGGTCCTCGGCTTCGACCCCGACAAGAACTTCGACGTCGCCCCCGAGGTCATCGAGCACACCCGCAAGGCCGTCGAGCGCGGCGCAGAGCAGCGCGCTGAATGGCAGAAGGGCTTCGACGCCTGGGCAGCGGCCAATCCGGAGCGCAAGCAGCTCCTGGACCGCCTCCTCACCGGCGAGCTGCCGGAGGGCATCGAAGCGGCGCTCCCCGTCTTCGAGGCAGGCAAGGACGTCTCCACCCGCGCGGCAAGCGGCAAGGTACTCAACGCCCTCGGCGCCGTCATCCCCGAACTGTGGGGCGGCTCGGCCGACCTGGCAGAGTCGAACAACACCACCATCGAGGGCGCAGCGTCGTTCGTGCCGTCCGAGCACTCGACGCACGAGTGGACGGGCAACCCGTACGGCCGCGTGCTGCACTTCGGCATCCGCGAGCACGCCATGGCCGCGATCCTGAACGGCATCGTCCTGCACGGACCGACGCGTCCGTTCGGCGGCACGTTCCTGATCTTCAGCGACTACATGCGCCCCGCCGTTCGCCTGGCCGCGCTGATGAAGGCGCCGTCGATCTTCGTCTGGACGCACGACTCCGTCGCGCTCGGCGAGGACGGCCCGACGCACCAGCCGATCGAGCAGCTCTCGACCCTCCGCGCCATCCCGCAGCTCGACGTCGTCCGCCCCGGCGACGCGAACGAGGTCGCGTACGCCTGGAAGACCATCCTGGAGCGTCGCAACGGCCCGGCCGGTATCGCACTCACCCGCCAGAACATCCCGGTGTTCGAGCGGGGGGACGGCGAGGCGACGGGTGACACCTTCGCGTCTGCTGCGAACGTCTCGAAGGGCGCGTACGTGCTCGCAGAGGCCCCGAACGGCACGCCGGACATCCTGCTGATCGCCACGGGCTCCGAGCTCCAGATCGCCGTAGAGGCCCGCGAGGTCCTCAAGGGCGAAGGCATCAACGCCCGCGTCGTCTCCGCACCGAGCCTCGAATGGTTCGAAGAGCAGAGCGACGAGTACAAGGAAGCCGTGCTCCCCTCCGCCGTCAAGGCCCGCGTCTCGATCGAGGCCGGTCTGGCGCTGAGCTGGAGGAAGTACGTCGGCGACCACGGCCGCAGCGTGTCGATCGAGCACTTCGGTGCGTCGGCCGACTACAAGACGCTGTTCCGCGAGTTCGGCATGACCACCGAGCACGCCGTCGCCGCAGCCAAGGAATCGCTCGCGTCGCTCTGAGCGCGAGACAAGAGGAGATAGAAGAAAAATGACAGACTCCACCCCCACCGCACAGCTCTCCGCAGCCGGCGTCAGCATCTGGCTCGACGACCTGTCGCGTGAGCGCATCGCCACCGGCGGTCTGCAGAAGCTCATCGCGGAGAAGAACGTGGTCGGCGTGACCACGAACCCGACGATCTTCGCCACGGCGCTCTCCAACGGAGAGGCGTACGACGCGCAGGTGCGCGCCCTCGCCGCAGCAGGAACGAACGTCACCGACGCGGTCTTCGAGATCACCACGGACGACGTGGCAGCGGCGAGCGACATCTTCCACGAGCTCTATGAGCAGACGGAGGGCACGGACGGCCGCGTCTCGATCGAGGTCGAGCCGGGCCTCGCGCACGACGCAGCAGGCACCATCGAGCAGGCCAAGAAGCTCGCGGCCAAGGTCGACAAGCCCAACGTGCTCATCAAGATCCCCGCGACGGTCGAGGGCCTCGAGGCGATCACCGAGGTGATCGGCGCCGGCATCAGCGTCAACGTCACCCTGATCTTCAGCCTGGAGCGCTACCGCGGCGTTATCGAGGCGTACCTCGCCGGACTGGAGAAGGCCAAGGCCGCCGGAATCGACCTGTCCGGCATCCAGTCGGTCGCCTCGTTCTTCGTGTCGCGCGTCGACACCGAGATCGACAAGCGTCTGACCGCCATCGGCACCGACGAGGCGCTCGCGCTCAAGAGCAAGGCAGGCGTCGCGAACGCCCGCCTCGCATACCAGGTGTACGAGGAGGCGTTCGCCACCGACCGTGCCAAGGAGCTCGTCGCCGCCGGCGCCAACGAGCAGCGCCCGCTCTGGGCGTCCACCGGCGTCAAGGACCCGAGCCTGCCTGACACGCTCTACGTGACAGAGCTCGTCGCGCCGAACACCGTCAACACGATGCCGGAGAAGACGCTCGACGCGACCTTCGACCACGGCGTCATCACCGGCGACACCGTCACGGGCAACTACGCGGACGCGCAGTCGGTCCTCGACAAGCTCGCCGCGCTCGGTATCTCGTACGACGACGTCACCGAACTCCTCGAGAAGGAGGGCGTCGAGAAGTTCATCGTGTCCTGGAACGAACTGCTGGACACCGTGACCGCAGCGCTGGAGGCGGCGAAGTGACGTTCCGCATCCACGTCACCGGCGCAACCGCCGAGGCCGTCAAGGCCGTCGTTCCGCAGCTGGTCGCCGACCGCGTCGCCTCCGGGATCACCGCCCAGGACCCCGCCCTCTGGGGTCCTGCGGCCGAGGCTGAGGCGTCCAAGCGCCTCGGCTGGACCGAGGCCGTCGCGATCTCCCGTCCGCTCGTCGACGAGATCACCGCTCTGCGCGAGGAACTGCACGCCAAGGGCGTCGACCACATCGTGCTCGGCGGCATGGGCGGATCGTCGCTCGCTCCGGAGGTCATCACCAAGACGGCGGAGGCCGAGCTCACCGTGCTCGACTCCACCGACCCTGGCCAGGTGCTCTCCGCCCTGCGCGACCGTCTCGCAGAGACCGCGGTCGTCATCTCGAGCAAGTCGGGTTCGACGCTCGAGACCGACAGCCAGCGCCGCATCTACGAGAAGTGGTTCCGCGACGCCGGCATCGACCCCGCAGAGCGCATCGTGGTCGTCACCGACCCCGGTTCGCCGCTCGACGCGTCGGCCCGCGAGGCGGGATACCGCGTGTTCAACGCCGACCCCAACGTGGGCGGACGCTATTCGGCGCTGACCGCGTTCGGCCTCGTGCCGTCCGGGCTCGCCGGGGTGAACATCGGCGAGCTGCTCGACGAGGCGGAGGCGACGCTGATCGAGCTCGCCGTCGACAACGACGAGAACCCCGGACTCGTGCTCGGCGCCGCCATCGCGGGCACCAGCCCGCTCAAGGACAAGCTCGGCATCATCGCGGACGGAACGCACATCGTCGGCTTCGCCGACTGGGCGGAGCAGCTGATCGCCGAGTCGACCGGCAAGGAAGGCACCGGCCTTCTCCCCGTCGTCCTGGACCCGCTCTCCCCCGAGGTGGGCGAGAACCTCCCCGACCTGCAGATCGTGCGTCTCGTCGACAACGCGGAGGCTCACCACCTGTTCCCCGCCAACCGCCACGACGGCGAGATCCTCGTCTCCGGCAGCCTCGGCGCACAGCTCATCGTGTGGGAGTACGCCACGGCCGTCGCCGGCCGGCTGCTCGGGATCAACCCGTTCGACCAGCCGGACGTGGAGGCCGCGAAGGTCGCCGCTCGCTCGCTGCTCGACAACCGTCCGGAGCCCGCGACTCCCGCGTTCGTCGCGAACGGAGTCGAGGTGCGCACCACGGGAGACTTCCTGGGCGGCGCAGCAACGCTCGACGCCGCGGTGGATGCCCTCCTCGCCCAGCTCGGACCGGACGGCTACGTCTCCATCCAGGCGTACGTCGACCGTCTCGCATACCCGCAGCTCGCCGGGATGCGCGACCTCCTCGCCGCCAAGTCCAAGCGCCCAGTGACGTTCGGCTGGGGACCGCGCTTCCTGCACTCGACAGGTCAGTTCCACAAGGGCGGCCCCGCCGTCGGCGTGTTCCTCCAGATCACTGCGACAGCGCCGGAGGACCTGGAGATCCCCGACCGTCCGTTCACCTTCGGCCAGCTCATCCAGGCGCAGGCGGCAGGCGACGCGAGCGTGCTCGGCGAGCACGGCCGTCCCGTCCTCACCCTGAACCTGACGAACCCCGAGGCGAGCATCGTCTCGCTGTTCGAGGCCGTCAACTAACAGCGAAACCTTCCTGACCTAGGAGCTCAATGTCCCCGGTGGAAATCACCCCGGAGTTCAATCCCCTGCGGTTGCCCTCCGATCGCCGACTGAATCGCATCGCCGGCCCGAGCAGCCTCATCATCTTCGGCGTGACAGGCGATCTGTCGCGCAAGAAGCTGATGCCCGCTGTCTACGACCTCGCCAACCGAGGCCTGCTTCCTCCCGGCTTCTCCCTCGTCGGGTTCGCCCGGCGTGACTGGGAGGACCAGGACTTCGAGAAGGTCGTCTACGACGCCGTGAAGCAGTACGCTCGCACGCCGTTCGAAGACGACGTCTGGAAGCAGCTGGCCCAGGGCATCCGGTTCGTGCCAGGCGAGTTCGACGACGACGCGGCCTTCGAGCGTCTCAAAGAGACGGTCGAAGAACTCGACAAGGAACGCGGAACGATGGGCAACCACGCGTTCTACCTGTCGATCCCGCCCAAGGCGTTCCCGCTCGTCACCGAGCAGCTTCGCCGGTCGGGGCTCGCCGACCAGTCCGAGACGGGCTGGCGCCGAGTCGTCATCGAGAAGCCGTTCGGCAGCGACCTGAAGACGGCGCGCGAGCTGAACAAGGTCGTCGAGTCGGTGTTTCCCGCCGACTCCGTCTTCCGCATCGACCACTACCTCGGCAAGGAGACGGTGCAGAACATCCTTGCTCTGCGCTTCGCCAACGAGCTGTACGAGCCGATCTGGAACGCGAACTACGTCGACCACGTGCAGATCACGATGGCGGAGGACATCGGCGTCGGTGGCCGTGCAGGCTACTACGACGGGATCGGCGCCGCTCGCGACGTCATCCAGAACCACCTGCTGCAGCTGCTGGCCCTGACCGCGATGGAGGAGCCCATCTCCTTCGACGCGGCCGACCTCCGCGCGGAGAAGGAGAAGGTGCTCAAGGCGGTCCGGCTGCCGAAGGACCTGAACACCTCCACCGCACGCGGTCAGTACTCCAGCGGGTGGCAGGGCGGCGAGAAGGTCGTCGGCTTCCTCCAGGAGGACGGGATGAACCCCGAATCCACCACGGAGACGTATGCGGCCATCAAGCTCGACATCGGCACCCGCCGCTGGGCAGGCGTGCCGTTCTACCTGCGTGCGGGCAAGCGTCTCGGTCGCCGCGTGACGGAGATCGCCGTGGTCTTCAAGCGTGCTCCGCAGCAGCTGTTCGCGGAGAGCCAGACCTCTGCCCTCGGCCAGAACGCACTCGTCATCCGCGTGCAGCCGGACGAGGGTGTCACCATCCGCTTCGGCTCCAAGGTGCCTGGCGCCGGGATGCAGGTGCGCGACGTGTCGATGGACTTCGGCTACGGCCACGCCTTCACCGAGGCGAGCCCCGAGGCGTACGAGCGGCTCATCCTCGATGTGCTGCTCGGCGACCCGCCGCTCTTCCCCCGTCATGAGGAGGTCGAGCTCTCCTGGAAGATCCTCGACCCGATCGAAGAATTCTGGGCGACCCAGGGCCAGCCGGAGCAGTACCGTCCCGGCACCTGGGGCCCGAGCTCCGCGGACGAGCTTCTCGCCCGCGACGGCCGCGTTTGGAGGCGTCCATGATCGTCGATCTGCCCGACACCACGACGAGCAACATCTCGAAGGCGCTCGTCAAGATCCGCGAGGAGGGTGGCGCCGTCGCCCTCGGCCGCGTCCTCACCCTGGTGATCGCGACCCACCTCGGCCAGGAGGAGGAGGCCATCGAGGCCGCCAACGACGCCTCTCGCGAGCACCCGATGCGCGTGATCGTCGTCTCCACGGAGGAGGAGCGCACCTCCAACGGCGATGGCCGGCTGGATGCGCAGATCCGCGTCGGCGGCGACGCCGGGGCCAGCGAGGTCATCGTGCTCCGCGCATACGGAGAGACCGCGAGCGACGAGGAGGGCCTGGTCACCGGGCTCCTGCTCCCCGACGCGCCCGTCGTCGTCTGGTGGCCGGGGATCGCTCCGTCCGTCGTCTCGAAGTCGCCGCTCGGCCGCATCGCTACCCGCCGCATCACGGACGCATCCGCGCAGCCGGACCCGCAGGAGGCCCTGCGTCACCTGGCGAAGACGTACGCCCCCGGCGACACGGACTTCGCCTGGACCAGGCTCACCCTGTGGCGCGCGCAGCTCGCCGCCGTGCTCGACCAGCCGCCGTACGAGCCGATCACCGCCGTCGAGGTCGCAGGGGCGGCGGACTCCCCGTCGACCATGCTGCTCGCGTCCTGGCTGGCACTGCAGTTGCAGGTGCCCGTGCAGTACGACCTGACCTCGCGTGCGACCGGATCCAGCGGCATCCACGGTGTCCGTATGGAGCGCGCATCCGGCGTCATCGAACTCGAGCGCGAGATCCCGAACGTGGCCAGGCTGTCGCAGCCGAACCAGCCGACGCACGACCTCTCCCTGCCACGGCGCAGCCTCCGCGACTGCCTCGCCGAGGAATTGCGTAGGCTGGACCCTGATGATCTGTACGGTGAGGTGATCACCAGAGGCCTCGACCAGCTCGAGACCGCCGACAAGGGAGCGGGCGCGAAAGCATGACCAACGAACGACGGGTGCTCGTCCACCCCGACAAGCAGGCGCTCACCGGATCGGTCGCAGCTCGATTCCTCACCAAGACCGTCGACATCCTCGACGAGCTCGACGAGGCGAACATCGCGCTGACCGGAGGCTCCGTCGGCATCGCCGTGCTGGAGGCGATCAACGAGTCCCCCGCACGCGACAGCGTCGACTGGTCGAAGGTCCACTTCTGGTGGGGCGACGAGCGATTCGTCGAGAAGGCCAGCGAGGACAGGAACGAGACCCAGGCCCGCGAGGCACTGCTCGACCACATCGCTGTGCCGCCGGAGAACATCCACGCCTTCCCCGCGTCGGATGAGATCCCCGACATCGACGAGGCCGCCGCGGTGTACGCCGCCGAGCTGGAGGCGTTCGCGCCCGAGGGCGCCCGCGCTCCCCGGTTCGACATCACCTTCCTCGGTGTCGGGCCGGACGGCCACATCGCGTCGCTGTTCCCGGACCGTGCCGGTATCCGGGAGACCGAGGCCACGGTGATCGCCGAGCGCGACTCCCCCAAGCCGCCGCCGGCCCGCCTCAGCCTGACGCGTCCGGTGCTCAACGCATCCGACCGCATCTGGCTGGTGCTCGCCGGCAGCGACAAGGCCAGCGCCCTCGGTCTCGCCCTCGCGGGCGCCAGCTACACCGAGGTCCCGGTCGCCGGGGCCAAGGGCCGCAAGCGCACGGTGTTCTTCGTCGACAAGGATGCGGCCGTCGACGTTCCGGAGAACCTGATCGCGCCCAGCTACTGAGCTGTCACCGCACACACCAACGACGAAGCCCCCGTCAGTCTGAGACTGGCGGGGGCTTCGTGCTGTCGTGCGCTAGCTGGCTGTACTGCGCTAGTTGGCTGTACTGCGCTAGTTGGTGGGGCTCAGCTTGCCGCGACGAGCACGGAGCTGGTTGAGCGCGTCCTCGAGGAGCTGCTCGGCTTCCTCCTCCGTGCGACGCTCTTTCACATAGGCCAGGTGCGTCTTGTACGGCTCGAGCTTGGTGACCGACGGAGGGTTCTCCTTGTCGCGGCCGGCGGGCAGGCCCGACGACGGCGAGTCGATCACATCGGGGATCTCTTCCTCGGGGAGGTTGGCCGCGAAGTGGCGGACCGTCTCATTCCCGAGGGCGTCCCAGTAAGAGATGGTGATGCGCTCAGCGTGGAAACCACGATCCTGCTCCCCCATCGGGCCCGCGCCGACGCGCGAACCCCGAATTGCACTTCCTCCGGATGCCATGCTGCTCCTCGTGGTGAACTAGGGCGCCTACGCGCCGGAATCGAACTTGGTGATGAGTCCGAGCACGACGATGCAGATGATCCAGACGAGCCCGAGAACCACGGTGATGCGGTTCAGGTTGCGCTCGGCGACACCGGATGCGCCGAGGTTGGAGGTGACGCCTCCACCGAACATGTCGGAGAGACCACCACCGCGCCCCTTGTGCAGGAGGATGAGCAGCGTCAGCAGGAGGCTGGTGATACCCAGCAGGACCTGCAGGACGACCTGGAGAATTTGCACGACGTACCTTTCGCAAAGCACCCGGACTCAGCGCCCGGGAAGACCAACGACCAGTATAACCGGTGGGGTCAGAGTCCGACGTGCTTCTGGTATCGCACGATGCTCGCGAACTCGGCGACATCGAGGCTCGCGCCTCCGACGAGGGCTCCGTCGACGTTCGGCTCGCGCATGAAACTCGCGATGTTGCCGGACTTCACCGAGCCGCCGTAGAGGATGCGCGTCTTCGCAGCGACGTCCTCGCCGAGCACCTCGACCAGCACGGCGCGCAACGCGGCACAGACCTGCTCGGCCTGCTCGGGCGTCGCCGCCTGGCCGGAGCCGATCGCCCAGACGGGCTCGTACGCGACCACCAGGTCGGCGGCAGAGGAGACGTTCGCCAGAGCGGCGCGCAGCTGGGCGACGGGCACGGCGCTCGCGCCGTGGACCTCGAGGTCCTCCGCCGTCTCGCCGACGCAGATGATCGGCGACAGGTTGTGCGACAGCGCCGCAGCGACCTTGCCGGCGACCTGCTGGTCCGTCTCTCCGTGCAGCGTGCGCCGCTCCGAGTGACCGATGATCACGTAGCGGCACTCGAGCTGCGCGAGGAAGGTCGCGGAGATCTCACCCGTGTACGCGCCGGACTCGTGCTCCGAGACGTCCTGCCCGCCGAAGGCGAGCGGGAGCTTGTCGGCCGACACCAAGGTCTGCACGCTGCGCAGGTCCGTGAACGGCGGGAACACCGCGACCTCGACACTGGCGAAGTCGTGGTTCGCGTCCTTGAGGCTCCACGCGAGCTTCTGGACGAACGCGATCGCCTGCAGGTGATCGAGGTTCATCTTCCAGTTGCCTGCGATGAGCGGCGTGCGCCGCACCGATGAGCTCACTGCTGCCATCCGAGGACCTCCAGTCCCGGCAGGTGCTTGCCCTCGAGGAACTCGAGGCTCGCACCGCCACCCGTAGAAATGTGACCGAACTGGTCGTCTGAGAAACCGAGAGCGCGCACGGCGGCGGCGGAGTCGCCCCCGCCGACGACCCCGAGGCCGTCGATCTCGGTGAGCGCCTGCGCGACGGCCTTGGTGCCTGCGGCGAACGATGCGAGTTCGAACACGCCCATCGGGCCGTTCCAGAACACGGTGCGTGCTCCGCGGATGTACTCGCCGAACAGCGTGCCCGTCTCCGGACCGATGTCGAGCCCGAGTCCTGCGGAGCCCCAGTCGGTGTTCTCGATGCCGTCGACGGGACGCACGACGTGCTCCGCATCGGCACCGAACTTCGACGCCACCACGACGTCGCGCGGGAGCACGATCTCGACGCCCAGCTCCTTCGCCTTCGCGAGGTAGCCCTTGACGGTGTCGATCTGGTCGGCCTCCAGCAGGCTGGAGCCGACGGGGTGGCCGAGTGCCGCGAGGAAGGTGAAGAGCATCCCGCCGCCGATGAGCAGCGAGTCGACCCGCGGAAGCAGGTGGCCGATGACGCCGAGCTTGTCGGACACCTTCGAGCCGCCGAGGACGACGACGTACGGCCGCTCGGGGTTCTCCGTGAGGCGGTCGAGCACATCCAGTTCGGTGGCGATCAGCTGTCCGGCAGCGCTCGGGATGGCCTTCGCCAGCTCGTAGACGCTGGCCTGCTTGCGGTGCACGACGCCAAAGCCGTCGGAGACGAAGGCGTCGCCGAACGCGGCGAGCTTCGCGGCGAATGCCTCGCGCTCGGCCTCGTCCTTGCTCGTCTCGCCGGGGTTGAAGCGGAGGTTCTCCAGCAGCGCGACGTCGCCGTCCTGCAGGCCGGCGACCGCGTCCTGGGCGCCGGAGCCGACGGTGTCCTTGGCGAAGGTCACCGGCTTGCCCAGCAGCTCCGAGAGCCGCTGGGCAACCGGCGCCAGGCTGTACTTCGCGTCCGGGGCGCCCTCCGGGCGTCCCAGGTGGGAGATGACGACCACCTTCGCGCCCTGATTGATCAGGGCGTTCAGGGTGGGAATCGACGCTCGCACGCGGCCATCGTCCGTGATCTGGCCGTCCTTCAGAGGGACGTTCAGATCACAGCGGACGATGACCACCTTGCCGGCGAGCGAACCGAGTGAATCAAGTGTGCGGAGCGTCACGTCGGTTCCCTGTCGTTAGAGGCGCTCGGCCACGTACTCGGTCAGGTCGACGAGACGGTTGGAGTAACCCCACTCGTTGTCGTACCAGGACGCGACCTTGACCTGCGTGCCGCCGATGACCTTGGTCAGGCCGGCGTCGAAGATCGACGAGTGCGGGTCGCTGACGATGTCGGTGGAGACGATCGGGTCCTCGGTGTACTTGAGGATGCCCTTGAGCGGGCCTTCGGCAGCAGCCTTGTACGCCGCGTTGACCTGCTCGACCGTGACCGGGCTGGCGACCTCGACCGTGAGGTCGGTGATCGAGCCGGTGATGACCGGGACGCGGAGCGCGTAGCCGTCGAGCTTGCCGACGAGCTCGGGGATGACCAGGCCGAGAGCCTTGGCGGCTCCGGTGGAGGTCGGGATGATGTTGGCGGCGGCTGCGCGGGCGCGACGGAGGTCGCTGTGCGGGCCGTCCTGCAGGTTCTGGTCCGCCGTGTATGCGTGGACCGTGGTCATGAGACCGCGCTCGATGCCGAAGTTGTCGAGGAGGACCTTCGCGAGCGGTGCGAGGCAGTTGGTGGTGCAGGAGGCGTTCGACAGGATGTCGCTCACGGCGCTGTCGTAGGTCTCCTCGTTGACGCCGAGGACGATCGTGGCCACGTCGTCGCCGGTGGCGGGAGCGGAGACGATGACCTTCTTGGCGCCGCCGGCGATGTGCTTGCGGGCATCCTCCGACTTGGTGAAGCGGCCGGTGGACTCGATGACGATGTCGACGCCCAGCTCGCCCCACGGGAGGTTGGCGGGGTCGCGCTCTTCGAGGACCTTGATGGCCTTGCCGTTGACGATGATGTTGTCGCCGTCGAGCTCGACCGTCGCATCCAGACGACCGGTGATCGAGTCGTACTTGAGCAGGTGCGCGAGCGCCTTGTTGTCGGTCAGGTCGTTGACGGCGACGATCTCGAGGTCGCTGCCCTTGGCCAGAGCGGCACGGAAGAAGTTACGACCAATGCGACCGAACCCGTTGATTCCGATCTTTACGGACACAGATGTCTCCAGTTACTTGATGGGCGCCCGACGGCGCGGTGTTGTGGGTATGGGGCGGACGGCGGTGTCCCGGGCGGCGAACCATCCGGGACACCGTTCCCGCTATGACAGTAGCAGCAGGCCGGAGGTCTTCTCGCGCGCCCTGGTGAAGCGCTCCTGAACGTCGCCCCAGTTGGTGATGTTCCAGAATGCCTTGACGTAATCCGCCTTCACATTCACGTAGTCCAGGTAGAACGCGTGCTCCCACATGTCGAGGAGGAGGAGCGGAACCGTGGCCGCCGCGAGGTTGCCCTGGTGGTCGTAGAGCTGCTCGATGATGAGCTTCTGCCCGAGCGAGTCCCAGGCCAGGATCGACCAGCCGGAGCCCTGGATGCCGAGAGCGGATGCGGTGAAGTGCGCACGGAACTTGTCGAACGATCCGAAGAACTCGTCGATCGCGGCCGCGAGTTCGCCGGTGGGCTTGTCGCCGCCGTCCGGCGACAGGTTGTTCCAGAACACCGTGTGGTTGACGTGACCCGCGAGGTTGAACGCGAGGTCTTTCTGGAGCTTGTTGACGTTGCCGAGGTCATCGGCGTCGCGCGCCTCTGCCAGCTTGGCGATGGCGGTGTTCGCACCGTCGACATACGCCTTGTGGTGCTTGTCGTGGTGCAGCTCCATGATCCGACCACTGATGTTCGGCTCAAGCGCCGAGTAATCGTATGGAAGGTCTGCGAGCGTGTAGTCAGCCATTACTCATCTCCTCATGTGGTTCCCTGCGCGATCGGTTCGCGCAGGGCTTCGAGCGACGTTTCCAGTCTACTGAGCGCAACGGTCTTGGCCACCGGTTGCTTCCCCAGGGTGAGGGGCTATACCTCGTCGAGGTCCGACGGCAGGTTCGCCTCGGTGCCGGGGATGCCGAGGTCGACGGCCTTCTTGTCCGCCATGGCGAGCAGCCGGCGGATGCGGCCGGCGACAGCGTCCTTCGTCATCGGCGGGTCGGCGTGGTGGCCGAGCTCGTCGAGGCTCGAGTCGCGGAAGTTCAGGCGAAGCTCACCGGCGTAGCGCAGGTGGTCAGGAACGTCGTCGCCCAGGATCTCCATGGCGCGCTCGACGCGGGCGCAGGCGGCGACGGCGGCCTGCGCGGAGCGGCGCAGGTTGGCGTCGTCGAAGTTCACGAGACGGTTCGCCGTGGCGCGCACCTCGCGCCGCTGGCGCAGCTGCTCCCAGTTCTCGACGGTCTTGGCAGCTCCCATGTGGACGAGCATCGCGCTGATGGCGTCGCCGTCGCGGATCACGACACGGTGCACACCGCGGACCTCGCGCGCCTTCGCGGCCACGCCGAGGCGGCCTGCGGCGCCGACGAGGGCCATCGCCGACTCGTTGCCTGGGCAGGTGATCTCCAGGGCGGCGGAACGGCCGGGGTCGGTGAGCGAGCCGTGGGCGAGGAACGCACCGCGCCAGACGGCGGCGAGCTCGTCGCGGGAACCGGTGGTGAGGCGGTTCGGGAGGCCGCGGATCGGCCGGCGGCGCGCATCCAGCAGGCCGGTCTGACGGGCGAGGGTCTCCCCGCCATCGAGCACGCGGACCAGGTACTGGCTGGTGCGGCGGAGGCCGGAGGCCGAGATCACGGAGACCTCGCTGCGCACTCCGTACAGCTCTGCCAGGTCTTTCCTGACCCTGCGGGCCAGCTCTGGCGTGTCCAGCTCGCTCTCGACGGCGATGCGGCCGCTGATCAGGTGCAGCCCACCGGAGAACCGCAGGATGGTCGCGAGTTCGGCTGCCCGGACGGTGGTCTTACTGACCTCGACCTTCGTGAGTTCGTCTTTGACGTCGGCGGTGAGAGCCAATCGTGTTCCTTTTCTGTCGAACGGCCTGTCGTGGGGCCGTGGAGGGTGTGGCCGGCTTCATTCACGGCCGAGGTCGCGGTGTTTTGTGTTCACCGCGAGCCCTGGGATCTCTTTCAACCGGGCGGCGAGCTCTTCCGCAATCGCCACGGACCGGTGTTTTCCCCCCGTGCAGCCTACCGCGATCGTGGCGTGCCTTTTGTTCTCGCGCTGGTAGCCGTCCAGGATCGGGCGCAGTGCGGACACGTATGCGTCGATGAACTCCTGCGCCCCCCGCTGCTCCAGGACGAAGTCGCGCACCACGGCGTCGAGGCCGGTGAACGGGCGCAGCTCCGGGTTCCAGAACGGATTGGGCAGGAAGCGGGCGTCCGTCACCAGGTCGGCGTCCGCGGGCAGGCCGTATTTGAAGCCGAAGCTCATCAGCGTGACCTGGACGCCTGCGGTGTTCTCCGCCGCGAACGTCTCCGTGATGTTGGTGGCGAGCTGGTGGATGTTCAGATCCGAGGTGTCGACGATGATGTCGCTCGCCTCGCGGATCTCCCGCAGCCTCGTGCGCTCCGCGGTGATGCCGTCGAGAATCGTGCCGTCGCCCTGCAGCGGGTGCGGCCTGCGCACCTGCTCGAACCGGCGCACCAGCACGGCGTCCGTCGCCTCCAGGAACAGCACGCGCACCTTGGTGCCCTCGCGCAGGCTCTGGATGAGGTCGCGCAGGTCGACGAAGAAGTTCCGGCCCCGCACATCCACCACGGCGGCGATGCGCGGAAGCCCGGACTCTGCGCGATTCGCGAGCTCGATCAGGGGGCGCAGCATCTGGGGAGGAAGGTTGTCGACCACGTACCAGTCGAGGTCTTCGAGTGCGTTCGCGACCGTGGACCTCCCCGCTCCCGACATCCCGGTCACGATCAGCACTTCCTGCTGCTCGGTGTCGGTGCTCATCAGCCTTGTCCTCCGCTCGAAAGGTGTCCCCCAAGACTAGCGACTGGCGAGTCGTTCATGGATGGCCGCCGCCAGGGTCGGACCCACTCCGCGCACATGCGCAATCTCGTCCGGCGTCGCCTTCCTGAGCTGCGCGACCGACCCGAAGTGCTTCAGCAGCTCCTTGACCCTCGACGGCCCGAGTCCGGGGATCTCGCCGAGCACGGAACCGATGTCGCGCTTGCGCTTCGCGCGCTGGTAGGTGATGGCGAACCTGTGCGCCTCGTCGCGGATGCGCTGGATGAGGAAGAGGGCGTCGCTGTTGCGCGGGAGGATGACGGGGAAGTCGGAGTCCGGCAGCCAGATCTCCTCGAGACGCTTGGCGATGCCGACCAGCTGGATGCCCTGAACACCGGACTCTTCGAGCGCCCGCCTGGCCGCCGCGACCTGCGGCTGCCCGCCGTCGACGATGAGCAGGTTGGGCGGGTACGCGAACTTCTTGCGCCGTTTCTCCGCCGCCTCGGCGAGCTCTGCGTCGATGTCGATCGACGGGTCGTCTCCGTCGTTGGCGGAGTCGGCGGCATCCACCGGCGGCTCCGCCTGCTGCTCGTCGACGTCGGCGAACTCCGCTTCCGGGTTCTTGAGGTAGGCCAGCCTGCGCGTGATGACCTGGTAGATCGACTCGGTGTCGTCCGTGGACTCCGGGATGCTGAACCGCCGGTACTGGTCTTTGCGCGGCAGGCCGTCCTCGAACACGACCATCGACGCGACGATGTTCGTGCCGCTGAGGTGCGAGACGTCGTAGCACTCCATCCGGAGCGGGGCGTCGGCCATGCCGAGCGCATCCTGGATGTCGTTGAGCGCCTTGGACCGCGCGACGAAGTCCGAGCTGCGCCTGGTCTTGTAGAGCACGAGCGCGTTCTTCGCGTTCATCTCGACCGTCTGGGCGAGCGCCGCCTTGTCGCCGCGCTGTGCGACGCGCAGCTCGACGCGGCCGGAGAGACGCCCGCGCGACGCAGCAGGGTCGCCGATCTCCTGCCTGCGCGCCGTCAGCCACTGCTCGAGTTCGACGGCGTCGTCCGGGAGCTCCGGCACCAGGATCTCGCGCGGCGGCGCATCCGCTCCCTCGTAGGCGTTCTGCACGACCGTCTCGACGAGGTCGCCGAGTTCGACGTCGAGTTCCTTGTCGACCACCCAGCTCCGCACACCGCGGATGCGGCCCCCGCGCACGATGAACTGCTGCACGGCGGCCGCCAGCTCGTCGTGCGCGATACCGAATACGTCGGCATCCACGTTGTCGGGAAGCACGACGGCGCTCTTGCCCATCGCGGCGTCCAGCGCCTGGATGGCGTCACGATGCCTGGCCGCCGCCTCGTAGTCCTGGGTGCTCGCCGCCGCCTTCATGCGCTCGGTGAGCTGCCGGATGGCCTTGGTGTCGTTGCCTGCCATGAAGGAGACGAAGTCCTCGGCGAGCCCTCGGTGATCCTCGGGGCTGATCCTGCCGACGCAGGGCGCGGCGCATTTGCCGATGTCGCCGAGCAGGCAGGGACGTCCCGTCAGCTCAGCCCGGCGGTAGACGCCGTCGGAGCAACTCCGCATCGGGAACGCCTTGAGCATCAGGTCCACCGTGTCCCTGATCGCCCACACCTTGGTGTACGGGCCGAAGTACCGCGCATCCTTCACCCCGCGGTTGCGCGTCACCATCACCCTCGGGATGCGGTCCCCCAGCGTCACGGCCAGGTACGGGTACGACTTGTCGTCCCGGAACTGGACGTTGAACGGCGGGTTGAACTCCTTGATCCAGGTGTACTCGAGCTGCAGGGCCTCGAACTCGGACGCGACGACCGTCCACTCCACGGAGGCGGCGGTGGTCACCATGCGCCTGGTGCGCTCGTGCAGGCTGCGGAGCGGCTGGAAGTAGTTGCTCAGCCGCGCGCGGAGGTTCTTCGCCTTGCCGACGTAGAGCACGCGCCGGTTGGCGTCGCGGAACCGGTACACGCCCGGCTGGGTCGGGATCTCCCCGGCCTTCGGCCGGTAGCTGACGGTGTCTGCCACCGCGTGCCCTACGCGGCGCCCCGGGCGCTCTCGCCCTGCAGGATCTCCTTGAGGAAGTACCCGGTGTGGCTTCCAGGGGTCTCCGCAACGCGCTCCGGCGTCCCGGTCGCGATGACCTCGCCACCGCCGGCTCCGCCCTCCGGGCCCATGTCGATGATCCAGTCGGCCGACTTGATCACGTCGAGGTTGTGCTCGATGACGATGACGGTGTTTCCCTTGTCGAGGAGTCCGTTGAGCACCAGAAGCAGCTTGCGCACGTCTTCGAAGTGCAGCCCGGTGGTCGGCTCGTCCAGCACGTAGACGCTGCGGCCGTTGGAGCGGCGCTGCAGCTCGGTGGCGAGCTTGACGCGCTGCGCCTCGCCTCCGGACAGCGTCGTGGCGCTCTGGCCGAGCCGCACGTAGCCGAGGCCCACGTCCACCAGCGTCTGCAGGAAGCGGTGGATCGCCGAGATCGGCCGGAAGAACTCCGCCGCCTCGCTGATCGGCATGTCGAGCACCTCTGCGATGTTCTTGCCCTTGTAGTGCACGGCCAGGGTGTCGCGGTTGTAGCGCGCTCCCCCGCAGACCTCGCACGCGACGTAGACGTCAGGCAGGAAGTTCATCTCGATCTTGATCGTGCCGTCGCCTGAGCACGCCTCGCAGCGCCCGCCCTTGACGTTGAAGCTGAACCGGCCGGGCAGATAACCGCGCGACTTCGCCTCCATCGTCTCGGAGAACAGCGTGCGGATGCGGTCGAAGACGCCGGTGTACGTCGCCGGGTTGGACCGAGGCGTGCGGCCGATCGGCGCCTGGTCGACGTGGACGACCTTGTCGAGGTTCTCCAGTCCGGTGACCGCCTTGTGCTTGCCTGGCAGCTTGCGAGCGCCGTTGAGCTTGTTGGCGAGCACCCGGTAGAGGATGTCGTTGACGAGCGACGACTTGCCGGAGCCGCTCACTCCGGTGACGGCCACGAACGTGCCAAGCGGGAAGTCGACCGTGACCTTCTTCAGGTTGTTGGCCTCAGCGCCGACCACGGAGATCATGCGCTTCTTGTCGATCTTGCGGCGCTTGGCCGGGATCTCGATCTCCTTGCGGCCGGAGAGGTAGTCGCCGGTGAGCGATTCCCTGTTCTGCAGCAGCTCGTCGTACGAGCCGGAGTGCACGACGTGTCCGCCGTTGACGCCGGCGCCAGGTCCGATGTCGACCACCCAGTCCGCTGTGCGGATGGTGTCTTCGTCGTGTTCGACCACGATGAGCGTGTTTCCGAGGTCGCGCAGGGCGACGAGGGTGTCGATCAGGCGACGGTTGTCTCGCTGGTGCAGCCCGATGCTCGGCTCGTCGAGCACGTACAGCACGCCCGTGAGGCCGGAGCCGATCTGCGTGGCCAGCCGGATGCGCTGGGCCTCTCCGCCGGAGAGCGTTGCGGCAGCGCGCGACAGGTCGAGGTAGTTGAGCCCGACCTGGATGAGGAAGTCGAGGCGGAGCTTGATCTCGCGCAGCACCTGCGCGGCGATCTTCTCCTCGCGCTCGGTGAGGTGGAGCTTGTCCATGAAGAGCCTCGCGTCGCTGAGGCTGAGCTCCGACGCATCCGCGATGCTCGCACCGTGCACGAGGACGGCGAGCACCTCCGGCTTGAGGCGCTTGCCGCCGCACACGGAGCACGGGACCTCGCGCAGGTACTCCGCCCAGCGGGCGCGCTGCGTGTCCGTCTCTGCCTGCAGGTACTGGCGCTCGATGTACGGGACGACGCCCTCGAAGCCCGAGGTGTAGCTCATCTCACGGCCGTAGCGGTTCTTCCACTTGACCTTGACCTCGAAGTTGTCGCCGCGCATGACCGCGTTGCGCACCTCTTCCGAGAGCTTCTTCCACGGAGTCTTCAGCGAGAACTTCAGGTCGCGGGCGAGGCCGTCGAGCAGCTTCTCGTAGTACTGGAACAGCCCCTTGCCCTGGGTGGTCCACGGGATGATGACGCCCTCGGCGATGCTGACGTCCTCGTCGCCGAGCAGCAGGTCCTCGTCCACGGCCATGCGGGTGCCGAGGCCGGAGCACTCAGGGCAGGCGCCGAACGGTGCGTTGAACGAGAAGGTGCGCGGCTCGATCTCGGTGAGCTGGATGGGGTGGTTGTTGGGGCAGGACAGCTTCTCGCTGAACGTGCGCCAGGCATCAGGGCCTTCTTCGTCGACGAAGTTGACCTGGACGAGACCGTCCGTGAGCCGCAGGGCGGTCTCCAGCGAGTCGGTCAGTCTGCTCAGGATGTCCGGACCGGCGACCAGACGGTCGACGACCACGGAGATGTCGTGCTTGTACTGCTTCTTGAGCGTCGGCGGATCGCTGAGCTGAACCGGCTCTCCGTCGACGAGCGCTCGGGAGTATCCACTGGCCGCGAGCTCTTTGAAGAGGTCGACGAACTCGCCCTTCTTCTGCGAGACGACCGGGCTCAGCACCTGGTAGCGCCTGCCGGTCTCGAGCTCCATGAGCTGGTCGGCGATCTGCTGCACGGTCTGGCGCTGGATGGGTTCTCCGCAGACAGGGCAGTGCGGCACGCCGATGCGCGCCCAGAGCAGACGCATGTAGTCGTAGATCTCGGTGATCGTGCCGACCGTGGACCGCGGGTTGCGGTTGGTGGACTTCTGGTCGATGGAGACGGCGGGGCTCAGCCCCTCGATGAAGTCGACGTCCGGCCGGTCCACCTGCCCGAGGAACTGGCGCGCATAGGCCGACAGCGACTCGACATAGCGACGCTGTCCCTCGGCGAAGATCGTGTCGAAGGCGAGCGACGACTTGCCAGAGCCGGACAGCCCGGTGAAGACGACGAGCGAATCTCTCGGAATCTCGAGGTCGACGTTGTGCAGGTTGTGCACACGCGCTCCACGCACGCTGAGGTGTGAACCGGTCACCTTGCCCATAACCACCCGATCAATTTCAGTCACTCGATCAATTCTCCGCTACTCTTCGTCGCTCGCCGGCCGTGTTCGCCCAGCGCAGATCGAAGATATGTTCGATTGTACCGGCTCATCGACAGACCTGTCACCGCACGCCGCCGAGTCTATGCCGGACCACCGACATTGCACGGCGGGGGCTCCTGGTTCAGCGGTGCAGGCGGCCGATCACGGGTGCGGACGGCGGAGCAGCACGGGCGCGGCGACGAGAACGAGGGCAGCGACGGCCACCCCGGCGAGCACGGCCGGCCAGATCGACGCGGCCCCGTGCGCGGCGCCGGTGAGCGCGAGCAGCCCGGCCGTGGCTGCCTGCACAGGCACTTGGATGAGAACGAACCGGCGCAGCGACGGCAGCAGGACGGCGGGCTGCAGGCGGGCGAACGGCGGCACCACGAGCATCCACGTCGCCGCGATGTGCATGGCGTGCGCGCCGGCGATCAGCACGTACACGCGCCACTCCCCGAGCGACTGGGGATGCAGCAGCACGGTGAACGCGAGCGCTCCGATCAGGAACCAGGCAGTCAGCCAGCGGGGAACCGCGACGGCCGCCGCGGTCAGCGCGAGCGACACGGCCACCCAGAAGCCGGAGTCTGCGACTGCGACGCACAGGGCGACGGCGATGACGCCGAACAGGGCGCGCACGCTCCAGCCCGGCACCGTGACGCCGAGCTCCGGCTGCGGGGTGGCCGTGTCGCTCATCTGGCCCTCCTCGGTCTGCTCAGCTCGCGCAGGCGCGCATCCCGCGCTCCCGTCGGCAGGCCGGATGCGTCGGCATCCTGCCAGACCAGCACGTCGATGCCCGCCGCTGCCAGCCGCCGGAAGCGCAGCGTGCGTTCCAGCTCGACGACCCGCAGCGCAAGCCGCTCCCTGGCAGGCAGGTCGCGCGTGAGTCTGGCGGGGAGCACGTCGACCGCGATCACCCGGTGCCCGGCTGCCCGCCAGACGAGCGCGAGCCGCAGCGGCTGCTCGTCGAGGAACGTCGACATCACGTAGACCAGCGCGCCTGGCGCGAGGACCGGGGCGCGGACGCGCTCTGTGGCGGCGCCCCTCGGCGCCGTGAGCTCGACGGCGCGGCGCACCCTGTGCAGGTGGCGCGCGCCGGCGCGGGGCGGGACGGCGCGGGCCGGGTCGGCGAGGTCGTCGAAGCCGACCATGTCCCCTGCTGCGACGTACGCCCCGGCGAGCGACCCCACGGCTTCCCTCGCCAGATCCTGCGACGAGACGCCGGGCAGGGGATGCAGCGCGGCCCAGTCCGCAACCCTCGCGGTGAGATCGTCCCTGCTGTCGATGACGAACTGCACGGACGCATCCGAGGTCGCCATCGTCCGGCGGACGAAGAGTTCGCCAGCGTTCTGCGCGCGCCTGGCCGTCGCCTTCCAGTCGATGCGGCGCAGCCTGTCCCCCGGCTGGAACCGGTCGACATCGCGGAACTCGCCACCGTCGCCCGGCCGAGCGGATGGATGGGGACCGGTCAGGCCGATCAGGCGGGCCGGCAGCGGAAGGCTCCTGATCCGGACGACGCGCGGGCGAACCACTCTGTCGAGCGACGGGCCATCCGCGGTGTCGCCGACGAACGCCGCATCGGCGCCGATCGCTCTGGCGCCGAGCTGCAGCAGCCGCTGGGGACCGGAGTGGCCGACGACGATGCGCGTCGCGATGTCGGCGGCGGTGCGCTCGGTGACGACGGCGTCGAGCGGCGCACGGTTCGGGAGGGCGATGCGCACGCCGAACGCGTCGACCGTCGCGGGGGTGGTGACGGAGCCCGAGGCGAGGACGGTGGCACCCTGGGCTGGGGCGGTGGCACCCTGGGCGGTGGATGCGGCGGCTTCGGCGTGCACGGAGAAGGACAGCTGGATGCGTTCGCCTGGGCGTCGATCCCAGCCGAACGCGGCGGCGATCAGCAGCGGAACGCCGACCATCGCCAGTTCGACCCGCCCGGCGACGAAGCCTGCGCCGAGGCAGAGCAGCGCGACGAGCAGGGCAGCGACGACGGCCGGGCTGAGATTCCAGCGGGTGGACGTGGTGCGGGTGGGGGTCGCCGTCTGCGCGGCGCCGCCTGGCTGCTGATCTCCGGGCGCCGGGGCGCCTCGTCCGCTCGCCGAGGGGTCGCTCACCCCTGGAGCCCCGCATCCGGCGCTGCGGAGGGGACCGCATCCCGCTCGACGTCGGCCGCGTCGCGCGCGGCGCCGATCGACGGAGGGCCTGGCACCGAGTTGACCACCTCGGCCACGACCTGGGATGCCTGAACACCGCTCGTCCACGCTTGAACGGTGAGCGAGAGGCGGTGGGCGAGGACGGGGATCGCGACGGCCTTCACGTCGTCGGGGATGACGAAGTCGCGTCCGGCCATCACAGCCCGGGCGCGGGCGACGAGCAGGAGGCCCTGGGAGCCGCGCGGCGACGCTCCCACCTCCACGGAGCGGTGGCGGCGGGTGGCGGCTGCGATGGCGACGCAGTATGCGGCGATGTCCTGGTCGACGTCGACCAGCTCGACGCCGTCCTGCATGGCGCGGAGCGTCGTGCCGTCGATGACCGGTTCGACGGTCGCGATCTCCCTGCGCCTGCTCACACGGGCGAGGAGGACGCGGCTCTCGCCGTCGGCATCCGGGTAGCCGACGCTCAGTCTGGTCATGAAGCGGTCGAGCTGCGCCTCCGGCAGCGCGTACGTGCCCTCGAACTCGATGGGGTTGGAGGTGGCGACGACGTGGAACGGCTGCGGGAGGGGGAAGCTCTGGCCCTCGACGGTCACCTGACCCTCCGCCATCGCCTCGAGCAGCGCCGATTGGGTCTTCGGCGACGTTCGGTTGATCTCGTCGGCGAGGAACAGCCCGGTGAAAATGGGACCAGGGCGGAACACGAACTCCGCCGTCGACGGGGCGAACACGAAGGAGCCGGTGATGTCCGCCGGCAGCAGGTCGGGGGTGCACTGCAGACGACGGAAGTCGAGTCCGATGGCCGCCGCGATGCTGCGGGCGGCGAGCGTCTTGCCGAGTCCAGGGACGTCCTCGAACAGGACGTGCCCTCCCGCGAGGATGGTGGCGAGCGCCAGCTCGAGGGCCGACCGCATCCCTACGACCACGCTGCCGACCCTGTCGAGCACCTCGGAGCTCAGGCGCGCGATCTCGGCCACGGGGAGTGCTGCTCCCTGCCGCGCGGTGGGCGGGGAGGTGGGGCTGTCGGTAGTCATGGGTGCGGCTCCTGGGGCGGGGTGGGAACGGTGGATGCGGTCGATTCAGTGGATGCGGCGGCTGGTGGCCCTGGGGATGGGGCGGGGCCGGCTGCCGCGGTCGGGTCGATGGGCCCGACCGGGGCGTCGGCGAGGTGGGCGAGGCGGTCGATGATCGCCTCGTAGGTTGCGGCCTTCGGGGACTCGGCGCTGCCTCGACGCAGGAGGCGCACCGTGTCCTGTCCGAGGATGCGTGCGATCTCGGCGGCGTCTGCCGGCGCGTCGAGATCGAGGCCGTGGAGGTCGAGTGTCTGAGCGGTCACGGAACGCAGGCGGCGGACCGCCTCCGGCGCGACCCCTCCGCCTCTGGTGTGGAGCGCCCAGCCGAGCTGCGATACGTCGCGTCTGGCGCCGTCGCGCGGGAGCACGGGGTCGGGCGCCCAGCCGACGAACGCCTGGTCGCCGAGCAGCGTCATGCAGACGGCCACGGCCAGGAGAACCGCCGCCAGGCCGGCCGCGTGCTCGGCGTCGAGGCCGAAGAACCAGGCGAGGAAACCGACCACGATGGCGAGCAGGACGCATCCGGCGATCCGCCAGCGGAGACCGACGCCGAACAGGAGCCTGCGGCTCGGGGCGCGCTCCTGGACGGGTGCGGCGTCCGGTGCGGCGTGCGAGACGCCCGGCGTCTGCCCGCTCACCGTCCCACTCCACCGCTGTCGGCCGCCGCGGAGCGCGGTGCCGCCGTCCAGGACTCGCGGAGCGCGTCCACGGCATCGCGCGCGCGATCGACGTCGGCGGCGGTGACAGGCGCATCGCTGAAACGCGCGCGGAGGTAGAGCGCGAGCAGGCTGTCGGCCGCGGCGCGGTCGGTGGCCGCGCGGACGACGACGCGCGCCGTGAACTCGCCGGGGGTCTCGGCGGGGAGTCTGCGCATCCCGGAGTCGGTCGCCGCCTCCTCCAGGCCGAGCCAGGCGCGCTCGATGGCGTCGCGGGGTTCGCGGCGCTCGCTCAGCCGGTCGTGGGCGAGGTCGAGGCCGCGGCGGACCTGCACGGGCTCCGGCGTCGGTTCCTGCTCGGGGACGGCGTCGCCGAGCGCATCAGGCAGGATGGGGAGCACATCGCGCTCCGGGAGCTGGAGGCGACGGCGCACCGCGCGCCAGATCAGCGCGGCGACGACGACCAACACCAGGACGCCGGCCGCGACGACGAACCAGGAGATGTCGAACCTGCCCGCCTGGTGCAGCTCGCGCGGCGCAGGGCTGGCGGAGTCCGTCTGGCCTGTGAGGTTCTGCGGCAGCGGCTGCTGGGTGGCGGCGGGAGGGACCCAGCGCATCCCGGAGAAGACCGGAGCGCCCTGCACCGCCAGCGCGATCACGGCGACGAGGGCGAGCGCCGAGCAGGCGAACAGCATGCGATGACGCTTCATCGCCCCGCCGTCGTCGTCGCGCTCACCCTGCCACCGTATACCGCACGGCTCAGCCCAGGTGACCGGCCTTCTCCATCTGGCGAAGATCGCGCTTCAGGTCGCCGAGTTCGTCTCGGAGGCGGGCGGCGAGCTCGAACTTGAGTTCGCCGGCGGCAGCGAGCATCTGATCGTTGAGGTCGGCGATGAGCGCTTCGAGCTCGTTCGCGCCCTGCGCCGCGATGCCGCCCTTGCGGAGGTTGGGCGTCGGGCTCTTCTTTTTGGCTTCGCGCCCGGCGAGCATCGCCGCCGTGTCAGCGCCCTCGCGGGCGAGGACGTCGGTGATGTCCGCGATGCGCTTGCGCAGCGGCTGGGGGTCGATGCCGTTGACCCTGTTGTACTCGACCTGCTTCTCGCGACGCCTGGTGGTCTCCTCGATGGCGTTCTTCATCGAGTCGGTGAGGACGTCCGCGTACATGTGCACCTCGCCGGACACGTTGCGGGCCGCGCGCCCGATGGTCTGGATGAGCGACGTCGAGGAGCGCAGGAAGCCCTCCTTGTCTGCGTCCAGGATCGCGACGAGCGACACCTCGGGAAGGTCGAGCCCCTCGCGCAGCAGGTTGATGCCGACCAGCACGTCGTAGACGCCGGCGCGCAGCTCGGTCAGGAGTTCGACGCGACGGAGCGTATCGACGTCGGAGTGCAGGTAACGGACCTTGACGCCGGCCTCCGCGAGGAAGTCGGTGAGCTCCTCCGCCATCTTCTTGGTGAGCGTGGTGACGAGCACCCGCTCGTCGCGCTCGACGCGCAGGCGGATCTCCTCGAGCAGGTCGTCGATCTGGCCCTTGGTCGGCTTGACGACGATCTCGGGGTCGACCAGGCCGGTCGGACGGATGATCTGCTCGACCACCCCGTCTGCGATGCCCATCTCGTAGCGGCCGGGCGTGGCGGACAGGTACACGGTCTGGCCGACGCGGTCCTTGAACTCGTTCCACTTGAGCGGGCGGTTGTCGAGCGCGCTCGGCAGGCGGAACCCGTGCTCGACAAGCGTGCGCTTGCGGGACGAGTCTCCCTCGTACATCGCGCCGATCTGCGGCACGGTGACGTGCGATTCGTCGATCACCACGAGGAAGTCGTCCGGGAAGTAGTCGAGCAGGCAGTTCGGGGCTTCGCCAGGCTGACGGCCGTCGATGTGGCGCGAGTAGTTCTCGATGCCGGAGCAGAAGCCGATCTGCTCCATCATCTCGATGTCGAACTGCGTGCGCATCCGGAGTCGCTGCGCTTCGAGGAGCTTGCCCTCGCGCTCCAGCTCGACCAGGCGGTCATGCAGCTCGGTCTGGATGGTGCCGATGGCGCGCTGCATGGTGGCAGGGCTGGCGGCGTAGTGGGTGGCAGGGAAGATCGAGACCGCATCCACTTTGGAGATGATGTCGCCGGTGAGCGGGTGCAGTGTGTAGATCGCCTCGATCTCGTCGCCGAAGAGCTCGATGCGGACGGCGTGCTCCTCGTAGACCGGGATGATCTCGATGGTGTCGCCGCGCACGCGGAACTTGCCACGGGAGAAGTCGACGTCGTTGCGCTCGTACTGCATCCCGACGAAACGCCGGATGAGCTTGTCGCGCCCGACGTTCTCGCCCACCTGCAGCGCGACCATCGCCTCCAGGTACTCCTCCGCCGCACCGAGGCCGTAGATGCAGGAGACGGTCGACACCACGATGACGTCGCGACGGCTGAGCAGCGAGTTGGTGGTGGAGTGCCGGAGCCGCTCGACCTCGGAGTTGATCGAGGAGTCCTTCTCGATGAAGGTGTCCGTCTGCGGGACGTACGCCTCGGGCTGGTAGTAGTCGTAGTAGGAGACGAAGTACTCGACGGCGTTGTTGGGCATGAGCTCGCGGAACTCGTTGGCGAGCTGCGCCGCGAGCGTCTTGTTGTGCGCGAGCACGAGCGTCGGGCGCTGCACCTGCTCGATCAGCCACGCGGTGGTGGCGGACTTTCCGGTTCCTGTCGCGCCGAGGAGGACGACATCGGTCTCACCGGCGTTGATACGGCCGGCGAGCTCGGCGATGGCCTGGGGCTGGTCACCGCTCGGCTGGTACTCGCTGACGACCTCGAACGGACGGACGGCGCGCGTGGGTTGCATGTGACCAGTCTAGGAAGGACCACCGACATTGCTGCCGGTGTGCGCTCTGAGCGGAACGCCTGGCACGACACTCAGTCGCGCAGCCGGTCCCACAGCGCATCGGTCTGCGCGATCGTCTGCTCCAGAGTGCCGTCGGTGTCGATCACGACGTCGGCGACCGCCAGCCGCTCCTCGTCCGTCGCCTGCGAGCCGACCCTGCGCCGCGCCTCCTCCTCGTCCGTCCCGCGCAGTTCCATCAGTCTCCGGATGCGCGTGGCGGCAGACGCGTGCGCGACCACCACCAGGTCGAACGGGTACTCGTTGGCCGACTCGACCAGCAGAGGGACGTCGTACACCACGACGGCGTCGGGGTCCGCCTCCCCCGCTGCCCGGAAGCGCTCGGTGGACGTGGCCAGCACGGCGGGGTGGGTGATCGCGTTGAGCTTCAGCCGCGCATCCTCGTCGGCGAAGACGATCGCGCCGAGCGCCGGCCGGTTGAGCGAGCCGTCCGCGGCGATCACGTCTGGACCGAACGTCTCCGCGATCTGCGCCAGGGCCGGCGTGCCCGGTTCGACGACCTCGCGGGCGATGCGGTCGGCGTCGACGACGACGGCTCCGTGCTCGGAGAGACGGCGGGCGATGGTCGATTTTCCGGAGGCGATGCCGCCGGTGAGTCCGATCAGATGCACCCGTCCATGCTAGCGGCGTGCATCCACCGGTTAACGCCGGAACGGCCGACCCCCGAAGGGACCGGCCGTTCCAGATGAACCGCTTAGGAGTTCGAGCTGAGCTTCTCGCGCAGAGCGGCGAGCGACTCGTCGTCGGCCAGCGTTCCGCCCGTGGTGGACTCGGAGGTGAAGGTCGAACCGCCGGTGGACGTCGTGCCCTCGGCAGCGGCCTCTTCGAGACCCTTCGCGACCTGCTTCTTGTGAGCCTCCCAGCGAGCCTGGGCTGCAGCGTAGTCCTGCTCCCACTTCTCGCGCTGGGCCTCGAAGCCTTCCTTCCACTCGTTCGTCTCGGGGTCGAAGCCCTCAGGGTACTTGTAGTTGCCCTGGTCGTCGTACTCCGTGAGCATGCCGTAGAGCGCCGGGTCGAACTCGGTGCCCTCGGGGTCGACGCCCTCGTTCGCCTGCTTCAGC
>Ga0153994_1000131_pt1 | contig 31486 bp, 32 predicted proteins | sample TSNC078MetaG_FD_104735 | JGI IMG/M metagenome (GOLD analysis project Ga0153994, IMG submission 104735) | Attine ant fungus gardens microbial communities from North Carolina, USA - TSNC078 MetaG | ecosystem: Host-associated > Fungi > Mycelium > Unclassified | place: USA: North Carolina, Lumber...
GAGGTAGCGGTCGTGCAGCGCGGTGACGCCGTCGGCTCCCGCGGTCAGCGAGTGCGCGTCGCTGCCGACCGGGGTTCCGGTCTGGGTGGTCGTGTTGTTGTCGGTCATGGTTCTCCTTACCTATCCGGTGTGCGTCGCGGGATCGTCCGCGCGCTCCTGACAGGACGGGCACAGTCCCCAGAACGTCACCTCGGCGGTGTTCACCGTGAATCCCGATGCATCGCCGGGATGCAGGCAGGGCGCGTGCCCCACGACGCAGTCGACGTCGGCCACGGCGCCGCACGAGGTGCAGACGACGTGGTGGTGGTTGTCGCCGATGCGCCGCTCGTACAGAGCGGGCGAGCCTGCCGGCTCGATGCGCCGCACGAGGCCGGCGCCGGTCAGATCGCCCAGGACGTTGTGCACGTTCTGGATCGAGGTGCCCGGCAGGGCGTCGAGCACGCTGCGGAAGACCGCGTCGGCGTTCGCGTGGGGATGCGTGGCGAGGGTCTCGAGCACCGCGATGCGGCCCGCCGTGACCCTGAGCCCTGCGGCGCGCAGTGCGCCTTCGAGCTGTGCCGTGTCCATGCCACGAGCCTAGCCTGTTTTGAATGATTCAAAAAATGCGGACGATCAGTGCCGCACGTTGCGCGACTGCAGCCTGGTCTCCTCCAGGTCGAGCATCGACTCCGCTTCCTCCAGGATGCGCGATGGGTACGCTCCGCGCGTGCGCTCCTCCAGCAGGCGGTCGCGCTCCGCGTTGACCACCGCGAGGCGCAGCGTCCGGTAGAGCTGATGCGGCCTGCTGTCGGCCGGCACGTCGTTGAGCAGGATGCGCTCCCAGGCGGACTCCGCACGCAGATAGGACGACTGGCGCACCCGCTCGACCACCTCGGGGTCGATGGGGTCGGAGACGCCGGCCGCGCCCTCCGGATCGTCGAGCACGGCGAGGCCGTCGTTGCTGAGGTCGTCGAGCAGGTGGGCGAGCTGCTGCCTGTCCGACTTGGTGTCGATGCCCTCGATCTTGAGCACGCGGATCAGCCAGGGCAGCGTGCCGCCCTGCACCACGAGGCTGACCACCGCGACTGTGAAGGCGATGAGGATGAGCTGCGGACGGTACGGGATGCTGCCGTCGTCCGGCAGGGACTGGGCCGCGGCGAGCGTGACGACGCCGCGCATCCCCGACCAGCCGAGGACGACGCCGCCTCGCCAGTCGATGTCCTCCTGGCGGAGCTGCTCGAGGTCGGCGCGGCGCCGCGCATACCTGGTCTCGAGGCGCTGCTTGCGGAACGCCTCGCGCCTGGTGCGGACCGGATGGTCGCGGAAGTAGCTGATCATCAGCCACTCCCGGAAGGTGGCGTTCTCCGCCAGCCGCGCGCGTTGCCGGAGGGCGAGCACGAGGGGGCCGATGAGGACGAACCGGATGATGACGAGCGCGAGCGTCGCCAGCAAGCCGATGCCCACCGCATCCCAGACGCTGAGGATCTCGGGGTGCTCGACGTCGGCGACGAGCGTGCGGATCTCCAGACCGATCAGGAGGAAGACGCCGTTCTCGAGCAGGAACTGGATGGTGCGCCAGTTGATGCGGTCGGTGATCCTCGCCTGGGCGGTGAAGTGCTTCGGGGCGGCGTGCCCGGTGTAGAGGCCGGCGATCACGACGGCGAGCACGCCGGAACCGTGCGCCGCCTCTGTCGGCATGAACGCGGCGAACGGCACGGCGATCGACAGGGCCGTGTCGAGCACGGGGTCGTTCAGCTTCGAGCGCACCCAGACGGAGACGATGCCGGCCGCCAGTCCGATCCCGAGGGCGATCACCACGGCGTAGAAGAAGTCGAACACGCCTGCCCACGGCGTCGCGAGTGCCCCGACCGCCGCAGCGATGGCCGTGCGCAGCAGCACCAGGGCGGTCGCGTCGTTGACCAGGCCCTCTCCTTCGAGCACGGTCAGCAGGCGCGGAGGAAGTCCGAGCTTGCGGCCGATCGAGGTCGCGGCCACCGCATCCGGAGGGCTGATGATCGCGCCGAGGGCGACGGCTGCTGCCAGGTTGAGGTCCGGCAGGATCGTGAAGAGCAGGAAGCCGGAGGCGAACGCGGTGATGATCACGAGGATGACCGAGAGGCCGGCGATCGGGGCCAGGTTGCGACGGAAATCGGTGAGCGGGACGCTGATGGCCGCCGCGTAGAGGATGGGCGGCAGGAGGCCGTCGAGGATGATCTCGTGCGGGACCTCGATCTCCGGGACGCCGGGGAGATAGGAGAGACCGACCCCGACGAGGACCAGGATGATCGGCGCCGCGACACCGAGCTTTCGTGAGAACGCGGCCACGGCGACGATCACCGAGATGGCGATCACCGCGTAAAAACCGAGTTCCATATATCCAATCCTAGAGGGCTACGTGCTGGCGCGCGGTCGTGGGATGTCGCTCGACGGGGGTCAGTGGGCGCGGAGTCCGTCCATCGCGATGGCGATCACGCGGTCCCGCTGGTCGTCGTCGTCGAACGCGACGCTGGCGATGCCGGAGAGCATGCGGACCACATCCTGGATCTCTGCGTCCTCGCGCATCTCGCCGGCGGCCTTCGCTCTGTCGAGCAGCGGTTCGCCGGCGTCGTAGAGCGACGTGCGGCAGGTGAGGAGGACGGGGGAGTCCTTGTTGAGGCCGTCGACAAGCGCCTTCTTTGTGCCGATGTAGCTGACGAACCTGCGCACCCAGGTCTCGAATCCCGCCCACGGTTCGAGGGACTCGGCCGCCTCGGCCGCCCTGACCACCGCATCCACCTCGTCGACGTACACCGCTTCGACGAGGGCGTCGCGGGTGGGGAAGTTGCGGTAGAGCGTGCCGATTCCCACACCGGCACGGCGTGCGATGTCCTCCAGGGATGCACTGGTGCCGTTGGCCGCGAACGCCTCCCGCGCGGCGGCGAGCAGTGCGTCGAAGTTCCGTCTCGCGTCCGCCCTGTGCGGGCGGGTCGAGACGGCGGTCGGGGTGGTGCTGGCCAATTTCTCCTCCGGAAGGGGTTGCAAAGTGGAGGCGCCCTCCGCTACTGTGGTGAAAGCGGAGGCAACCTCCGATCGGAGCCAGCCTCCATTCTAGCCGATATCTGCATCGGCCACACCCCTCGAGAACGGAAGAACTCAATGTCTCGAACCCGTCCAGGCCTCACCTTCGCCGTCCTGGCGCTGAGCGCAGGCTCCTTCGCCACTCTGCAATCCCTCGTCGTCCCCGTCCTCCCCGTCATCCAGACCGACCTGGGCACCACGACGGCCGGTGTCACCTGGACCATGACCGCGTGGCTCATCTCCGCCGCCGTCGCCACCCCGCTGCTCGGCCGCGTCGGCGACATGGTCGGCAAGCGCCGCATCCTGGTGCTCGCCCTCCTCGCCGTCGCGCTCGGCAGTGTGGTCGCCGCCGTCGCGCCCACCATCGGCGTGCTGATCGGCGCCCGCATCATCCAGGGTCTCGGCGGCGCCATGTTCCCGCTCGCGTTCGGAATCATCCGCGACGAGTTCCCCGCGCACCGCCTGCCGTCCGCGATCGGCGCCATCGCGTCCATCATCGCCATCGGCAGCGGACTCGGCACGGTCCTCGCCGGGCCGCTCGCCGACGTGCTCAGCTGGCGCGGGCTGTTCCTCGTCCCCGCCGTGTTCACGGTCGCCGGCGCTGTGCTCGCGCTGCTCTTCATCCCCGAATCGCCGACGCGCGCCGTCGGCGGGGTCAACCCGTGGTCGGCCGTGCTCCTCTCCGGCTGGCTCGTCGCCCTCCTGCTCCCGCTCAGCACGGGTGCACAGTGGGGCTGGGGGTCGCCGGCCGTCGTCGGGCTGCTCGCGCTGTCCGCACTGCTGCTCGCCGCCTGGATCATCGTGGAGCTGCGCTCCCGCACGCCGCTGGTCGACATGCGGCTGATGCGCGAGCCTGGTGTGTGGTCGATGAACGCGGCGGCGGTGTTCGTCGGAGCGTCGATGTTCGCGGTGTTCGCGTTCTTCCCGCGCTTCGTGCAGACGCCGGTCTCCACCGGGTACGGGCTCGGCGCATCCGTCGCCGAATCCGGGATGCTGATGCTCCCGATGCTCGTCACGATGGCCGTCACCGGCTTCCTCAGCGGACCACTCGCCCGCTGGATCAGCTTCCGCAGCCAGATCGTGCTCGCCGCAGCGCTGATGGCGCTCGCCGCGATCTCGCTCGGGCTGCTGCACGGCAGCCTCGTGGAGGTGGCCACCGCATCCGGGGTGTTCGGGATCGGCCTCGGCCTGGTATACGCGGCCATCACCAGCGTGGTGGTGCAGAGCGTCCCTGCAACGCAGACCGGGGTGGCCAGCGGGATGAACGCCAACCTGCGCACGGTCGGCTCGGCGATCGGGGCGGCCGTGATGACGGCGCTCGTCACCGGCTCCACGGCCGCGGACGGGCTGCCCACCGAGGCGGGCTACAGCGAGGGCTTCGTGGTGGCAGGGCTGCTGTCGGCTGGAGCGCTCGTGGTAACGGTGGTGGCGATGGTGCTGATGCGGGCACCGCGCCAGGCGGCGGTGGCCGAGGTGGCGGCGCTCACCCCGGAGGCGGAGGCGGAGACAGTCACGGAACTCGCGCCGGTCGCCTGAGCTCGCCCGGCGTCGCCTGAGCTCCCCGGCGTCGCCCGAGCTCGCCGGCGTCGCCTGAGCTTGCCCGGCGTCGCCTGGCCGACGGCCGCACGGTGCGAAACTGGATGTGGTGAGAGAGGGGCCAGGATGGGGATCTTCGGCCGCGGGCGTCGGTCGCGCAGGGCGGACATGCGCCCGTTCGACGGCAGCGCGCTGGACTCCCCGAAGCCGACCACGCTCGCGCACGCGCTCGACGAAGGTCTGCTGATCGCCGACTACGCCGTGCGCATGGCGGTGCGCAACCGGATGATGACCGAACTGCTGACCACGGACAGCGCCTTCGACGCCGCCCACTTCGCCGGGGTCGCGGCCGAGGCCGTGCTGCGACTGGCCGACGAGGCGGACGCGTCGGAGGCGCGCATCGTGCGCGAGCAGGCCTGGGCGGAAGTCCAGGACGGTCGCGCGGAGCACACCCACGACTACCGCACGGCGGACACGCTCAACCTCCGCCGTCGCGAGGCCCTCGCGAAGGCGACGGCGGCAGCCCTCCGGGAGCGCGCGACCGACACCGACTACCTCGCAGGCATCGTCGAGGAGTCCAGGCTGGATGCGTGGCGGGAGCTGTCCGGCGTGGTGGAGGAGACGGTGCGCATCCAGTCGGTGGGGGTGGACGACACGGGCAAGCCGCAACGACTGGATGCGCTCCGTCGCGACCTCGCCGCCCTCCGCCGCGCCCGCACCGTGCGCAAGCGGCGCCGGTGACGGGAGTCGCCTGCCGGAGAATGGACGCATGACCTTCCACGCCTCCGACCGGCTTGTGCCTGTGACGGTGAACCGGATCGAGATCGAGGCCCACGTGCCGTTCGAGACGCTGCGGCGCGCGTTCGAGGCGGAGGTGCCGCTGGTGGATGCCGCCCGGTTCGAGAAGCTCGTCGCCGACGGGGCGGAGTGGAAGCGGTTCGCGCAGGAGGCGGAGGGCAACGGCATCCACCGGTTCGTCGCGTTCTGGCGGCACTACCCGACGCCGATCATGCGGGTGGGCGGGGCGGACATCCCCAGCGCGAGCTATCTGATCGGCGACTACGTGACGGCGTCCAGGGTGTTCCGGCACGATCCGGCGGCAATGCTCTACACGCCGACCAGGATCGAACTGCACGCGGGCCGCAACGGCGGCACCATCCTCACCGTCGACCAGCCGAGCTCCCAGCTCGTGAGCCTCGGGAACAACAAGATCACGCAGGCGGGCTACGAACTCGACCGGATGCTCGGCGACCTGCTCGAAGAGCTCGGCCTGCCGCGTCCGGCGGCGCTGCGGCGGTAACGGCCTCGCACCGCCTCACGAGACGCCAGTAACTGCATCGAATCCGCGGTTTCGGACGCAGTTACCGGCATCTCGTCGATTCTGGAGGCGCTGCCTGTGGAGAACGCGGTGGGCGCTCGCCGGGGTGCGGCCGGAGAGTCAGACGTCCGCCAGCGCTCCCGCATCCACTGTGCGCGCCTCCGCCTGCGCCACCGGCACCAGCCGCTGCAACTGCGTCACGTGCTTCGGGCTCAGCTCGTCCAGGCTCGCGACCTCCAGGAGCTGCATGGTGCGCACGATCTGGTCGCGCAGGATCTCGATCGTCCGGTCGACGCCCGCTCGCCCGCCCGCCATCAGGCCGTACAGGTATGCGCGTCCGATCAGCGTGAACTTCGCCCCGAGCGCGTACGCGGCCACGATGTCTGCGCCGTTCATGATGCCGGTGTCGACCGCGATCTCGGTGTCTGCACCGACCTCGCGCACCACCTGGGGGAGGAGGTGGAACGGGATCGGGGCGCGGTCGAGCTGGCGGCCGCCGTGGTTGGAGAGGACGATGCCGTCGACGCCGAGGTCGACCAGGCGGCGGGAGTCCTCGACGTTCTGGACGCCCTTCACCACGATCTTGCCGGGGAACAGGTCGCGGATGATGGCCAGGTCGTCGAAGCTGATCGACGGGTCCATCGCCGCGTTGAGGAGGTCGCCGACCGTGCCCCCTGTCGCGGAGAGCGACGCGAACTCGAGCTTCGGGGTGGTGAGGAAGTCGTACCACCACCACGGGCGGGGGATCGCGTTCACGATCGTGCCGAGCGTGAGCTGCGGCGGGATGGAGAAGCCGTTGCGCTTGTCGCGGAGCCTGGCTCCGGCGACCGGGGTGTCGACGGTGAAGAACAGTGTGTCGAAGCCGTTGGCCGCAGCGCGGCGGACCAGTTCGTACGAGATCTCGCGGTCGCGCATCACGTAGAGCTGGAACCAGTTGCGGCCGGTGGGGTTGGCGGCTTTCACATCCTCGATGGATGTGGTCCCCAGCGTCGACAGCGTGAACGGGATGCCCGCAGCCGCCGCAGCGCCGGCGCCGGCGGTCTCGCCCTCTGTCTGCATCAGCCGGGTGAACCCGGTCGGGGCGATGCCGAACGGCAGAGCGGACGGCCCGCCCCAGATCGAGCACGAGGTGTCGACGGTCGACACGTCGCGGAGGATCGACGGGTGGAACTCGATGTCCTCGAACGCCTGCCTCGCGCGGGCCAGCGAGAGCTCGCCCTCCGCCGCCCCCTCCGTGTAGTCGAACGCCGCTTTCGGGGTGCGGCGCTTGGCGATCCTGCGCAGATCGTCGATGGTGAGCGCGCCCTGGAGCCTGCGCTTCTTCGCGTCGAGCTCCGGCTTCTTGAACTTCATGAGCTCCAGGAGCTCGGCGGGCTTGGGAACCTGGCGAGTGACCATACTGTGCTGCCTAACGCGTCTCGTGGTGGATGGTGGACGCCGCGGGGGAGGCGTCCCGGTAGTACCCGCTGATGTGGTCGTGGACGAGGGTCTGCGATCCTGCCGGGTCGCCTGCGCCGATCGCAGTGAGGATTCCGCGGTGCTCCTGCCGCAGCCGGTCCGCCATCGCCGGCCAGTCCGGGATGCGTTCCGCTCCGCCGATCACGTAGCTCTCGATCGAGCTGCGCAGCCCGGCCATCATCGCCGCGACCACGGTGTTGCCTGAGGCTTCGGCCAGCGCCAGGTGGAACCGGGCGTCGAGCGCCAGGAACTCCTGCGGAGTGAGGCTCTGTGCATCCATCGCGTCGAGGAGCTGGGCCGCCTCCGCGAGGTCGACGTCGTCCGGCCGCTCTGCGAGGTCGACGGCCACGGAGGTCTCCAGCAGCAGGCGGGTGCGCACCACGTCGGCGACAGGGAACCCGCTGGCCGCGACCTGCAGCCGCATGAGGGCCTGCATCCCGCCGACCGGCCTGGCGACGATGATCGCGCCGGAGCTCGGCCCGGACCCGGTCTGCGTGCGGACGAGGCCCATCGCTTCGAGGACGCGGATCGCCTCGCGAACACTGGAGCGGGCGACGCCGAGGTCGGCCGCGAGCGTCCGCTCAGGCGGGAGGTGGTCGCCGAGCCGCAGGTCACCGTCGACGAGGCGGCCCTCGATCGACGCGAGCACACCCTCCCAGGCGCGGGGTTCGGTCGGCATCTCGCTCCCTCGTGTGTGGTCTGACCATGTGGTCAGTCCACAGTAGCCGTCTGGCGCCGCGCTGTCCAGGCTCCCTGGGCAGACGGATGGTCCCACGGTCTGACACCCGTGGGACCGCCGCGCGATCCGCCCGTGCCATCGCCGCCCATAGCGTCGAAGCATGAGCAACAGCCCGACCGCATCCACGTCAGCAGCCGACAGCACGCCCCCACCCAGACGACGCATGAGGAAAGGGCTGAAAGTCACCCTGCTGTCCGTCGCCGGCGTACTCGCCGTCGTGGTGGTCGGCCTGATCGGCACCACGACCGTCAATGCCATCGCCAGCGCCTCCGAGGCCGACGACATCGAACAGTACGGCCGGCTGGTCGACGTCGACGGCAAGAAGATGAACGTGGCTGTGCAGGGCGCAGGCGACCAGACGGTCGTGCTCCTGCCAGGGTTCGGTACCGCATCCCCCGTGCTCGACTTCGCCCCGCTGGTCGACGAGTTGACGTCGCACTACCGGGTGGTCGTGGTCGAGCCGTTCGGCTACGGCCTGAGCGACGAGACCGAGAAGCCGCGGACGAGCGCGAACATCGCAGGCGAGGTGCACGAGGCGCTGCAGCAGCTGTCGATCGACAGGTATGCGCTGATGGGCCACTCGATCGCCGGCATCTACGGCCTGGAGTACATGAACCTGTTCCGCGACGAGGTCACGGCGTTCGTCGGCATCGACAGCAGCGTTCCCACCCAGCCGGGGATGGATGCGGAGTTCCCGGTCGACGCGCTCCGCACGGCGAAGTCGCTCGGCCTGGTCAGGGTGCTCAGTGCCGCAGCGGGCGATCCGTACGCCGGGCTCCCGTTCAGCGACGAGCAGAAGAAGCAGATGGGCATCCTGTCGCTGCGCAACGGCTTCACGGCGACGTATGCCGACGAGATGGAGCACTTCGCCTCCAATTTCCGGGATGCGCAGAGGCTATCCTTCCCGAAGGACCTGCCGCTCCTGCTGTTCGTCCAGGACGACAACACGGACGTGCCTGGCTGGCTGACCCTGCACGAGGAGCAGGCCGCCGCCTCCGACCGGAGCGAGCTCGTGCGGCTGAAGGCCGGGCACTACCTGCACCACACGAAGTCTCCGGAGATCGCAGCGGCCACCGAGGCGTTCCTGGCTGCGGGATAGCGTCGTCCGTGGCAGGATGCTTGCGATAGGGCATCCTGCCGCCACGCGCCCGATTGCCACGCATCCGATCGCTACAGGAGGTCGACGTGACCGACCGCATCCACCTGGTCGCCGTGCTCGTGCTCGACGGCGCTAAGCCGCTCGACGTCGGCATCCCTGCGCAAGTGTTCTCGCACCGCCCGAGCATGCCGTACGAGGTTCGGGTCTGCGGTGCGGAGCCCGGGCTCGTCACCGGAGGCGACGGCCTGTCGTACCACGTCGCCGACGGGCTCAGCGCCCTCGAAGACGCGGACACCGTGTTCGTTCCCGGCTACCGGGAGCCGGCGACCACCGAGCCCCAGGATGCGGTGGTCGCCGCCCTGCGCGCAGCCCACCAGCGCGGCGCACGGCTCGCCGCCATCTCCACCGGGGCGTTCGCGCTCGCTGCGGCCGGGCTCCTCGACGGGAAGAGGGCGACGACGCACTGGCACTACACCAGGGCGCTCGCGCGGCGCCATCCGCTGGTGCGGGTGGATGAGAACGTGCTGTTCGTCGACGAGGGAGACGTGCTGACCTCGGCGGGGGCCGCATCCGGGATCGACCTGTGCCTGCACCTGGTGCGCCGTGATCATGGCGTCGCGCTCTCGAATCGCGTCGCCAGACGGCTGGTCGCTGCGCCGTACCGCAGCGGAGGGCAGGCGCAGTATGTTCCGCGCAGCGTGCCGGAGCCGCTTGGCGACCTGTTCGCCGGGACGCGCGCGTGGGCGCTCGAACACCTCGCCGAACCGCTCACCCTGGAGCAGCTGGCGCGCAACGCGAACGTCTCGCCGCGGACGTTCTCTCGGCGCTTCGTGGAGGACACGGGGTACACGCCGATGCAGTGGGTGCTGCGCGCCAGGGTCGACCTGGCGCGCGAGCTGCTGGAACGCAGCGACCTCGGTGTCGAGCAGATCGCGGCTCGTGTCGGGCTGGGCAGCGGAGCGAACCTGCGGCTGCACTTCCAGCGCATCCTGGGCACGTCGCCGACCGAGTACCGGCACACGTTCTCGGCCTGACGCAGGCCGGGCGGATGCGCGGGATGCGCGTGGATGCGCGTGGCGCGATCCTTGCGACCGGTGGCATTCAACGCGGCGAGATCCTTGCGCACCGTGTCCTCCGCGCCACTGTTACTCGCCTCGTGGCGCTCGCAGCATGGGATGCGGAACGAAAGGAATCCCTCTCCATGACCCGCATCGCCATCAACGGCTTCGGCCGCATCGGACGCAACACCCTCCGCGCTCTCCTCGAGCGGGGAAGCGACCTGGAGGTCGTCGCCGTCAACGACCTCACCGCACCGGAGACGCTCGCGCACCTGCTGAAGTACGACAGCACCCTCGGCCGTCTCGGCCGCACCGTCGAGGTGGACGGGACCGATCTCGTGGTAGACGGCCGCCGCATCCGGGTGCTGGCCGAGCGTGAGCCTGCCGACCTGCCGTGGGCGGAGCTCGGCGTGGACATCGTGCTCGAATCCACGGGGCGCTTCACCTCGGCGGACGCCGCACGAGCGCACCTCCGCGCCGGTGCGAAGCGCGTGCTCGTCAGCGCGCCCTCCGATGGTGCTGACGTCACCCTGGCGTACGGGGTCAACACCGACGCATACGACCCGGCGACCCATTACATCGTCTCCAACGCCTCGTGCACCACCAACGCCCTCGCTCCGCTCGCCTCCGTGCTGGACGACCTGGCCGGAATCGAGCACGGCTTCATGACGACGGTGCACGCGTATACGCAGGAGCAGAACCTGCAGGACGGCCCGCACCGCGACCTCCGCCGCGCCCGCGCCGCCGGCGTCAACATCGTGCCGACCACCACCGGCGCGGCCAAGGCGATCGGCCTGGTGCTCCCGAACCTCGACGGCAAGCTCTCCGGCGATTCCATCCGCGTGCCTGTGCCTGTCGGCTCGATCGTCGAGCTGAACACGACGGTGTCGCGCGAGGTCACCCTCGACGAGGTGCTTTCCGCATACCGGGACGCGGCGGCCGGACCGCTGAACGGCGTTCTGGAGTACGCGGACGAGCCACTGGTGTCCTCCGACATCACCGGCCAGCCGGCATCCTCGATCTTCGACGCCGCCCTCACCAGGGTGAGCGGGAAGCACGTCAAGGTCGTCGCCTGGTACGACAACGAGTGGGGCTTCTCGAACCGCGTCGTCGACACGCTGGAGCTGCTCGCCTCCTGAGGCGGCAGCAGCGCTTCCAGCCGCAGCGCGCCCGCAGTGGCACGCCCTGTCTACCGCCCGTGTTAGTCTCGGCAGGTTCGAGAACGGAGCGGTATGGGGGACAGAGAGAGCGTCTCCGACTCTGTGCTGTGGCTGGAAGCGACCTCCGGAATGGAACGGTCGTTCGCCGCCCTGTTCGACCGGCATCGAGTGAGGATCTTCCGCAAGGCGTATGCGCAGGTGCGCTCCGTCGCCGACGCGGAGGACGTCGTGGCGCTCGTCTTCCTCGAGGCATGGCGGAGCAGGCAGAAGGTCCGCATCGTCGACGGCTCGATCCTGCCGTGGCTGCTCACGGTCACCTCGTATGTGATCCTCAATCAGTCGCGCACCGCCCGTCGCTACAAGCGTCTCCTCGCGGCGATGCCCGAGCCGGAGCGAGAGCCCGACCACGCGGAGGACGTGCTGGAGCGACTGGATCGCGACGCGCGCCTCATCGCCGTCCGGGATGCGATGGCGCAGTTGAGCGCGCACGAGCGGCAGATCATCGACCTGTGCATCATCGAAGAGCTGCCGATTGCAACCGTCGCGTCCGTGCTGGACATCCCCCTAGGAACGGTGAAGTCGAAACTGCATCGTGCCAAAGAGAAGATGCGCAAGCGGATGCCAGACGCCGACGCCGCCGTAGACCTCGCCGGTCAGCTGGACGGAGTGCGATCGTGACCCCCCTGTACGACGCGGACGACTTCCCCGCCATGACCGAGCGGCGCACCGATGCCATCCGGGATGCGCTCCTCACCCAGCTCAGGACCGAGAAGGAGCGGAAGCGCCGCACGCTCCGCCGCCGGTTCGCGATCTGGGGCGGCATCGGCTGTCTCGTGGTCGGCGGCGCTGCTGTCGCGGGCACCGCCGTCGTGTCGTCGCGGCAGGTCACCAACCACGACAGCGTGTACTGCTTCGCCTCCGCCGAGCGCGGCGTGAACGGCGAGTACGACATGTCGGGCGCGACGATGTACAACCCGGACGGCGGAGGTGGCCGGGTCGAGAACGCCCTCGAACTGTGCACCACGATGTGGCGCCAGGGTGTTTTCAACCCGGACCACGACCCGCTCGCCGCGACTGCGGGAACCGGCACCGTGCCCGACCACCTGCAGGTGTGCGTGATGGACGACGGCGCGGCGGCGGTGGTGCCCGGACGGCCCGGCGTCTGCCAGGCCGTCGGGCTCTCCCCGGAGAAGACCGGCTGAGCGCTCTGCCCCGTCTGCATGGCTGAGGGGTGTGCGCGGCCGGGGGTCGGCGGCTGCCGGTCAGCCCACGGTGCCTGCCGGGCGGAAGACCAGCGACCTGGTCTTGTCGTTGAACGACGGGAGACTGGCGCAGTTCGGCGTGCAGTTGTACCGGCTGCCCGCGTACGACGGCGCGTCGTAGAGCGTCACCCAGCACGATGCATACGCCTTCGCGCTGCTGATCGTGTTCTGCCACGACGGGTCGAGACTGGCGAAGCCGTAGGTGACGCCGACGCAGGAGCCCGCCCCGTAGAAGGTGTAGCTCCCGCCGCCGTAGTTGCCGTCCTTGTACACCGTTCCGATGAGCACGCTCGTGGATGCGGCGCGCGAGAGGGCGTGAGCCCCCGTGACCTGGGCGAGGTATGCATCCACTTCGGCCTGGCTGTCGAAACACGAGGGAGCGGCCTGCTCTGCCGTTGAGCCGACGGGTTCGATGCGGACGGCGCAGTATTCGCCGCTCTGGGCGGGCACAGCCCCTGTCGTGGCGAGCGACAGAACGCTCGCGACGACGACGGCAGCGACAAGGGATGGGAAACGACGCATGATTCACCTCGGGTGTGCGACGGGGGCCTGAGGCCGCCCGTTCTCGGGTGCCACGGCGATCGCCGTGACTCACACGCGGTATGTCCGGTGGCGCGACAGAAGTTCCCTGACCGCCGGAGGGAGAGATACGCGTCGGGAATTGGGAACCCGATCGCCCGGTCCGGACATTCCCCTGTAGTGACCAGCCTCAGGTGGTCCGCATCACGAACGTCGTAGCCCGAATCGACAGAGGGTCGACCGGTTACGAACGACGTGCACGGGAAGTTCCAGGGGGGAACGCTTCGCTTCGGCCACGTGCACGGCGAAGGCCACACCCCGCGTCCGACACGACGCGGGGTGTGGCCTTTCTTCTTGGTGGTTTCGCTGTCTGTCCCTGGTCACTCCGCGCCGCCGAGTGCCGCAACCTCGAGCACTGCCGCCGCGACCGCTGCGTGGTCCTTCCGCAGGATCGCGCCGTGGTTGCTCGGCACCTTCGCGCTGATCGCGATGTGCGGGTTGCGGGCGACCACCTCGTCGAGACCGGCGCGGATGACCTCCTGCTCGTCGCCGCGGCTGCCGAGCGACGTGCCGGAGGCCACGACGTGCCTGGTCGGCACCACGATGCCGTCCAGCACAGGGCCGAGCTCGCTCGTGCTGCCGAGCCGGCCGAGCTCGATGTTGCTCTCCGCCTGCTGGGCGGCGCTCATCCGGGGCGTGAGCCCGGTCGGGCGCAGCAGCGGCGTGAACCAGCCCATCCGGCGGAACAGGGTGCGGATGCGCTCCTCCATCGCGTCGTCCAGCCAGTCGTACGGCTGGGCGCCGTCGACCAGGACGGCCCCGATCGTGCGGGAAGGGTTGCGGTCGGCCCAGTGCGCGGCGACGTACGCGCCGTACGACCAGCCCACCACGAGCGCCCGGTCGACGCCGCGCGCCGCGAGCACCGCATCCACATCCCGTACGGCGGCCTCGAAGGAGTAGTCGGCGGAGGTGCCGGACTTCCTGCCGCGCGCACGCTCGTCGTAGGTGATGTGCCGCCAGGACGGCCCGAGGTCGGAGATCACCCTGCGCCAGTAACCCTGCGTGGCGAACTGCCCGTTGAGGTAGACGATGGGGGTGCCGGAGCCGCCGGTGTCGGTGACCGCCAGGGCGGTGTCATCGACCGGCACCATGCCGGTCCACGGTGCGCTGGTCGAGGTGGCGCTGCTGTTCGTCATGATCTTCTCCTGGTTCTGCTGGATCGCGGTGGGTTCTGGTGGGGGGCAGCCGGTGCCGGTCAGACGGTGTGTGCGTCGATGTCGCCGGATGCGGTGGTCGCGTGGATCTGCAGCACGGGTGCGCCGCCGCTGTTCGCGATCGTGTTGCTGATGCGGCCGAGCGGCGTGCCGGCGTCGAGTCCGGCTGTGATGCCGGATGGGACGCCGACCGACACATCGCCGAGTTGCGTGCTGACGACCACGTCGCCGCGGAGGGCCTCCGTGATCCGCACGTCGCCGCGAGCGGTGGTGATCTCGCCGGAACCGGTGAGCCGGCCGATGACGACGTCGCCGTCGATGGCGCTGATGCGAACGGTCGCCGCCTCGTCGAGCTTGATCGGCCCGAACGATCCGTCGACGGCCACGTCGCCGAGGCTGCCTGCTCCGCGCAGTTCCGCGCTGCCGTTCGCCAGGATGCTCGACCCTGCCGGAAGCTGCACCGTCACCTCGACGGAGCCGCTCGGCCCGAAGGCCGCGTTCTTCTCCGGCGTCGCGATGCGAAGGACGCCGTCGGCGAATCCGATCGTCGTGCGTTCGGCTGCCTTGATGTCGCGCGCCTTGGAAGCGTCGAGGGGGTGGATCTCGACGCGGGTGTCCGTGCGTTCGGCTGCGATGAACCGCAGGTGGCCGGCCGGAACGTCGATGACGGTGGTGACGGGGTTCGGGGTGTCGAAGGTCTGCATTGTGCTCAACTCCTGTGATCGATGGGGCGATGGATGTTTCTGATAGTGGAAACGCTACGTTGCGTTCACATATTGAGCAACAACATAGTTGCGTTGTATCCATAAAAATGCTGGTCAAACGGCACTAATCGTTGCACTGATTCAAAAACTAACGCAATCGCGAGTATTGGATGCGTTGCATTGGCGTGCCGCTGAACGCTACGCTCGTGCCGTTCACGACTCGTTCCATCCATCAAGTGGAGGCGACCAGATGCCCGCAGGCAGGCTCACCAGGCAGGAGCGCCATCAGATCGCGCTCGGACTCGCCGACGACCTCGCGTACGCGGAGATCGCCCGCCGCCTCGACCGCCCGACGTCGACGGTCACCCGCGAGGTCATGCGCAACGGCGGCCCGGCCGGATACCGCGCCGATCTGGCTCAGAGGGCGACGGAGCAGCGCGTCCACCAGCGCCGCGGGACCGCGCCAGGTGCGCCACGCGCCCAGCGCGCGGACGGGCGCGACTCACCGGCCGTGCGCGAATACGAGGAGACGTTCACCACCCTCTTCATGCAGTCCGGCCTTCCGCGCGTGGCGGCGGGCATCCTCACCAGCCTCTACACGACGGACGCAGGAAGCCTCACCGCGGCCGAGCTGGTCAGGCGGCTCGAGGTGAGCCCGGCATCCATCTCGAAGGCCATCGCGCTGCTGGAGGGCCAGGGCTTGGTCATCCGGGAGCGCGGCGACGGTCGCAGGGAGCGGTACATCGCCGACGCGGATGTCTGGTACCAGTCGATGATCGCCGCAGCAAGGTCCAACGCGCAGATCGCCGCGACGGCTCGCGACGGCGTGCGCCTCCTCGGCCAGGACAGCCCAGCGGGAGCCCGCCTCGAGAATATGGCCCGCTTCATGGACTTCGTCGGCGAGAGCATCGCCCGCGCCGCCGAGCAGGCGCGCGGGCTGCTGGGCAGCGGCGGAGAGGGGGACGCGCCGCGGGAGCGGTGACGGTCGACCGCCGCTTGGCCGCTGCCGCAGGCCGCTTGTCGGTTAGGTCAGGCGGCGAAAAGCTGCCGGAACCGATCTATGGCGGATGCGGTCAGCCCGAGACCGTCTTGCGCGTACCGCTCGATCGTGCCGAACTGTTCGTTCAGCTGGGCGAAGGCCGCATGCAGGTAGTTCTCCCTGACCCCGAGCACGGGCAGCAGCACGTCACGGTCGACACCGGCGGCCTCTGCCTTCTGGAGCACCGGTTCGAGCGCTGGCAACAGGTCGGTGTTGGTCTGCAGGTAGTCCTCGTAGACGGTCGCCTCGTCCACGCCGAGCAGCGTGAGGATGGACGCCGCCGCCCACCCGGTTCGATCTTTGCCGGTGGTGCAGTGGAAGAGCGCCGCGCCCTCACGGTTCTCGTCGAGGATCCCGAGGTACAGCTCGCGATACGACGCGAGCGCTGAGGGCAGCCGGACGATGTCGCGGTACGTCTCCTCGAACAACCGCTCCGCCTTGCCGTCGCCTAGTGTCGCGGCGAACCCCTGCGGGTCTGCTGAGAGGTCGCCAAGGCGGGCCGCAACGCTGAGCGAGCTGTCGGCCAGCACATCCAACTCGATGCTGTGCGTCCCCTCCGGCAGGAGGTCGGGAGAGGCGGCGACCTCGTCGGCGGTGCGCAGGTCGTACACCGTCTGGATGCCCAGCCCGGCGAACTGCGCGCGGTCGGTATCGCTCAGCGTGGCGAGGGTCGCGGAGCGGTAGACGACACCGCGCCTGACCTGCCCGTTCCCGGCAGGAAGCCCACCGAGGTCGCGCAGGTTCGGAGCGGTCGGGATCGAGACCTTCCTGCCGTACTGGTCGCTCATTCGTTGCCTCTCTCGAACATCGTGGATGCGGGATGCGGTTCAGACGATCATGGCAGGTCGGGCGCGCCGCGCCGCGGGTCGAATGTCGGTGGTTCCGCATAAAATCGGGGTATCACCAAAAAAGTTTGAAAACACTACATGTAGTGGAATGACAATCGTGTCATTCGGGTTATATAGTGGGTGAACACCGCAAGACGCGGAGTACAACGAGACTTCTAGGGGAGGCCATCATGGACTACGAAAGCGACAGTGTTGGCGGCTACTCGGTTCCCGTCGACCCCATGGACCTGCTGCAGTGCGACAGCTGCCAGTAGGCAGCAGCACCAGCACGAGAACCCCGGTGGCTTCGGCCGCCGGGGTTCTTCTTTGTGTGGGGGTCGTCCCGCCGAGCGGGTGCGGTCGAACGGCTCTGTCGAGCTGCGCCGTGAAGCGGGCGACCGGCCGGTTCCGCGGGCATCCGTAGAATGGGCGGGTGGCAGTGAACCCAGAGTTGCAGGGGCGGACGTTCGCCCCGACCAGTCCCTATCTCGTCGGGCGGGAGAAGATCCGCGAATTCGCGCGGGCCGTTCTCGCCACCAACCCGATCAGTTTCGACGTCGAGGCTGCGCACGCGGCCGGACACGCCGACCTGGTCGCACCGCCGACGTTCCCGGTGGTGGTTCAGGAGCAGACTCTTGCGCAACTGCTGGCCGAACCGGATGCGGGCATCGACTTCAGCCGCGTGGTGCACGGCGACCAGCGGTTCAGCTACACGCGCCCCGTCGTCGCGGGTGACGAGCTGACCGCGACCCTCACCGTCACCAGCGTCAAGTCACTCGGCGCGCACGCGATGGTCACGGCCGAGTCCGTCATCGTCGGCGAGGACGGCGAGCATGTCGTCACCGCCGTATCCACCCTGGTCGTTCGAGGAGACGAGTGATGCCCGAGTTCGACACCCTCGCCGTCGGTGACGTCGTCGCCGAGCAGAGCTACCACCTCACGCGCGACACCCTCGTGCGCTACGCCGGTGCATCCGGTGACTTCAACCCCATCCACTACCGCGACGACATCGCGACGTCCGTCGGTCTCCCCGGCGTCATCGCTCACGGGATGCTCACGATGGGTCTCGCAGTGCAGCCGGTCGTCGACTGGGCGGGCGACCCCGCACGCGTCGCCGACTATCAGGTGCGCTTCACCAGGCCGGTGGTCGTCGACCCCGCGAACGGCGCGGACGTCTCGGTCGTCGCCAAGGTCGGCCAGCTGGATGCGGATGCCCGCGCCGCCCGCATCGACCTCACCGTGACCTTCGCCGACGCGACGGTGCTCGGCAAGGCGCAGGTCCGCGTCACGTTCGCCTGATGCCAGACCACGCTCCCCAGAATCCAGCCCAGGCGGCGTCCGGCGCGCAGGCGCCAACGCCGACTCCGGCCCTGTCGACGCTGACCACGATGCAGGTGGGCGGCGTTCCGGAGCGTCTGCTCGAACCGCTCACGCTGGGCGACCTGGTCGAGACCGCACGCGACGTGTGGGACGAGGGAGGGGAGTGGGCACTCCTCGGCGGAGGGTCGAACACTGTCGCAAGCGACGACGGGTTCGACGGAACGATCATCCACGTTGTCACACGCGGCATCGAACGCCTCGACGCGCCGGCCGGACGCATCCGGTTGCGCGTGCAGGCGGGAGAGCCGTGGGACGCGCTCGTCGCCCACACCGTCCGCAACGGCTGGTCGGGCATCGAGGCGCTGTCCGGCATCCCCGGCTCGACGGGCGCCGCCCCGGTGCAGAACATCGGTGCGTACGGGCAGGAGCTGGAGTCGGCGCTGCTCGGAGTCGAGTTCCTCGACGCGGGCGCGGGGGAGTTGCGCACAATGACGCGCGCCGACCTGCGCCTCGGCTATCGCACCTCCGTGCTCAAGCAGGGGATGCGCGGCGTCGTGCTGTCCGTGGACCTCGAACTCGTGGACGGCAACCAGCCCGGCGGTTTGGGGGCGCCGCTCAGCGCACCCATCGCGTACGCGCAGCTCGCGGACACGCTGGGCGTCGTCCTCGGATCCCGGGTTCCTGTCGCCGAGCTGCGTCGCGCGGTGCTCGCTCTGCGTGCGTCGAAGGGGATGGTGCTCGACCCCCACGACCAGGACTCCGTGAGCGCCGGCTCGTTCTTCACCAACCCGATCGTCTCCGAGAACTTCGCCCGCTCGCTCCCCGCCACCGCGCCGCGCTGGCCGGTGACCCCGCCTGAGCCCGACCGCGTGCTCGGCCTGGAGGCCGGTGGCGTGTGGCCCGGCGACATCCCGAGCCTGGCGGGAGGCCCGTACTCTGTGAAGCTCAGCGCCGCCTGGCTGATCGAGCAATCCGGCATCCGCCGCGGCTTCTCCCTGCCGGGTTCCCGCGCTGCGATCTCGGACAAGCACACCCTCGCGATCACGAACCGCGGCGGAGCGACGGCTGCCGATGTGACCCAGCTCGCGTCGTACGTTCAGGCCCGCGTCCAGTCCGAGTTCGGCGTCATCCTCCATCCGGAGCCGGTACTGCTCGGCGTCGCTCTCTGACGGCCTTCGGCAGGAGACCCTGCGCGACACGCCCGCGCGTTCTCCGTCCGAACGGAGAATAGCCGCGAACATGGCTCACCCTCCTGCGGTGCCGACGGGACGGTGAAAGCTCCTGCCAGGCTGCCGTGCTGCCAGGCTGCCGTGCTGCCGTGCTGCCGTGCTGCCGGGCTGCCAGGCTGTCCGGCCGCCGCGCCCGGACGCGCGCGCTGTCCGCCCGCAGCGTCACGCGCGCAGCGCCGCCGCGAAGGGCAGCACCGCGGAGGCGCCGGCTTTGCGCAGCGTGCGCCCGGCGACCGTGATCGTCCAGCGACTGTCGACCACGTCGTCCACCAGCAGCACGGGCACGCCCTGCGGGATATCGAGCCCGTCGGCGGAGAAGCGGTTCCAGACGGAAGACAGCCGGAACGCACTGTTCCCTCCCGCCTCGCCGGACGGTCCGCCATCGAGCAGGTCGAGCGTGCCGATGAACGGGAGACGACCGGCGTCGGCGAACCCGCGGGCGAGCGTCTGGACGAACTGCGGGCGACGGCGAGACGGCATCGCGACCACCGCGGCAGGGCGCTCAGCCCAGTTCCAGTCGGCGAGCACCCGGATGCACGCGGCCAGCAGCGCGGGAGGGCACGGCTGGTCGTCCGCGCCGGTGCCGAGAAGCTCGCGCAGTGGACCGCCCCAGCCGAGGTCGGTGAGCCGCGCGAGCGCGCGGCCGGGTTCGAGCTGCTCGTCCGGCCCGATCTTGCCCTTGACCGGCACGCCGAGCCGGTCGGCGCCTGTGGGCCAGAGCTTGCGCGGCTCGATCTCGACGCCGACCCTGTCGAGGGCCGTCGCCACCGAGGAGCTGGCCGCCTCGGCGATCGCGGCCGGATACCAGGGGCCGGCGCAGTTGTCGCAACGACCGCACGGCTGCGCATCCTGGTCGTCGAGCGCGCGCTGGAGGAACATCATGCGGCACTGGCCAGTGGACTCGTATTCGAGCATCGACTGCTGCTCTGCCGTGCGGGCGGCGGCGATCCGTTCGTAGCGTTCGCGGTCGTACGTCCACGGCGTGCCGGTGCTGATCCAGCCCTTGGCGACGCGCTTGACCGCGCCGTCGACATCGAGCACCTTCAGCAGCAGTTCGAGCGTCGATGGCTTGAGGTCCACCTGGCTCTCCAGGGCGCGCGTCGACTGCGGCTCGGAGTGCAGGGCGCCGAGCACCGCATCCGCCTTCACTTCGGACGGCATGGATGCGGTGGCGAAATAATCCCAGATCGCCCTGTCCTCCTGCCCTGGCAGCAGCAGAACGTCGGCGTTGTCGGTGGCGCGCCCCGCGCGCCCCACCTGCTGGTAGTAGGCCACCGGCGACGACGGCGCGCCCAGGTGCACGACGAATCCGAGGTCCGGCTTGTCGAAGCCCATCCCCAGCGCGCTCGTCGCCACCAGCGCCTTCACCTCGTTGCGTTTCAGCCGGCCCTCGAGGTCTTCGCGCTCCGCCGTGTCGGTCTGCCCCGTGTACGCATACGTCTCGTGCCCTGTCTGGCGCAGCAACCGGGCGGTGTCCTCCGCCGCCGACACCGTGAGCGCGTAGACGATGCCGCTGCCGGGCAACTGCGCGAGGTTGCTGACCAGCCAGGCCAGTCGAGCGCCCGCGTCGGGCAGCGTGAGCACGCCGAGCCGGAGCGACCGCCTGGCGAGCGGCCCGCGGATGGTGAGCACCGCTTCGTGGCTGCCCGTGCCCATCTGCTCCGCGACGTCGGCGACCACCCGCTCGTTGGCGGTCGCCGTGGTCGCCAGCACAGGCACGCCGTCCGGCATCGTGGCGATCAGGTCGCGGAGCCTCCGGTAATCGGGGCGGAAATCGTGACCCCAGTCGGAGATGCAGTGCGCCTCGTCGATCACCAGCAGGCCGCTGCGCGCGATCAGGTCGGGCAGGAACTCGTCGCGGAACTGCGGGTTGTTGAGACGCTCGGGGGAGACGAGCAATGCATCCACGGTGTCGTCGCGGAGGCGTTGCGATACGTCGTCCCACTCGTGACGATTCGCGGAGTTGAGCGTGACCGCGCGCACGCCGGCGCGCTCCGCCGTCGCCACCTGGTCGCGCATGAGGGCGAGGAGCGGGGAGACCAGGATGGTCGGCCCCGCTCCGCGCGACCGCAGCACCATCGTGGCGACGAAGTACACCGCGGATTTGCCCCACCCCGTTCGTTGCACCACCAGCGCCCGCCTGCGGTCGTCGACGAGCGCGGAGATCGCCTCGAACTGCCCGTCGTGGAACTCGGCCTGGGGGTCGCCGACGAGCGCGCGGAGCGTGTCGACGGCCTGGTCTCGTGTGGTGCTGGTGGTGCTCATGGACTCATCGTTCCAGAGAGGACCGACGCCGACGGCCCTCCGGTCGAGATCAGTGGACAACTCGCGGGTGTGGACAACGCCCGCACATCCAGCCGGCCGCGCACAGTGCGGTCAGGCTCCGTCCTTCCGAATCCACCGGAACGTCAGCCGGCACGCCACCAGCCCGGCCACCAGCCAGATCAGCAGCACGACGGCCATCCAGCCGAGCTGCCAGCTCCCGCTCGGCTCCTGCGACTCGAACCCGGCCGGAAGGAACACGCTCCGCATCCCCTGCGCGATCCACTTCAGCGGGAAGATGCTCGCAATGTTGCGCAGCCACTCCGGCAGCAGGTTGAACGCCAGATACACGCCGGAGATGAACTGCAGCACGAGCACGATCGGGATGATCACCGCCGTCGCGCTCTTGCCCGTCCGCGGCACGGCGGACAGAGCGATGCCCAGCACGGCCGACGTCACGATGCCGAGTGCATAGATCCACGCGAACCGCAGCCACAGCGCTGGGTCGGTCGGCAGGGCGACCCCGAACAGCAAGCGGGCCATCAGGAGCAGCAGCGCCACCTGCAGGATGCTCGTGACGATCACCTGCCCCATCTTCCCGATGAAATAGGAAACGACCGGAAGGGGAGTGCCGCCGAGGCGCTTCAGGGTGCCGTCGCTCTTCTCCACAGCGATATCGACGGCGAGGTTCTGCACACCGCTCAGCAGGATGCCCGCCGCGATCATCCCCGGCAGGTAGTAGGCGGCCTGCGTGATGCCTCCCGAACCGTCCGGCGCAGCGCCGACCTTGCCGAGCCCCTGGAACGCGACGGAGAAGATGCCGAGCATGACGACGGGGAAGAGGAAGGTGAAGAAGATCGTGTCAGCCTGGCGGAAATAGGTGAGCACCTCGTACCTGATGCGGACGAAGCCGAGCGGGAGAGTCCTCATGCTGCCGACTCCCCGGACGCAGCGCCGGCGCTCGCCGACTCCGAGGCCGCTGCGGCCTCCGCCGCCTGCACCAGCCCCAGGTAGACGTCCTCCAGGCTCGGCCGGATCACCTCCAGGTCGCGCGGCTCGCCCCCGGCCTCCGCCGTCAGCCGTGCGACCACGGCGGCGGGCGTCTCTGTCCGCTCCTCGCGCACCTGCCCGGCGGCATCCCGCCAGCGGACGATCGGGATGCGCGCCGCCCTGTCGCCGATGGTGTCCACCGCCCCGATGTCGATCAGCTCTCCGCGCGCGATCACCGCGACCCTGTCGCTGAGCTGCGCGGCCTCGTCGAGATAGTGCGTGGTGAGGAGGATCGTCGTCCCCTCGCGTTTCAGCTCGCGGATGAGCTGCCAGAACTCGCGCCGCGCCTCAGGGTCGAAGCCGGTCGTCGGCTCGTCGAGGAACAGCAGCTCCGGCCGTCCGATCACGCCGAGTGCCACATCCAGCCGTCTGCGCTGACCACCGGACAGGTTCCGGATGCGCACCTTCGCCTTCTCCGCCAGGCCCACAGCCGCGATCAGCTCGTCCACATCCCGCCGTTCGGGGTAGAAGCGGGCGAAGTGCGCCACCTGCTCCCGCACGGTCACGTCTGCCGCCTCGCTGCCGGACTGCAGCACGATCCCGAGCCGCGCCTTCCAGGCAGACCCTCCCCGATGCGGCTCGATGCCGAGGACGGTGACGTCGCCTCCGCTGCGATCCCGGTAGCCCTCGAGGATCTCTATCGTGGTGCTCTTGCCTGCGCCGTTGGGGCCGAGCAGGGCGAAGGTCTCGCCATGCTCGATGTCGAAACTCACGCCGCGGACGGCCTCGAACGAGCCGTACGACTTCCGCAGATCGCGCACGACGACGGCGGCGCCGCCGGAGGGGCTGGAGCTCATGCCCCCATCATGCCCGTCGGCGGCGCTGCGCGCTCCTCACTCCGCCGAGAACGGCGAGCACGACGATGATCCCGCCTGCCACCGCGAGGCCGAGCGCCCAAGCGCTCGCCGGCGTGAGGGATGCGAACCACAGCTGCGCGGCGATCAGCCGGTCGCGGGCGGAGAGCACGGCGAGCGTGCCCGCGGCGAACGCAATGAGGATGACGCCCCACACCACGCCGCCCCAGCGGATCTGCGCGCTGCCGCGGGATGCGGACGGCCGCGGCTGCGCGCCGGCGCCCGTTCCCATGTCGAAGACGAGGGTGGGCTGGTCGTCCTGGTTCCTGGTGTCGCTCATCGTCCGTCCTCCGTTGTGCTGTTCTGCTGAGCGCTGGTGTCTGAGACGACGCTCACCAGGCTGGATTGATCGACCCGCACGATCGCATCCGCCGTGGTCGACGGGCCGACGAGCGTGCTCACGGTGCAGCGGCCGTCGCTGCCAGGAGTGCAGGCGTGCGCGATCGTGTCGCCGTCCCGGCCCGTGACGTTGACGCCCATGCCGTCCGTCACGGCCACGATTTTGACGGTCACATCGCCCACGAGGTTGACGTGCGTCTCTCCGCTGCCCTTCACCAGGTCGATCACCGGGGTGCCTCTGCCGGAGAGGACCGTGTCGTCGACGCTGATCGTCGTGCCTCCGTACGCCTGGGCGTACTGGCTGCTGCTGGTTGGCGCCAGGAACGCCCCGTCGAAGACGAGCTGCCTGTCGCGCGGCACCCAGGCCGAAACGAGGGTGACGACGGCGAGCAGGATGCCGAGGAAGATGAATAAGCCGCTCCTGCGACGCGCGAGCCCCGCGATGAGCACGGCGACGCCGAACACGAACGTCGCGGCTGCGAAGGCGGCGGTCACGCCGTAACCGGACAAGCCGGTCGTCGGCTCCCACACGGCGGAGACGATCGCTGCGGCCACGAGTGCGAGGCCGATCGTCGCCCAGCCGAACGCTGCGCCGATCCGCGGGTTCGCCGCGCGGTACGCCCTGCGCTGCGCTGCAGCCTCAGCGGTGGCGACGGAGGCCTGGGCGCGCAGCTCGGCCGCACGCTGCCGCTTGACGGCGCGCATGTCCTCGTCGAGCCGGGCCTTCCACTGCGCGTGCTCCGCCTGCCAGGCGGCGTGCCTGGCGCGCCAGTCTGCGACGTCCTGCGATGAGGCGCCGAGCGTCGGCGCCGGCGGTTCGGACGGTTCGGCGGTGACATCCAGGGTCGGTTTGGCCGACGCGGGGGCGGCGCTCGCCGCCGGGTCGAGGGGGACGGTGTCTGCCGCATCCGGCGCCGCGGCGGTGCTCGGCGTGGCGTTCGTGCTGTCTGTCGAACGCTCCTGCTGCGTGGATGCGCCGGTCGAGTCTGCCGTCCAGACGCCAGGGCCGGGGGCGCCCGCCGCAGCGCCGTCAGAAGCACCGGCTCCCGTGGCTGCTCCTGCATCGGAGGCCGTGGAGGCAGCGCCGTCTGAGACGGTCGTTGTGGAAGAGCCGGCGGCGGAAGCGGAGCCGGCGGAGGAGGAGGCGAAGGCGGAACCGTTCTGGCCTGTGCCAGCCGCACGGTTCGTCCCCCACGCATCCCGCCCCCAGTTGCCGCGCACGGCCCAGACGATCAGCCCGGCGATCAGCGCGAGCACGATCAGCGTCCAGATCACCCGCCCGATCACGTCGCCGAGCGACGGAGAGCCCCAGAAACCGCCGTTCGCCCACCAGATCCCCGGCGCCCACGGCAGGAGCGCCAGAAGCGCGAGCACTCCGATGCCGACGATGGCGGGCTGGAAGTCGCCGTCGAACAGCCGCTGCAGGTGGATGCGGTTCTCCCTGTCCGGCAGGAGCGCCCACGCCGCGGCGTAGATGAGCAGCATCGGGGCGCCGAGGATCGCGGCGACGACCACGATGCCGCGGACGATCAGCGGGTCGATGCCGATGCGGTGGGCGACGCCGGCGCAGACACCTCCGAGCCAGCCGTCAGAACGCGTGATGCCGAGGCCGCGCATCCAGGTGAAGAAGGTGGTGCCGCGTCCGGCGAGGCCGCTGGCAGGGCCGCCGTAAGGCGCGCCTGGCGTTCCTGGAGGGGGCGGGGTGGTCGAGTCGTGCTGTGACATGCTTCGATCCTGGCGCGGCCGGGATTGGCGCCGGTATCGGGTATCACCCTGAGTCGTCCCTGATTCGCGGCGCCCGGGGTGTCGGGGATGAGCGGAGTCTGCTTGGATTTCACCGTGACCGACACGTTCGCGCCTGGAAGCGCTCCAGCCGCCCGCCCTCCGCGGGTGCCGCTGGCGCGCCCGCGGACGTGTGAGCTGAGCGGGGTGAGCGTCGCGCTCGCCGACCACCTGGGCTGGCCGGTCACGATGGTGCGCTGGCTGTTCGTGGCCCTCGGTCTCGTCGGCGGAGCGGGCGTGCTCCTCTATCTGTGGCTGTGGGCGCTCACCCCGCTGCGCCCTGCGACGGCGGCTGACCCGCAGGAGCAGGTGGTGCGTCGCATCCCCGTCTCCTGGCTGCTGCTCGGAGCGTCCGGCGTCGCCGGGGTCGCGGCGGTGGCGCTCGCCGCTGTCGGATCGTCTCCGTTCGGGCTGCTCGCGGCGATCGGTGCGAGCATCCTGTTCGCCGTGGCCTGCGTCGCCTGGGACCAGCTCGTCGACATCGGGGACATCGCTCGCGGCCCTGCCACCTCGCGCACGCTGCGCATTGCGGCCGGCGCGTTCCTGGTGGTGATCGCCGTCGCGCTGAGCTCGCTGGTCGACAGGGCCGGCACCGGCTGGCTGTGGCTCGGGATCATCGCGTCCACATTCGCGGGAGCCGCCGTCCTGGTCGGACCGTGGGCACTCCGGCTGTGGCGCGAGCTGATCGCCGAACGAACGGCGCGCATCAAGGAGGAGCAGCGCGCGGAGATCGCGGCGCACCTCCACGACTCCGTGCTGCAGACGCTCGCGCTCATCCAGAACAGGGCAGGTGCGTCGAGCGAGGTCGCCCGCATCGCCCGCGCCCAGGAGCGCGAACTGCGCGAGTGGCTGTACGCGGACGCAGGCGACGACAGGGATGCGCAGGTCCGCGACCTCGCATCGGACTTGCGGGCCGCGGCCGCTGCCCTCGAGATCGACCACGCCGTGCACTTCGACGTCGTCGCCGTCGGCGAGCCGGTCGAGCACGCGCCGTCCGAGCTCGCCGCCGCTGCCAGGGAGGCCATGCTGAACGCGGCTCGCCACGCAGGAGGCGAGGTCTCCGTCTACGTCGAGAGTCGCGCAGGCGGGGTGGACGTGTTCGTCAGAGACCGCGGCCACGGCTTCGACGTCGACGCGCTGCCGGAGGGCAGGCTCGGCGTTCGGGAGTCGATCATCGGCCGGATGCGCAGGGCGGGCGGACACGCGACCGTCACCTCGCGCGAGACAGGCACGGAAGTCCAGCTCAGCATCGAGTACGCGAACGAGGCACCATGACAGACCACCAGAACGACGCACCGGATGCCGCATCCACCGCACCCGCAGCGGATGCCGCGGCCGACGGATCGGACGCACCCACCGCATCCGCCCCGGCCCCGATCACCGTCGTGATCGTCGACGACCACTCCATCTTCCGGTCCGGCCTGCGCGCCGACCTCGACCACAGGCTCACCGTGGTCGGCGAGGCCGCCGACGTGGATGCGGCGGTCGCGGTCATCCTGGCCACCCGCCCCTCCGTCGTCCTCCTCGACGTTCACCTGCCTGGCGGCGCGGGCGGCGGGGGAGCCGAAGTGGTTCGGAAGACCATCGCCGAGTGCCAGGACACCCGTTTCCTCGCCCTGAGCGTCTCCGACGCTGCGGAGGACGTGGTCGGCGTCATCCGGGCCGGCGCCCGCGGCTACCTCACCAAGGGAAGCTCCGGCGGCCAGGTGAGCGATGCCGTGGTCGGCGTCGCGGGAGGGGACGCCGTGTTCTCGCCGCGCCTGGCCGGCTTCGTGCTCGACGCCTTCGGGGCGGCAGCGGGGGAGCAGGCGGAGTCGACGGACGAACTCGACAGGCTGTCAGCGCGCGAGCGCGAGGTGATGCGCCTCATCGCCCGCGGGTACTCATACAAGGAGGTCGCTGCCGACCTGTTCATCTCGATCAAGACCGTCGAGACCCACGTCTCCGCTGTGCTGCGCAAGCTGCAGCTCTCGTCCCGCCATGAGCTCACGGCGTGGGCACTGGAGCGGAAGCTGCTCTAGGCGCCGTCCGCCGAGGCGAACAGGCGCTGCATCCTGCGCACGCCTTCGAGCAGTTCGTCGTCGCCGAGGGCGTACGACAGCCGCAGGTAACCTGACGGCCCGAACGCCTCGCCCGGCACCGTCGCGACCTCCGCCTGCTCCAGGATGAGGTCGGCCAGCTCGAGGGATGTGGTCGGCGTCACGCCGCCCCAGGTGCGACCGAGCAGCCCGGAGACGTCAGGGTAGACGTAGAAGGCGCCCTGCGGGGTCGGGGTGACGATGCCGTCGATCGCATTCAGCTCCGCCACGATCGTGCGCCGGCGACGGTCGAACGCGAGCCGCATCTGCTCCTCCGGCTCCTGCGTGCCCGTGAGGGCCTCGAGGGCGGCGCGCTGCGAGATGTTGGAGACGTTCGACGACAGGTGCGACTGCAGGTTGGCCGCTGCGGCGATGATGTCGGACGGGCCGACCATCCAGCCCACCCGCCAGCCGGTCATCGCGTACGTCTTGGCGACGCCGTTGACCAGGATCGTGCGGTCCGCGAGCGATGGCACGGCCTCGACGATCGAGACGGCCTTCACGCCGTCGTACGTGAGGTTCTGGTAGATCTCGTCCGCGATCACGAACAGGCCGTTCTCGTCGGCCCAGCGCCCGATCTCCTCGACCTGCTCCGGCGAGTACACGGCGCCGGTCGGGTTGGACGGGGAGACGAAGAGCAGCACTTTGGTGCGGTCGGTGCGGGCGGCCTCGAGCTGGTCGACGGTCACGAGGTAGCCCTGGTCCGCGCCGGCGAAGACGTCCACCTGCACGCCCCCCGCGAGTTTGATGGCCTCGGGGTACGTGGTCCAGTACGGGGTCGGGACGAGCACCTCGTCGCCGGGGTCGAGCAGCGTGGCGAAGGCCTGGTAGACGGCCTGCTTCCCTCCGTTGGTGACGACGACACGGGATGCGGGCACCTCCAGCCCTGAGTCCCGCCGCGTCTTCTCCGCGATGGCCTCGCGCAGCTCGGGGAGACCCGCCGCCGGCGTGTACCGGTAGTTGCGGGGATCGTTCACAGCCGCGATGGCCGCATCCACGATGTTCTGCGGCGTGACGAAGTCCGGCTCTCCCGCTGCGTAGCTGATCACGGGGCGGCCCTGCGCCTTGAGCGCCTTGGCCTTCGCATCCACCTTGAGCGTCGCCGATTCGGCGATGGATGCGATCCGTCTGGAAATGCGCTGCTGTGCGGTCACGGGGCCCAACTTTACAGTGCGGTCCTCGTCACATACACTTGGTCGCGGTAGTTGAAATCTGCCAAGCTTTTTTGCGCCCTTTTTCACTTGAGGACGGTCGGCGGAACTGCCTCGCTCGCTGAGGAATCTCCGAGCGTGATCGGCTAGCCTTGGTCGAGAAGGTGCGCGGGAAGGCTACGCGGTTTCGCTTTCATAGGGCGGTGGCTCAATTGGTAGAGCAGCGGTCTCCAAAACCGCAGGTTGCAGGTTCGAGTCCTGTCCGCCCTGCAAGTCGTCGCTTCAGGTGGCGACCCACGAAAGGTGTAACAAGGTGGCCCGAAAAGTTATCGACGAGCCGAGCGAGGAAATCGTCGCCAACGCGAAGAAGGACCGCGCCGCAAAGCGTGGACCCTTCGCACGGATCGCTCTGTTCATCCGCCAGGTCATCGGCGAACTGAAGAAGGTCGTCACCCCGACGCGCAAGGAACTCCTGAGCTACACCGGAGTCGTGCTCGTCTTCGTGGTGATCATGATGGCGCTCGTGTCCCTGCTCGACTGGATCTTCGGACTCGGTGTCGTCTGGGTCTTCGGAAACCCGTCCTGAACCCTCGCCGACGTCACGGCCTTCCCGAGAGCCGCGTGACCGGCTACCGACAGAAATGGAATGAATTCAGTGTCTGAGACAAATCGCGACGACGTGGACTGGGCGACCGCAGCCGAGCAGTCCTCCGAAGACGATGAGGCGCAGACCGGCAACGTTCTGGCCAGCGAAGAGGAGTCGGTCGACGCAGCGGAGCACGAAGCCCTGCACGTCGTCGCAGAGGACGGAACCGAGATCGACCTGGATGCGGTCCTCGACGCGATGGCGGAGGCCGTCGACCCCGAGGCCGACCGCGCCGTGGACGAGGCCCTCGAGGTCGACGACGACCAGGAGGCGGAAGCCGCCGTCGAGGCCGTCGAAGACGAGGACGAGGCAGCGACCGACCCGTACGAGGAGTTCCGCGCCGAGCTGCGCAGCAAGATCGGCAAGTGGTACGTCATCCACTCGTACGCCGGTTTCGAGCGCCGCGTGAAGTCCAACATCGAGAACCGCATGGTCTCCATGAACATGGAGGACTTCATCTTCGAGGTCCAGGTTCCGATGGAAGACGTGGTCGAGATCAAGAACGGCCAGCGCAAGATGGTCAACCGCGTGCGCATCCCCGGCTACGTGCTCGTGCGCATGGACCTCAACGAGGACAGCTGGTCCGTCGTGCGGCACACGCCCGGCGTCACCGGCTTCGTCGGCAACGCGCACAACCCGACGCCCCTGCGCTTCGAAGAAGCATTCTCGATGCTGAAGAGCCTCGTGCAGATCGAGGCGGCTCCGGTGAAGGGCGCGGCGAAGGGCCAGAAGGCCGCTCAACGCGTCATCCCCGCCGAGGTCGACTTCGAGATCGGCGAGACCATCACGATCAAGGAAGGCTCGTTCGCGGGCCTGCCCGGTTCGATCAGCGAGATCAAGCCGGAGAGCGGCAAGCTCACCGTCCTCGTCTCCCTGTTCGAGCGCGAGACCCCGGTCGAGCTCAGCTTCGACCAGGTCACCAAGCTCTGATCGACGAGAGCCCCAAGCACCCAGTTTTCTAGAACACCGGATCTCGGAAAGGCCGAGAAACCGGGAGAGCCGTTCAGGATCGCATCCCGAACGCTCGAATACACAAAGAAGGAAGAAACATGGCACCGAAGAAAAAGGTCACTGGTCTGATCAAGCTTCAGATCAACGCCGGCGCCGCCAACCCCGCACCGCCGATCGGTCCGGCGCTGGGTCAGCACGGCGTCAACATCATGGAGTTCTGCAAGGCGTACAACGCGGCGACCGAGTCGCAGCGTGGCAACGTCATCCCGGTGGAGATCACCGTCTACGAGGACCGTTCGTTCACGTTCGTCCTCAAGACGCCGCCGGCCGCTGAGCTCATCAAGAAGGCCGCAGGCGTCCCCAAGGGCTCCGGCGTCCCGCACACCACCAAGGTCGGCAAGCTGACCCAGGAGCAGGTGCGCGCGATCGCCGAGCAGAAGATGGTCGACCTCAACGCGAACGACATCGACGCAGCGTCGAAGATCATCGCAGGCACCGCCCGTTCGATGGGCATCACGGTCGAGGCGTAAGCCCTCGTCCTTCACAGACACATCCGTGGCAGAGCCGGCCAGGCTCGCACCACATTCTCGACAGGAGAAACCACATGGCACAGAAGTCAAAGGCCTACCGGGCCGCGGCCGAGAAGATCGAGGCCGGAAAGTTCTACACCCCCACCGAGGCCGTCACGCTGGCGCGTGAGACCGGATCGAGCAAGTTCAACTCGACCGTCGAGGTCGCGCTGAAGCTCGGTGTCGACCCGCGCAAGGCGGACCAGATGGTCCGCGGTACCGTCATTCTTCCTCACGGTACCGGCAAGACCGCGCGCGTCATCGTGTTCGCGACGGGTCCGGCCGC
>Ga0153994_1000132_pt1 | contig 31264 bp, 33 predicted proteins | sample TSNC078MetaG_FD_104735 | JGI IMG/M metagenome (GOLD analysis project Ga0153994, IMG submission 104735) | Attine ant fungus gardens microbial communities from North Carolina, USA - TSNC078 MetaG | ecosystem: Host-associated > Fungi > Mycelium > Unclassified | place: USA: North Carolina, Lumber...
GGCGCGCTGCTCGCGACCGGCGGACGCGTCCTCAGCGTCGTCGCCCGCGGCACCACGTTCGCCGAGGCGCGCGCCCGCGCGTACGAGGCGGTCGAGCTCATCGACCTCCCCGGCTCCCACTACCGCACCGACATCGCCGCCCGCGTCGCCGACTGACCCCGCGCCCCCACACCATCGAGCCGGGACTTGTGCACACCCGGCGCCGGCGTGTCGCGTGCACAAGTCCGGGCTCGATGGCTTGTCAGGCGAGGAGGCGGGCGACGAAGGCGTTGCGGAAGGTGCCGGTGGGGTCGAACGCGGTGACGAGGTCGCGGAACGCGTCGAGCCGCGGGTAGAGGCCGGGGACGACGCCGGTGGCGTCAAGGTAGACCTTGCCCCAGTGCGGACGCGCTCCGAGGGGCAGCAGCGCGGCCTCCAGGACCGGGAGGATCGCCTCGACGCCCTCCTGGTCGCGCAGCCAGGTGAAGTGCAACCCGACCGCGTCCGTGCCGTATGCGCTCGACAGCCACAGGTCGTCGGCCGCGACGGTGCGGATCTCGCTGATCTGCAGCAGCGGCGCGATCACCGGCGCGAGTTCGCGCACGGCCTTGATCGCCTCGACGGCGTTCGCCCGCGGCACCAGGTATTCCGACTGGATCTCCGCGCCGTTCGACGGTGTGAACTCGAAGCGGAAGTGCGCCAGTCTGTCGCTCCACGGCCCGAAGACGCCGAGCTGCTCCGTGGTGTTGCGCACATCCATCGTCGCGATCATGTGGCGGGCTTCTGTGAGTGCCGTCGCCCCGAAGAAGTCGTCGCCGATGTCGGTGGGGTCGTCTGCGCGCTCCTTCAGCCAGGCGAGGCTGACCGCGTCCTCCGCCCAGTCGGTGAAGAGGGACACGCTGTACGCGGAGGAGGTGATGTCGTCGAACCGGTCGATGACCGCATCCCACGGCAGGCCGCCGAACAGGCGCTGCCGCACGTCGTACGTCGGCCGGATGTCCAGCGTCACCTCGGTGACCACTCCCAGCGCGCCGAGCGACACCACAGCGCCGTCGAAGCCGGGCTCACCGCGGCGGAGGTCGACCAGCTCGCCGTCCGCCCGCAGGATGCGCAGGCCGCTGACGGCGGTGGCCAGGTTGCCGTTCCTGTCGCCTGAGCCGTGCGTCGCCGTCGCGATCGCGCCCGCGATCGAGATGTGCGGCAGGGACGCCAGGTTGTGCAGCGCCCAGCCGGCACTCTGCAGCTCGCGCGCGAGGTCGCCGTAGCGCACGCCGCCGCCGACCGTCACCTGCGATGCCGCCTCGTCGATCCGGATCGACGACGGCAGGGCGGCGGTGCTCACGAGCAGCCGGTCGTCGTCGGCCAGATCGTTGAAGGAGTGCCTGCTGCCCAGTGCCCGCACCGAGTCGGCGCCGAGCACGAGCTCCCGCAGTTCGTCGACGGACCGGGGATGCGCCATGCGCTCCGCCCTGTACGTGTAGTTCCCCGCCCAGTTCTTCTCGTCCACCGTGGTCCTTCCTCGCACCGGCCGCTCCGTATGGAGTGCTGCCAGTCTGACACCGATGTGAACGTGCTCATCGCGAAATCTCCCCGCCCGCTGCGCGAAAGGTTTCCAATCGAACGCAGCCACCACCACACATCCGGACAGAAAGCAATCATTGTGCGCGGTTCTGCCCCCCGAGTAGCGTGACGCCTGTCGGATGCACCGGCGCGGAGGGAGTTCAACGTGACCGAATTCGAGTACGGCCCCGCGGAGTTCATCGTCGCCCAGTTCGAGGGCGAGCGACCGTCGCCGGGGGTGATCCAGGCCATCGTCGACCTGGTCGGCACCGGCACCGTCCGTCTCCTCGATCTGCTCTTCGTCTCTCGCTCGCTCGACGGCGACGTGGAGATCGTGGAGTTCGAGGACGCCGGAGACGAGTACGGCCTGACCGAGATCACGCTCGAGGCCAGCGGGATCGCCGGATCGGAGGATGTCGACGACATCGCCGACCTCATCGACCCTGGCACCTCCGGCGCGATCCTGGTCCTCGAGCACACCTGGGCGAAAGACCTCGCCAGCAAGTTCTTCGCCGCGGGAGGGAACGTCGTCCACGCCGAGCGCATCCCGGCCCCCGTGGTCAACGCCGTCCTGGCCGAAGCGTCGGAAGAGTAGGGAGACACCATGCCGTTCATTCGTCGAGTCGGCCGTCCGGGATTGCTCGGACTGGCAGCGCGCACCGCCGTCGTCGCAGGGACCGCCACCGCCGTCAGCGGCGGAATGCAGCGACGCCAGCAGGAGAAGGCCATGGAGCAGCAGCAGGCAGAGCAGTACCAGGCCCAGCAGCAGCAGGCCCAGATGGATGCGGCGGCTCAGCAGGCCGTCGCGCAGCAGCAGGCAGCGGCTCCCGCTGCGGCCCCGGCTCCGGCAGGCGGCGGAACCGACCTGATGGCGCAGCTCCAGCAGCTCGCCGCCCTGCACGCGCAGGGGATCCTGTCCGACGACGAGTTCTCAGCGGCGAAGGCGAAGCTCCTGGCCTGAACCGAGCCGCTCGAGCCGAACCGAGCCGCTCGAACCGAACCGACCGCCGTCGGCCGTCAGGCGCGGCGGTAGCCTGGATGCGCGTCCGCCGACAGCCCTGACGCACCGGCGAGCTTGCCGAGGAGCGCGGCGAAGGCCTGCTGCTCCTGCGGGTCCAGGGGTGCGAGTACGTCCGCCTGGTGCGCTTCGGCGACCACGCGGAGCTCGCCGAGCATCCGTTCTCCCTCAGCGGTCAGGGCGAGTTCGTTGTTGCGGCGGTCGGCTTCGCTGCGGGTGCGTTCGACGAGGCCGCGGGCCTGCAGGTCGTCGATGAGGGCGACGAGCCTGCTCGGGACGGTGCCGAGCAGGTGGGCGAGGTCTTTCTGACTGATGCCGGGAGTGCGCCCGAGGACGCGCAGCACACCCGCATCCCGTGCCGTCAGGCCGAGCTCGGAGACGCGTTCGCCGAACCGGTCGGCCGCGGCGGCGCCGAGCTGCGCCAGCAGGAACGCGGTGCGCTGGCTCACACCGCTCTGGCCACGATGAGGGGTGGATGCGTCGGTCACCCCCACAGAATACCTCTTGCCATTAATGATTACAATGTGTAATCATTACTCACATGAACGAAACCATAGCTCCGTCGCGGCGCCAGGGCGGACCGCACCTCGGCGTCCTCGCCATCGTGTCGGCGGCACTCGTCGTCGCCGCCATCGTCATCGGCGCCGCGCTCGCCGGCGGCACCGTGTTCGTCTCCCCGTTCGCAGGCAAGGCCGCTGTCGCCGCATACGCGCAGCAGGACTGGGCGAGCATCCGGGTGACGGCGATGCTGCAGTTCGGCTCCGCTGTGCCGTTCGGCATCCTCGCGGCGACGGCCTTCGCCCGCCTGCAGCGGCTCGGCGTGCGCGTGCCAGGCCCGTCGATCGGCTTCACCGGCGGCCTGACCGCGGCCATCCTGTTAATGGTGTCCGCGCTCGCCACCTATCTCCTCAGCCGCCCGGAACTCACCACGGACGCCACGCTCGCGCTCGCCCTGTCGTTCCTCGCGTTCGCCACGGGCGGGGTCGGCTACGTGACGGGGATGGGGCTGCTGCTCGCCGGCATCGCGGTCCCGTCGCTCATCCTGGGACTGCTGCCTCGCTGGCTCGCCTGGGCGGGTCTCGTGATCGCCGCCCTGTCGGAGCTGAGCTTCCTGTCGCTCGCCATCGAGCCGCTGCAGTTCCTCCTGCCGATCGGCCGGTTCGGCGGGCTGGCGTGGCTGATCGTCGCCGGGTTCCTCCTTCCTGTCGACCGCCGCGAGGTGCGCGACCGCGACCGCGAGGGGGCGCGGGCATGAGCACGGCCGGCTCCGGCGCATCCTCTGTGGCGTTCGTGCTCGGCGCGAACGGCCTGATCGGCAACGCGATCTGCCGCGAGCTGGGCGCTGAGGGATTCACGGTCGTGCCCGCTGCGAGGGATGCGGAGGCGCTGGTGGAGCTCGCCGAGCTGCTCCGCGCATCCGGTGTCGACTGCCCACGCACGTTCGCGTTCGACGCGACGGACGATGACGCTCTCACCTCCGCGATCGACACGGTCGCGGCGGAGCACGGGCTCTCCGTCGCTGTCAACAACGTGGGCCGCGGCCACCAGCCGACGCCGCTCGCGCGGATGGGCCTGGACGAGTTCGACGCGGTGATGGCCGTCACGTTCCGCAGCGTCGCGGTCGCCATGCGGGCGGAGCTGCGCGCGCTGGCGGAGTCGACAGGACCCCGCGCCATCGTCAACGTCGCGTCGAGCGCCGGGACGGGCGCCGCTCCCGGGATGTCGGCGTACGTCGCGGCCAAGCACGCCGTCGTCGGCCTGACCAGGACGGCCGCCGTCGACGAGGCGCGCACCGGTATCCGGGTCAACGCCGTCGCACCGGGCCCGATCGAATCCGGCCCGATCATGGCGAAGGATGCGAGCGTCCGCACGACGGTCGGCGGATACGTGCCGCTCGGCCGCATGGGTCTCGCAGACGAGGTCGCCGCAGCGGTGCGCTGGCTGGCGTCCCCAGCCGCGTCCTATGTGACAGGCGCCGTCCTGCCCGTGGACGGCGGGAAGTCCGCCTGAGGGCCGCCGCGCCGTACGATGGACGCGTGACTTCCTCCCCCGAACTGGCCGACTGGTCGCACGTGTACTCCGGCAAGGTCCGCGACCTCTACGTTCCGGCCGGCCGCACCGGCCTCGACGACACCGACGCCGTGCTCGTCGTCGCCAGCGACCGCGTCAGCGCGTTCGACCACGTGCTCGAGCCTGGCATCCCCGGCAAGGGCGAACTGCTCACGACGCTCAGCCTGTGGTGGTTCGACCAGCTCACCGAGGTGCCGAACCACCTGATCCCCGACCACGTCCTCGACGGCGAGAAGGCGATCGAGCGCATCCCCGCAGAGGTGGCAGGGCGGTCGATGCTGGTGAAGCCGCTCGACATGTTCCCGGTCGAGTGCGTCGTGCGCGGCTACCTCACGGGCAGTGGATGGGCGGAGTACCAGCAGACGCAGAGCGTGTGCGGCGTCCAGCTCCCCGCTGGCCTCACCGACGGCGACCGCCTCCCTGAGCCGATCTACACGCCGGCGTGGAAGGCCCCGCTCGGCCAGCACGACGAGAACATCAGCTTCGAGCGCACCGTCGAACTCGTCGGCGCCGAGGTCGCCGAGGAACTGCGCCGCCTCTCGCTCCTCGTCTACGCGCGCGGCGCGGCCATCGCGGAGGCGCACGGCGTGATCATCGCCGACACCAAGTTCGAGTTCGGCGCAGACCGCACGACCGGCGAGATCACGCTCGCCGACGAGGTGCTCACCAGCGACTCCAGCCGGTACTGGGATGCGGTCGCATACGCCGCCGGAACGACCCCGCGCGAGCGGATGGCCAGCTTCGACAAACAGATCGTCCGCGACTGGCTCGCCGCCAACTGGGACAAGACGGGCACACCGCCGGAGCTCCCCTCGGACATCGTCGAGCGCACAGCGGCGCGCTACCGCGAGCTGCTGGAGCGGCTGACCCGCGACTGAGCCGCTCCTGACCCTGGTCCGGACCGCGCCGCGACCATGCGCATCCGGATCGAGCAGATTTCGAGAAGCGACGCCCTCGTGCCCGCTCGTAGCCTGGCGACATGACCAGCATCCAGCACATCACCCTCGAGGTCCCCGGCCTCGCAGCCGCCGAACGTTTCTACTCGTCCGCGTTCGACCTCGGCTCGCTCATCGCGCTCCGGCAGTCCGACGCCCCGACCAGCGGCTTCCGCGGCTTCCACATCTCGCTGACCGTCGCGCAGCCGTCCACCGTGAACACCCTGATCGACTCCGCCGTCGCCGCGGGCGCGACGACCCTCAAGCCCGTCGCGAAGTCCCTGTGGGGCGTCGGCGGCGTGGTGCAGGCTCCGGACGGCGCCATCTGGAAGGTCGCAACCTCGGCCAAGAAGGACACCGGCCCCGCCACGCGCGCCTTCGATTCGCTCGTGCTGCTCCTTGGGGCGGAGGACATCGTGGCGAGCAAGAAGTTCTACGTCGACCACGGGCTGACGGTCGACAAGAGCTTCGGCAAGACCTACGTGCAGTTCGCCACCCAGAAGGACACGGTCGGCTTCGGCCTCTACCGCCGCAGCGCCCTCGCGAAGGACGCGGGCGTGCCGGAGGAGGGCAGCGGCTCGCACCGCATCGTGATCGGCGGCGACGCCGGCGCGTTCACCGACCCGGACGGCTTCCCCTGGGAGTAACCGCCGCAGCCCCCGCGAGATGCCAGTAACTGTCGACAAACGCATGGGATGCGCGACAGTTACTGGTATCTCGTGAACCCGGCCCCTGGACGGGGCTAGGTTCTGAGACATGCACGAACTCACCGCACCCGTCTCGACCGCGGCCATCGCCGACGCCGCGGTGCGCCTCGGCATCCCGGTGGCCGCCGCGCCGGCAGGGCTCGTCGCCCTGCTGCCCGGCCGGCCGTTCGCCGGACCCGCCGCTCCTGTCACCCATCTCGGCAGTGTGGATGTGCTGCTCGAGACCATCGACGACGCCCCACCGGGCGCCGTGCTCGTGGTCGACAACGGCGGCAGACGCGACGAAGCCTGCGTCGGCGACCTGATGCTGCTCGAAGCCAGAGAGTCCGGGATGCGCGGGGCGGTCGTCTGGGGACTCCACCGCGACACCGCCCAGCTGCGCGAGATCGGGTTGCCGCTGTTCAGCCTCGGCGCATACCCGTACGGTCCACGGCGGGTGCCTCCCGCCGGGCGGGCGATGCGGAGCGCGTTCCTCGACGGCGTCCCCGTCGCGGAAGGCGACTGGATCGTCGGCGACGACGACGGCGTGCTCGTGGTCGGGCGCGACCGGCGCGACGAGCTCGTGGAGACGGCGCTGCGCATCCAGTCGGTGGAGGGAGCGCAGTCCGAGCGGATGCGCGGGGGCGCGTCGCTGAGGGATCAGCTCGACTTCGCGGAGTATCGGCGCAGGCAGGCCGCCGACCCAGAGCTGACGCTGCGCCGCTACCTGCAGGAGACCGGCGGCGCGATCGAGACGTAGGGACGAACCGGAGCCGCCCAGGACGCGGAGCGCACGCGCCGGTCCGGGCCGGGTCCCGCAGCCAGCACGCCGCCGGCTCCCTGCCGCACCGCAGCGCGTTCCTTGCGATGCGTCACGGTGGTACTAGCGTGTCGGTCATGCGCACAACGGAGTCGCCCGACGAGCGTCGCAGGCACATCGCCGAGGCCGTGTGGCGGATCGTCCGTCGTGACGGGATCAACGCCGTGAGCACCCGCACGGTCGCCGCGGAGGCCGGGATGGTGCTCGGCTCGCTTCGCCACTACTTCCCCCGGCAGTCGGATGCGGTGGCGTTCGCGATGCGGCTGGTCATGGAGCGGGCGACGGGGCGCATCCGGGGCATCGTCGCCGTTGCGGGGCCGGAAGGCGCGAGCGGCCCGGAGCTGCTGGAGCAGTTCCTTCCGCTCGACGAGGAGCGCAGGGAGGAGATGGAGGTCTGGCTGGTGTTCGCCGGGGCGGCCCTCGCCGACGACGCGCTCGCTCCGCTGAAGCGAGACTCGGATGCGACGATGCTTGCGATCATCCGGCGGATCGTGTCCGCCGCCGCGCCGGCGGACACTCCGCTCGACAGGGTCGAGCGGGTCGCCGACAGGATGCGGGCGCTCACGGACGGGCTCGCTGCCCACCTGGTCGGGCGATATCCGGCGCTCACGCCTGCGTCTGCACGCGCGATCCTGGCGGACGAGTACCGCGGGATGTGGGCGTGAGCGGCCGCGCGCTTGGAATATCACCGCGGCTCCATGCGTTCGAATAGATCATGACCGAACTCCTTCCCGCCGACTCCGCGATGGGGGCCGTGACCCTCCGGGTCGCCGACCTCGACGCGATGACCGCCTACTATCGCGACGCCGTCACGCTCAGCGTGCTCGCGCAGGAGGGCGGCAGGACGATCCTCGGCCGCGGAGCGACGCCAGTCGTCATCCTGGAGCACGCCCCCGAGCTGCGTCACGCCGGTCCGCGGGATGCCGGCCTGTTCCACACCGCCATCCTGTTCGACACCGAGGAGACGCTGGCCGCAGCCGTCTACTCGGTGGCCCGCCGCGCGCCGGGCACGTTCACCGGCAGCGCCGACCACCTCGTCAGCAAGGCGTTCTACTTCACCGACCCGGAGGGCAACGGCGTCGAGCTGTACTGGGACCGCGACCGCACGCAGTGGAGCTGGACCCACGGCCAGGTCGAGATGGCAACGCTCTACCTCGACCCCAACGACTTCCTCGGCGAGCACCTCAGCGAGCGCGCCGCCACCCTGGCGGACGCCGCAGGCGACGAGCGCTTGGGCGATGCGGTCGTCGGCCACGTTCACCTGTCCGTCGGCGATGTCGCGACAGCGCGGGCGTTCTACGTCGACCGTCTCGGCTTCGAAACCACCGCGGCGCTGGGCGACCAGGCCCTGTTCGTCAGCGCCGGTGGCTACCACCACCACATGGCGATGAACACCTGGAACAGCAAGGGGGCGGGGCCCAGACGCCTCGCGCTCGGGCTCGGCGAGGTCGAGATCCACGTGCCGACAGCGGACGACCTCGGCTCGCTCACCGAGCGGATGCGGCACTACGGAGTGCAGACCCGCGACGACGGCCGCTCGGTGGCCTTCGACGACCCGTGGGCGAACACCGTGCGCGTCGTCGCCTGAACGACGAAGCCGCCCGCCCCGAGGTGGGGCGAGCGGCTCCGGATGCGCAGTGCGCGTTGCGTGCTGCCGGTCAGTCCGTGACGGGCGCCGCGTGCACTCCGTGCGGCGGCTCCTCGTCCGGCGCGAGACCGGTCGCGGGTGGCACATCGGCGGCGTGCGAGCCGTGGGTGACCGCATCCACCGGGACGGGCGCGGCGTGCGAGCCGTGCGTCGTCGCGCCGACCGGCTCGGCGACCGGCGCATCAGCGCCAGCACCAGCACCAGCACCGGCACCGGCACCGGCACCGGCGGCCGCAGCAGCCTCCGCCACGGCGCCCGCGGATCGCGGACCCCACGCCGGCGGCTTCGGCTTCTCCCACCACACCACGATGAGCGCGCCCAGGAGGGCGACAGCCGCGGGGAGCAGCAGGGCCTCCGACATGGCCTGGGTGAATCCGGCGTGGAGGAACTGCGGCAGCTCGGTTCCCGCCGACGCCTCGGACGGGGTCGCTCCGCCAGGCGCCTTGGGCAGGTCGACGGCGAGACGGCTGGAGATCAGGGCGGCGATGGATGCGCTGCCGAGCACCGCGCCCACCTGGCGCGTCGTGTTGAACACTCCGGACCCCGCGCCTGCCTGGTTCATCGGCAGGTTGCGGGTGGCCGTGGTGGAGATCGGTCCCCACACGCCGGACATCGCGATGCCGAGCAGGGCGCTCGGTGCGAGCAGCCACCAAATGGACACATCCGGGGTCAGCAGACGCGAGTACCAGAACAGCGACAGCGCGAACAGCACGAGGCCGGTCGTGGCGAAGTAGCGCGGGTTGATCCTGTCGATCAGCTTGCCGACGAACGGCGCGAGCACACCGGAGAAGATCGCCATCGGGGCGAGCATCAGCGCAGACTCGGTCGGAGTGAGACCGCGCACCGTCTGGAAGTAGAACACCAGCGGAAGCGCCATGCAGGTCACGGCGAAGCCGACGGCGGTGATGGCACCGTTCGACAGGGAGAAGTTGCGGTCGCGGAACAGCTTGAGCGGGAGCAGCGGCTCCTTCTTATTGAACGCCTGCCAGACCACGAACGCGATCAGCACGACGATGCCGGAGATGATCAGGCCCCACACGGTCATCGGGCCGGTGATGGTCCCCCAGTCGTACGTCCCGCCCTCCTGGATGCCGAACACCAGTAGGAACATGCCGACGGCGCTCAGGATCACGCCGAGGATGTCGAAGCTGTGCGAGTGCGTCGGCAGCTTGGGGACGAGGCGGGCGGCGAGGATGAACGCGACGACGCCGACCGGGACGTTGATGAAGAAGATCCACTCCCAGCCGAGCCCGTCGACGAGCACGCCGCCGAGCAGCGGGCCGATCAGGGTGGCGACACCGGCGACGGCGCCCCACAGCCCCATCGCCGCACCGCGGCGGTCTGGCGGGAAGATGCGGGTGATGACGGCCATCGTCTGCGGCGTCATCAGCGCGGCGCCGAGACCCTGCACGACACGGGCCGTGATGAGCATCCCGATCCCGCCGCCGGGCAGGACACCGGAGAAACCGCACCAGGCCGAGGCGAGCGTGAAGATCACGAGGCCGACGAGGTAGAGGTTCTTCGGGCCGAACCGGTCACCGAGGCGACCGGTGATGAGCAGAGGGACGGCGTAGGCGAGCAAGTATGCGCTGGTCACCCAGATGACCGCGTTGTAGTCGGTGCCGAGGTCGAGACCCTTCATGATCGCCGGGTTGGCGACCGACACGATGGTCGTGTCGATGAGGATCATGAAGAATCCGATGACCAGGGCCCAGAGTGCCGGCCACGGCTTCAGTTCTTTTTCCATGGAAGTGTTCCTGTCAGTGGTGCTTCTCCTCGGACCAGGACAGTACGCCTGATTCGAGGTCGTCGATGAGGGATTCCAGCCAGGTCGCTTCGACCTCGCTGATCGCCCGGCTGTACTGGACGTTGATCCAGTACTTGCGGGGGAGCTGCTTGGCCTCGAGGTCGGCGATGCCCGCATCCATCACCGCCATGTCGGCCCGGATGAGGGCGACCCTGTTGCGGAGGAGCTGGATGACGGACTCGACGGGCAGGTTGTGCGACTCGCCGAGAGCAAGCGGGAATTCGGGATATTCGTTGATGGGTGTTGCGATGATCTCCGCGATGCGCGCGGTGAGCACGTGATTGCCCTGTTCGGTGATCTCGTACGTCGTGCGCTCCGGCCGGTTGCCTTCGCGTTCGGTGCCGGTCGCCCGCACCAGCCCCTGACCGGCGAGCCGGTCGACAGCGTGGTACAGCGAACCTGGACGCACCTTGACCACGCGTTCCTCCGAGCGCTGCACCAGCGTCTGGTACATCTCGTACGGGTGCATCGGCCGCTCGACGAGCAGCGCGAGGGCTGCGACACCGAGCGACGTGAGCGTGTTGGTGGATGGCATGGGGAAGGTGATCCTTGTTATTCCGGACTGATTATTCCTTGAGGAATATACGGCGCGGGGCAATGGGTTGTCAACCCCGCCGGCGTGCCGTTCCGCCGGATCGCGCGCGAGGCTGCCAGCGGCCACTCGCCCTCTTGACAGCACCTGTTCGCATGCTCGATAGTTCTTTTACAACGTTGTTGGTAAACGTTGTAGAACCGCAGAGGGAACGCATCCATGACTGACTCCACCATCGTCCTCAGCCGCGCGAACGCGGTCGGCCCCGTGCGCCGCCGCACCTTCGGCTCCTTCGTCGAGCACCTCGGACGGTGCGTGTACGACGGCATCTACGAGCCTGGCCACCCCACCGCGAACGAGGACGGTTTCCGGCTGGATGTCGTCGACCTCGTCAAGGAGCTCGGCTCGACCACCGTGCGCTACCCGGGCGGCAACTTCGTCTCCGGCTTCCGCTGGGAGGACTCCGTCGGCCCGCGCGAGAACCGCCCGGTGCGCCGCGATCTCGCCTGGCACTCGCTGGAGACCAACCAGGTGGGCCTGGACGAGTTCTCCCGCTGGCTGAAACTCACGGACTCCGAGCTGATGCTGGCCGTCAACCTCGGCACCCGCGGCATCGAGTCGGCGCTCGACCTGCTCGAGTACGCCAACCACCCGTCCGGCACCGCGCTCAGCGACCGGCGCGTGGCCAACGGCACGCCGGAGCCGCACAACATCCGGATGTGGTGCCTCGGCAACGAGATGGACGGCCCGTGGCAGACCGGCTACCTCACGGCCGACGACTACGGCAAGCTCGCCGCCCGCACTGCAGCCGCGATGAAGATGGCGGACAAGGACCTCGAACTGGTGGCCTGCGGTTCCTCCGGCTCCGGGATGCCCACCTTCGGCGAGTGGGAGCGCATCGTGCTCGAGCACGCGTACGACCACGTCGACTTCATCTCCGCGCACGCCTACTACCAGGAGCGCGGAGGCGACCTCGGCTCGTTCCTCGCCTCCTCGGTGGACATGCAGTACTTCATCGACACCGTCGTCGCGACCGCCGACCACGTCGGCTACAAGCTCAAGAGCACCAAGAAGATCAACATCTCGTTCGACGAGTGGAACATCTGGTATCTCGACGAGCACCAGGCCAGCGACGAGATCAACGACGAGTGGCGCGTCGCCCCTCGCCAGCTCGAGGACGTCTACTCCGTCGCGGACGCCGTCGTGCTCGGCAACCTGCTGATCACCCTGCTGAAGAACAGTGACCGCGTCGCCTCCGCATCCCTCGCCCAGCTGGTCAACGTGATCGCCCCGATCATGACGGAGCCCGGCGGAGACGCCTGGCGGCAGACCACGTTCTTCCCGTTCTCCGTCACAAGCAGGCTCGCGCGCGGCACCGTCCTGCGCCCGGTGATCGACGCTCCGACGTACAGCACGGCGGTCCACGGCGACGCCGCAGTGGTGGATGCGGTCGCAACCTTCGACGAGGAGGCCGGCACGGGCGCGGTGTTCCTCGTCAACCGCGACCAGACCGCATCCCGCACCGTCAGCATCGACGTGCGCGACCTCGGCGCCTCACGGATCACGGAGGCCGTCACCCTCGCCGACGACGACGTCTACGCCAAGAACACGATCAACGACCAGACCCGCGTCGGCCTCGCGCCCAACACCTCTGCGACCATCGAGGACGGACGGCTCACCGTCGTGCTTCCTCCGGTGTCGTGGTCGGCGGTCGCGTTCGGCTGACGCTGGTCACTTCGGCTTCGACATCTTGTCGATCCAGGCCAGCGCAACGGCCGACAGGATGAAGACGCAGTGGATGACGACCTGCCAGAACACGCCCTCGCTGGTGTACTTCTCGTCGCCGAGAATGCCGCCCTTGGCCGCTCCGATGTCGGCGACAGCGATGAAGGTCTTCAGCAGGTGGATGGACGAGATGCCGATGATCGCCATTGCCAGCTTGACCTTGAGCACGTTGGCGTTGACGTGGGACAGCCACTCCGGCTGATCGGGATGTCCATCGACGTTCACGCGTGACACGAACGTCTCGTATCCGCCGATGATGACCATGATCAGCAGATTCGCGATCATCACCACGTCGATCAGCCCGAGGACCGCGAGCATGATGTCGGCTTCCTCGATGTGCGTCGGGTGGGCGATCACATCCGCGGCGATGTGCCAGAGCTCCACCATGAAGACGTAGACGTAGATCAGCTGCGCGACGATCAGCCCCAGGTAGAGCGGGGCTTGCAGCCAGCGGCTGGCGAAGATCAGCGAGCTGATCCCGCGCTGCGGCGCGTTCGGCCTGCGCGGCGCAACGGGCGCATCAGCGGTCGTGGTGACGGGTGGGGCAGTCTCTGGCACGGGGGCTTCCTCACGTATTCGGCAGGGAAAGCCTAAAGAGCCGTTTATGTGAAAACCCTCAGGATGCGTTGAGCGCCAGCACCTGCTCCGTGAACGCCCGCGCGCCACCCTGGGCCGGATGCCGTACGGCGGGCGCATCGACCCCCTCTGCGGCGAGCGCGCCCTGCGCCTTCCTGCCGACCGCGACGATCGTCTCGATGCCGAACGCGCGCGCCAGCTCAAGCGCGACCGGTGTTCCGTCGCGCACCTCGGCGGGGCGGGGCGTGCGGTTCGTGCGCGGGTCGCCGGCGACGAACGGGTGGTGCGGGTAGATCGGCCAGGTGAGCGGAAGCGGCCCGCGCCAGTCGGCCAGCGCCGCCCAGACCACCCGGCTCGACGCCTCCCACGGGGCCTGTGGATGCTCGGGGAGTTCCAGGCCGGGGACGGCCCGTTCCGCAGGTCCGCCCTCCGCCGCCTCGCGTGCGGAGACGAACGGCACCCCTGTGACGGTCATGCCGCGCCACCCAGGTGCCTCCGCGAGGAGGAGGACGGTCGCCCCGTCGACGGCCGCAAGATAGCGGCGCAGGTTGCGCTCCCGCATCCTGCCGAGCTCGTCATCGGCGTAAAGGAACTCGGCGTCCGGAGGTGCTGGGACGGCTCGCAGCAGACGGAAGAAGGTGTCGAGCATCCCTTCATGGTCGCAGACAGGGCAGAATTGTCCCACCTCGCGCTGCTGGGGCGGAGAGTCGGAGCGAAGGGTTCTGGATGCCCGCCATCATCCTCGTGGGGTTCGCCGCGATCGCGCTGTGGTCGCTGGTCGCGCACCGGTTCGAGCGCAGCGGCATCGCCGGCCCCGTCGTCCTCGCGCTGGTCGGCTCGCTCGTCGTCCTCGTGGACATCCCGGCCTTCGTGGAGGCGGTCGACAGCGACGTGGCGGAACACGTGGTGGAGCTCATCCTCGCGGTGCTCCTGTTCGTCGACGCCTGCGAAGTGAAGGGCGGTGTGTTCGGCGGCGAGGGCAGGATGATCGCCAGGCTCGTGCTGATCGCGCTCCCGCTCTCGCTGGCCCTCGTCGTCGTGACCGGCCTCTGGCTGCTGCCCGGCGTGAACCTGTTCGTGCTGATCGTCGTAGCCTGCGTGGTCATGCCGACCGACTTCGCACCGGCGACGGCCCTGCTGCGCTCTCCTCTGATCCCGGCGCGCGTGCGGCAGATCCTCAACGTGGAGAGCGGCTACAACGACGGGCTCATCTCTCCGATCTTCGGGATGTCGCTCGCGATCGCCGTGCTCCTGCCGACCCTGATCGACGTAGCCGACAGCGGGACGGAGCCGACCGGCTCGACCGAGACCGCGCTGGAGAAGAACGTCGAGGACTTCATCAACGCGTTCCTCGGCGCCGTCCCTGCGACCATCGTCGCGATCGTGGTCGGCGTGCTGCTCGGCGGCGTGATCGGGCTGCTCACCAGGTGGGCGTCCGGCCGCGGATTCGCGAACCAGACCGGCATCCGCATCGTGATGCTGATCACCCCGCTGCTCACCTACGGCATCGCGACGCTGCACGGGATCGGGGCGAACGGTTTCGTCGCCGCGTTCGTGGCCGGCGTGATGTTCCGCTTCACCCGCACCCGCAAGACGCATCAGTTGTCGATCGCGCACGACGAGCTGGTGCTCGTGGAGGAGGTCGGCACGTTCGCGACCAACTTCGTCTGGTTCGTGCTCGGCGCGATGACGACGGAGATGATCGTCAGGGGCGTCGACTGGCGCCTGCTGCTGCTCGCGGCGCTCGCGCTCACCCTGTTCCGTGCCCTGCCGGTGTACCTGGCGACGCTCGGCTCCTCCGTCTCGTGGCGCGACCGCACCGTGATCGGGTTCGTCGGTCCGCGCGGTGCTGCGTCGATCGTCTTCGGCCTTCTCGCCTTCAACAAGCTCCCCACCGGCGTCGGCGACGACGTCTGGGACGTCGCGGTGCTCACCGTCATCGGCAGCATCGTCCTGCACGGCCTCGCCGCCCCGTACGTCGTGAAGCGGATCGCCAGTCGCACCGGGGCGTCCGGACGCAGCGCGACGCCAGCGAGGGACTAGGGCCGGAGCGCCACCCGCGGGTGCCGTCCTGCGGCGGCGAGCGCCGCATCCACCTCGGCCAGCGGGAAGGTCTCGCCGACCTGGGCGGCGAACGGGTAGCGCTGCCACGCCTCCGCGAGGAAGCGGACAGCGGTCGCCAGGTGGTGCGGAGCGTAGTTGTGGACCCCGCGGATCGTGACGAGCCGACGGACCAGCTGTTCCGGATCGATGGCGAGGTCTGGGCCGGGCGAGACGGAGCCGACCAGCACGAGCACGCCGCCGACGTCGACCGTCTGGAGGAGTGAACGGACGGCGGCCGGCGCGCCCGAGAGTTCCAGAGCGACGGTCGGTGCGGCGCCGCGTCCTCCCGCCTTGGTCAGCGCTGCGGTGAGCCCGCCAGGGGCGTCGGCGGCGACGCGCGGGTCGGCGACGGCGACGGCTCCGAAGGCGAGCGCCGCCTCGCGCCGCTCCGGGAGGGGGTCGCTGACGACGACGGAGGCACCAGCGTCTGTGGCCATCGCTGCCGCCGTGAGACCGAGCATCCCCGCCCCCGCGATGAGGACGAGACCGCCCTCGAGCGGCGTGATCGCGGCCGCGGCCTCCAGCGCTGCGGCGACGGTCGCCGTCGCACAGGACGCAGGGGCGAGCACCTCGGACGGTACGTCCTCGGGAACGGCGGCCATCGGCGTGCCGTCGAGGATGTGCGCGTGGGTGGCGAATCCGCCGGACAGCTCCCAGCCGCGGCGCATCCGCTCGTGGCCGTACTTCTGCAGGTTCACGCACTTCTGCGGGAGGCCGCGGCGACACCTGGTGCAGCGTCCGCACGGCACGGCGACAGACCATACCACTCGCTCGCCGAGGCTCACCCTGTGGCCGTCGATCGTCTTCGCTCCCCCGCGCCCGAGCGCGACCACTCTGCCGACCTGCTCGTGGCCGAGGATGAGCGGCGTCGGCGCAGAGCGGTGCCCCAGCACCGTGTGCACGTCGGAGCCGCACACCGTCGACAGCTCGATCTCGACCAGCGCGTCCCCCGGCGATAGCCGAACTCCAGGCACGGCCACCGCCTCGTGCAGATGACCCTCCCCCTGCCACACCATCGCCGTCGCAGACGGGTAGACGCTGACCCCCTTCCCCAGACGCGCAGGCGGTTCCACCACGCGCGGGGTCACCGCCCGCACGGTCATCGGCCGGCGGTGTCGTCGAGGCCGAGCAGTTCCGCGAGGTCGGCGATGCTGGGGATGACAGCGTCAGCACCGGCGTCGGTCAGGGTCTCCTCGTCGTGCGCGCCGGTGAGCACGCCGACCACCAGGCCGGCGCCCGCCGCGATTCCGGATGCGATGTCGCTCGCCGTGTCGCCGACGACGACCATGCCCTCCACGCTGGTCCCTCCGGTGCGCAGCAGTGCGGTGAGCGGCAGGTCGGGGTACGGACGGCCGCGACCCGCCTCCGCCGGGCTGAGGGTGAGGTCGGCGATGTCGCGCCAGCCGAGCGCATCCAGGACGGCATCCTGCGTCGGACGGGAGAAGCCGGTGGTCAGCGCGACCTTCACGCCGAGCTGCCTCAGGTGCCGGATGAGGTCTTCCGCGCCAGGCACGGCACGCAGGCCCTCGCTCGCGGCGAGCTCGCCGTACGCGGACTCGAACAGGGCGTTGGCGTGCTGCGCCTGGTCCTCGTCGTCGGTGAGCGCGCGGAACACGGCGATCTTCGACTGGCCCATGGTGTCGCGCACGTACTCGAGCGCACGCTCGCGCTCCTCCGGCGTCTTCCCGATCCCCGCCGCGTCCGCCGCGCGCTCGAAGGCGCGCTCGACCAGGCCGTCGTCGACCACGGTGGTGCCCGCCATGTCGAGCACGACGAGTTCGAGGTCGGCGTCGAGGTCGTCGGCGTCGTCGAGGTCGTCGTCGCTGAACTCCTCGTCGTCCTCCCAGTCGTCGTCGGCGTTGGGGTCGTCCACGGCGGCGCCGATCGTTCCGGCGACGGCGATGTCGTCGAACTCGCTGGTGATGATTCCGTCGCCTGCGCTCGTGGTTGCGTCTGTGCTCATGGTCGGTGCCCTTCTGTGGTGGATCTGGTGGGTCTGTGGGTCTGGCGGGTCTGTGGGTCTGGTGGGTCTGGTGGTCTGGTGGTCTGGTGGTTTCGTACCGGTCTGGTGGGTCTGGTGGTCTGGTGGTCTGGTGGTTTCGTGCCGGTCTGGCGGAGCTGATCGGCACGCATGGCGGCGAGTGGTCAGTCGGCCCGCGCGGCGCCTGCGGTGGCGAGTACGCCGGGCGCTGCCGAGAACAGCTCGTCCACCACCCGCTCCGCGAGGCCGAGGCCCGTCGTCATCCCGATGCCGGTCGTCACGGAGACGACCCGCACCTCCGGCGCTGGGGCCGCGACCAGGAAGTCGTCCGGCGCCGTCGCGTACACGCCCTGCCAGCGCTCCCGCACCCGGATGCGGTCGGTGCCGAAGAGCTGCCTGGCCAGCTCGAGAAGCTGGTCGTTCGCCGCCTCCGACTGGAACGGAGGAACGTCGGCCCCGCGGTAGTGCGTGTCCCCGACGATCAGGCTGCCGTCCGGTCGCTGGGTGTACATCTGGTTCAGGTCGAGCGCCGCCAGCTCAGGATGCTCCTCCGCCAGCCGTTCGCGCAGCGCGCCGGCGCTCGGCGTGTGCGCGAACCCGGAGTAGCGCACCAGGGACCAGCCGGTAAGCAGCGGGGCGCTGAGCGGGTGGTCGAGTTCCGCATCCACCAGCATCATGTCGAGGCCGCAGCGCTCGACGCCGTGCGCCTCGGCGAGGCCGGGGAACAGCAGGTCGACGTCGTGGTTGACGGCTACCACGATCGCGTCGGCCGACAGCGTGCCACGCGAAGTGTGCACGGCGCCGGTCTGCACCCCGACGACGGCCGTGCGCCAGAAGAAGTCGACACCGTGCGCATCCAGCCAGCGCACGATCGCCGACGCCGCCTCGCGAGGGTCGACCTGCAGGTCGCGGGGCAGCCAGGCCCCGCCGACCGCGACGCCGTCGGCGACGGGGATGCGGTCGCGCACCTCTGCGGGCGTCAGCAGCCGCACGTCGGAGCCGCCCCGGCGCTGCCGGAACTCGTCGAGCACAGCCAGTTCGTCCTGGGCCTGCGCGACGACGACCGTGCCGCTCTCGCGCAGCCAGAAACCGGCCTCGGGGGCGAGGGTCAGCCAGAGCTCGCGGGCCAGCTCTGCGTACGCGCGTGCCTCGCCCTCCTGACCGGTGATGCAGAGGTGCCCGAAGTTGCGCACGGACGCCCCGACGACGCTGGATGCGCGATCGACGACGGCGACCGTCAGCCCGCGTTTCAGGGCCGCGACCGCGTGCCCGAGCCCGACGATGCCGCTGCCGACGATCGCGAGGTCGTAGTGTCTGCCCATCGCTGTGCCCTTCCTTCCTGAGCCGCCGCTCATCGCAGCGCCTTCCTCATCCAGACCGCGATCCCCTCCACGATGAAGACGGTCGCCATGATCACGAGCACGAACGCGAAGACCTCGTTCCAGGCCGACACGCGCGCCGCGTTGTTCAGGTAGAAGCCGATCCCCCCGCTGCCGACGACGCCGAGCACGGTCGCGGCGCGGATGTTGCTGTCGAACAGGTAGAAGCTGTGGCCGACGAAGGCTGGAACGCTCGGCGGGACGGTCGCGGACGCGTAGACCTGCAAGCGGCGGGCGCCGACCGCGGTGAGCGCGCGCTGCGGCCCGGCAGGCACCTCCTCGATGGAGTCGGCGAACAGCTTGCCGAGCAGCCCGACGCCGCCGAAGGCCAGCGCGAACACCGCGGCGGTCGGCCCGAGCCCGGTGATGATGATGAGCACGATCGCGAGCACCAGCTCCGGAACGCCGCGCACGGCGACGAGCAGCACGCGGAACGCACCGCGCGTCGGCGCGTTCGGCGCGACGTTCCTGGCGGCGAGCGACCCGACGACGAGCGAGAACAGCAGGCTGACGACCGTTGCGGCGAGCGCGATCAGCACGGTGTCGCGCATGGCGACGGCGATCTGCTCGACCGAGTACGGCTCGAACGTCGGCGGCCAGAATTTGATGAGGGGGACGTTGCGCCAGAAGGTGAGGAAGTCGCCCCAGTGCACCTGCGCGATCACCAGCGCGCCGACGATCACGACGGCCGTGAGCACCCAGGTGATGGTGTTCCTGACCCGGCGGGCGGTGAGGCTGCGCGTCGCGCCTCCCCCGAGCATCCCGCGTCGGACGGTGGACGAGACGACCTCCATCACGACGCAGAGCGCGAACATGACCAGCGCGAGCGCCATCGCCGTGCGGTAGTCGAGGGTGGCGAGCGCCTTCCACATCTCGTAGCCGAGCCCGGCGACGCCGACGTAGCCGAGGATGATCGACCCGCGCAGGTTGATGTCGTTGCGGTGCAGCACGGTCGCCACCCAGCTCGGCGCGACTTGCGGCAGGATGCCGGAGAAGAACTCCTGCGACTTGCTGCCTCCCGCGGCGCGGATGGCGAGCCGCGGCCCTTCGTCGATCTGCTCGATGGCGTCGGCGAACAGCTTCGAGATCATGCCGATCGAGTGGATGCCGATGGCGAGGATGCCGGGAAGGGTGCCGAGCGTGAACAGCACGGCGAAGACCATGGCGAGCACCACGTCCGGGATCGACCTGGTCATCACGGTGATGAAGCGGCCCGCCCACTGCGCGGCGCGGTTGGGACTGGTGTTCGCTGCGGCGAGGTAGGCGACGGGCACCGAGATGATCGCGGCGAGGAGCGTGCCGAGCACGACCATCCCGAGCGTCTGGCCGATCGCCGGCCACAGCACCTCAGGCGCTGGAAGGCGCAGCGGCACGATCCTGCCGAAGAACGCCTCGGCTTTGGGGATGCTGCGGACGACGGTGTCGAAGCTGACGCCGAGCACCGGGAATGCGGCGATGCCGAGCGCGAGCAGCGCGAGCAGGACGACGACGGCCGCGATCCTGGATGCGGGGGGACGGGGGCGACGCAGCGCAGCGGAGGATGCGCGCGCGTCGGCGAGCGGGACGGTGGCCATCAGGCGCGCTGGGAGGTGTCGGCGGTGGCGGGTGCGTCGCCGGAACCGCTGGCTGCGCTTGCGCTGATGCCTGCGCTTGCGCTGATGCCTGCGCTTGCGCCGATGCCTGCGCTTGCGCCGATGCCTGCGCTCTCGGCGGCGCCTGTGCGTGCACCGGCCAGGACGACGCCCGCGAGTTCGAGCTCGGCTGCCGCATCCACCTCTGCGGCGAGTTCGCTGTCGATGGCGGTCAGTTCGCGGGTGGTGGCTGCGACCCTGCCGTAGATCTCCATCACCTGCGCCTTGTCGAGGCCGGCGGTGGGGGTGTCGAGCACGACGCGTCCGTGGCGGAGGCCGACGATGCGGTCGCCCCAGCCGAGCGCGAGGTCCACCTGGTGCAGGCTGCAGATGACCGTGAGGCCGTTGTCGGCGGCGATCTCCCTGATCAGCGCCATGACCTGCTCACTCGACTCGGGGTCGAGGGAGGCGACGGGCTCGTCGGCGAGGAGGATTTCCGGGTCCTGCATGAGCGCACGCGCGATGGCGACGCGCTGCTGCTGACCGCCGGAGAGGGTGTCTGCGCGCTGGTATGCCTTGTCGGCCAGCCCGACCCTGTCGAGGTGTGCGATGGCGCGGCGGCGCAGCCCGGCCGGATAGGTGAAGGTGCCGAGGCGGGGACCGCGGAGTGTGGCGAGCGACCCGGTGAGGACGTTCTCGATGACGGTCAGCGGGCCGACGAGCTCGAACTGCTGGAAGATGAAGCCGATGCGGCTGCGCAGCGTCCGCAACGGACGCGCACCGAGCTGCGGAACGGACTGGCCGAGCACCCGCACCTCCCCGCTGGTCGGCCGCTCCAGGCCGTCCAGGTGGCGCAGCAGCGTGGACTTGCCTGAGCCGGAGAGCCCCAGCAGCACCACGACCTCGCCCTTGGCGACGCTCAGGTTCACGCCGTCGAGCGCGGTCGTCTCCGCGAACCTCTTGGTGACTCCCGCCACCTCGACGATGTGCGCTGCTTCACTCATGTCCCTCAACCCATCCCTGCCATCCGAAACCTGCGGCAACAGTAGGAGCCGGGTGCGTCCGACGACGCAACGCCCGGTTACCGTCGGGTGAACGGCGGGCGGCGCCGCGGGGTGCGCGCTCGCGCCCCTCCGTCCGTCCGTCCGGACGGAACTCCTACCCGACACGCCGCCCCAATCTCCTTCCGAACGGAGACCCGCCGCCGCACCGCACATTTCTCCGTCGGGACGGAGACTGCGGCGGCGTGTCGAGGCGGAACTCCTGCGGAACCTCGGGCGCGCATCCACTGCCGGATGCGCGAACCGCCGCCCACCCGGAGGTGGACGGCGGTCGCGGGGCGCGGTGTCAGCGCTGTGCTACTTGACCTCGCACTGCGCGGCCTTGGTGACCTTGCAGATGTCGCGGATCTGGTCGTAGTACTTGTCGTCGACGGGGCTGAAGGCGAAGAAGGTGGCCTTGAAGCCGTCGGAGTCGGCGTTCTTGATGCCGGCCTTCTGGATGTCGGCGATGGTCACCGTGGACAGCTTGTCGCTGAGGTCCTTCTTGATCTCGTCCGGCAGCGTGTTCGAGAACACCATCGGAGCACCGGGGACCATCGTCTTCGCGACGACCTTGAGGCCGGGCTGCGCGTCCACCGCGGAGTCCTCGGCGAAGCCGGCGTCGCACTCTGCGCCCTGCGAGACCTTGAGAGCGGAGGCGTCGTGCTTGCCCGCGAACACCGGGGTGATGTCCTTGGCAGGGTCGATGCCCGCCTTCAGCAGGTTGTAGGTCGGGAACAGGTAGCCGGAGGTCGAACTCGGGTCGACGAAGCAGACCTTCTTGCCCTTGAAGTCGTCGATCGACGAGATGGAGGACTTCTCCGGCACGATGGCCTCGGAGTAGTAGCCGGGCTTCTGGCCCTCCTTGGTGATGATCGAGGCGAACGGCGTGATCTTGGCTCCCCCGTTGGTGGCGGTGACGTAGGTGAAGCCGGAGAAGCTGGCGACGTCGATCTGACCGGCGATGGCGGCCTGGATGAGCGCGGTGTAGTCGCTCGACTCGCGGTACTCGACCTTCTTGCCGGTGATCTTCGCGATGTAGTCGGCGATGGGCTGGTAGTTGGACTGCGTGTTCACCGTGTCGGGAACGACGCCGAAGACGAGCGTGCTCGAGTCCTTGGCGAAGGTCGCCGCCGATGCGGTCGACGACGCGTCGTCCGTCGAGCTGGCGTTGGCCGATCCCGTACAAGCGGCGAGGCCGAGGGAGAGGACGAGCGCTGCGCCGACGGCGAGCGTCTTGGTGATGGACAGTTTCATCGAAGACCTTCCTGGTGATGCGATGCGGTGTGGTGTGGTGTGGTGTGGTGTGGTGTCTGCACGCCGAACGGCGCTGCTGTGTTCGTTGGAACGCTAGGGGCGGGATGCGACGCCGACGGCAACCACCGGTTACGACTCGATGAACGTGGAGCGGCGGGCAGGAGCGCGGCCGGGCGCATCCACCCGTTGCAGTTTCGTGACGACCGGTGCAAGAATGCAGCATGGTCGTCGATGACAACACACGCGAGTTCGATCCTGGGATCGTCACGGACTTCCGGCAACGGATGTCGTACGCCTCGTACCTTGACCTGGAGACCCTGCTCAGCGCGCAGAACCCGGTGAGCGAACCAGAGCACCACGACGAACTGCTGTTCATCATCCAGCACCAGACCACCGAGCTCTGGCTCAAGCTCGTGCTGCACGAACTGGAGTCCGCCCGCGACCTCCTCCGCGCCGACCAGCTCGCCCCGGCCCTCAAGCGCATCGCCAGGGTCAAGCACATCCAGCGGACGCTCACCGAGCAGTGGTCGGTCCTCGCCACGCTCACCCCGACCGAGTACGCGGAGTTCCGCGGCTTCCTCGGCAACTCGTCCGGCTTCCAGTCCTATCAATATCGCGCTGTGGAGTTCGTGCTGGGCAATAAGAACCGCAGGATGCTCAGCGTCTTCGAGAACGACCCTGTCGCCCACGCGCTGCTCGCCGAGCTCCTCGACGCACCGAGCATCTACGACGAGTTCCTCCGCTATCTCGCACGGGCGGGCTTCCCTGTGCCGTCCGCCGTGCTCGACCGCGACGTGACGGAGGCGTACGTCTTCACCCCCGAGCTCGTTCCGGTGTTCCGCGACATCTACGAGCACGCCACGGACAACTGGGCCGAATACGAGGCGTGCGAGGAACTGGTCGACCTGGAGGACAACTTCCAGCTCTGGCGCTTCCGCCACCTCAAGACCGTGCAGCGCACCATCGGCATGAAGACCGGAACCGGCGGCTCGACCGGCGTCGGCTTCCTCCAGAAAGCGCTCGAACTCACCTTCTTCCCCGAGCTCTTCGCCGTGCGTACGGAAATCGGCACGCCGCGATGATGTACTCGGTCGACGCCGTCTGGGACGGGAGCGCCTTCCGCGGCCCAGCCACCTACGAGGTCGACGGCGACCTGCTGCGCGAGGTGCGACGCGACGGCGACCCCCGCACCACCGCCACCACACCCCCCGGCGACCCACGCACCAGTGACCCCGCCCCCATCCACCTCGGCGGCACCCTCATCCCCCGGCTCACCGACCACCACACGCATCTCGGCCTCACCGACCAGCGCGCGCTCTTCACGGCGGGCATCACCGACGCGGTGGACCTCGGCTGGATCCCCGACGTCGCATCCACCTGGTTGTCCGATGACCTCGACCGGCCGGCCGTCGCGATCGCCGGCGCGCTGCTGACCTCCCCCGGCGGGTATCCGGTGAACGCCGGCTGGGGTCCGCCAGGGTCGAGCGCCGAGCTGACGGGGCCGGTGGATGCGCGGAATGCGGTTCGTGAACAGGTCATGCTGGGAGCCTCCCGCATCAAGGTCGCCCTGAACACAGAGGCCGGTGGAACCGTGGACAACTCCACCCTCGCCGCGATTGTGGAGGAAGCGGCCGCATCCGGTGTGCCCGTGACAGTGCACGCTCAGGGCGAAGGGCAGGTCGCTCGCGCGATCGCCGCCGGTGCCGCCCAGCTCGCGCACGCGCCGTTCAGCGAGCGGATCGACGACGCCGACCTCCTGCGTGCCGTAGCCGCGGGCATGAGCTGGGTGTCGACTCTGGACATCCACGGCTGGGGCGAGCCGACCACAGAGTTCGCCGTGGCGCAGGACAATCTCCGGCGCTTCGCCGCTGCGGGCGGCAGCGTGCTGTACGGAACCGACCTCGGCAACGGGCCGCTCGCGGTGGGCGTCAACCGGCGCGAGCTGGAGGCCATCGCCGGCTGCGGGCTCGACGGCGCGGCCCTCGTGGCATCGATCGCGAGCGCGCCGGCACCCACCTGGGTCATCGGTCCGCGCTTCGCGCTGGTCCCCACCGCGCCACCGTCCGACCCCGCCGACCTGCCGGCCTGGCTCGCCACAGCGACAGGTCGCACGGTCGCGACCCTTCCGACATCCCCCGCCGTTTCCACGTCGCCGGCCGTCCCCACGTCCCCCGCCGTCCCCACGTCCCCCGCCGTCCCCACGTCCCCCGCCGTCCCCACGTCGCCCACCCTCCGCCTGTCCCCCGAGGAGCACGCATGACCAACCCCGCCGACCCCGTCGACCCCGCCGCCTTCCCCACTCCGTCCGTCCCCTCCGATTTCGCCGACCCGAGCGCCATCCCCGATCCGCTCGCCGCCGCACGCGCGCTCGATGCCGCCGACCCGCTCGCCGCGTACCGCGACCGCTTCGCAGGGATCGACGACGGCACCAGCGGCGTCGTCGCCTACCTCGACGGAAACTCGCTGGGGCGTCCGACCAGGGCGAGCATCGCGCGCATCCACCGTTTTCTGCTCGACGACTGGGGCGGCCGCCTCATCCGCGGCTGGGACGAGGAGTGGCTGGAGCTGCCGTTCACGATCGGCGACGCCATCGGCCGCTCCGTCGTCGGGGCGGCGCCAGGCCAGACGTTCGTCGGCGATTCGACCACCGTGCTCCTCTACAAGCTGGCGCGCGCCGCCGTGGATGCGCAGCCCGGCCGCACCGAGATCGTCCTCGACACCGACAACTTCCCCACCGACCGGTACGTGCTCGACGGCATCGCCCGCGAGCGCGGCCTCACCCTGGTGTGGATCGAGGCCGACACGCACGCCGGAGTCACGCCGGAGCAGGTCGCCGCGGTGGTCGGTCCGCAGACGGCGCTCCTCGTGCTCAGTCACGTCGCATACCGTTCAGGGTTCCTCGCCGACGCGCCAGCGATCTCGCGCATCGCCCACGACGCCGGCGCCCTCGTGCTCTGGGATCTCTGCCACTCCGCAGGCTCCGTTCCCGTCGAACTCGACGCCTGGGGAGTCGACCTCGCCGTCGGCTGCACGTACAAGTACCTGAACGGCGGCCCTGGCTCGCCGGCCTTCGGGTACGTGCGCTCCGGGCTGCAGGCCGACCTCGCTCAGCCGATCCAGGGCTGGATGGGGACGGCCGATATGTTCGCGATGGGGCCGGAATACCGGCCGGCCCCGAGCATCCGGCGCTTCATCAGCGGCACGCCGCCCGTCGTGGGGATGCTCGCGATGCAGGACACGGTGGCGATGATCGCCGAGTGCGGGATCGACGCCGTGCGCGCCAAGTCGGTGGCGCTGACCGAGTTCGCCATCGCGCTGTCCGACGAATGGCTCGCGCCGCTCGGCGTCACCGTGGTGAGCCCGCGCGACCCGGAACGCCGCGGCGGCCACGTGACGCTCGACCACCCTGCGATGCGCGAGGCGACCGCTGTGCTCTGGGAGCGCGACGTGATCCCGGACTACCGGGACCCGGACGGCCTCCGCCTCGGCCTGTCCCCGCTCAGCACGAGCTTCGAAGAGACGTACCGGGGCATCGTGGCCGTGCGGGATGTGCTCGGCGAGCTCACCCATGACTGACACCGTCGTGGGGGCGACTACGGAGGCGGCGGATACAGGGACGACGGGAGCGGCTGCGGGAGCGGCTGCGGGGATGACGTCGCCGGGGCATGCAACCAAACCGCCGACGGCCGCAGCCAGGCCCTCCGGAGCCGCCCGCGAAGATCTCGAGGCGAGCACCGGCAGCTCCACGGCCCTGCTCAGAACGATCGTCGGCGCCGTGCTGCGTCCGATCGGCGGGTGGATGAGCGCCTCCGGGGCCGTCGAACTGCTCGCCGCCCTCGACATCCCCGCCAGCACGGCCCGCTCCAGTCTCGCGCGCCTCTGCGCGCGCGGGGTGCTGCAGCGCGAGGCCCGCGGGGATGTGGCTGGCTATGCCATCGACCCGGCCGCGATCCCGATGCTGGAACGCGGCGACGCTCGCATCTTCCGGCCTGTGGATGCGGGCGACACCACCACGAGCAGCACCCCCTGGTGTCTCGTCTCCTTCTCCCTGCCCGAGCGCCAGCGCGCCCGCCGCCATCAGTTGCGCCGCAGACTCTCCGCTCTCGGCTGCGGCACGGTCGCCGACGGCCTGTGGATCGCGCCGGCCGGACTCGAAGCGGAACTCGAGGACACCATCGGCGAGCTCGGCTTGCGCGAGCAGGCCGTCCTCTTCACCAGCGCCGTCGCGCTCGGCGACCTCGCCTCCGCCCTCCCGCGCTGGTACGACCTGGCGACCATCCGCGCGGCGTGCGACGGGTTCCTGGCGCACCACGCGCATCCACTGGTCGACGCAGCGGATGCGGTCACCGGCCGTGACGCGTTCGCCAGGTGGGTGCGCGCCCTCGACGAGTATCGTGTGATCCCCTACCTCGACCCTGGCCTGCCCACCACGGCGCTGCCTGCCGACTGGCCGGCCCCCGCCGCTGCCGCCACCTTCGGCGAGTTGCGCGCACGGTTGGAGCCTGTCGCTGTCGCGTACGCAGCAGCGGTCGCCACCGCCCAACCGCCCCGCGCGGATGAGCACCGCGCTTCACGGTAGAATCGACGCATCCCCCGGACCACGCGAGCGGAGTGAAGCCTTGCCAACGATCGTTGTAGAAGTCATGCCGAAAGCCGAACTGCTCGACCCGCAGGGCAAGGCCGTCGCCGGTGCTCTCGCCAGGACGGGCAAAGGTCAGTTCACCGGTGTCCGCGTCGGCAAGCGGTTCGAGCTGACCGTCGACGGCCCGATCGACGACGCCACGCGCGCCGCCGTCGAGGAGATCGCGGGCGAGATCCTGTCGAACTCCGTGATCGAAGACGTGGTGGGCATCCACTACCCCGCCGAGGTCGACGCCTGATGCGCATCGGCGTCGTCACCTTCCCCGGCTCCCTCGACGATCGCGACGCCCTGCGCGCGATCCGCCTGGCCGGTGCAGAGCCGGTCGCCCTCTGGCACGGCGAGCACGACCTGCACGGTGTCGACGCTCTCGTCCTTCCCGGCGGTTTCAGCTACGGCGACTACCTCCGTGCCGGCGCCATCGCCAGCCTCTCGCCGATCATGACCGAGGTCGTGGATGCGGCTGGCAAGGGGATGCCCGTGCTCGGCATCTGCAACGGGTTCCAGATGCTCGCGGAGGCGCACCTCGTCTCGGGCGGCCTGATCCGCAACGACCACGGCAGCTTCATCCGCCGCGACCAGCACCTCACGGTCGAGAACGCCGACACTCCTTGGACGAACGGGTTCGAGGTCGGCCAGGAGATCGTCATCCCGCTGAAGAACGGCGAGGGCGGCTTCATCGCGTCCGCCGAGGAGCTGAAGCGCCTCGAAGGCGAAGGCCTGGTCGTGTTCCGCTACAAGGGCGTCAACCCGAACGGCTCGCTCGACGACATCGCCGGCGTCCGCAACGAGCGCGGCAACGTGGTCGGCCTCATGCCGCACCCCGAGCACGCCGTCGAGCCCGGCTTCGGTCCAGACACCGCCGCAGCCATGCGCTCCGGCATCGACGGTCTCACCTTCTTCACCTCGGTCATCCGCTCCACCCTCGTCGAGGCGTAGCGCTCCCGCTTTTCATCGAGCCCAGGGTCCTTCACTGCATTCTCCGGATGCGCGGCGAAAGTCCTGGGCTCGATTGCTTTCCAACTTTCGGGTGATTCGCGTGCGAGCGTCGTCGGCGAGGCTGGAAGCATGAAACCCCGTGTGCTGTACCGGACGCTCGCGATCGCAGAGGCGATCACCTGGACGCTGCTGATCGGCGGGATGCTGCTCAAGTACGTGGCGCAGGTCGGCGACTGGCCGGTGCTCGTGGCCGGGTCCATCCACGGGCTGGTGTTCATCAGCTACGCCGTGGCCTCCGTGCTGGTCGGCGTGAACCAGCGGTGGCGCATCCCCGTGATCGTCGTGGCTGTGGCGTCGGCGATCGTGCCGTACGCGACCATCCCGTTCGACCTGTGGGCGGACCGCACCGGCCGGCTCGACGGCGGCTGGCGCACCACCCCCACCGACGACCCGCGCGACCACACCGCCATCGGCCGCCTGTTCCGGTGGATGCTCAACCACGTCCCCGTGCTCGCCGTCACCCTGGTCGCCCTCATCGCCGCGATCATGGCCACCCTCCTCATGATCGGCCCGCCGCGCCTGAGCTGAGCCTGCCTCGGCCGTCCGGCATCTGACGGTGCCTCAGCGGTCTGCGTCGGCAGGTGGGCCTGACTCGGTATAGCCCACGAAGACAAGCGCATACCCCAAGACGTCGCGTTGCGGCAGGTGGTAGAAGGGAGAATTGATCTGCCAGTCGTTCGATTCCGCGGTGGCCAGAAGGTGCGCGTAGACCAGTTCTGTCTGGTTCTCGAAGTCGCCTTTTACGACCCCTCTGAGCAGTGGAGACACCTCGAAGTAGGAATGAAACACGAGCCCTTCTTCGGCGTGGAACGTATGCTGCTGAATGGGAAGGAACATCTCGATGTCGACCAGCTCCTCCATCGGCACGTTATTGAGGCTGTAGAAGAACGGCCCCGTGGGGTCGCAGCCCTTCGCCGCGATCCGTGAGACAAAACGGTCGACGTGCTCTGCCATCTCGCTGTAGTGAAACGTCGCGCGAGACGTGACCACATTCTGGTAGGCCAAACGCTCGTGAGCAGTCACATCGTGAAACGCGGCCTCCATTAGGGGTTCCCCACTTCGACGTACATATCGAGGACGGTCTCGCCATAGAAGTCAAGAATCACGTGATAGATGTTCTTGACTCTCGAACCTCCCACAGCGACCGCGGTTTCGATCTCTGGATACGGCACAGGCTCTTCGATGTCGAAATGCCTGTAGAAGTAGTCCGTCTGAATCTCCAGATGCTCATCGAACTCGAAACCGGTGTCCCGGCCGCTGATGAGGTTCACCCGATTGCCCAGGGTCGTCATGATGGTGAACTCCCTCGAATCCGGAAGCGCATGAAAGACCATTGGGCCGGTGGTGTAGTAGCCGTTGTGCACGAGCACGTGCCTGAAATAGTCAGCCGTATCGTCGATAACCTCGAAAAGCTCATCGCCGTCTCGAAGCTCCATCGTGTAACGCACCACGTTGTTCAAGCTCAACGTACGACGCTTCAGTTTCATGAACAGGGTCCCTCTCTTTCTTGCAGCCACTCACAGCCATAGCGTCACAGCTTTGCCCGATACCCAGACCAGCCCGAACGTCGCGATGACTCCGAACACCCACAAGGCGACCTTCTTGGCCACCCTGCGACGCTCCTTCTTCGTCGCCCGACGGGGACGCTCCTCCCAGTAGTCACGATCCTTCGATTTCAGGTAGGTGAGATACGCGTACTCCACCGGAAGGCTCGGCGTCACAAACGCAAAGAGAAGCAGCCCAGCCGCCCCGAAGGTATACATCAGGTACTGACCAAGCGTCAGGACGTTCGGCACCACCGCCACCACGCCTGCGATGATCCAGAACGTCTTCGACCTATTGGACGCAGCAACCGCCCCAATGTTCCCCATCGTTCGATTCTCCGAATGCCCCACCCGCAATCGATGCCGCAGCATCAGCACATGCGCCACCGTCGACCCCACCACCAATGCCACAGCGACCAAACCCACGACATTGAACAACATCGCGTTGAGTGGTCTACCTCTCGACCCCGGAAGGGTCGTCACTACGACAACCATCAAACAGACGGTGTACACCAAGAAGGCCGCCATGCACGTCATGACAGCCGACGAGAACACCTGAAACCGGTAGGTCAACCACCTGAACATCCACAGGATGCTGAGGGCTGCGCAAAGCCCAATCATGACCAGGTTGACGCCGACGAGACTCGACATGACCTCGTACCCACGATAGCCGCGAAGCCAATCAAGTGCGGCGGTCAATATCGGTAGCAAAAGCAATATCGGACCGGCCGCGGCGGGGAACATGGTGAGTGCCCCACGCGAGTTGGCAAAAACGATGAAGTAGGCATGGTTCGCCTCAGCAACCGTCCGCTTCTTGTTCGTCTTTGCCACGGTCACCGATACGTCTTCTTGATCGCGTCTTTGGTCAAATCCGTCGCCGATTTGCTGCCGAACAGATCCGCGTTGATGAACATGCTCGCAAGAAGCCCCCCGCCTGCTCCGATGACGGTTCCGAGCGGTGGCAAGAAGAGCGACCCGAAGGCTGCACCTACGCCCGCCGCGGCCGCCGCGCTTGCCAGGTCGACGCCGGTGTCGACCGCGAAGTCTTGGACGTCGTGCCCTTGCACCCCGTCACTGAAGTACCTGTTGGCGTTGGCCCCGACGGTCAGGGCCGTGCCTGCGATACCGAGACCTTTACCGGCTTTGCTGAGCTTGGAGGCGTCTTTCCACCCTCTGAAGTCGTCCACGGGAACCGCAAGGGCGGCACTTCCGCCAGCCTTGAACGGCCGCTTGTAGTGCTCGATCTTGGTCCCGGTCGCCTTGTTGAAATCTTCGCCCCTGCTATACCGGTGTTTGGTCTTCGGCTTGTACAGATACCGATCGCCCCATTTCACC
>Ga0153994_1000133_pt1 | contig 31122 bp, 31 predicted proteins | sample TSNC078MetaG_FD_104735 | JGI IMG/M metagenome (GOLD analysis project Ga0153994, IMG submission 104735) | Attine ant fungus gardens microbial communities from North Carolina, USA - TSNC078 MetaG | ecosystem: Host-associated > Fungi > Mycelium > Unclassified | place: USA: North Carolina, Lumber...
ATAGCCTCTTCTAGAGGCAAGACAGTGATAATGCTTGTGATACCCGCCTTCTAGGCGAGCAGGTATTCAGCCCTTATAGGGCTAAAATCAAACCACCATTTGAAATGGTGGTTGCTGACTTAGGAGGTAATGTAATGATATGAACAAACTTCAGGAGCTTATAAATCAAGGTGAAGGCATAAATATTGAGTTTAACATCCCAAGTAAGTAGCGAAGCGGATTACGAGTATCCTTTGACTGAACAAAATATAAATTTTTCAAAATGTATTGCTGTTGTGCTGACATATGAGTATAATATAAGTGAAAGAAAAAATTATGCGTTTTTGAAAGGAGCGATACATTATGGCAGCAAAATCAGCGAACCTATATGTCAGAATTGAACCAGAGGTTAAAGAACAGGCAGAGAGTATTCTTTCTGCACTTGGCATTCCTGCATCCAACGCTATCAATATGTTTTATAAACAGATTATCCTTCAGAGAGGACTTCCTTTTGAAGTGAAGATTCTGTCTGCAAAACCGATTGATATGAGTGCTTTATCAGAAGAACAGATGAATGCAGAACTGGAGAAAGGATATGCGGACATGAAGGCTGGTCGCACAAAACCAGCAAGTAAGGCATTTTCAGACATCCGCAAAGATTATAACTTATGATTTTTGAAATTGAAATTTCAGAACAGGCGGACGCAGACCTTCGAAGCATTTATAAGTATATTGCATTTGAATTGCAATCGCCGGAAAATGCGAGCGGTCAGCTTAACCGACTGGAAGAAAGCATCATGGGACTTGACCAGATGCCAGAGCGTTTTCGTGAATATGAGAACGAACCGTGGCACAGCCGTGGCTTACGCATCATGCCCGTAGATAATTACTGTGTGCTTTATATTCCAGATGCAGAAAAAGCTATGGTTACGATTATCCGTGTGATGTATGGTGGTCGGGATATTGATACACAGTTGCAGAAGTATACAAAGATGTAGATGAAATCTGTAGACCTAAATTCTTGAAGAGAAGTTTGATACGACAAATTTTGAAAATGAATTCATTTCGTTAACGGATATTGCAAAATATCGAAATGAAGATGCCCCAAGATTCGCAATTCAAAACTGGATGAGAAATCGGAACACAATTGAATTTTTAGGTGTTTGGGAAGAGCTGCATAATCCTAATTTTAACCGTGTGCAATTCGAGGCGGTTAAAAATGAGGCAGGATTAAATCGTTTTGTTATGACACCAACGAAATGGATTACACAGATGAATGCAATTGGCATAACCTCAAAAGCTGGGCGTTATGGCGGAACTGATGCTCATAGTGATATTGCTATGTCGTTTGCAACTTGGATTTCTCCTGAATTCCAGCTGTATATCATGAAAGATTACAGAAGAATAAAGACTGATGAAAACAGCCGATTGTCTTTGAACTGGAATTTGATTCCATCGGAAGTGACATCCATACAAGTCTCATTCAAGTACGCCAGTGAAGCTGATATGCTTAATGTTGTTCTATTTGGGAAGACGGCTAAACAATGGCGGAATGAAAATCCGAATGAAAAGGGGAACATGCGTGATTTTGCAACAATCAATCAGTTATTGGTTCTTGCAAATTTGGAGAGTTATAATGCAGTTTTAATTACACAGGATAAAAGTCAAGAAGAGAGGATGCAATTACTTCGCCAGCTTGTGGTTCAGCAGTTACAGACGTTGGAATCTTTAAAGACAAATAATTTACCAAAACTTGAATTGGAATAGGTATATCGCACAAAATCAAAGTTGTAAGTGACACGGAAACAGAGTGTGAAGCACTTGGCGGAGATATCATAGTGAAATTTGCAGCACTTAAAATTGCTAAGCTCAAAAAATATCATGCGGATGTTTTAGAAGTTTTGTGGGAAAGAAGTAATACCGTGGAGACGTTTGTCAGTTTATCCCTCAAAGCCACCCTATTATCCGGTCAATGATGAGAAGAATCAAAAGCTCTGTCGCCAATAGAAATGCCGTTGTCAATTATATGGACAGGCAAACATCTTATTTTCCGGGGGTTGATTAATTTTTTTGTTTTTTTAAGAAGTCCTTGATAAAGCGTTCTTGCTGTTCATCGTCTACTTGCCGATCATAAAGAGTGGTCACGTGGAGGCAGCAGTATAATGGTAATAAAAATAGACAAAACAAAATGAATAATATGTGCATGTGAAACCTCCCTGGATAGAATGCTGCGATTAATATATCATGTATATAATATATCCCTGGGAAAGAAGTATTATGCACGGGAACAAATAGTAGTAAAAAAGGATTGAATTATTTGTACGAATTAGTTATGATATTATCAGGTTAAGAAATTCATCTAATATCCAGGCAAGTGGAGAAAGGAGGCAGTATAAAAATGACGGACAGCAAAAAAATAGACCTGCTACTTAAGAAAATGGATTCCATGGAAGGGAAAATGAATTCCATGGAAAAGAAATTGAATACCGTAGAAACCGAAATCGGAGACCTTAAAAAAGGAATAAAAAAACTGGAAACAATGGACACGATGATATTGGACGAAGTTGAAAGAGTTCATAAAATTATGCTTGACGAAACAAAAAGGCTAGAAAGCAAAATCGGACAAACCCTGACAGAAAAGGTAGGATTGCCACTGCTCTCTATCAATTATGTTGTACATATTGTTCCTTCTACATTTCTAAATCACTCATCTTCAGTTCACTGGTTACAATAGAATAGTAACCGTCGTACTTTTCTTCTTCGATGTTCTTTATATTGAGTTCCAACGTCTTATCCTTTGCCCGCTCGACCATACCCGTTCAATTAGATTTTCCGATTTTCAAAATGAGTTTCTTCACGTATTAGGCGCACTGCCTTCCTGTGCGGTCTTTTAGGGATGAGTAAGGAGCGACGGTTTTAAAATTTTTTACAATATTCTGATTATATACAACGCTCATAAAGTAGAATAAATTCTTGTAAACCAACGTATTTTTTGGTATTATATAATCAGAACGTGTGTTTCAGGAAAATACCGATAACCAGATTAAAACAAAGATACAGAATCAAAAACGAGGGATGATGATCATGATGTTAAAAGCCTATAAGTATCGAATATATCCCAGTGAGGAGCAGAAAGTACAGTTATCAAAAACTTTTGGATGTTCGAGGTGTGTTTATAATTAGTACTTAGATTTGCGGATTGAGGCTTACAAAACGGATGGTAAGTCCCTGAGTAAAATTGACTGCAATAATCATCTGAACTGGGAACTGAAGTAAAATCATACAACCAATTTTACAATAACTATGGTATAGAAGTTAAAAGAGGTAGTGAACCAACAGAAACCACAAATATTTAAAGGAGCAATTATAAAAAATGCTGCGGCATCTAATCTAATGAAGTACAAAGCAATCGTACCCAGATGGAAGATTCGTCTATAATCCATGTTCAGAAATGAGATGACATTATGAAAGACTTGCCAATAGGCATAGAAAGTTTTAAATGCATCATAAAAGATGGTTATTACTATGTGGATAAGACATTATTTATCAAAGATTTTCTAGAGAACCGTGATCAAGTGAAGCTATTTACCAGACTAAGAAGCATACTAAAATTTATGATAGTGGAGAGCGCTGCTTTTCGTTAGAAATTCCCAATAAAGAGGTCGCTTACATTTTCAGAAATAAAATAATTAATTGGTTTAATGATACGATCAATCGAGGTGATTGGAATAAGTTTTATAATGCTATTTTCGTAAAAGATACCTCTTTAATCGAAGAGGTTCTTAATGACATCTTAATTAATTCCATCTCATATGAAGATTACCATGAGAACTACTATCATCCGGCATGTGAATCCGACAGGTAAAGCCGTTATTTTTGAGTTGAAGTATACAAGTAACATTAACGCAATGGCAAGGTTGGCAGAAGATGCACTTCGTCAAATAGAGGGAAAGCAGTATGATAGTCCCCTCTTAAAGGCAGGTTTTAAAGAAAAAAATATCGTTAAATACGGTATATGCTTTTGTAAGAAAATGTGCCTTGTAAAAGTACGGTAACTTATAGTCACCCACAAAAATAGTATAGAAATGAGGCTGACATGGAAAATAAAAGATTAAAAAATACAATTGAAGAAATGGTCAAAAATCAGATTAGAGGAAATGATCCTTCGTATGTTAAAGATGCCTATGATGAGTTACTTGAACTCGGCTACCAGAAGCAGGATGCCCGAGAAAAAATTGGCGCAGTATTGTTAAGTGAGATATATGAAATGACGAACGGTGAGGAACAATTTAACGATAAGCGGTATCAAGCAGCCATTGGGATGATGTTGGAAGATGAATATATGGAGGAGGATTTCTGGGGTCTAGAGGAAGAACCATGGATAGGAATGGACATCTTGTTAGAACGGGGCAATCAGATTTTTGATGACCTGGAAGATACAGAAGGCTTAAAGTGTTGGGAAGATGCATGGACTCTTTTAAAGGAAAATGTGCAAAATGCATATAAAAAACCAGAGATTTTTGAAGTAGATGAGGCCACCGAATTTAGATATGGATTCGAAGACTGGCTTCCGGATATGGCATCAGTCTATAGGTGGCGGAACGAATACGAGAAATGCATTGCATTTTGTCAAGAAGTACTTGATATTTTTGCATGGGAGCAGGTAACTCCCAATGCGTATAGAACGATAATAGGCAATGTGCTTAGAGAAAGTGGCCGTATTGATGAGAGTGACCGGTGGTTTGACAAATGGGTTAGAAATGAACCTGAGAACTTAGAGGCGGCAGGGGAAGCAGTATACCATTGGATGAAAAGAAGTGAGAAAAAGAAAGCCGAACAATTACTGGAACAAACGATTAATGAAAAGATGGAATGCGATTACGACAATTGCAACTTGTTTATGAGGGCTTCAAGTTTTTACAAAGAAGTTGGCGAGACAAAAAAAGCTGAAAGCTATCAGAAGAAGTATGAAGCATTTATGGAAAAGCTTCAAAAAGATTCGGCTGCATTCTGGAATCAGGAGGATTTTTTACCATTCGTTGATGGTCGTCAGGATCTTTTTGATGTGCAGCCTAGGCAGCCGGTAGTGAAAAACAAAAAGATTTATCCTAATGAACCCTGCCCTTGTGGCTCAGGGAAAAAATATAAGAAATGCTGCGGAAGGTAAGGGAGATAATGTGATGGATACAATTAAAAAAGAAAGTAAGGGACTTATACCGGCAGTGACTATTCGCATAGAAGCAGACTATTATCCGGAGAAATTAGATATGGTAGGCTATTTTTGCCCGAATCCAAAGTGCTCATGCAAAGATGCTACACTCTATTTTTACGAGGCCAATAATCACTTTGATAAAAAGCTATTTCGCATAACGCTAAATTACAAAACCTGGAAACTTAAATCTACCGAGATTTATAGCAATGAAGCAGATTTTTCAAAAGTCATCCATGAATTTATGACAGAGTCGAGTGATGAAGTAAAAGAATTAATCCGCTCGGGCAAAGAAAAAGCGGTGTCTGAGGATGTTTTATTAGATGATATTGATTATTCCAAATTTACCAGGGGTAGTTTGGTCGGCTATTCTGAAGTTTATGATTCGCCTCAATATCAACAATTCCTCTTTAGTTTTGAAAATAGCCTTTTTCTGGTGTCAGATCAATATTGTCCGGATCCGAAATGTAATTGCCGGGACGTTCTTCTGCTCTTTCACATTATAGAGGAGGGAAGGACATTTAATGCGCCTGTTTTAGTTCTTAGATTAAAGTTCAAATCTAAAAGATTTTCGATTGAACCGGGAAGCGGAAATGTGTCCAAACAATATGCCGAACAGTTGTATCAAGCGTTTTTAAATAGCCTTGGTATAAAGGGTGTTGGTTTACTGGAAGAACGTTATTTTAGAATAAAGAAATGGGGAAAAGAATGTTTACAAGATAAACTTAACGGTTTTCCAAAACCTAATGTACCGAGGACATTAAGTGGACCCAAAATTGGAAGAAATGATCCTTGTCCGTGCGGAAGCGGTAAAAAGTATAAGCATTGTTGTTTGAATAAAAAGGTTGGACAAGCATGATAGCTTGTCTGATTTTCTAATTGAAGCGATTAAATAGAGCTTGTTTTTTGCTTTTTGATGACGTATAATTATATAAAAGTGTGACAAATCAACACTAAAAACCTATAAAAGTGTGATAGACTCCGGTGAGGTGCAATATGGAACGGCTAATTTTAAACGACTTATTAAAGTGGAAAAACGCTAAATATCGCAAACCATTAATTTTAAAGGTGGTAGTCAGTTTAACAGTTGATAGAATATTACAAACTATATATTGTGCTTGGTATACTACCACTTATGCAATATATAGAATGTGGGTGCAGTTTTAAAATGATTTATATCTTTATCAACTGTTTAGCTGACTACCACCATTTTAAAAGGGGTGCGTCAGGTTGGAAAAACATGGATTCTCAAAGAATTTGGCAAGCGGTATTATGAGAATGTTGCCTATTTTAATTTTGATGAAAACGAAGAATATAAGCAGTTTTTTGAAACAACCAAGGATGTAGAACGTATTTTGCAAAATCTAATGCTGGCAAGTGGCCAGAAAATAGAACCGGGAAAAACACTGATTATTTTTGATGAAGTACAAGATTGTCCAACTGTTATTAATGCCATGAAATACTTTTGTGAGAATGCGCCGCAGCAGCATGTTGCTTGTGCCGGCTCGTTATTAGGAATTGCCCTTGCTAAGCCCTCATCGTTTCCGGTTGGTAAAGTGAATTTCATGCAGATTAACCCCATGACGTTTACTGAATTTTTAATGGCAAACGGAGATGAAAATTTGGTGCAGTATCTTAACTATGTAGATACTCTCCATCCGATTCCCGATGCCTTTTTTAATCCCCTGTATGAAAAGTTGAAAATGTATTATGTAACAGGAGGCATGCCGGAACCTGTTTTAATGTGGACCGAGGATCGTGATGTGGAGGCTATGCAGGCATCGTTGTATAACATTATCAGTGCATATGAACGCGATTTTGCCAAACATCCGGATATAAAGGAATTCCCGAAAATCTCTATGATTTGGAATTCAATTCCCTCACAGCTTGCCCGTGAAAATAAGAAATTCATTTATAAAGTTGTCAAGGATGGAGCACGTGCCAGAGAGTATGAAGACGCACTGCAATGGCTTGTAGATGCGAATCTGGTTAAGAAAATTTATCGTAGTAATGCACCGGGGCTGCCAATATCGGCATATGATGATATATCTGCTTTCAAGATTTACTTTGTAGATGTAGGTCTGTTGCGTCGATTGGCATTGCTTGCGCCTACTGCTTTTGGTGAGGGTAATCGTTTATTCACTGAATTTAAAGGCGCATTGTCTGAAAACTATGTTTTACAGGCACTGACAAACCAGTTTGAAGCAATGCCCCGTTACTGGTCACAGAACACCCCGCCTTATAAAGTAGATTTTCTTATTCAACGTCAAAATGATATTTTTCCGATAGAAGTTAAGGCGGAAGCGAATACGAAAAGCCGGAGTCTGAAAAAGTTTAAGGAGAAATTCGGTGACCGAACTAAGCTTTGCATCCGTTTTTCGTTAGATAATATGAAATTGGATAATGATATGCTCAATATTCCGCTGTTCATGACAGACTATACGGATAAGTTGATTGGAATAGCTCTGAAAGAGGTAACATAATGAAAGATAATTGGAAGCAGGATGACTTATGTTTGATAAATTAATACATCATATACCAGAGATTATTGATTGGGAAAAGTATCGGCAGACTGTCGTTTTAATACCTATATTGGAAACTAAACAAGGATACGAGGTTCTGTTTGAAGTGCGTTCACATAACATCTCCAGCCAACCCGGTGAGATCTGTTTCCCCGGCGGAAAGTTAGATGGTCATGAATCGCCGTTGGCGGCAATCATCCGCGAGACGACAGAAGAGCTTTTGATTTCAGCGGATGATATTGAAATTATCTGCCCGATGAACACCTACGTTTCACCATACCAACTGCTTGTTCATTCCTATCTTGGTCGCTTGAATCATTATTATGGAAGCTTCAGTAAAGATGAAGTTGCCGAAGTATTTAGCGTACCGCTGGATTATTTTATGACAACCAAACCGGAAAGTTACTTTCATAAAATATACATGCAGCCGGAGAAAGACTTCCCTTACCATCTGATACCGGGTGGGGAGAAGTATCCATGGCACAGTGGGGAATATGAAGTGAATTTTTATCAATATGAGGGACGTATTATTTGGGGAATTACGGCAAAGATTATAAAGGCGGCGGTAGCAGTTTTGAAAAATGCAAGGGAGAATGCTGAGGATGAAGAGTAAGAAGATTAAATCAAGAGCGAGAATTAAAAAAATTCTTGAATTTTATTATATGACCAATCAGGAGGTTATGGTCAAAGATTTGGCAGCGGCGATAAAGAGTGTTGAATCTGATAAGATAGAGATTTGGAGCGAGCTGGACTTGATGGAAGTTATTTTAGATGATGATTCTTTAATCTTTCAAAATGCAGAAGAATGCTTTATTGATCCGCTGGATTTGCAATTTTTTGAAGCGTATCAGATTAAAAAGAAGTATCAGATCAGTTTTTCGGATGCAGACAGCGTCAAGGCAAGGCAGGTGCTTGAAGAGCTGATGGCCGACAAAGGCGGCTTTGTTTGCAGTGATACGGAGGATTTTCAGCCAATATACCATATCGGTGCCGATATACCATAGCGGTCAGGACTGGAGTTTTTGACAACAGTGTATTGACAAACAAATCGGATAGGAGTATACTCAAATATAAAAAATTATTAATTATATATAAATAGTAGGAATTAACAAAAGAGAGGATGGCGTTCCTATGTCTGAAATAGAATCATTAATCTGCATCGAGCATTTAGGGAAGAATTATATATCGAAGTCAAATGAAATAAAGGCTCTGGAAGATATAAACTTAAGTATTAACGAAGGTGAGATTTATGGAATCATCGGATTAAGCGGGGCAGGGAAGAGTACGCTTGTACGATGTATCAATTTTTTAGAAAAACCAACTTCTGGGGAAGTTATTTTTGACAGAAGAAAACTATCCGATTTAAGTAATAAAGATTTACGAAAAGTTCGCCAATCTATGGGAATGATTTTTCAGCAATTTAATCTGTTGATGCAAAGAACGGTTCTCTATAATGTCTGCTTTCCAATGCAAATTGCCGGTTTTTCTAAAAAAGAGACCAAGGACCGGGCATTGGAATTACTTGAAATTGTTGGCCTTGAAGATAAAGCGGGGGCATACCCGGCACAGCTTTCCGGCGGTCAAAAGCAGAGAGTGGCCATTGCCAGAGCATTGGCTACGAATCCGAAAGTTTTATTGTGTGATGAAGCAACCAGTGCCCTTGATCCGACAACAACTCAGTCTATCCTAGCGTTGTTAAAAGACATCAATCGAAAAATGGGTCTGACCGTTGTCATTATAACCCATGAGATGTCAGTAGTTGAAAGTATTTGTAACCGCGTTGCTATTATTGATCAGAGCCGGGTGGCAGAAGTAGGCAAGGTGGCTGATATATTTGCGGCTCCCGGATCGGATATCGGCAGGCGTCTGGTATTTTCCGGGTCAGTGGGAAGTAAGCCTTTAATTAAGGAAGGCAATATTTATCGGATTATATTTGATGGTCAATCATCTTATGAACCGGTTATTGCAAATCTGGTATTGGAATGTAAGGCAGCAATCAACATTCTATTTGCCGATACGAAAGATATTGAAGGTAAAGCTGTTGGCGAGATGCTGATTCAATTGCCGAATGAAGAAATCATCGTACAAAGAGTGATTAACTATATGAAATCAAAAAGTATCAGATTCGAGGAGGTAAGTACCGATGTTTGAGGCGGGTGTATGGCAGTTGCTTGGCAAGGGAACTTTAGAAACATTATATATGACATTGTTATCCTCATTTTTAGCCTATATTGTTGGGATACCTTTAGGCGTTACGTTGGTAGTTACGGATAAGAATGGCATTCGACCAATTGTACCTCTTAATAAGATACTAGGGGTGATGGTGAATCTATTAAGATCAGTACCATTTATTATTCTGTTAATTGCGGTCATACCGATAACGCGTGCCTTGCTAAAGACAACATTGGGACCAACGGCAACGGTTGTTCCGTTATTTTTTGCATCAGCGCCTTATGTGGCACGGCTTGTGGAATCGTCAATGAAAGAAGTGGATTATGGTGTCATTGAAGCTGCAAAATCCATGGGTGCGTCAACGATGCAAATCATTACAAAGGTTATGATTCCAGAGGCGATGCCTTCCCTTTTAGTAGGAAGTGCAATTGCAGTGACAACAATTTTGGGATACTCTGCAATGGCCGGATTTACCGGAGGCGGCGGCCTGGGAGATATGGCTATCCGGTATGGATATTATCGTTATGAGACAGATATCATGTTTATAACAGTGGCTATTTTAGTACTTATTGTCCAGGGATTTCAAGAAATTGGGATGAAAATGTCCCGTTTATATGATAAAAGAAATTAAAAATAAAAATGGAGGATTAAGATGAAAAAGAAATTTATTACATTATTATTAGCTGCTATTCTGGGAACAGTATTTTTGACCGGCTGCGGTTCAAAGGAAACACCGACGGAAATGTCAGAAACAAAAGCCGGTGAAACGGAAGCCTTGGCAGAATCAACAGAAACCGAAACAGCCGGAGGAACGATTAAAATAGGGGCAACACCCTCACCTCATGCTGAGATTTTAGAGCAGGCCGTACCGCTATTGAAGGAAAAAGGATATGAGTTGGAAATTATTGAGTTTGTGGATTATGTACAGCCCAATCTGGCCTTAGACAGTGGCGAATTGGATGCCAACTATTTTCAGCATCTGCCCTACTTAGAACAATTCAATGAAGAGCGGGGAACCACTTTAGTTTCAGCGGCCTCAATTCATTATGAACCCTTTGGTATTTATCCGGGAAAGACCGATTCTATCGAAGCCCTGGCTGAGGGGGCGCAGATTGCCGTACCTAATGACGCCACTAATGAAGCCAGAGCCTTACTGCTTTTAGAAGCGGAAGGACTGATTACCTTAAAAGAAGATGCAGGACTTAATGCAACGGTGAGGGATATTGCGGAAAATCCGAAGAATCTTGAGATTGTTGAAATTGAAGCTGCTCAAGTGGTCATATCACTTCAGGATGTTGATTTGGCAGTTATCAATGGAAACTATGCGATAGAAGCAGGATTAAGTGTTTCCGAAGATGCCCTTGCCATAGAAGATACGGAATCTATCGGGGCAACAACTTATGCCAATGTCATTGCTGTCATGTCGGGTGATGAGGAAAATAAAGCAATTCAGGCGTTAATTGAAGTGCTCACCAGTGATGAAATTAAACAATTTATTGAAGAAAAGTATGAAGGCGGCGTTGTTCCGTTATTTTAAAGCAGCCAATCAAGTGCGTTGACTTTCAGAATACCATTATAGTTGGCAGTTCCAAAGACTTCATCCAATGTAAGCAGATATTTAGGATAATTATCCGGTATCCTTTTAAATGGTTCAAGTTCTCTTCTTAATGTATTTTCGTCAAGTGTTGTCGCCGTCACCTGATAATAGGTAATCGTATCCGCATCGATAGCCACAAAGTCCACTTCACCATCATCTAGTTCACCCACATAAACACTATATCCACGTCGGAGCAACTCCAGATAGATGATATTTTCAAGGATATGCCCAACATCACTGTCTTTGCCTTTTACAAGCATATTACGGAGCCCGACATCGACAGTATAGTATTTGCTCCCCGTGGAAAGAAATTGTTTTCCTTTGATATTATAGCGGACGGCCTCATAAATTAACAGACTGTCCGTAAGACCGCGGATATATTTGGTCACGGTTTTCTGATCAACATTTTTATTCTGAGATTTCAGTGTATTGGCAATCTTTGTGGGAGAGACTTTGTTACCAATGTTATGCAGCAGAAACCTTGTAATATTTTCCAAATTTGTTACATCTGTTATTTTAAGTCTTGCGACGACATCTTTGAGTAATATAGAATTATAGATATCCCGTAAATACTCTCTTGATTCTCTTTTTCCATGCTGAAACTTTGTTATATATGGAAATGAGCCAATCTGCATATATAAATTAAATTTGTCGCTTTTTGACAGCTCTTGATTATCTAGCCCTGAACAAAACTCTTTGAATGACAATGGCAGCATTTTCAATTCTACATATCTGCCGGAAAGTAGCGTTGTCAGTTCCCCGGACATAAAATATGCATTTGAACCGGTAATATAGACATCTACATTTGGTTTAATAAACAGACTATCTACTGCTTTTTCAAATTGGTCGACATGCTGAATTTCATCCAAAAAGACATAGTTCATCTTATCAGGCAGTAAAAGTGGCTTGATATACTCATAGAGGAGGCGATAATTTGTCAGATGTTCAAAGTCTATGTCCTCAAAATTGATAGCAATGATTTGATTCTCATCAACATCATTTTGCAGTAGATAATCAAAAAAAATATCAAACATGGTGGATTTTCCACAACGACGAACACCGGATATGACTTTTACAATTTGCTGTTCTTTCCATTGGATAAGCCAGTTTAAATATTCTGTTCTTTCAATCTGTTTCTTCATACGAACTCCTGTCTGCCTGCATGGTCAGACCCATAAGTAGGGCGCTGTTACTTCACAAGTTATTATATGTATTATACTCCGTTTTTATCCCAAAATCAATAAGATTAGGAATTTATTCCTGGATTTTTTGAAATTGTTAAAAACTAAAAAATGGGATGATGTTTGCGACTTTTTTTAGTTATATAATAAAACAGTAGTAAAACTAAAAATAAGATACGAGGAGGTATAAAATGTACAAACATTATTCAATCACCCCAAAAGAATGTATGAATGTATTCAATAATGGGACAATCATTGGTTTCAATTGGAAAATTATATGTCCATACTTTCAGAATATTTTTCTTCATGAAATCAGAATGTTACATGCAAGGGTAGATAACCTTGAATTCACTGAGGACGATATCACATTGTCCATCGGCAGGAATGTATTCTCCGTAGATGATGTTGATAGCAAAAATGCTTTTTTATGGCAGGTAAGTGAAAAAGCGACTTTGTTTATACCGTATAAGAAGAATATTAAATATGGTTTTCACACGATTGAAGTTGGAATCGATATCAAACATCAATTATTAATGAATGTGCAGTAGTCTGAGGGGGGAGGTTATAGATATGGTCTTTGTAACAAGCCTTTTAGAACCTGAAGCGCAGGGAAGTAAAGTGGGAATGCTCATTAATGACTTACATCATCTTGGATATCATGTTAAATCTGATAAATTATATGAAGCATATGAAGTGCCTAATAATTTATCGGAGATGATGTATGACAATATTAACCGAGCCAAAAAGGTGATTATTGTTTTACCGGAATTAGACAAAGATAAAATGGATTCATTAATCCATGAACTTGGAAATGAATACCGCGATATCATAGCCGGTATCTATGAGAAAGGGAATAAATATATTTTGTTAATACTTACACATCAATATTTTGACATTGAATCAAAGGGTTTTAAAGAGAGAGAAATTATCAATATCAATCTTAGTGAACCGGCACCTAACAGATATATACGGCTCCTTAAGTGCCTATTTCACTAATTTCATTGATATTGCGATACGAACTGCGTCAATCGTGTTTTCTGCCCCCAGCTTGTCAAAGACAGTTTGAATCATATGTTTAATCGTGTTAATTGATAAATTCAGGTCACTTGCTATTTCTTCTCTTGACAGCCCATGACTGAGATCGGTTAGTAACGCCAATTCCCTGACGGTTAAATCGGGCTGCTTATCATTTTCTGAGTTTGCGATTCGGTATTCGGTCATGATTTTAGAAACTCTTTTGGCATAGGTAGAAGATTTTGTGGAAATCATTTCTAACCATTCCTTAGGAATCGTACAAGTTTCATCTTTCATAGCAGCCCTCGTAAGGGTACGCATTTTATTCCCGATTTCAATGAGGGGCATAAACAAAGAATCCGGAACGGCCAGATCGTAAGCTTCCTGTAAGGTGGCAATGGCCTTTTCGGTTTCTTTCGTTTGATATAAAGCGACCGCTTTTAGCACTTTATTATCTATTGTTCCCAGTAAATAAAGATTCGGACCATACAATTTATCCTCTTTATCCAGATGGGCTAAAAGGTCATCATATTTTTGCTCGGACATATAATATTTTGCTTGGGCTAAGCGGCCAAACATGTAATTGATCGGAATCGTTTCCCCGCCCAAATGTGCTATATCTCCCTTGATCCAGGCGGCCACTTTATCTGGCTGTTTGATTTGAATATAAAACCAGCTCTCGGTCAGATCAAGTAATTTATAACTTTTAGGGGTATTATATTTCTCGCATACGGATCTTAACTGTTCCAATAAAGAGATAATCCGTCCGTAATTACCAAGGGCAATATTTGCCCTGACCAGATAGAAGATAGCCAGACATATAGTAGTAGAATGATCTTGTTTTTTTGCTTCACTCATTGCCAGGGAAGCATATTTTTCAACATCCTTTAATGCCATTTGAAAATATGCCTTCTCGGTCAAACATAGATATTCCGTACCAGAACCACTGCCATTTGTAACCTTTGTGGCATAAGGGATATGGCAGAATACCGCATCCATAAATTTGTCAAACTCTCCGGCAAAAGAGCTGCCGATAACACAGCTATAACCGCCTGAATTAAATGTAAAATTATCTTTATTGATTAATGTGCTGCCGCTTGGCAAATAAGCATCAGCCAGCCTGAAATATTCTGGGAAGGCATATTCTCCGCTATAGCTGCACATGACAAAATCTGTGATCCCAAGAATGATATAGCTTTCACCAAGAATCATTCGGTTTTCTTCAATTTGCGGCAGTCTTTCATATTTTTCAACTATTCTCAAAATTTCCTTATAGGAATCCTCAAATCGAAAACAGTTCAGGACAAATTTAGCGTGCATTACTTGCGTAAACGGTTTTTCTTGATAGATACTTTTAGGCATTCTGTCTAATATATCCAAAATGAATTGCGCTGTTTCCTTGGAACAGGAAGCATAAAAAGTAGAAATAATTTCTATCATCTTGTCATATTCGCCGGCTTTTTCGTAATAAGTCAAAGCATCCATCGTGTATCCATTTTTAACGTACCAATCGGCGGACTTACGATAAACTTCGATTTTTTCTTCTGTACTTAATAGATGCTGTTTGTCAATTAGAAATTCTAAAAACAGATGATGTATTCTGTATGTTTTCAAAAAAGCGTCATACCGTATAAAAGAACTAAACCCATTAATTTCGGAAACAATATCCATATCATGAGAAGACAGAACGATTAAAAGCTCTAAAGGAAGCGTGTCAATCAACGACAATTTAATTAAAAGGATTTGCAGATCCTTTGAAATGACAGAGAACAATTCACTTTCAATCAGTTCAAATATATTTTGTTCCATTGTTGAGATGGCATAATCTTCATTGCGTATACCTTTGCTCAAAGACAATCCCACAAGGCGAATGGCAAAAATCCAGCCATCCGTATAATGATATGTGTCTGATATTGCTTTTGTCGAAGGCACCATATTTAACAGTTCAAAATAGCAAATCATTTCCTCTTTGGTGAAACGGAGGTTATCTTCATCAATAATAGCAATCATATCCTTGGAATACAGCCTTATAAAATTAAGATTAGGCTCCTTTCGGGAAATGATAATGATTGCGAGGTTTGGGATATGAGCCTCAATAAGTTTTTCGAAAAAGTTCAAAATTTTTTCTTTGTGGAGCAGGTGAAAATCATCGCAGACCAAAATGTATTTTTGCTCCGCCTTCATAGCATTAGTCAAGAGAATTAAAAATCTGCCATATTCCTGCATTGTTTCCGGAAATCCCTCCCGTTTAAAATCGGAAGCTGATTTTTCATCTAATAGGGAGATGGCATAAACAAAACTTTCCCAAAATCTTATGTTCAAATTATCAAATTGTGAGAGCTGCAGCCATATGGGTGTATATTCATTTTCTTGTAAAACTTCATAAACGGTTTGGGTTTTACCGTATCCGGGACCGGCAACGACGGTAGTCAATGGCTTTTGTAATGATTGCTTAAGCTGGTGATGTAAGAGGGGTCTTTTTAAATATATTCTGTTTTCTATTTGGGCCTTTTCAAACAATCGAATCACCTTCCCTTTCGAATTTTAAATAGCACATCATAAAAATAATAGCCAGGAACAAGGCTAATGCAGTTCCCCCGATAAAATTAAAAGTAATCCCCCAAGCAGCGGTTTTAGATTGGCTAACGTTTGGGGTGTAGTTTACCAATGCAAGTACCCATGCTAAAATGGCTCCGCCAATTCCGGTTCCGACTTTTTTGAAAAAAGACATCATGGAATAGAGTAAGGCACTGAAATCTAACGGATATTTTTCGGAAAGGGCGTCTACCCTTTTTGCCAGGCTGATGAATATAAGATTAGCCGGCAGGGCACTGGTTATGCCGTATAATATATTTGTAAAAATAAGTGCCAAAAAAGAGCTTCCGGCGGCAAAGATGAGTAATGTGCTTACAACGCTGCCCAAAAGACCAATCATTACCAAGGTTGAAGTTTTAGCTGCCTTTATTAAATGTTTAAAAAAGAACTGCATCGAAAAAGCAGCGGCCATTGATGAAAAAATAAATACAGTTATGTATTCCGGCTTTTCGATAACGTATGTCAAATAGTGAGTAATCGACTGGTTACGGAAAGTGTTTCCAATCCAGTAGCAGCCAAACATTAATAAGATGGCGGCCGTACATTTATCCTTGAGTGCCATCGTAAGCACCCACCAAAAAGAAGTCGGTTTTTCCTTCTTAACAGACTTGGGTTCTTTTAGTTTTTTAAAAGCCAGGAGTTGTACCGGCAGGGAAATGGCCGACAATACCAATGCTGTCAGGAAAAACCCCAGTTTTTGATTGCCGCCGCCAAAAAAATCGACCATCGGCAGCAAATAAGAGGAGCAAAGTGTCATCAGAACAATTGTAAAGCCAATCCGCAGGCTGTTTAATGAGACACGTGCACTTTCTGTTTTTGCCATAATAGGCAGCAGTGCCTCCCTGGCCACCGAAAAAAAAGAATATATTACGTCCCAGGAAAAGTATACTAAAAAGATATAGATAATTTTCCCTTTTTCCGAAAAATCAGGTGTTGTAAAAAGCAAGACAGAAGTAATCGCCAGGGGCAGGGCTGTCCACAGGATATAGGGCCGGTAAAGACCATAGCGGGAACGAACTTTAGTTATAATGTAGGCAATACAATAATCGTTGACCGCATCAAAAATATTAAAAACCAAAAACACAATCGAAATAACATAGGCCGGAAGTAAATATACGTCAGTGTAAAAATAAATCAAGTGATAACTGACGATTGTGGAAATGAGAACCAATGGGATATCAGGCAGGCAATAATATATTTTATTTTTAATTGAAACGTTATTCTCTTTTTTCATTATCTCAATAACCTCCACTTTTCAGTGTGATAATTTCAATAAAAATTTTTTTATTTTTTATTATACCATAAAATTATAAAAATCGACATAGTTTGTCTATTGATTTTTTACGAATTTTCTGTAAGAATAAGAAGACAGTACAATATATCTTTAATGAGGAAGCGATTTTATGAATATTAAAGCATATTTAAAAACACATAAGTTAATGATTGACGGTGCCATGGGGACCTATTATGATGGGAAGACGATGAGGTTTAATTATCCGTCAGAGATGGCAAACACGAGGAATCCGGAAGCTATTAAAGAGATTCATTTGGAATATATAAAAAGTGGGGCAAGGCTAATCAGGACAAATACCTTTGCCAGCAATTCTAAAACGTTGGCAGATACACCGTGTCGTCGCTTGATTCGGGAAAATATTGGGGCCGGCTGTGATATTGCAAGGAAAGCGGTAGAAGAATCAAAGGAGAAGGTTTTTATTGCCGGCTCTATCGGTCCGATATCCCCAAAAGGAAGGCCTGAAGAATTTGACACTTTCAAAGAATATTGCCAAATGGCAGATGTATTTATTGAGAAAAACATCGAAGTCATTTTGTTTGAAACGTTCTCAGATTTTAGCAGTATTGCGCCGGTGGCAGAATACATTAAGGCGAAAAGTGACATCTTTGTGATGAGCAGCCTTTGCTTAAATAAATTTGGATATACCCCTTCCGGCATCAGTGCCCAGAGAATCATTAATCAGGCCGCCCAAAACCCTTATATTGATAGTGTGGGGTTCAACTGCGGGATTGGTCCGGCGCATTTGTATACAATTATGAAACGGTTGGATTTAAAAGATCTAATTATTTCCGCAGTGCCAAATTCCGGTTATCCCGATATTATCCAGGACAGAAATATATATCAGGAGAATATAGAATATTTTGCCGCTAAAATGGCTGAAATCGATCATCTGGGTATCAATATATTTGGCGGCTGCTGCGGAACGAGTCCCCGATACATATCTAAACTGAGTCAAAGAATTGATATCAGTCCAATAAATTGCCGGAAAAAGATTGTATCAGCGGGTAGTGGATTGAAGGAAGTCAATTTCTCTGAGAATGAATTTTTGAAAAAACTCAGATCCGGCAAAAAGGTTATCGCTGTAGAGTTAGATCCACCCTATAATGCCGATATCGATAAAGTCGTAGAGGGAGCAGGGACTCTAAAGCAGGCCGGTGTCGATATGCTTACCTTTTCTGATTCCCCAATGGCAAGGATGCGCGCCGATGCCGTTATTGTCGGCGATAAAATACAGCGGGAGATAGAAATTCCGGTTATGCCTCATGTGTCTTGCCGTGATAAAAATGCCATTGGTCTGGGAAGTGCCTTTTTAGGAGCCCATGTCAATGGGATAAGGAATATGCTGATTGTCACAGGAGATCCAATACCAATCAGTGATCGAAATACGATTACGCCGGTTTATGATTTTAATTCTATTAAACTGATGGCGTATTTAAATGAAATGAACAGAGAATATTTTCCCTACGATCCTATTGTTTTTGGCGGTGCATTAAATTATGGCCGTCCAGGTATCGAAAAAGAAATAGACCGTGTCCGGAGGAAAATGGAACATGGAGCGGCATATTTTTTAAGCCAGCCGATTTTTTGTCAGGAAGATATTGATAAAATAGAATATATCAAAACGCAGACGGGGGCAAAAATTTTATGTGGGATTATGCCTCTTGTGAGCTATAAAAATGCTGTTTTTATAAAGCATGAAATTCATGGAATCAATGTTCCTGATGAAATTATTGACAGATATAAACCGGAGATGACGAGAGAAGAAGCAGAAAAGGCAGCTGTCTCCATTGCATTGGAATTAACGAAAAAGCTGAAGCCTGTGACCGACGGTTATTACTTTATGGTTCCCTTTAACCGGACTCAGATGATTCGTCGAATTATAGAAAGGATGGACTAAGGACATGTTAAATATCAAAGCCTTATTAAAAAATGGCCCGGTGATATTAGATGGTGCGACCGGCACGAACTTACAAAAGCAGGGTATGCCGATGGGTGTTTGTCCGGAGCTTTGGATAATAGAGCATCCGGAAATCATGAAAGATTTGCAGAAGGCCTATGTAAAGGCCGGAACCAGGATTATTTATGCGCCGACATTTACGGCGAATAGGATTAAGCTTGAAGAATATGGCTTGTCTGATCAAGTTGAGAAAATCAATCAGACACTTGTCAGGATGACCAAAGAGACTGTGGGAGAGGCCTGTTATGTTGCCGGAGACTTGACAATGACGGGGAAGCAGATTAAACCTATAGGTGATCTGGATTTTGAAGACCTTATCGATTGCTATAAGGAACAAATCCGTATCCTGGATAGGGCAGGTGTTGATTGCCTCATCATTGAAACGATGATGCACATAGGTGAGGCCAGAGCGGCTTTAATTGCGGCGAAGGAAGTGTCCTCGTTACCGGTTATGGTGACGATGACCTTTGAAGAATCCGGAAGAACGATTTATGGAACAGACGCTTTAACATCCCTGATCACATTACAAAGTCTTGGTGCTGATGCGGTAGGTATTAATTGCTCAACCGGACCGGATAAGCTAGTTGATATTGTTAGAGAAATGGCCGGGTATGCCACTGTGCCGTTAATCGTCAAGCCCAATGCCGGGCTGCCGGAATTGATTGATGGCGACACTGTTTTTAACATGGATAAAGAGACATTTGCCAGATATATGAAAGAACTTGTCAAGGCCGGAGCCTCTATAGTGGGGGGATGCTGTGGAACGACACCGGAATATATCCGTGAGATGGTCAGGGCAGTTGCCGGGATGAAAACGGTTAAACCGGTGGCACATGGAATCCGGGCAATCACTAATATGGCTTCTACCGTACATCTGCCCTTAGAGGGCTCATTGACCGTAGTGGGAGAGAGAATAAATCCAACAGGAAAGAAGGCGCTGCGGGAAGAACTGAAAAATAACCAATTTGATTTGACCTGTGAAATGGCATTATCGCAAGTCGAGTTGGGTGCTAAAATTCTGGATGTCAATGTTGGCATGAATGGTGTCGATGAAAAAGAACTGATGCTTTCGGTGACAGAGGCGGTGAATAGTGTTGTTAAAGTACCGTTATGTTTAGACTCCAGTGATATCGGTGTGCTTGAAGCAGCATTGCGAAATTATCACGGAAGGGCACTGGTCAATTCGGTTTCCTGCGAGACAAAGAAATTAACAGAACTTTTGCCCATTGTCAAAAAATATGGTGCCATGTTTATTTTGCTGCCCTTGACAGATAAAGGATTACCGGAAAATTTTGCAGAACGTAAAGCCAATATCGAAACAGTGGTTAAGGCGGCTAAAGAGCTTGGATTTAAAAAGGAAGATATGGTTGTTGATGGTTTAGTCTCAACGATTGGCGCCAATAAAAATGCGGCACTGGATACTTTGGAAACGATTCGATATTGCAAGAATCAGCTTAGGTTGGCCACAATTTGTGGGTTGTCTAATATATCTTTTGGTTTGCCGAAAAGAAATGTTATCAATGGGACCTTCCTTGCCCTGGCCATTCAAAACGGATTAACGATGGCTATTGCAAATCCGTCCTCGGAAGATGTTCTTGGTATGGCTTATGCCGCCGATTTATTGATGAATAAAGAGGGAGCGGACTTACAATATATTGAGATGGCCAGAACAAATCAGGCAGCCGGCAAAGAAGTCCGGCAGGAGGAGAAAAATAAAACAGCAGGTGAATCGATAGTTCCTGCAAAAATCTTGACTCAGATTGAAGAAGATATTTTAAAAGGAAAGAAAAATCTAATGATTGATGATGTGAAAGCGGCTATAGATATGGGCATTGCTCCGTCAAAGTTATTAAATGAAGTATTGATTCCTTCGATTAATCTTGTGGGTGACTATTTTAATCAGGGAACATATTTCCTTCCTCAGTTAATTGTCAGTGCCGAAGCGATGAAAAAAGCCGTGGATTATCTGGAACCGATGCTGGCAGATAAACAATCGGAATCAAAGAGCTGGGTAGTTGTTCTGGCAACGGTTAAAGGCGATATCCATGATATCGGTAAAAATCTTGTGGCTATGATGATGAAAAATCATGGGTTTAAAGTCATAGATTTGGGAAAAGATGTGTCCAAAGAGGTGATTATTGAAGCCGCCATCACCCATGATGCGGATATTATAGGACTCTCAGCCCTGATGACAACGACGATGCAGGAAATGCGCCAGATTGTTTCCTTGGCAAAAAAGCAGCAGATTAAAGCTAAAATTATGATCGGTGGTGCCGTAATTACTCAGGATTATTGTGATGAAATCGGGGCCGACGGTTATTCTAAAGATGCGGTTGAAGCGGTAGACTTAGTTAAAAGACTTATGCTTGACAATAGATATAATAGGTAATATACTTTGAATATCAAAGTATATTGTTTGGAAAGGGATTAATAAATGCCGGAAATTAAGATTATTGGAACAGGCTCTTATGCACCGGAGCTTATCGTTTCCAACGATGATTTAGAGAAACTGGTTGAAACCAATGATGAATGGATTTATTCGCGTACCGGAATCAGGGAGCGAAGAGTAGCCACAACCGAGACACTGGAAAGTATTAGTGCCGTCGCCGCCAGGATTGCGATGGAAGATGCGGGTTTAAAAGCAGAAGATTTAGATATGATTATTGTGGCAACATTAACACCGGATTATCCTCTGCCCAATGCTTCCAGTGCGCTGCAGAAAGAACTTGGAGCGGCAGGGGCAACGTGTTTTGACCTCAATGCCGCATGTACCGGATTCCTTTTTGCAATGAATACCGCATCTATGTACATTCGATGTCATGAGGCCAAATATATTTTAGTTGTTGGTGCGGAAATACTTTCCAAGATTGTTGACTGGACAGACCGATCTACCTGTGTTCTTTTTGGCGATGGTGCGGGTGCCGCTATCCTTGCGCCCGGTGAGAACCAGGGCTTTATCGGAACGGTTACGGGCACAGACGGGACAAAAGGTTATACCCTGACATGTGGGGATACGCTCACCTCAGGTGAACAGGATAATTTGAATCCATTTAAGCCACCTGTAAAATCAGAAGACTTAATATCCAGATACGTTTACATGGATGGTCCGGAGGTTTTTAAGTTTGCCGTAAAAAAAGTGCCGGAATGTATCAATCAGGTATTGGAAAAGACAGGTATGACTACCGGCCAGGTAGACCACTTTGTTTTACATCAGGCCAACGCTCGGATTATAGAATCCGTAGCCAAACGATTAAAGGTACCGATGGATAAATTCATCATCAATATGGATCGTTATGGCAATACCTCGGCAGCCAGCATCCCGATTGCCCTTGACGAATTATTGAAAAGCCAAAAGGCAAGACCGGGTGACGTATTGATGATTGCCGGTTTTGGCGGGGGATTAACATGGGGTGCCACGCTTCTTCGGATTTAGGTGAGGAGAAAATAAACAGCCACAACTAAACCCAAAATAATACGATAATAGCCAAAGACGGTAAAATCATGCTTCTTAATATAGGCCATCAAAAATTTAATGGCAAAGATGGATACGATAAAGGCAGTGACCATACCTGTCAGCAAGATGAGTACTTCATTGCCGCTAAAACTAAAACCGAATTTTATTATTTTTAATAAACTGGCACCGAACATCACGGGAATGGCGAGAAAGAAGGTAAAGTCGGCGGCTACAACCCGGGAAGTTCCTATCAGCATTGCACCGATGATGGTTGCGCCGGAGCGTGATGTTCCGGGAATCAGTGCCAGAACCTGGAATATCCCGATAAATAAGGCGGATCGATAGGTTAATTCGGAAATGTCATTGATGGCAAAGGTTTTATGCCGGCTTTGTCTTTCGACGATAATGAACAATATCCCATAGGCAATGAGCGTTAATGCCACTGTCAATGGATTAAAGAATAACGCATTAATCAAATCATCAAAAGGAAGGCCGATAATGATTGCCGGAAGGATAGCCACTGCTACTTTGCTCCACATGATCATGATATCTTTTTTGATGAAGGGCTCGTTACGGTTACCGGAGATATTCCTGATGGAGAATGGAAAAATCCGTTTCCAATATAATACAATGACAGCGCAGATAGCCCCTAACTGAATGACCACAAGAAACATATTCCAAAATTCAGGAGAAACATTTAATTTTAAAAATTCCTCCGCAAGTATCATATGTCCCGTACTGCTTATCGGCAGCCACTCGGTAATGCCTTCAATAATGCCGAATATAACCACTTTTATAAATTCTAAAATAGCCAATTATTTGCCTCCTCATTTTACATTTAAACATAAGTATACTCTTATTTCTACTGGAAAGCAAAGCATATTATTCTTAGAAAATATTCTTATAATTTTATGAAGAATAAGTAACTTTCATTGATTTATCACAAATTTATAGTATAATATAAATTTGTAAGTCGATGAATTATATGAAAGGAAGATTTGTATTGTTTGATAAATCTAATAAAAAATTGATTAAAGCAGGAATTTTGAGCCTTCTGCTGATGATAGTTCTGGGCCTCACCGTATCCGGTGAAGGTATCAATATACCAATGCTTTTTACGTGTCTCTTACTCACCGCCTGTATCGTAGCCGTTTATTTATTAAAAATTAGATTTCCCAGAAAGATCAGTCTGCTATTTATAGTGATTTTTACGATTGCCGGTTTCTATCTATTGGAAGGATATACCCATTATCCATGGGAAATATCATGGCAAATCCAAATATTGAACATATTGTTTTTTGCGCTTTTGTTTGGATTGCTATTGATTATTTTTGGCAAAGCGAAGAGATCTGCGGCTATGGCATTAAGTTTAATGATGATAGTGGGTATTGCCAACTTCTACACGACAAAGTTTAGATCATCGCCTATTTTACCGTGGGATTTCTTCTCCTTAAGTACGGCGATGAGTGTGACAAATAATTATAATTTTTCGATTACATATCGTTTACTTGCGGTAACGCTGGGATTCATTTTATGTATTGTTCTTGCGGGTAAGCTGGATTTGGAAGTAAAGTCACTTAAGGTGAGAGTCGGTTTTGCAGTCGCCTGTATTGCCTGCCTTATATTTTACACAGGCAATATTCAAACTGATGCCGCAAGAGAAGTTTTTAAGTTAAATGATATATTATTTACGCCAAATAACTTATATGCAAGCAATGGCTTTGCCGTAAGTTTTCTGGTAAATCTGCAATACATTAACGTTGATAAGCCGGAAGGGTACTCGCTTGATGCGGTGAATGAAATTATTGAAAAGGCAGAGTCAGAATATCAGGATTCAGCTTTAGAAACAGAAGAGATGCCGAATATTATTGTCATTATGAACGAAACCTTCAGTGATTTATCGGTTCTGGGAGATTTTGAAACTAATGAAGATTATATGCCGTTTTTCCGTTCTTTAACCGGTAAAGAGAACACTGTTACCGGCAATCTCTTTGTTTCTGTCAAAGGGGGAAATACGGCGAATACGGAATTTGAATTTTTGACGGGTAATTCTATGGCATTTTTACCCTTGGGAAGTATTGCTTACCAGCAGTATATTGATTCAGCCATACCGAATTTAAGTCAAAATCTGGAGAACGACGGCTACTCAACCCTGGCCATCCACCCTTATGGCGCATCGGGCTGGGACCGCGACAAGGTCTATGAATACTTTGGATTCGATACGACTTATTTTTTAGAGGCATTTGCCGATGCGGAGCTTATAAGGCAATACGTTTCGGATCGAGCTACCTATGAAAAGATTATTGAGGAATTTGAATCGAAAGATGATGATGAAAAGCTATTTACTTTTGAAGTGACGATGCAAAATCATGGCGGTTATTATAATCGATATGCTAATTTTACGGAGACAATTCAAATATTAAATGCACCTGTTAAGGCAAGCACAACATATACTGAAAGGTATTTGTCCTTGATTAAAGAATCAGATACTGCCTTTGAAGAGTTACTAGCCTACTTTGAATCAGCCGATGAGCCGACCATTATAGTCATGTTTGGCGATCATCAGCCGGCGGACGTTATTGCTCAGACAATTCTCGACTTAAATGGTAAGACGGGTGATGAATCTCTTGAAGCAGAGCAGGAAAGGTATGAAGTGCCATTTGTTATCTGGGCAAACTATGACATTGAAGAAGAGCATATTGATTATATCAGTGCCAACTATTTAAGCACATTGCTTCTTGAGAAGGCGGGTCTTCCCCTGACCGGATATCAGAAGTTCTTAACCCAGCTGCGCTCAGTTCTTCCGGTGATTACGGCTAACGTTTATATTGACGCAGAGGGCAATTATTATAACAGTACGGATAACCCTTATGCCGAGCAGTTACAAGATTATGCCATACTGCAATATAATAATTTGTTTGATGATAAAAATCGTGTTGACAGTTTCTTTACTACGGGGGACATATTTCCCAATGTAATGATAAAATAGATTAGAGGAGTATGAGGATGGAGAATTTAGTAATCCCGGGAGGATATAATGCGCACCTTGATATTCGTGAGACAGAGATAGCGATTAAGTATGTGAAAGACTATTTTGAACGGGAATTGGCTAATCAGTTAAACTTAACCCGCGTATCTGCCCCATTATTTGTCCAGCCGGAGAGCGGCCTGAATGATACTTTAAACGGTATTGAACGTCCGGTAAGTTTTGGAATTAAAGAACAAGAGGATAAAAATGTTGAGATCGTCCATTCACTGGCGAAGTGGAAACGTTATGCACTTAAACGTTACAATTTTAATCACGGTGAAGGTCTTTATACGGATATGAATGCGATTCGCAGGGATGAGGATACAGATAATTTACATTCAATCTTTGTGGATCAATGGGACTGGGAAATGATCATCAGCAAAAAGGAACGCAACTTTGAAACCCTTAAAGAGGTAGTGACTAAGGTCTATGATGCCTTAAGATTTACCGAGAACTTTATGGCTGAGAAGTATGGGTATATCCGTCCTATATTACCGGGAAAGATTCATTTTATGACAACTCAGGAGCTCGAAGATGCGTATCCTGACTTGACACCCAAGGAGCGGGAACATCAAATTGCAAGGGAGAAAAAGGCTGTATTTTTAATGCAGATTGGTGATAAGCTGGCTTCAGGTGAGGCTCATGACGGTCGTGCGCCGGATTATGATGACTGGTCGTTAAACGGTGATATTCTGGTGTATTACCCGATATTGGAGATTGCGCTTGAATTATCTTCCATGGGGATTCGGGTTGATGAGGAAGCGCTTAAGCGGCAATTGGAAATACGCGGTTGCACAGAACGTGCCAGGCTGCCGTTCCAGAAAGCGTTACTTGACGGCGAACTGCCCTACACCATCGGAGGTGGTATCGGTCAGTCGAGAATCTGTATGTTCTTCCTGCGTAAAGCCCATGTCGGCGAAGTACAGGCATCTATTTGGCCGGAAGAAATCGTTGCAGAATGTGAAGCAAAGGGGATTCATTTGTTGTAAAATCAGAGATACCGATATTTGTCAAAACACTCTGTAACCTTTATGAAATCAAAGGGTACAGAGTGTTTTCCTGATGAATGATTTATAGTTTGCTATCATATACAAAAAGAGCTGTATAGTTGCGTTTAGCATACAAAATACGATGAATGATAACTTGTTCTTTGCCCTTATCGATAACATAAAAAATAATATAGTTTTGAGTTAACATTGCTCGAAATCCCTGTTTGGCAAGAAAACGATCTTTTGATAAAGGGCAACGTTTCGGCATGGCCGAGAGAGACTGCATGGAGTCATATAATTTAAGAACCAGATTAGAAGCAATTTCAGACACCTTAAGCTGCGTGGCTATATACTCAAATATTTCTTTCAGATCTTGGTCTGCACTGGGTGTAACAACAACTTTGTATTGTTCCATTACCCATTCACTCCGTATTTTACCTTGTACTTATTAAAAACTTCGTCCAAAGTAAACAGCTTTTCTCCAGATTCCACCTCAGCTTGTGACTGTGCAAGTTTATCATAAACTTCAAGCTTAGCCAGGCTTTGTTCATAGGTATCAATGCTCATAACGACTAAATCGGCATATCCGTTTTTAGTGATAAATACCGGTTCTCTATCAGAGTGTGCGAGGTTAGAAATGTCTGTTGTATTATTTCTAAGATCAGATAATGGTCTTATATTCGGCATAGATATTCACCTCCATAAATTTGTACCCTTATTATACCCCTTATATATTATGAAATCAAGGGGTATATGTTTAAAAAATATGGCCATCATAGTATTTCAGCATATTTTGATCGGGTCTTTCTAAAATACTGGTACATACAAAGTCTTCCATGGGCTGAACAAACGGATAGGTATCTTTCGTTGCCCATTCCGGTTTTGTAAGCGCATTTGGTGCTTCCATGAAGGCTTTAGTCCAGGCGGAATTACATTCAAGAGGAAAAAATCTACTAATCATTCCGTCAGTTTTTAACACACCCCTTTAACTTAATCCGGGGAAAAGAACAAACAGTAAAGCTACGGCAATGGTTGCGATACCGGTCATGATAACGGTACACATCATAACCGGCGGATAGCCGTCTTTGTGCTTTAAGTCTGCCATAGCCAACATAATGATAATTGGACTTTGGAAAGGCAGTGTATCAAAAGTGGTTGAAGTGACAGTGGCGATGCGGTGCAATGCCTCTGGGCTGATACTTAAGGAAGCAGCCATCAGAACAGGCAATACAATTCTTAAAGCTACCGGCGGAGAACCGGTGAGACCGACCAGGATCATAACGGCAAGAACCGCTAGGATAGCCGCCGGGATATCAAGACTCAAAACGCCGTTTACCAGTGCATCATATGCTTCTGTCTGCTGGATGACTGAGGCCATACCGGCGATAATGCCACCCATGAAAAGACATTCGGCGGTAACCTTTCCGCCTTCATTGAGACTTTCAATCAGCTCACGGCCTTTTGTTCTTCCCTCTTCAGGCACTATGTATCTAGGCAAAAATATTAAAACAAGGATAAAACCTATGGCAAGAGCAACCGTCAAATTCCCTGCAATATTAAAAAGAACGGTAACAACAATCAACGGAAGCAAAGCGATAATGAATGGGGGATAATTACGTGTTTGACAGCATAAACACCGGCAGCAGTGGAACGATAAAGCTGGCAAGTCCCTGGGAAAAAGCACCGATCACCATCTCATCAACAACAGCTCCGGTCATTGTGTCCAGAAGTGGCAAGCCGCAAATAATAGCAATTAATATGGCACATAATGGCGCCACATACATCACCGAAAATCCCCTATAGCATAGTACGATTAACAATACAAATGCTAAGATAATGGCGATAATTCCAATAGCAACTGACATAACAAAATACCTCCCGATTTCAATTTTTTATAGAACTTTTATATAAAAAATTATTGCCCATCGTTATTATTTTGTCAATATCCCACTATAAAGTAAGATTCGCCAATAAAAGTTTTGTTCAGTTTTATAGGAAAGATAGCATCAAAAAAGAAAGTCACTTACCTAAAAGTAACTTTCTTACATTACTCTATGATAAGTAACCTTATTTGTATTTCCTTCAAGCTCAATAATCTTCAAATCACATAATATTTTAAGATACCTACGCACTGTTGCTGCTGATTTTCTTGTTAGCATTCTTCCTTCTTCCGGAGTGATATTAGTATGCAATTCAAGATATTCGATTAACGGAACTAATTTTTTAAAATCCTTTTCGCTTAAAACTTCGCTCAAACTTCGCTCATTTTTACTTTTTTCTTTCCTATTACTGTTTCTTTCAAATGCTTTGTGCATTTTGATTGTTGTAATTAAATAATTTCTTTCGTCATCTGTTTCGAACTCAGGTTCTGGAGAGCCATTTATACGTAACTCTCTTAATATTTTGGAAATGCCAGTAGACTTTTTTTCCGACAAATCAATTTCTTTCAGGAATTCACCTATTCTTCGATTACGGTACTTTCTTGCCAGAACTTTCCCTTCTTTGAATTTATCCATGTCAATCCACTTTGCTGGTCCGGGGTAATTAATTATCTTTATACAGTCAATGTAGATTCTGATTTCTACCGGTTCATGTTCTTGGTACGACTTGTGAAAAACGGCATTCACCAACGCTTCTTCCAACGAATTATAGGGATAGTTATAATACCTGTTTGCTTTTGCCTTATTTGTTACTTTAATAACTTTTTCTTCTATGATATTGGTCTGTATATAAGAAAGTGAATCCCTAATCTGCTTAAATAAAGGCCCTTTAAATATCTTTTCGGTAAAATTATCAGAAGCTTCCGCATCGGCAGAATGAAAACGTATTAATTCAATTTGTGTTCCGGGTAGAAACTTTTCGGGATGTTCTCCGAACATCATAATACCTATATTTCTAATATCTATGCCTGCATCCGTTACATTCGCCACTTCCATTGCCACTAGCAATTCTTCTATTCTTCTACTGTTTAATACTTCTACTAAAGAGCTGTTACTTTCCCTTAAAAAATCTTCTACATATCCCCTTCTGATATCTGATATCGTTGCATCCCTATTCACTCTATCGTCAAATGGAACAGCATTGAATTTGTTAAAAAGTTCGGACAATTCACCTTCTTTGGCCACTGTCTTCACAGAAAAAGGCTTAATTCAATATTCCTTGTGCTTATCTGATTTTTGTCCATCATTTTTCTTCTTGTTTGAATAAATATCTTTTGGAGCTCTGTAAGGACCATTTTCCCCTGCAGAACACCATAAATATAAAATCCACTTCTCCTGATATCGGACAACTTCCATTTTGGGTAGATAGCGTGGTTCAATGAGATTGCAATATTGAAAAAGCTCCTTTTGAATCAAATCCAATCGGTATTCTTCCAGTCCTTCTGGAGGCAAAATCGGTTTTCCATTATCTTCATCAACACCAATCACAATATAGCCACCATTTATATTAGGATAATCATTGGCATATGCACAAATGGTATGAATGATTTCCGATGGATTCCATCCTTTTTTATATTCAACTCTGTCCTGCTCTACAACACGCCCATTTAATAAGGTTTCAATTTTTAGCGGTATCATGCCATACCTCCTCGCCTTATGAGTCGATTTCGATACCTTTTTGAAAATATCTGATTTTATTATACTGTTCTAGCTGCCTTAGTAATCCTTTGGATTTAACTTCTTATATGGATGATACATAATATCCTCATTGCGTTCCCGATACCCATGCCACATTTCGCCCAGGGAATCAATGGGCATTGATTTACGCTTCATATCTTTCCAGCCCCAATCGTAGACTAAATCCAATAATGCAATCACGGACTTGCCCTCATCTGTCAGCTTGTATTCCACCCGGGGAGGAATCTCAGGAATAATATTGCGGGAAATTAACCCATCTTGCTCCATTGCCTTTAAGTTTTGTGAAAGAACCTTTTGAGTAATGGGCAGCTGTTTAAAGAATCTTGAAAAATAAGTTGGATTGTCACCGTCAAAATCAATTGCCCTGAGACTGAAGCTCTCACGACTAAAGTCGCGAGGTTCAATGTTATCCTCACTTCGTTCGGATAAGGAAAGCGTTGCTTTCCCTGACACCGACCACTGATGAGTTTCACATTGACTTTCATGGACAAGG
>Ga0153994_1000134_pt1 | contig 30531 bp, 30 predicted proteins | sample TSNC078MetaG_FD_104735 | JGI IMG/M metagenome (GOLD analysis project Ga0153994, IMG submission 104735) | Attine ant fungus gardens microbial communities from North Carolina, USA - TSNC078 MetaG | ecosystem: Host-associated > Fungi > Mycelium > Unclassified | place: USA: North Carolina, Lumber...
CTCGACCACCTGCACGCTCCGCTGGTGAGCATCAGGGAGCAGGCAGCCCTCGTGGTGGGGATGCTGCGGTCGGGGGAGACCGTGACGTTCCGGCAGCTCGTGGCGGGGGCAGACCTCAAGGGCGTCGTGATCGCGCGGTTCCTCGCCGTGCTGGAGCTGTACCGGCACGCGGCGATCGCGTTCGAGCAGCTCGAACCACTCGGTGAGCTGACGCTCCGCTGGACGGCGGAGCACTGGTCGGAGGAGAATCTGTCGAATTTGGGAGCGGACTATGACGGTTGAGAATGACGTGGCTGCCAAGCAGGCATTGACGTCGCAGGAGGCTGTGACAGCGCAGGATGCTGCGGCACCCGAGGAAGCGCGCCCCGGCCTGCCGGACGGCGTCGCCGTCGAGCGCGCGCTCGAAGCCATCCTGATGGTCGCGGACGAGCCGATGAGCGTCGTCTCCCTCGCCACGGCGGTCGGCGCTCCTGTGAAGCGCGTCCGCGCGGCGGTGGATGCGCTGGTCGCCGATTTCGACGGAGCGGACGGCGGCGTGCGACGCGGCTTCGAGCTGCGCGAGGTGGGCGGCGGCTGGCGCATCTATGTGCGCCCGGAATTCGACCCCGTCGTGGCCGACTATGTGCTCGCCCAGAACCCGACCAAACTGTCGCAGGCCGCGCTGGAGACCCTCGCCGTGATCGCGTACAAGCAGCCGATCAGCCGCGGCGCCATCGCATCCATCCGCGCTGTCAACGTCGACTCCGTGGTGCGCACCCTGCTCGGCCGTGGTCTCATCACGGAAATGTTCACGGACAGCGAGACCGGAGCCATCAACTACGGCACCACCGATCTCCTGCTCACTCAGCTCGGCATCAACTCGATCGACGAGCTGCCGAAGATCTCCCCGCTGCTGGCGGACGGAATGGATGGATTCGACGGCGATGTCCGCTAGAGACGGCAAGAACGCACACGCGCAGCAGGCAGACGGCAGCCCGGAGGGCGAGCGGCTGCAGAAGGTCATGGCGGCGGCGGGGGTCGCATCCCGCCGGGTGTCGGAGGACCTGATCTCGGCGGGCAGGGTGACCGTGAACGGCGAGGTCGTCACCGAGCTCGGCCGCAGGATCGACCCGCTCACCGACCTGGTCGCCGTCGACGGCTCGGCCGTGCAGCTCGACACGTCGCGCCGCTACGTGATGCTGAACAAGCCGGTCGGCGTCGTCAGCTCGATGCGCGACGAGCAGGGCAGGCCGGACCTGTCCAGGTTCACCTCCGACTACCCCGAGCGCCTGTTCAACGTGGGGCGTCTGGATGCGGAGACCTCCGGGCTGCTCATCCTCACCAACGACGGCGAGCTCGCCCACGTGCTCGCGCACCCCAGTTTCGGCGTCACCAAGACGTACATCGCCCGCGTGCGCGGGGTCGTCACCCCGCAGACCATCGCAACGCTCACCCGCGGGGTGGAGCTGGAGGACGGCCCGATCGCCGCCGACAAGGCCAGGCTGCTCGAGCGCAGCTCGTCGGCCAAGGACAGTCTTATGGAGCTGACGCTGCACTCCGGCCGCAACCGTATCGTGCGCCGCATGATGGCCGAGGTGGGGCATCCGGTGATCGAGCTGGTCAGGCGCCAGTTCGGCCCGCTGCACCTCGGCACCCTCAGGGTGGGCCAGATGCGCGACCTGACTAAGGTGGAACTCGGCCAGCTCCTGACGATCTCCCGCCAGAAAGACACCAAGTGAACGACACAGCCTCCCGGCTCACCGCGCCCGTCCGCGTGGTCGGTGCAGGGCTCCTCGGCGCCTCCGTCGGGCTCGGCCTGCGCGCCAACGGCGTGGATGTGCTGCTCGCCGACGCGTCGCCTGCGCACCTCAGGCTCGCCGCGGACTACGGCGCAGGCAGGGCGGACGACGGCACGACATCTCCTGCGCTGATCGTGGTGGCCGTGCCGCCTGACCTCGTGGCGCAGGTGGTGCTGGCGGAGCTCGCCGCGCATCCGGACGCCGTGGTCACCGACGTCGCGAGCGTGAAGGTCGCTCCGCTGTCCGAGCTCGAGGCGGCCGGCGCCGACCTCTCGCGGTACGTGGGATCGCATCCACTGGCCGGGCGGGAGCGTGGAGGGCCGAGCTCCGCGCGCGCCGATCTGTTCGTCGGCCGCCCGTGGGTGGTCTGCGCACGGCAGGTGAACGATCGTGCGGCGGTCTCGCTGGTGGAGGCGCTGATCCTCGACCTCGGCGCGACGCCGGTCGAGATGGGCACCACGGAGCACGATGCAGCCGTCGCGCTGGTGTCGCACACCCCGCAGATCGTCGCGAGCCTGATGGCCAAGCGTCTCGCGGGTTCGACGGACGCCGCGCTCGCGCTCGCCGGTCAGGGCCTGCGCGACGTGACCCGCATCGCCGGTAGCGAGCCGGAGCTGTGGGTGCAGATCCTCGGAGCGAACGCCCCGGCGATCGTCGAGATCCTGCACGCGTACCGCGACGATCTCGACAGGATGCTCGGAGCGCTCGGCGACGTCGACGCCTCCGGCGCGCGGCGCACCATCGCGGAGGAGATCGCGGGCGGCAACGTCGGCGTCTCCCGGCTGCCTGGCAAGCACGGGCAGGACAAGCGGTACGCGTCCATCGTCGTCATGGTCGACGACCGGCCGGGCGAGCTGGCGCGGCTGCTCGCGGAGCTGGGCGAGATCGGCGTGAACCTCGAAGACCTGCGGCTGGAGCACTCGCCGGGCGCACAGGTGGGCCTCGCCGAGATCGCGGTGCTCCCTGAGGTGCTGCAGCGCACGATCGACGACCTGACGGACAGAGGATGGAGGATCGCCGGATGACAGCGACCGAACAGCACGACCGGACCGGCAGGGGCGAGCAGCTTCCGACGGTCGTCGCGGTCGACGGCCCAGCGGGAAGCGGCAAGTCGAGCGTGAGCAAGGCGGCGGCCCGCGCCCTCGGCTTCGCCTATCTCGACACCGGCGCCGCATACCGCGCGCTGAGCTGGTTCGTGGTCGCGCGCACCATCGACCCGACAGACTCCGGCGCCGTCGTGGATGCGCTGCCCGACTTCGACTACCGCATCGGAACGGACCCTGACACTTACCACGTGTTCGTCGGAGACCACGACGTGACGGACGCCATCCGGGAGCCGGAGGTGACCGCCGTCGTCAGCGCCATCGCTCGCGTGCCGGAGGTGCGGACCTTCCTCACCGAGCTGTTCCGCAGCATCATGCGGAACACCGAGAAGCCGGGCATCGTGGTCGAGGGCAGGGACATCACGACGGTGGTCGCGCCGGATGCTCCCGTGCGCATCCTGCTCACTGCCAGCGAAGCGGCTAGAATAGCCAGGCGTTCCGCGGAACTCGTCGGCCACTCCGCCGCCCATGTCGGTGAGCAGCTGCACCGCCGCGACCTGGCTGACTCCCGGGTCGTCGACTTCATGAACGCCGCCGACGGTGTGACCACCGTCGATTCAACCGATCTCGACTTCGAGCAGACCGTCGCCGCGGTCATCGACGTCGTACAGACCGAAATCCGGAAAGGCGCCTGACGCGCATGTCTGACAAAGAACTTGAGGAGCCCCAGGGCGCCGACGACCTCGTCGAGCGACTCTCCGGGCTCGACGAGGAGCTGGCCGCGCAGCGCGCCGCCGCCCTCCGCAGCGGGCTGGACGACTACGAGCTGGACGAGGCCGACCTCGATATCCTCGAGACCGTCAGCGAAGACCCCGACGCGATCACCTACCTGCCGGCTCTGCCCGTGCTCGCCATCGTCGGGCGCCCCAACGTGGGCAAGTCGGCGCTGGTCAACCGCATCCTCGGCCGTCGAGAGGCCGTCGTCGAGGACACCCCCGGCGTGACCCGCGACCGCGTCTCGTACCAGGCGGAGTGGAACGGCCGCCGGTTCACCATCGTGGACACCGGAGGCTGGGAGCCGGACGCCAAGGGCATCGACGCCTCCGTCGCGGCCCAGGCCGAGATCGCGATCGACCTCGCGGACGCCGTGCTGTTCGTGGTCGACGCCAACGTCGGAGCCACCGCGACAGACGAGCACGTCGTGCGGATGCTGCGCAAGACCAAGAAGCCCGTCTTCCTCGCCGCCAACAAGGTGGACGACCTGCGCCAGGAGCCGCACGCGACCGAACTGTGGTCGCTCGGTCTCGGCGAGCCCCGGCCCGTCTCCGCTCTGCACGGGCGCGGCGTCGCCGACCTGCTCGACGACATCCTGAAGAAGCTGCCGGAGGTCTCCGCCGTCGCCAAGCAGGAGGTCGGCGGTCCTCGTCGCGTGGCGATCGTCGGACGCCCGAACGTCGGCAAGTCATCGCTGCTCAACAAGGCGGCGGGCGAAGAGCGCGTCGTCGTCAACGAGCTCGCGGGCACCACCCGCGACCCGGTGGACGAGCAGGTCGAGATCGCCGGCAAGGTGTGGCGATTCGTCGACACCGCCGGTATCCGCCGTCGCGTGCACCTGCAGCAGGGCGCAGACTTCTACGCGTCGCTGCGCACCTCCACCGCGCTGGAGAAGGCGGAGGTCGCCGTCGTCGTGCTCGACGTCTCGGAGCCGATCAGCGAGCAGGACGTGCGCATCATCGACCTCGTGCTCGAGTCCGGCCGCGCGCTGGTGCTCGCGTTCAACAAGTGGGACCTCCTCGACGACGACCGCCGCCGCTACCTGGAGCGCGAGATCGAGCAGGACCTCGCCCACGTGTCGTGGGCTCCGCGGGTGAACATCTCCGCGCGCACCGGACGCCACCTGGAGAAGCTGGTGCCGGCGCTGGAGCTCGCGCTCGAGTCGTGGGACACCCGCATCCCGACCGGCAAGTTCAACGCGTTCCTGGCCGAGCTCACGGCGGCGCACCCGCACCCCGTGCGTGGAGGAAAGCAGCCGCGCATCCTGTTCGGCACGCAGGCGGCGAGCCGTCCGCCGACATTCGTGGTGTTCACGACCGGCTTCCTCGACCCGGGCTACCGCCGATACATCGTGCGCAGGCTGCGCGAGATCTACGGCTTCGAGGGAACGCCGATCACGCTCAACATGCGCGTCCGCGAGAAGCGTAAGCGCTAGAGAACGTCGCTCACGGCGAAGCGGCCGGCCTCGGCCGCTTCGCCGAGTGCGTGGAAGTCGGCGAGCGACTGGTCGGCGTATGCCAGCGACCACTCCGTCACGGCGCGGGGGAGCGCGTCTCCGCTGCCGATGTATCCGGCGATGGATGCGGCCAACGGGCTGCGCGAGTGCGCCCTGGCGAGGATCGTGGCGCAGGTGCGCACGTAGTCGGCGAACGGCTCGTCCGGCATCCCAGGGATGTCGAACGACACGTTCCTGTCGCGGAACTGCCGCACGTAGAAGCCGTAGCCCTCGAAGCTCACGTAGCCGAGGAACGGGTCGGACACCGCCTGCAGGATGCGCTGGTTGGCCGTGACCCGGTAGCCGTGGTGCTCGGCGAGCGTCGCGCGGTCGATGCCGGCGATGTCCTCGGATGGGACGCCGCCGAACTCGTGCATCACCGACTCCGTCGCCTCCTTCACCTGGAGCACGAGCGGCTCGCCGCGCGGACCCGTGAGCACCACGATGAAGCAGCGGGTGCCGACGCTGCCGACGCCGACGACGCGGCGGGCGATGTCCGTGACCGTGTGCTGGTCGAGGAGCAGCGCGATGTCGGGGGAGACGGTGCGGCTGTACCGTGCGAGCACCTCGCCGATGCTGGCCTCGATCTCCGCTGGAACGTGGGTGAGTCTCGGCGGGTTCTCGACGATGCGGCGCGAGCCGTCGTCCGCCAGCTCCGTGATGCGCGACACGACGTGCGCCGATGTGCGCTTCTCCGAGGCGGCGACGGTCTTCTTCACCAGGCGCTGCGTCGCCTTGCCGTACTGGCGGCCTCCGTGGATGACGGCCGCCTCGAAGAAGCGCTGGGTCACGTCGAGTCCGACGGAGACGCGCAGCCCATCGCGGTATGCCGCGGCAGAGAGCAGCGCGACCTCCTCGGCCGCGGTCTCCGATGCTCCGCGGGCTCTGGCGGCGATGACCACGCTCGTCACGAGGCGCTTGAGGTCCCACTCCCACGGCGCGACGGTCGCCTCGTCGAAGTCGTTGAGGTCGAAGACCATGCGCCGCTCCGGTGACGCGAAGATGCCGAAGTTGGCGATGTGCGCATCCCCGCAGGCCACAACGTTCGCCCCGGTCACCGCGCCGCCGGCCAGATCGGCCGCCTGCAGCGCCGCCGTGCCCCGGTAGAACGCGAACGCGTCCTGCAGCATCCGCGCCGTGCGCAACGGCACCAGGCTGGGCAGGCGGCTCGCGTTCTGCTTCTCGAGGATCGCGAGCGGGTCGCGCCGCGCATCCGGAACATAGTCGGCGTGCGCCGACCGGGGGATGCGCTTCCTGGCGTCCTTGCCGAACTCATACTGCTCCCGGTCGCTGGCGACCGGCTCGTGGTCGTAACGCAGGCGACCCGCGACGCTGTCCATGGCGCAACCCTAGCGCTCGCCATGCCGTCCGGCCACCGATCGGTGACATGACCACAAAGGGGGGTTTGTACCCCGGCTTGTCCTCACTATTGTGGACAGTGAGAGCTACCCGACCGCGCGACCCGAAAGCGCGGGCTCTCTATCTCAAGGACGCATACCCGATCATGAGTTCTACAAGTTCATACACCCCTGCCCGAAAACGCCAACTCGGCGCTGAGAAGCGCACAGAGCCGCTTCCCACCGTCCACCCGAAGCCCTCCGACCGCAAGGTCACCTGGAGCCGCGTCGCCATCGTCGCGACCGTGCTCTTCTGGGCGATCTACGTCGTCACCACGATCATCCGCCAGTTCCTCGTGCTCGGCACGCAGGACTTCCGGTTCACGATGGAGGCGATCGGCTACCTGATCGTCGTCACCTTCCTGACGTTCTCCGCGCTGATGTACCTGGTCGCCCGTCAGGGCGCTCTGCAGCGGTTCCAGAAGCACGTGCGGGTTCCCCGCGCGGAGCTGGACCGCCACTTCGCGGAGAACCAGCCCTCCATCACCGTCCTCGTCCCGTCGTACGCCGAGGAGCCGGAGGTCGTGCGGATGACCCTGCTGTCCGCCGCTCTGCAGGAGTTCCCGTCGATGCGCGTCGTGTTGCTGCTCGACGACAACCCCAACCCGACCGACCAGGCCGTTGCGGAGCGGCTGAACGCCACCCGCGCCCTCGGCACGGACATCGCCGCCCTGCTCGCGGAGCCGCGCACCCGTTTCGGCGACGCGCTGATGCACTACGAGCTGTCAGAGAACGGCGCGTTCGCGACGGAGTCGGACGCCACCGAGCTGGCGGCGCACTACACCTGGGCGGCCGAGTGGCTGTATCGCCAGGCGGATGCGCACGGCGTCGAAGACCACGTCGACCTGTTCTTCGCAGACCAGGTGCTCCGCGCCCTGGGCGACGAGCTCGTGCTCACCGCCCAGGCGATCGAGGCAGCCGTCGAGGAGGGCGCAGCGCTCTCCACTGAGCGCGTCGCGCAGCTCTACCGTCGCCTGGCGTGGACGTTCGACGCCGAGCTCGACGTGTTCGAGCGCAAGCAGTGGGCGTCGCTGTCGCACGAAGCCAACAAAGCGATGAACCTGAACGCGTACATCGGCCTGATGGGCGGGACCTACCGCGTCGAGGAGACGCCGGACGGCCCCATCCTGAACCCGGTCAGCTCGCGTCGCCCTGGCGACATCGTCATCCCGGACAGCGACTTCCTGCTCACGCTCGACGCCGACTCGATCCTGCTCCGCGAGTACTGCCTCCGACTCACCTACCTGCTGCAGCAGCCGGACAACGCGCGCGTCGCCGTCACGCAGACGCCATACTCGTCCTTCCGCGGCGCCGGCACCCGCATCGAGCGTCTCGCCGGCGCGACCACCGACATCCAGCACATCCTGCACCAGGGGATGAGCTTCTACGGCGCCACCTTCTGGGTGGGTGCGAACGCGGTCATCCGCAAGCGCGCCATCGAGGACATCGTGGAGACCGAGTTCGTCGGCGGCTTCGAGGTGCGCCGCTACGTGCAGGACCGCACGGTCATCGAGGACACCGAGTCGAGCATCGACCTCGGCACCCACGGCTGGACGCTCGTCAACTACCCTGAGCGCCTCAGCTACTCCGCCACCCCGCCCGACTTCGGCTCGCTCATCGTGCAGCGCCGCCGCTGGGCGAACGGCGGACTCCTGATCCTGCCGAAGCTGTGGCGCCAGGTGCGCGAGCGCAAGCGTCGCGGCGAGGTCATCTCCCGCACGGAGCTCCTGCTGCGCGTGAACTACATGGCGTCGATCGCCTGGGCGAGCTTCGGCCTGATCTTCCTGCTGGCGTACCCGTACGACGGCCGCCTGCTCAGCCCCGTGGTGCTGCTCGCCGCCCTGCCGTACTTCATCGCGATGGCCAGCGACCTGCGCTACGCCGGATACAAGGCGACGGATGTGCTCCGCATCTACGGCTTCAACCTGATCCTGCTCCCGGTGAACCTGGCCGGTGTGCTCAAGTCGATCCAGCAGTCGCTGACCGGCAAGAAGATCCCGTTCGTCCGCACCCCGAAGGTGAAGAACCGCACGGCCTCTCCGCTGCTCTACGTCGTCACCCCGTTCCTCATCGTCGCGTTCTCCGCGTTCACGCTGTGGCGTGACGTCAACGCGCAGAACTGGGGCAACGCCGCGTTCGCGCTCTTCAATGCGACCCTCGCCATCTGGGCGATCGTCTCCTACATCGGCATCGGCAACTCCATCGTCGACATCTGGCTCGGGCTCACCCGCCCGCTGTACGTCGAGAAGAACCGCAAGGCAGCAGCGAGCACGACGGCTCCCGCCGCGGACGTCATCGACTGGCGTTCTGTGCTCTACCACGGCCACAGCGGAGGCGACCTCCCGCACGTCGAGCGCGTCGCGCTCCCCGTCCGCGACGGCGACCTGACCGAGTCAGAGAAGCAGGCCGCCTGATGGGCAGGAAGCAGAGCTCGAAAGCTCAGGCCCCTGACGCCCAGTCTCGTGACGCGCAGGCGCCAGCGGGCGGAAACGCAGACGGCGGCCGCCGCCTCTCGCCCCTCCGCGTGATCGGCGCGGCGCTCGTCGCCGCGGTGGTCGTCAGCGTCGGCGTCGTCGGCTTCCAGTGGTGGACGGCGAAGGCGGCCGTCGAGGCCCAGCCGTGGTTCGCGTCGTACGTCGACGTGACCGCCACCCCGCGGTTCGCGTTCGAGAACCTCGGCACCACGAAGAACAAGGACGCCGTTCTCTCGTTCATCGTGGCCGACTCCGCCTCGGCGTGCACGCCGTCGTGGGGCAACGCGTACACGCTCGACGAGGCGCGCGGCTCCCTCGACCTCGACCGCCGTATCGCCAGGCTGCAGCAGCAGGGCGGAACGGTCGCCGTGTCGTTCGGCGGCCAGCTGAACGACGAGCTCGCCGTGGCCTGCACCGATCCTGAGAAGCTGAAGGCCGCGTACGCGTCCGTCGTCGACCGGTACAAGATCGGCACGATCGACCTCGATCTGGAGGGCGCAGGACTGGCGGACGCCGACGCGAACGCGCGCCGCGCATCCACCATCGCCGCGCTGCAGAAGGAGCGCAGGGCGGAGGGCAAGAGCCTCGCCGTCTGGCTGACGCTTCCTGTGTCTCCGACCGGGCTCACCAGCCAGGGCACGGATGCGGTCGCCGCGATGCTGAAGGCCAAGGTCGACATCGCAGGCGTCAACGTCATGACGATGGACTTCGGCGACGCCAAGGCGGCCAAGCAGTCCATGTCCGACGCCGCTCAGGATGCGCTCACAGCCACCAAGCGCCAGCTCGGCATCCTCTACGACCGCGCCAAGCTGCACCAGTCCGACCCGAGCCTGTGGTCCAAGCTGGGCGCGACGCCGATGATCGGGCAGAACGACGTCGAGAAGGAGGTCTTCTCGCTCGCCGACGCCAAGGCGCTGAACGCGTGGGCGGTCTCCACCGGCATCGGCCGGATGTCGATGTGGTCGGCGAACCGCGACAAGACCTGCGGGTCGAACTACGTGGACACGACGGTCGTCTCCGATGCCTGCAGCGGCGTGAAGCAGGGCAAGCAGACCTTCGCCGGTGTGCTCTCCTCCGGCTTCGCCGGCCACATCTCGCTCGGTGAGTCCGCCGTCACCACCCCGGAGCCGACCTCCACGGTCACCAAGGACGACCCCGCCACCTCGCCGTACGCGATCTGGACCACCACCAACTCGTACCTCAAAGGCACGAAGGTGGTCTGGCACCACAACGTCTACGTGGCCAAATGGTGGACGAAGGGCGATGTCCCCGACGACCCCGTGCTGAACGCGTGGGAGACGCCGTGGGACCTGGTCGGCCCCGTGCTGCCGGGCGAGACGCCCATCCCGCAGCCGACGCTCCCCGCAGGCACGTACCCGGAGTGGACGGGCACCGCCCAGTTCGACAAGGGCGCCCGCGTGCTCTTCGACGGGGTGCCGTTCGAGGCCAAGTGGTGGACGCAGGGCGACAGCCCGGAGGCCGCAAGCGCCAACCCCGACGCGTCTCCGTGGGCCCCGCTCACCCAGGACGAGATCAACACCATTCTGAGCGGCGGCACCGCAGCTCAGTGAGACTCGGCGGCGGGATGCAGATTCCCCCCTGAACGCATCCCGTCGCCGACCAGACCCGGACACCCGCTGCGGGGCGGAGGTTCTGGGCATCCAGCGGATGCGGCACACTGTCGGGTCGCATCCACTGGCACGCGTGCCGGCGAGTACCGGGCGGACTTTCGGGTAGCGAGCCCGTGAGTGCTCGTCGGCACGTTCGCATACCGCCTGTGAGTTTCGCATACCGCCTGTGAGTACTGTTGAGTCGACAAGGAGGGTGACGTGACGCGTGTGACGATCGCCGGGCTCGCTGCCCAGCTGAAGCTGTCCAAGGCGTCCGTCTCGTACGCGCTGAACGGCCAGCCGGGCGTGAGCGACGAGACCCGTCGCCGGGTGCTCGACCTCGCGGCCGACCTCGGCTGGCACCCGAGTGCGAGCGCCAGAGCGCTGTCCCGTTCCCGCACGGACGCGATCGGCATCGTGCTGCGGCGCGACCCGAGCCTGCTGGGTGCTGAGCCGTTCTACATGAGCCTGCTCGCCGGGGTGGAGAGCGTCCTGGCGGAGACCGACCAGGCGCTGATGCTCCGGATGGTCGGCACCGGCGTCGGCCAGGATCTCGACACCTATCGCCGCTGGAGTGCTCAGGGCAGGGTCGACGGAGTGATGCTGTTCGACATCAGCGTGAACGATCCGCGCCCCGCGCTCCTCGACCAGCTCGGCCTCGACTTCGTGGTGCACGGCAACCGGGCGCAGGTCGCCCCCGGCCGGGTGCTGCTCTACGACGCGCGCGGAGACTCCGCCCTGATCATCGGCGACCTCGCCAGGCTCGGTCACCGGAGGGTGCTGCACATCACGGGGCCGCTGGAGTTCGAGCACGAGGACGACAGGCGGGCCGCGATCGAGGGGGAGGCGTTCGCCCGGGGCATCAGCACGGTGTTCGCGGCGTCGGACTACTCGTCGGAGGCGGGGGAGCGGATCGTCGTCGAGACCCTGGCCGCGGACACCGCCATCACCGCCGTCGTCACCTCGAACGACATGCTCGCGCTCGGCGCCGCCGCCGGCTTCGACAGGCTCGGCCGCAGCGACGTCGCCCTGGTGAGCTGGGACGACTCCCTGGTCTGCCGCCTCGGGTCCCGGCCGATCACCGCGCTCGCCCGGTTCCCAGAGGAGCAGGGCAGGCGCAGCACCAGGATGCTGCTGGATGCGCTGGCCGGCGTGCCGTCCGAGGTCACCACCGCGAAGCCGAGCGAGCTCGTCGTGCGCTCCACGAGCATCCCGGCTCCGTAGTCACCACCTCACCCGCTCCCGAACAGGGGAAGTATTTCTGGTCCACCCCCTTGACAACTGAACCGGTTCAGTTAGCGTAGAGGTCGTGGCGTGTGCGCCACGACCAAGAGACAAGGGAGTCACTATGAAAAAACGCGCCATTCTCGCGGGCGCCATCGCCGCCGCGGTCGCGCTCGTCGCAGCAGGCTGCAGCAGCTCCGGATCGGGAAGTTCGGCCAGTGGATCGACCATCACGTACTGGGCGAGCAACCAGGGGACCAGCCTCGACAACGACAAGCAGGTCCTCACTCCAGTCCTCGACGACTTCACCAAGAAGACAGGCATCAAGGTGAAGCTCGAAGTGATCGGCTGGAACGATCTCCAGACGCGCATCCAGACCGCCGTCACCAGCGGCCAGGGCCCGGATGTGCTCAACATCGGCAACACCTGGGCGGCGTCCCTGCAGGCGACCGGCGCGTTCCTGCCGTTCGACGACGCCAACATGAAAGCCATCGGCGGGTCTGACAAGTTCGTCAAGACCGCGCTCGAGACCGGTGGCGCACCGGGCAAGACGGTCACCAGCGTCCCGCTCTACGGCCTCGCATACGGGCTGTACTACAACAAGTCGATGTTCACCGCTGCGGGCGTCCAGCCGCCCACCAACTGGGAAGACCTCGTCACCGACGCCAAGAAGCTGACCACCGGCTCCACCTACGGCTTCTCCCTCGCGGCCGGCAGCTACACCGAGAACGCGCACTTCGCGTTCATCACGGCAGCGCAGAACGGCGCGGAGTTCTTCGACTCCAAGGGCAACCCCACCTTCACCTCCACCGGTGCAGTCGACGGCATCAAGCGCTACCTCGATCTGATGCAGACCGACAAGGTCGTCAACACCTCCAACGCCCAGTACGACAACGGCGTGCAGGCAGTGAACGACTTCGCGACGGGCAAGGTCGCGATGATCCTCAGCCAGAACAACGCCGACTCGTCGATCAACGCCAACGGCATGAAGACCGACGCATACGGTGTCGTTCCGTTCCCCGCCCCCGCTGGCGGTAAGGACGTGGCCAGCCACGTCGCCGGCATCAACCTCTCCATCATGAAGAACACCAAGAACAAGGATGCGGCCCTCCAGTTCGTCAAGTACATGACGAGCGAGAGCACCCAGACCACCCTGGGCAAGCCGTACGCCACGCTCCCGGTGCTCAACGGCGCAAAGGCCAACTTCACCGACAACGCTGAAGAGGCCGCCACCTTCCAGAAGATCTACAACACGATGTCCAAGCCGCTTCCTCTGGTTCCGGCGGAAGACCAGTTCGAGAACACGGTCGGCAAGGCCATGAACGACATGTTCGCGAAGATCGCCACAGGAGGCACCGTCTCCGACAGCGACATCAAGTCCGCGCTGCAATCGGCGCAGGACCAGGTCAAGCAGTCCATGGGCGGCTGACGCCGCCGGCGCCGGGTGCGGGATGCACGTTCTTCGCCGCGCATCCCGCACCCGGCGCACCCCCCAGCATCCACAGACCATCCTCCTGACCAGACAGAGGTCACCATGTCGACGACGACATCAGCAGACACTCCGCGCGGCACGGGCGTGCTCGGCACGGCGACGGCCGCGCCGGCGCCGGCGCCGCCGCGCAAACGCAAGAGGCAGAAGGGCTGGTGGATCCCGCTCGCCCTGCTCGCGCCCGCCATCATCTTCGAGATCCTCATCCACGTCATCCCGATGCTCACCGGCATCTGGATCAGCTTCGTGCAGCTCACGAAGTTCTACATCGCCAACTGGTCGGAGGCGCCGTTCGTCGGCTTCAAGAACTACGCGGTCGCCCTCGACTTCAACGGTTCGGTCGGCGCGGCGCTGTTGCAGTCGTTCCTGATCACCTGCGGGTTCACCATCCTCGTGGTCGGCATCTCCTGGTCGCTCGGGATGTCCGCCGCCGTGGCCCTGCAGCGCAAGTTCTGGGGTCGCGGATTCTTCCGCACCCTGTTCCTCGTGCCGTACGCGCTGCCGATGTACGCGGGCATCATCGCCTGGAAGTTCATGCTGCAGAAGGACACCGGCGCGGTGAACCACTTCCTGTTCGACAACCTGAACCTCCCGGGGGACAAACCGTTCTGGCTGATCGGCGGCAATGCGTTCTGGTCCATCGTCATCGTCGCCATCTGGCGGCTGTGGCCGTTCGCGTTCCTGATGCTGATGGCCGGCCTGCAGTCCATCCCCGAGGAGGTCTACGAGGCGTCGGCGGTCGACGGCGCGAAGCCGGCCAGGCAGTGGGGTGCGATCACGCTGCCGATGCTGCGCCCGGTCAACACGGTGCTGCTGCTGGTGATGTTCTTATGGACGTTCAACGACTTCAACACCCCGTTCGTGCTGTTCGGGAACGCCCAACCCGCGGCAGGTGACCTGATCTCCTTCCACATCTACAACGCGTCGTTCCTCACCTGGAACTTCGGTTCAGGGGCCGCGATGAGCGTCCTGCTCCTGATCTTCCTGCTGATCGTGACGGGCATCTACCTGCTCGTGCTGAACCGGAGGTCCCGTCGTGCGTGAGACCGTCTCTTCCAAAGCCTTCCGCTGGGTGGTGCTCGTCATCCTGACGATCTTCACCGCCGTCCCGATCTACGTGATGATCACCTCCTCGATGAAGTCGCTGGCGGATGTGCAGGGCGCCTTCACCTGGTGGCCGACGCAGATCACCTTCCAGCCGTTCATCGACATGTGGTCGACGGTGCCGCTGGCGTCGTACTTCGTGAACAGCCTCATCGTCGCGGGCTCTGCGACCATCCTGAGTCTGGTCATCGCAGTGTTCGCCGCGTACGCCGTCTCGCGCTACCGGTTCAAGGGCCGCAGCGTGTTCACCACCACGGTGCTGTCCACGCAGATGTTCCCTGGCGTGCTGTTCCTGCTGCCGCTGTTCCTCATCTTCGTGAACATCAACCAGGCGGTGGGCATCCAGCTCGTCGGCACGCGGTTCGGCCTCGTGATCACCTACCTGACGTTCGCGCTGCCGTTCTCGATCTGGATGCTCGCCGGCTACTTCGACGGCATCCCGCGCGACCTCGACGAGGCGGCGATGGTCGACGGGAGCGGGCCGATGGGCGCGCTCTGGCACGTCGTGCTCCCCGCCGCCCGGCCAGGGCTGATCGCCGTCGCCATCTACTCGTTCATGACGAGTTGGGGCGAGGTGCTGTTCGCATCCGTGATGACGACGGACGAGAACAGAACGCTCGCGGTCGGCCTGCAGCTCTACTCCACCCAGACGAACGTGTATTGGAACCAGATCATGGCCGCTTCGCTCGTGGTGAGCATCCCGGTGGTCGTGGCGTTCCTGTTGCTGCAGCGCTCGTTCGTCGCCGGGCTGACGGCGGGTGCGGTGAAGTAGCAGCTTCCGCGCCACCCGCTCGCCCGTTCGGTCGCTCGACTGTTCGAATTCTTGCGACTTCGTGTCGTTTCGAAAGGAATCATGGAACGCCATTCCCCCCTGCTCGCCGTCGACGGCGCGCCCGCCATCTGGCTCGGGGCCAACTTCTGGTCCCGGTCGGGAGGTCCGCTGATGTGGACCAGCTACGACCAGGAGGTCGTCCGCTCCGAGCTCGCCGTCCTGGCGGAGCACGGCCTCAACATGACCAGGTCGTTCTTCTACTGGCCGGACTTCCACCCCACCCCTGACACGCTCGACGAGCAGTGCATCGCCAACTTCCACGACTTCCTCGACGCCCATCTGGATGCCGGCATGACGACGGTGCCGACGTTCCTCGTCGGGCACATGTCCGGCGAGAACTGGGACCCGGCCTGGCGGGACGGCCGCGACCTGTACAGCGACATATGGTTCGTCGGACGCCAGGCCTGGTACGTCCGCGAGCTGACCGCCCGCTTCGCCGAGCATCCCGCCGTCGCCGGCTGGCTGCTCACCAACGAGGTCCCGATCTACGGAGGGGAGGCGCCGCGCCCGATCGTGGATGCGTGGGCGTCGCTGCTGGTGGATGCGGTGCGCGCCGGAGGAGGAACCCAGCCGGTCTCCGTCGGCGACGGGGCGTGGGGCATCGAGACGACGGGCCACGACAACGGCTTCTCCACCACCGACCTGGCCGCGTTCACCGACTTCGTCGGCCCGCACGTCTACCGGATGGAGTCCGACCAGACCCGTCAGCACCTCAAGGCCGCGTACATCGCAGAGCTCTGCCACATCGCGGGTCTCCCGGTGATCATGGAGGAGTTCGGCCTGACCAGCGACTTCGTGTCCCCATCCGGTGCCGCCTCGTACTACCGCCAGCTGCTCTACAACACGCTCCTGGCCGGGGCGACCGGCTGGATCGCCTGGAACAACACCGACTACGACGACCTGATCGCCCAGCGCCCGTACTCGCACCACCCGTTCGAGATGCACTTCGGGATCACGGACGCGACGGGAGCCCCCAAACCCCCGCTGCTGGAGCTGGCCCGTTTCGCCGGGGATCTCGCATCCATCGACGTCGCCGCTGTCACGCGCTCCCCGGTGGATGCGGCGATCGTCGTGCCCTCGCACCTCGCCGCCGACTACCCGTTCACCCAGGAGCCGGAGCGGGCGCTCATCGTGGCGACGGGGGAGCAGGCGTACGTCGCCGCTCACGAGGCGCACGTGCCGGTGGCCGTGGTGCGCGAGGCGGAGGACGGCGGCATCCCCGCCGGCTACGGCCTCTACCTGCTGCCGTCGGTCAAGCAGCTCTGCGGCCCCACCTGGAAGCAGCTCATCGACCTCGCCTCCGACGGTGCCACCGTCTACGCCTCGTACTGCGTCGGCGACATCGGCGTGCAGCGTGGTCCATGGTGGGCGTACACGGAGGAGATCTTCGGCGTGCAACGCGAGTCGGCATACGGCCTGGTGCCTCCGGTCCCCGACGACACGGTGACGGTGCGCTTCCTCACCTCGTTCGGCGGTCTGGCCGAGGGCACGGTCCTCTCGTTCGCCGCCGCGGGCAACGAGCACTCGCGCTCCTACCTCCCGGTGACCGCGACCACCGGCACGGTGATCGCCGTGGATGCGCACGACCGACCCGTCATCGTCTCCCAGTCCCACGGCTCCGGCCGCGCGGTGCTCTCCACCTACCCGCTCGAGTACTTCGCCTCCCAGCTCCCCGGCGTGAACCCGGAAGACACCTGGCGCCTCTACGACGCCCTCGCCGAGGTGGCCGACGTGGAACGAGACATCCGCCTCGACGACCCGCAGGTCTTCACCGACACGCTGGTCCACGCCGACGGCCGCCGCTTCGTCTTCTTCGTCTCCCAGCACCCCACGACGGTCACGGTCACGCCCCGCGCGGCAGGTGCCCTGCGCACCCTGAACGGAGACGACGTCAGCTCGGTGACCCTCGACCCGTACGGCGTGGAGGTGCGCGAGCTGGTCTTCGAGTAGGTGGCACTGGCACCCGCCCGGACACGCTAGTATGGACAAGTTGCTTTGGGGCTCCACCCTCAAAGCGACTTCGGGCTGTGGCGCAGCTTGGTAGCGCACTTGACTGGGGGTCAAGGGGTCGCAGGTTCAAATCCTGTCAGCCCGACGTAACGACAAAAAGTAGAGGGCCAGAGGTTCGCGATGCGAACCTCTGGCCCTCTACTTTTTGTCGTTACTCGCTGCTGTCTATTGGGGTCCCCGCCGCGAGGGGCCCCGGGCGCCGATCCTCGCTCTGCGAGGCTCGGCGTTTGGGGGAGCGTGTGGGGCGCAGCCCGACGGGACGGCCCTGAACTACGCGGAAGTCGCGTGTTCCGGGGCCTTCTTCTGGCCTCACGTGAGCGCACAACCAGAAGGCGAATCAACAGCGTTCGCCGGTGACGAATCAAGACCACCTACCGCCCGGTGGATTCCTCCGACGACGCGTACTCCCCATCCCTGGCATGCTGCCCAGCAGGGCTTGCAGGAAGAGGGAATCGGCGGCGCGGCGAACGCCCAAGCCCCGCGCCTACTTCGCCTTCCCAGCCCCCGCCGCCCGCCGCACGAACCCGATGATCAGCGTCGCGATCACCAGCACGATCCCGATGATGCCCAACCACAGCAGCCCCTTGATCGCGAACCCCACGATCGCCAGGATGACCCACAACACGACGAGAACGATCACCAAGATGAGCATGTGCCCACCGTACGCCTGCTTTGGCGCACCATCGACCTAGCTCGCGTGCCTCGTTTCGTACCTGCTCATCAGCACACCGCCTGGCAGCGTGCGCGTCTCCACCAGGTCGAGGTTCATCCAGCTGTCCAGCGCGGCGAAGAACGGCAGTCCGCCGCCCACCAGCACCGGATGCGTGACCCCGGTGTACTCGTCGATCAGCCCTGCCCGCATGGCCGTGCGGGCGAGGGTCGCGCCGCCCACCCGCATCCGCCCGTCGTCCTCGGCTTTGAGACGGGTGATCTCCGCGAGCGCGTCGCCGGTGAACAGGCGGGCGTTCCAGTCGACCGTCGACATCGTGGAGGAGAACACCACCTTCGGCGTGTCCCGCCAGTTGCGCGCGAAGGCGATTTCCGCTGGCGTTGCGTTGGGCTGCCGGTCGCCGGTCGGCCAGTACGAGCTCATGGATTCCCAGAGTTTGCGGCCGTAGAGGAACAGGTCGATCGCCTGCTCTTCCTGGAGCCACCATTCGAACAGTTCGTCGCTCGGGGCGCTCCACCCGATGTCGTCGCCGGGGGCGGCGATGTAGCCGTCCAGCGTCACGTTCATCCCGTAGACCAGTTTTCGCATAGCGTCATGCCCTCCGTCAGCCGATCCCGGAAGTTTAGAGCGCCCCTCCAGGCAGTGGGAAGCAACACGATGCAGGGAATGCGACGCGACCCGAGGGTGTAGACAGAAGCGTGACCACCTTCGAGGAACTCCTCCACCGCAACCTGCTCGACGTCTTCAACGAGCGCGATGAGGCGCTGCGACGCCCGGTGCTCTCCGAGCTGTACGCACCGGATGCACGCTTCGCCGACCACGACGGCGTGGCTGTCGGGCCGGACGCCATCAACGAGAAGATCCGCGAGCTGCACGCCAGGACGCCTGGCTTCGCGTTCGTGCCGGGACGGTTCTACGAAGTGCAGGATCTCGCCACCGTCGAGTGGTCGTACGGGCCGGCGGGAGCCGAACCCGTCGTGCACGGGACGGACGTCGCGCTGATCCGCGACGGGCGCATTTCCGCGCTCTACGTCTACCTCAGATAGGCCGCGACACGTCGCCCGGCCAGCCGGGATGCGGCGCGGGGCGGACCGTTCGCCACCGCCGCCGCCAAAAGGGGCGTACCGTCAGCACATGGAACACTTATATACGGCGCAGATGCGAATGCCGAGCGGTACGACCGTTGTCGCGGTGGCTGAGACCATCAACGGAGAGCCACAGCCCCGCGTCCGGTTCGAGACGAAGACGCTCGGCGCGACGACGAGCGGCTGGGCCGTTCCCCTCACGGAGCAGGCGAACTGGCCGTCGAGCTGCCAGTACCGGGCAATGACGCCCGCCGAGATCACCCTCGACAACGTTGCCCTCTGACGACGCGCAGCGTGGCGCGCCCCGGTCGGATCACCGGGCGGCGCCCGCTGTCACAGCCCGTCCCTGACCTCGCCCCCGGCCGCGACGACGCGGCGTCCGCACCCGCATCCCCAGTGCCCCTGGCTCGACCGTCAGGGTCACAGACACGACGCTCCCGTTCGGGTCGCCGTCCAGCTGGATCTCCTGCTCCTCCTCGAAGCGCACGCGCATCTGCTTCGCCTGCGCGTACCGGATCGCCCGCGCCTGGGGTGTGATGCGCCCGACGAACCTGCCGAAGCCCGTCCGGTGGAGCAGCCGGTTGAAGGTGAGCCGGTAGCCGATGTTCGTCCAGCCGCCTCCGCCGCGCGGCCGGAGCACCACAGCGTCGAGGAGGCCGTCGTCGACCGTTGCGTCCGGGATCAGGAGAAGCCCTGCGGTGAGGCTGCCGGAGTTGCCGACGATGACCGTGTGGGCGCGCAGCGCGATCTCCGGGGCGTCGTCGAGCTGGTAGACCATGTCGAACTGCTTGTTGCCGAGGATGCTGCGCGCGATCGGGTCCGAGTACGCCAGCCAGCCGATGCGCTTCTTGAGGCGCTGGTTCGTGTGGGCGGCCATGTGCGCATCCAGGCCGATGCCCGCCATCACCAGGAACGCGCGACGCTCCTCCGAGCCATCGGCCCTGACCAGCACGGCGTGTCCGAGGTCGACCAGCCTGGTCTCGCCGGTGAACGCGGTCTCCACGGCGGCGGTCAGGTTGTTGATCGGGAGGCGCAGCTCCCGCGCGAACAGGTTCCCCGTCCCCGCAGGCACCAGACCGATCGGGATGCGCGTCCCCGCGAGCACGTCCGCCGCCGCCCGCAGCGTCCCGTCCCCTCCGACGATCACGATCAGGTCCGGCTGCGTCGCTGCCGCGTCCTGCGCTGCCGCGCGGCCGTCGTCGTCCGCACTCGTCTCGAACCACTGGGATGCGGCCCATCCGCCCCGCGACTCCTGTGCGGCCACGCGCGCGCGCAGCACCGAGACATCCATCTTGGTGGGGTTGAGCACGAACGCTGCGCGACGTGCCGGCGTGTGGTGGTCCGGGAGTGCGCTCATCCGGTAAGGATATGTCCGGCGGCGGCGCGCCGGTGTGTCGAGCTGCGCGCCGCCGTCTGGCGCCGGCTACTCCGTCAGGTCGTCCACGGTGGCGCCTGGCGCGTTGTTCTGAACGGACTCGATGCCGTTCTTCGCCGACGCCTTGGATGTGTAGCCTTCCGACGTGGCGATGATCTCGCCGTTGCCCGCCTTCAACCGGAAGCGGTATTCGCCGTTGCTGGACTGGTAGATCTCGAACTTCCCGGCCATCGTTCGTCTCCTTCGTCGCCGCAGCCTGGTTGCTGCCAGACGAGCACACACTATCGGCGAGGGCGATCCGCGTCGAGAGGTGCGTTTCTCTCGCAGGGAGAGCGTCGCTGCCCGGTGATCGACGCCCATCACCTCTACCGCCGCCGGCCCTAACGATATATCGTTAACTATCGTTGCGATCCTCACGGAGGTCATCATGAACACGTCATTCCCCGGAGCATCCGGCCCGTTCGGTGCAGGAGTCGGCGGCGGCGCCACCGCAGAGAACATGTGGCAGGCGTTCGAGCAGCTCCGCTCCACCTTCGAGAAGCGCGTGAACACACGGATGGGTCGCGGCGACGTCCGCGCCGCCGTCCTCGCGCTGCTCGCCGAGAAGCCCATGCACGGCTACCAGATCATCCGCGAGATCGAGGAGCGCAGCGGCGGTTCCTGGAAACCGAGCGCAGGGTCGGTGTATCCGACGCTGCAGCTCCTCGCCGACGAAGGGCTCATCGTCTCCGAGGAGTCCAACGGACGCAAGACGTACGCGCTCACAGACAGCGGCCGCGCAGAGGCGGAGGCTGCGGGCCCCGCCCCGTGGGAGTCCACGGGCGCAGGCAGCGACGGCCCGGGCGTCGGCGCCCTGCCGAAGGCCGCGTTCGAGCTCGCCCAGGCGGCGGCGCAGGTGCGAAGGACCGGCACGCCTGAGCAGGTCGACAAGGCGGCGACCGTGCTCGACGACGCACGTCGCAAGCTGTACGCGATCCTCGCGCAGGACTGACGCGGGTGTCGTCGGTTCGTCCCGATCGCGCTGGCACGCAGGGCGCGGGGTCGACGCGCGCCCGCTACCGCCGCATCCTACGGTTCGCCGGCTGGAATCTGGCCGTCACCTGGTGGTACGAGCTGTTCCTTCCGCGCATCGGCCTGCAGAGCGTCGCCGAGCGCACCAGGTCGAAGCGGATGCGGCGCTTCGCCCAGCGTTTCCACGGGCTCGCCGTGGAGCTCGGCGGCCTGATGATCAAGGTCGGCCAGTTCATGTCGTCCAGGCTCGATGTGCTCCCTCCGGAGATCACCACCGAGCTGGAAGGGCTGCAAGACGAGGTCCCTCCCGTGCCGTTCGCCGCGATTCGCGCTCTCGCTGAGGCCGAGCTGGGCATCCCGCTCGGCAGGGCGTTCGCGCAGGTCGACGAGACGCCGGTGGCTGCCGCATCCCTCGGCCAGGCGCACCGGGCGCGGCTCGCGCCGGCCGACGCGGCCGACACCGGGCTCGACGGCGTCGTCATCAAGGTGCAGCGACCGGGGATCGGAGCGATCGTCGATGTCGACCTGGCTGCGCTGCGCAGGGTCGGCGGCTGGCTGAGCAGGGTGCGGCTGGTGTCGGACAGGGTCGACATGCCCGCGCTGGTCGAGGAATTCGCGCACACCAGCCTGGAGGAGATCGACTACCTGCACGAGGCGGAGAACGCCGAACGGTTCGCCGAGCAGTTCGCCGGTGACGCCAGGGTGGCCGTGCCGGAGGTGGTCTGGGAGCGCACGACCAGGCGCGTCCTCACCCTCGAAGACGTCACCGCGATCAAGATCACCGACACCGCCTCCCTGGAGGCGGCGGGGATCGACCCTGCGCAGGTCGCGCCGGTCTTCGCCTCGGTCATGTTCGACCAGTTGTTCACGAACGGCTTCTTCCACGCCGACCCGCACCCCGGCAACATCTTCGTCACGCCCGTCGCACCAAGCGCATCCAGCGCAACTGCCGCCGAGCATCCGTGGAAGCTCACCTTCATCGACTTCGGCATGATGGGCGAGGTCCCTGCCACCACCCGCAGCGGCCTCCGCAAACTCTTGATCGCTGCGGCCTCCCGCGACGGGCGCGGCCTGGTGGATGCGATGCGCGACGTCGGCGTGCTCCTCCCGACCGCCGAGACCACCGAACTCGAGAAGGCGATGACGCACCTCTTCGCCCGGTTCGGCGGCATGGGGTTCGCCGAGCTGAGGGAGGTGGACCCGCGTGAGTTCCGCGACTTCGCCGCGCAGTTCGGCGACGTGGTTCGCTCGCTGCCGTTCCAGCTCCCCGAGAACTTCCTTCTCATCATCCGGGCGATGTCACTCACCTCCGGGGTGTGCAGCGCGCTCGACCCGCAGTTCAACCTCTGGGACTCCGTCGAGCCGTACGCGGCGCAGCTACTCAGGGACGAGCGCGGCAATGTCGTTCAGGACATCGCGAAGCAGGCCGTCGAGATCGCCGGAATCGCGCTACGCCTGCCGAAACGTGTGGATGCGCTCCTCGACCGCGTCGAGGACGGCACGGTCGAGGTGCGTTCCCCGCGCCTGGAGCAGCGGGTGGCGGCGCTCGACCGAACAGCACGACGACTCATCTCCGCCGTCCTGTTCGGCGCGCTGCTGATCGCGGGCGCTGTGCTGCACGCGGGCGACGCGGTCTTCGGCACCGTTCTGATGGCCGTGTCCGTGCTGCCGCTGCTGCACGCGCTGTTCTCGGGCTGGCGCCGCCGCTGAGCGCGAGCCGCCGCCGCTGAACGCGAGCCGCCGCCGCTGAACGCGAGCCGCCGCCGCTGAGAGCGCGCCGCCGCCGCTGAACGCGAGCCGCCGCCCCCGAGCCGGCCGCAGCTCAGAGGCTGTCCGGGTCCAGGTTCAGCGACGTGGATGCGTACAGGAACTGATTGCCGCCATCCCCAGGGAGGTCGGGGTTCAGCCACAGCAGGTACTCCGTCGGAATCCCGAACCGCGCCGCCACATCCGTCGGGTTGTCGCCCTGCGCGATCGCGTAGCGTTTCGGTGCCCCGCTCGCCGTCGTCGCCGTGACCGAACCGTTCGCGCCTGGCCGAGCACCGCCGTCGACGGGGTGCACGTTCGACGGCCGCACCGGCACCGACCAGTGGATGCTCTCGACCGCGAGCACCTTGTCCGGCCCGAGCTCCACCGGCACGCCGTCGGCGGAGGGCGCAGAGGAGTACGTCACGAGAGTGCCGAGGTAGGAGGGCTGCCCGACGTCGCCGAGCAACGCGGTCGATGCGGTGGCAGCGTTCGTCGGCCCGCCGAGCGGGTGGTCGCCCACCCCGTGGAAGGTGAGACCGTCGCCGACGCTCGGCGGGATCTCGAGCAGGGTCACCGACACCGGCACAGGCACCGTCGAGGTGAACCCCGAGTACTCGGCCGTGTACGTGTTGTTGCCGTTGGAGACCATCCGGTAGTGGAAGTGGATGCTCCCCTTTGGCGAGGCCACGTCGCCCTCTGCGACGACCGTGCCCTGCGGAACCGGGGTCAGCGTCGCGGGTGGGACGGGCGCCGTGGACGGCGTGGCCGTGCCGATCGCGCCGGTGGCGGTGGTCGATGTCGGCGTCCTGGTCGCCTTCGGCGTCGCGTGCTTCGTGTGCGAGGGCATCGCGGCAGGACCGCCGCCGAACAGCGCGCATCCGGTGAGGAGCGCCGGCACGACGAGCGCTGCGCCGGAAACGGCCAGCACCCGGCGCGCGATCCTCGATGTTCCGGCCGCGTCGGCGCGGCCCGTCTTCCCCCTGCGAAACATGCTTCTCCCCGTGTGGCTCCGTCGAGCCTAGCCGGGAGGCGGGCGGAAGCGACAGAGGGTCGCGACCGCCCGCCGGGATCTCACGGGCGCAGCAGCACCTTCCCGACACGTCCTGGCGAGTCGCTCGCCGCGACGGCTGCTCCGATCTCGTCGAGACCGAACGTGCCGGCGACCGGGAGCGTCAGGGTGCCGTCGCTCACGCGCGCGATCAGCTCACCGAAGAGGTCTGCGCGGACGTCGGCGGCCATCTCCTTGCTGACGACGCTGCCCCAGAAGCCCTTCACTGTCGCCTGCTTGAAGATCACGTCGCCGGAGGCGAGCTCGAGCGTCGGCGACGCCATCGCGCCGAACACCACGAGCGTTCCGTTCACCGCCAGCGTCGACAGGACGTCTCCAGCGGAGGAGCCGCCGACCGAGTCGATGCCGACCGCGATGGGCGCGCCGCCGGTGATGGCGGCGAGTTCGTCGCGCCACCCGTCGCCGTCCGTCGCGATGACCCGTTCGATCCCTTGCGCGCGCAGCTCGTCCACTCCGGCAGCGCGGCGCACCAGACCGACCACGTTGATTCCGCGAGCGGCGCCGAGTTGCGCGACCATCCGCCCGACGGCCCCGTTGGCGGCGTTCTGGATCAGCCAGTCGCCGTCTTTCAGATCGAGCGAGTGCAGCAGGCTCAGAGCACTGAACGGCATGGAGACGAGCTGAGCGGCCGCCTCGTCCGGCAGAGCGTCCGGCACGGGGATGAGCCCGGCCGCGTTCGCGACGAAGTACTCCGCCCACACGCCGAAGGTGCCGCCGGTGACGACCCGCTGGCCGATTGCCAGCGTCTCGACGCCCTCGCCGAGCGCATCCACCACGCCGAGCGCTTCTGTGCCTGCCGGTGCAGGCAGCGACGGCTTGAACCCGTAGGTGCCGCGCACGGTCCACAGGTCGTGGTTGTGGATGGGGGAGAGCAGCATCCGCACCCGCACCTGGCCTGCGCCTGGCTCCGGGAGGGGGCGCTCCTCGACCGCGAGCACGGCGGCGGGGTCGCCGAACGCGGGGTGGATGAGTGCGCGCATCGTTCCTGCGCCGTTGTCAGCAGTCATGGTCAGTCCTCCGAGACGGTGATGGTGACGTCGATGTTGCCGCGGGTCGCGTTCGAGTACGGGCACACCTGGTGTGCCGCATCCGCGAGGGCCTGCGCCTGCTCGGGCTCGATGCCGGGAAGGACGACCTCCAGGAGAACGGCGAGCTGGTATCCGCCTTCGCCGTTCGGGCCGATCTGGACGCGGCCACCGACCGAGGAGTCCTCCAGCTTCACCTTCTGGCTGCGGGCGACAGCCTGCAGCGCGGAGTGGAAGCAGGCGGCGTATCCGGCGGCGAACAGCTGCTCGGGGTTCGTGCCGGCTCCGGAGCCGCCCATGTCTTTGGGGACGGCGAGGTCGAGGGCGAACGAGCCGTCGCTGGTGGCGACCCGCCCGTCTCGTCCTGCTCCTGTCGAGAGTGCTTCTGCGGTGTAGAGGACGTTCATTCTTGCCTTTCTCGTGCTTGTCAGTGCTGCTCGACCGGACGCTGCGCGCTCACGGCGTGCATCGTCTCGGTGAGATGGTGGAGTGTTCCGATGAGGGCGGCGGCAGCCTGTTCGTCCGGCAGGCCCATGCCGGCGGCGATCCTGGCCGGGATGTGGGCGAGCTCGGCTCTCAGCTCGCGGCCGCGGTCGCCGATCGTGATGGTGACCACGCGTTCGTCCGGCAGACGCCGCTCGCGCGAGACGAGCCCGGCCTGTTCCATCCGGCGCAGCAGCGGGGACAGGGTGCCCGAGTCGAGCTGCAAGTGGTCGCCGAGGGAGGAGACCGTCTGGTCGCCCTCGATCCACAGCGTCACGAGCACGAGATACTGCGGGTATGTGATGCCCCACGGCTCGAGCAGGGTGCGGTAGGCCTGGGTCGTCGCGCGGGTGGCTGCGTACAGCGAGAAGCACACCATCTCATCGGTCACGGGCATGTGACCATGGTTGCACGCAATCGAGTTGTGCACAACCTATCCAACGCGATGTGCGAGCTAGGCTGTCGGACCGTGACCGAATCCCTCCCCTCCGTCGACACGACCCTGCTCGCGAAGGTCAGTACTCTGAGCGGCCCGCGCGTCCGGTTGGAGCCGCTCGGCCCGCAGCACCTGGACGCCATCTGGCCGGGCCTCCAGGACCACGAGACCATGCGACTGACGGGCACGCGCACACACTTCGAGGTTGATGCGGTCGCCCGCCACCTCGCGGCGGTTCCGTCCGCCCCGGACCGGGCCGACTGGGCAATCGTCGAGTCGGCGTCGGGAGAATACCTCGGCGAGATCGTCCTGAACGAGCTGGACGAAACGGACGCGTCGATGAACTTCAGGATCGCGCTCGCGCCCGGCGCTCCGGGTCGCGGCTTCGGAACGGAGGCGGCGACCGTCGTGCTCGACCACGCGTTCGGCGAGCTGGGGCTGCATCGCGTCTACCTCGACGTTTTCTCCTTCAATCCGCGCGCCCAGCGGTCATACGAGAAGGTCGGGTTCGTGGCAGAGGGGCGCCAGCGGCACACCCTGTTCTGGGACGGCGAGTGGGTCGACTCGATTCTGATGTCGGTGCTGAGTTCGGACCCACGCCCGACCTTCCTCGGCTGATCCCCGGGCGTGTCGCCCGAACTGGGGTACAAAAATGTGTCCTCCATTTGACCCACAGACGGTCCATTCTGGCTAGGCTCTGACCGAAACGCAGTCACGTCAACCCGAAGGACACGCTGTGAACCCGAACACCATTTCCTACAACCATGCCCACGACGAGGCGAGACGCCAGCTCCGCCGTCACGAGCGCGACCTGCAGTGGGCGAAAGACCGCCGACGCCAGCAGGAGCGCGAGCTCGCTGAGGCACGGGCGCTGCTCGCCGCGAGCCCGGCGAACCTCGTCTGGGCGCCGCTGGCCATTGCCGCGTTCCTCATCGTCGGCGACGCCGTCATGGTCTGGGGCGTGCTGAACTCCAGCCTCCTCGGCACCAGCGGTTTCATCGTCGCGTGGGCGGGAGTCGTCGTCGGCGCGGTGGTGCTCATCCAGCTCGCCGTGTCGCTCACCAAGCTGAACGCCCGCCGCCGCGCCGCACAGCAGCTGGTGCAGCTCAGGGACGCGCGACTCTCGCACACCCAGTTTCACATCGAGGAGAGCCTCGGCTCCTTCATCGACGGTCACCAGGTCGCGCGCGCCACGCGCTGAACACCGTCGCCCCCTGTCGGCGAGCGGTCCTAGCGCTCGTCCACCTCGATCCCGGCGGCCACCGCAGCCTCACGGTATGCGGCGGCCAGCTGGGCGAGCGAGTAGTGCGCGTTGAGGCCGCTCGGACTCGGCACCACCCAGACAGTGGATGCGCCGAGCGACTGCTGCTGTCGCCCAGGCACCGCGCGCGGTTCCTCGAAGGCGATGCGGTACGCGGTCACTCCGAGCAGCGCGATCACGCGCGGCCGGTGGGTCTCCGCGGTCCGCTCCAGTGCGGAGCGCCCCGCGATGAGCTGCGCATCGGTCAGCTCCGACGCCTTCGCCGTCGCGTAGTTCACCAGCGTCGTCAGTCCCACCCGGCGGTGTGCGAGTTCGGCCAGGTCACGCGGATCGAACCCGGCCGACGAGTCGATGATGCGGTCGGTGATCCCCGCCAAGTGCAGCGCCGGCCAGAACCGGTTGCCTCGATTGGCGAAGCTCGCCCCGATGGCGGCGCTGCGCAGGCCGGGATTGATGCCGCAGAAGAGGAGCTCCACCCCGTCGCTGAGCACATCGGGCAGGGATGCGCCCGTGTACGACAGCAGCTCGGCACGGGTGAAGCTCACGGTTGAACCTCCCGTCGCTCGCGGATCAACCGCGCGAGCACCGCTGCCTCGCTGATCTCCGGGTCCCTCGTCGCAGTGAGCAGGGTGAGCGTGCCGGACTCCGCGATCGACCGCAGTCGGTCGAGCGCCGCTACCCGCTCCGGTTCGGCGAGCTCGGCCGTGTACTGCGTCTCGAACGCGCCGAAGCGATCCGGGATGTGCGCATACCAGGTTCGCAGCTCGGTCGACGGTGCGATCTCCTTGCACCACTCGTCGAGGAGCGCGCGTTCCTTGCTCACCCCGCGCGGCCAGAGCCGATCGACCAGGACCCGGGTGCCGTCCGCCGCGTCCGGCTGCTCGTAGACGCGGCGCACCCGGACATCCGGTGTCGTTGCCATCGGCCGTTCCTCCCTCGTAGCGTCGCCGTTCCCTGTGAACAGCATCCTCGCATCCGGCGCTCGCGCACCCACTGGTTCCCCTGGGCATCGGCTAGAATCGTCGGTGCCTGATTCATTGATCAGGGCGGTCGGTTCCCGTGCTCGGGGGCCGGTCCGAGGCTTGAAACCTCCGGCATCCCTTATACGATCCCCGGAGGTTTCTCCATGGCTGCACCCGTGCGCGCCCGCAATCGCTGGCTAGCTCTCGTCGTCCTGTCCCTCACGCAACTCGTCGTGGTCCTCGACGGCACCATCGTCAACATCGCTCTTCCCCAGGCTCAACGGGAACTCGGCCTCAGCGATCCGCAGCGTCAGTGGGTCGTCACCGCGTACGCCCTCGCGTTCGGCGCGCTCCTGCTCCTCGGCGGGCGAGTGGCGGACTACGGGGGGAGGCGACGCGCCTTCTTCGTCGGCATGATCGGCTTCGGCGCGGCTTCCCTCTACGGAGGGCTCGCGCAGAACGGCACGGAACTGATCATCGCCCGTGGGCTGCAGGGGGTGTTCGCCGCTCTTCTCGCGCCGGCGGCTCTCGCCTTGCTCACGGTGACCTTCCCGAGCGGGAAGGAACGCAACACCGCCTTCGCCGTGTTCGGAACGATCGCGGGAGCAGGTGCTGCCGTCGGCATGGTGCTCGGCGGCGTGCTGACCGAGTTCGCCGACTGGCGCTGGTGTCTCCTGGTCAACCTGTTCTTCGTCGTGGCCGGGGTGGTCGGGGGAGTGCTGTTCCTCACCGAGAGCAAGGCGGAGGGGCGCAACACCTACGACGTGTTGGGCGCGATCACCGTCACGCTGGGGCTCGGCTCCCTCGTCTACGGGTTCAGCCTGGCCGAGAACGGCTGGGCGCGCGCGGACACCATCCTGTTCATCGTCGCCGGCGTCGTCCTGCTCGCGCTCTTCGTCTGGATCGAGGCCAGATCCAGCCACCCCCTCCTGCCGCTGCGCGTCGTTCTCGATCGAGCGAGGGGCGGAGCGTTCCTCATCCAGGCCGTCGCGGGCAGCGTGATGATCGGCGCGACCCTCTATCTGACCTTCCATCTGCAGATCGTGCTGGGGATGGCGCCGCTGGAAGCGGGCCTCGCGAGCCTGCCGCTTCCGCTGGCGATCATGGTGACGGCGCCGATCGCCACCAAGCTGCTCGCGGCGATCGGTCCTCGCCCGCTGATGACGGGTGGCCCGATCATCGTGGCGGCCGGGCTGCTCCTGCTCAGCAGGATCACCTTCGACGGCGCATACGTCGTGCAGGTGCTTCCCGCGCTGCTGGTGATGGGCGTCGGGATGGCGTTCGTCTTCGTCCCCCTGCAGAACGTCGCACTCTCCGGGGTCGAGCCGCACGACGCAGGCGCCGCGTCCGCCACGGCGAACTCGGCGATGCAGATCGGCGGGTCCATCGGCCTCTCGGTGTTCACGGCCGTCTACGTCGCCGCTGTCGGCGACGACGGGCGGTCGCTGCCGGCCCTCACCTCTGGATACTCGGCCGTGTTCATCGGCGCCGCGATCGGGATGGTCGTGGCGGCCATCATCGCCGCCACCCTGATCGGCGCCAAGAGCAGGCACGCTCGCGGCACGCGCGAAGCGACGGCGTCGCTGCACTGACACACGTCGCCCAGCGGCCTGACCCGGCGTGAAAGCCGCCGGATCAGGCCGTTTTCCGTACGCGGATCGAGTGCCAGGTTCACGACGCGCCCGGGATGCAACCTTGATTTGCGAGCATTCGCGGTAATGCGTAAAGTACTTACTTGTCACCCCAAAGGTGCGGGAGAGCGGAACTGCTCCCCGGCCTCAAGCGGGACCACATCCCCGGTTTTCTTCTCGATTATCCGAGGGTGGTTATCCTCCACTTGCTGAGCTAATTGTCGTGCTCGGTCGTGTGATCGGCTGCCTTTCTCAGGCGGCCAGGTTGCGACCGGCCGATTTGACAAGGAAGCTTCGGGTGGTAGGGTTGACAGGTTGCCCCATTTTGACCGTGTGATGCGGGATGGTGGGAGCGTCCGATCCTTGAGAACTCAACAGCGTGCACAATGTCAAATGCCAAAAACCTCGTGTTCAGCTTCGACTGGGCAAGAGATTCCTTTGGATTAGATACAGAATGTCAGTAGATATTCGAAACTAGTCAGATCAACTCGCGGGGAGAACAGGCCTATTCCGGTCCGCTTCTCGCACAATGTTTCCCTTCCGC
>Ga0153994_1000135_pt1 | contig 30386 bp, 21 predicted proteins | sample TSNC078MetaG_FD_104735 | JGI IMG/M metagenome (GOLD analysis project Ga0153994, IMG submission 104735) | Attine ant fungus gardens microbial communities from North Carolina, USA - TSNC078 MetaG | ecosystem: Host-associated > Fungi > Mycelium > Unclassified | place: USA: North Carolina, Lumber...
AGTATGGGATCAGCTGCCAAACGATCCGGCCGACTATGTTGACGGGGATACGGTCAATGTTATCGCACCTGCTGAAACCATAGTCGATGTGACCGGCGGTACCTGGACATTCGTTGGCTGGGATGCGGATAGTAAAACGATTGCTGGCGACGATGTCATCTTCACGGGTACCTGGACGTTTGAGGCAGATGAACCCGAGGATTCAAGCTACAACGCAGGTTATATCTTCGTATCAGACAGCGGTAAGTCAATACCGCAGGCAGTATGGGATCTGCTGCCAAACGATCCGACTGATTACACAGACGGGGATACGGTCAATGTTATCGCGCCTGCTGAAACCATAGTCGATGTGACCGGCGGTACCTGGACGTTTACAGGCTGGGATGACGACAGCAAAACGATCAACGGCGACGACGTCATCTTCACAGGCACCTGGACATACACAGCAGACGAACCCGAGGATTCAAGCTACAATGCAGGCTATACCTTCGTGTCCGGTACCAGCGGCAAGGCACTGCCGAAGGCAGTCACGGACTTACTGCCGGGTGACAGTACCGACTACGCGGACGGAGTCACCGTCACGGCGGCCACGTTGTCCCCAACAACAGTTACCGTAAGCGGCGGCACCTGGACGTTTAATGGCTGGGACGCTGACAGCAAAACGATTGCCGGCGACGACGTGATTTTCACGGGAACCTGGACGTTCACGGCGAACCAAGCCGAGGCGCCCACTTACACGGTAGATTATGATGCCAATGGCGGCACCGGCAGTTACGCGGACACAGGGCTGACATCCGGCAGCGATTATGTGATTCTGGAACGGCTCGATACGGGCATCTCCCGTGACGGCTATACCTTCAAGGGCTGGAATACAAAGGCAGACGGCAGCGGCACCGCTTATGCGGCAGGCGACAAATTCGTAATTACGGACGACGTGACGCTCTACGCTCAGTGGGAAAAGGTTTCCGACCCGGATTCAACGAAGCCAACGGATCCGACCGGTTCGACAAAACCAACGAACAAAGTAACGACCACCAGCAACACAACCACCAACAATAGTAAGACGGCAGCCGGCAGCGCTCCGAAGACCGGCGACGACAGCGGCATCGGGCTGTGGATCACCCTGCTGAGTCTCTCCCTGGCCGCCACAGTGTGCCTGCTGTGGGTAACCCGCAGGAGAAGACAGCACAGACAGGGGAACTAAACGCTGCTACCAACGATAAATAGACAGACAGGATGTTCCCTTAGACACAGGGCAGTCAAAACGGCCGCATTTCCAACAGATTGGGGATGCGGCTGCTTTACTTTCGTCAGAAGAAAGACGTCAAAACACGAAGTAAGCCAAGCAGACAGGAAGGTGCCGCTGACATCATTGTGTGGCACCCACCCATCGGATTCCGGCTTAAGGGAAGGAGAAACAGGTCATTGAGAATCAAGAAAACAACCTTTTATGCGTTAAAAGTCATCTATCGGATCCACCTGGAGGATAAGGCGGTTGTCACATCCAGTGAGATTGCAGAGAAAGAGCATCTATCCCAGAGGGTCTTATTAAGGGTCATGCAGCAGTTAAGGTCAGCAGGCATTTTATCTGTCTACCAGAGAAGGGGGGCTGTCAGCGGCGGCTTCCAACTGAACCGGCCCATAGACGACATCACCCTGATGGACGTTGTGGATGCTATGGAGACGATTGATATCTGTGAAAACCTGGGGGAAGATGATGTCTTGCTACATGTATGCAGACAAATCAACGAGCACCGGAAAGAAGAGTTCGCAAAATATAGCTTACGGGATGTATTTACCTGGATATTCCTTTCATCGCATTGCCCGTATGCAAAAGCTGGTAAGGGAAGGAAGCAGGCATTCAATTGATCAACGGAGGTGGCAGGTTTTGCCGAGAAGCGGAAAAAACATCTATCAGCGCCGTGACGGGCGCTTTGAGGGCCGGTATATCAAAGGCCGGAAAGAAAACGGAAAACCGGAGTACGGTTATATTTACGGCGCAACCTACAAAGAAGCGGAGAACAAGCTGGCGCTTGCGCAGGCAGGCCACGCTGCCCTGCCGGCACCGGGCGTTCTGACAGTCTCACAGTGGCTGAATAAGTGGCTGGATACGGCAGCGGCCTTTATCAGCACTCAGGCGCACGGCCGGTATACTTCGGTGATATCGGCGCACCTATCCCCTGAACTGGGGGACTGCCGGCTGTTGGCAGTTGACGGTGAGGCCATCAACCGGTTCATCCGTGAAAGCGGTCTGCCCAAAAGCACGCAGATGGACATCGTGTCCATGATGAGGTCCGCCATGAAGCTAGCGGAAATCGAGTACGGGATTACCGGCGTGGCAGATGCTATTGCGGCGGTCACCTGGGAGAAAAGCATGGAGCGGACACTGACACCGATGGAACGGGAACGCCTGACGGCCTCGTCACGGCACCGGGGCGATACGCTCGATGCGGGGATATTGCTGGCGCTATATTTAGGGATGCGCGGTGGGGAACTGTGCGCCCTGAGGTGGCGGGATATCGACCTTGAAACCGGCGTAATCCGCATCAGCAAATCCGTCAGACGGGTGCGTTTCCCAGATGAAAACAGCGGAACAAAAACCAGAGTCATCCTTGGCGAGCCGGAATTCAAAAGTGCCATCAGGGAGGTCCCGCTCCCGATGTTCCTCATAGAGTTCTTTACAGAACAAAGCTGTTTTCATCTCCCTGCGGACTATATCCTGAACGGACGTTCAGATAAGGTCATCGAACCGCGGAGCGCAGAGTATCATCTGTTGAAACGGATGGATGAGGTCGGCTTAGAGGGTGTCAGCTTCCGAACCCTGCGGGACACCTTTGAGTCCGGATGCATGGCGGCGGGTTTTTCCCTGCAGGTAATAAATGCACTGTTGGGGCGTAAGATACCATCCCGTGATTCTGCCGCCTTGCCTTTCCCTTCGCTAGAACAGAAGCGGGAAAGTATAGAGAAGCTGGCAAAGGATTGGACATTTCGTGATTAATGAGCTTAAACTGCAATCCTTCAGGTGCAATAACGGAAAAAGATATGGGAATTGGCATTGCCAATTCCCATATCTTTTCCGTTAATAGAATCTTCTGCGCCGCTTATAGTATCTTCTCCGCCGATGATGCATTTCATCAAATAAAATAATTGAAACCATATCCCTGAGCCAATTACAATTCCCCCGGCGGCTCATACAGTGATCCATGGCTTCCACATCGTCATCTTCTTCCATCGCCGGCTTATATACATTTTCCAAATGTTTGACAGAATCGTGAATACGGTCTACCATTGCCGAAATCCCTATTTTATCCGGATATTCATCGAACATAACACTGCCCTCATACTCATTTTTATCACACTCGTCCCTGACTGCCTCCAATATTTCCATTGCCATAGGCGGGTACATTCTCCTCATATATTCTATATCTTTTGAATACTGCTCATCATCATACTCTGCCATATAATTATGCAGCCAGTCTTTCCCTTCATCAAATAATGCATCGACGTCCATTTTATTAACATTGTACCTCTCTTTTTTATGTTTAAATGCACTATATGGCGGTGTATAAAAATATCTTTGTTTAATATCCATAACCAGACTCCTTTACTTTATTCATACTATAATATATGCTGTATATACATTCCGTTGACACTAAAACTTTCACTGCTGCTTTAGCTGCATATAATAACTTATAGAATTATAGAATATGGGGGTGTTTGGTTTGGATTTACTTACACTTGTCAATCGCATAAATTCACTGCCGCCCGATTATGTCCCGGGAGATTTGATGAGGCCGGGTGTCTTTTTTGATACTAGCGGTGATTTAGAAAGACATTACTTAAGAAAACCGGCAGCGTTGGCTCTGGAAGGCCTTTTTGTCCATGCTGCCAGAAATGGTTTGTATTTAGCCGCTGTATCCGGCTATCGTTCCTTTTCGCGCCAAAAAGAAATATATGAAAACAATCTTAAAACTAAAGGATTTGAGCATACCAATATGTATTCGGCAAAGCCCGGCCAGAGCGAGCATCAGACAGGTCTGGCCATGGATATTTCCACCCACCTGATTCACTATGATTTAGTTGAAGCTTTCGCCGATACCAAGGAAGGCAAATGGGTAGAAAAGAACTGTCATCATTTCGGCTTTATCCTCCGTTATCCCAAAAATAAAACGAAGATTACCGGCTATGCCTATGAGCCCTGGCATCTGCGTTATGTCGGTTATAGGGCCGCTGTTAAAATAAGTGATATGCATTTGACTTTAGAGGAATATCAGGCTATATTATAATAGATATATACCCTCAGTTGACTGAGGGCATCAACGCTGAAGAAGAGGTGACCAGATGTTACGCGTTATTTTCGTTGCAATTTCTCTTTTACTGTTTTTTATCATAAGTATTCCGCTTTACTTAATAGAAATGCTCATCGGCTTATTAAGTAAAGACATTAAAGCAAGAAGCTCACAATGGATTGTTATTCAGGCTTTTAAGTTCATTCTTTTCATATGCGGAACTAAGATTGATGTTACCGGCTTAGAAAATGTGCCTAAGGATACGCCGGTTCTTTACGTCAGTAATCATCGAAGCTATTTTGATATCGTTATCGGATATACATTGGTCAAAAACAACACCGGATTTCTTGCCAAGAAGGAAATGAAGAAGCTTCCCTTTATCAATATATGGATGATGTTTCTCAATTGTCAATTTTTAGATCGTGACAATATTAAGGAGGGTCTAAAAACAATATTACAATGTATCGAATTGATTAAAGCCGGAACTTCTATATTTATTTGTCCGGAAGGCACCAGAAGCCCCGGGGATGAGATGATCCCTTTTAAAAAGGGTAGTCTTAAAATCGCCGAAAAGACCGGATGTCCTGTAATTCCCGTGGCCATAACCAATACTGAGCAGATATTTGAAAATCATATCCCTCGAATTAAGGCTGCCAAGGTTCATTTCCAGTTTGGCGAGCCTATTTATCTTAAAGACTTGGCAAAGGAAGATAAAAAGCACTCCGGTGCCTATGTTCAAGATATTATTAAAAACATGTTGGAAAATAATCAAAAAAATGATACAATCTAATATAGCACATAAGAAGGAGGGTCTATCGTGACTATTACACCACTTGTATCATTTTCTTTATCTCCGGTGGCAATCGTCTTAATTGTTATTGCCGTTATCTTAATCGGAGTCCTTATTTTTCTGGGTATCTGGGGTTCAAAACAGCAGAAAAAGGCGGATGCTCAACAGGCCGAATTGCAGGCCGCAGCGCAACCCGTATCGATGCTGGTTATTGATAAAAGACGTATGAAACTTAAAGAAGCCGGTCTGCCCAAAATAGTCGTTGATTCAACGCCTAAATATCTCCGCCGGGCAAAGGTTCCGGTTGTCAAAGCTAAGGTCGGTCCTAAAATCATGACACTGATTTCTGACGAAAAGATTTTTGACTTAATTCCTATTAAACAGGAAATAAAAGCTTCCGTCAGCGGTATTTATATCATTAGCGTCAAGAACCTGCGCGGACCTGCATTGACTGCACCGGTGAAGCAAGGATTCTTTAAAAGGATGAAAGCTAAAGTAACCGGAGGTGCCGGTAAATAAGAATATGCAAACCCGTCTTGGTAATCAGATACAATTCTTGATTAGCAAGACGGGTTTTTTTCAATCTTCAGATCTTTCATTTAACAACTAACTTTTGCTTTTTATTATTTGTTGCCGATACGATTAAAACAATGATGGTGCATAGATAGGGCAGCATCGCCAAGAACTGTGATGATATGGGGAATTTCTGCATTCTTAAGTGAATTGCCTCGGTAAATCCAAAAAGCAGTGAAATCAAAACACATAATGCCGGATTCTTTTTAGCAAACACAAATATCGCTAATGCAATATAGCCTCTGCCCGCAACCATATCTTTACTATAAAAGTTCAATTGGCTTAAGGATAAAAATGTACCGCCAATTGCTGCAATTGCGCCACAGGCTGCTACCGATATATATTTAATTAAACCAGAACGTAATCCCAGGCTATCGACAACCTCCGAGTTAATTCCTGTTGCTCTAAGTCTAATTCCTATTGGTGCCTTATAAATAACAATCCACGCTATAATCATCACCAGAATCAAGAAATACGCCAAACCCGTATATCCAGAAAAAATATCTTTAATAATCGGAATATTTTTAAGTATAGGTATGTCTAATTTTTGTAATGATGGAACCAACTCAGATTTACCCTTACTTCCAAAAATTGCAATCATTAATACAGAGACAAGACCTTCTGCAATTATATTCATACCAACACCTGCTACCACCTGATTTGATTTCAATTGAATACAGAAAAATCCAAAAATCAGCGCAAAAATCGCACCGGCACCTGCTGCCATAAGGATTCCCAAGATCACATTTCCGGTATAAAAAGCTCCCAATACACCCATGAAAGCACCAATCATCATAAAACCTTCCAACCCCAATGCCAGAATACCTGCCGTTTCCGAAATAGAACCTGCTATAGATGCATAGCCCAGAGGAACTGCCAGGCGAATTGATGTGGATATAAGACTCAAAATACTATTCATATTTCTTCCTCCAAACCTGCAAATAACGTACCAACATTGGAGCTGAAATAACCAATATGATAACACCCTGTAAAATAGATACCAATTCTGATGGGATACCCTCAAACATAGCCATATATAAACTTCCGGTTCTTAATCCACCAAATAATATGCTGGAAAAAAGTACGCCGATTGCTGAATTCTGACCCAGTACGGCAATGGCCATACCATCAAATCCATAACCTGATGACATGTCCAGGACAAATCGGCCATATGTAGCGCTAACCAGCATGGCACCTCCTAAACCGGCTATTGCACCTGATAAAGCCATAGATAAGATACAGGTTGAATTCATCCTTATTCCGCCTGCCTCTGCCGCCTTAAAGTTAATCCCTGTCGCAATCATATTGTATCCTGTCACCGTATATTTATAGAATAAAGCAATTACAATTAAAAATACCAAGGCTATCACGCATGCCCATGTAAGTTTGGAGCTTCCCGGTATAAAAGGTATCATTTTACGTTCATCTAAAGCGTTACTTTGTGCAATCATACCTTCCGCCATAAAGGGACCTGCTACCAAAAACTCTGTAAAATAAATAGCAATGTAATTCAACATAACCGTCGTAACTACTTCATTTGCATTTCTGGTTACCTTTAATATGGCTGCTATTGATGACCAAAGTGCACCTGCAAGCATTGCCAATATACTACATACTAATATATGTAAAGGCATTGGCAGCCACTGCAGTTTTAATCCTATAAGAGCATAGGTAATCGCCCCCATAATTAGCTGACCCTCAATTCCGATATTAAACAAGCCACACTTAAATGATATCATTGCTGCTATTCCACAGAAAATCAGTGGTATACTTTTCTCTAATGTTGTCATGAGCAGCGCCGGTGATCCAAAAGCGCCTTTTAATAATGCCGTATAAGCCAAAACAGGTGAATATCCACACAAGCCAATGACAATACTGCCAATGATAACCGCAATCACAATGGATAATAAAGAAGTTCCCATCTGATGGATATACTTTCTATTTTTCATCTTCGTTACCTCCACCCATATACAGACCAAGGCGTATGGGCGTATATTCCTCTGCTCTCCCCTCTGTGACAATTTTCCCTTCAAACATCACTCCGATTCTGTCACTAAGTTGGAACAACTCATCAAAGTCTGCTGTAATCAACAAAACAGCGGAACCGTTTCTTTTTAATTCAAGAATATTCTCACGAATAATCTCACATACGCCAATATCTACACCTCTGGTTGGATGTGCTACGATAGCCAGTCGTGGATGACGTAAAAATTCCCTTCCGATAATAATCTTTTGCTGATTTCCGCCTGAAAAGCTCTTCAAAGGCATATCAACATTGGCTGGTGTCACCTGATACTGTTCAAATATTTCACTTGCTGTAATTGCTGTTTTTTTATAATCTAACAATTGATACTTACTTTGCATCTGGGTGCTAAACTGGTTTCCAAGTAAGACATTCATCTTTACATCCAGATCCAGCAGCAATCCCCTCTCCGTCCGATCAGAATGTATACAGGAAACGCCCATTTGGATAATTTCCTTGACACTCTTTTGTTTGATGTTTTGATTCAGGATTTCTATTTCTCCGGACCAGCCTTTCATAATACCTGCAAGAATTTCAAAGAATTCAAGCTGTCCATTCCCTTCTATCCCTGCCATACCATAAATTTCACCGGATCTAACCTGCAGGTTTAGCTCATCCAAAACCTTAGCACCCAGTTTGTCATAGTATGTAAGGTTCTTCACGGATAATGCTTCTTTGCCTGGTGCTTTAGGTTCTTTCACAAATTCTTTAGGTTCATGATCCACCATCATCTGACTCAATTGATAGACATTAGTGTCTTCTTTATTGATAAATCCGCTCATGATACCATGACGCAAAACAAAAATTTCATCTGCGATTTCAATTGTCTCATGTAATTTGTGAGTGATGATAATAACTGATTTATCATCCGCCTTCAGGCGCCGAATCACTTTAAACAATCCTTCTGTTTCCTGAGGTGTCAGTACAGCGGTGGGCTCATCAAGTATTAACACTTTCGCACCCTGATATAACGCTTTTATGATTTCTACTTTCTGCTTTTCACCAACTGATAAATTCCCTACCTTTTCCTTTGGATCAATCATAAAACCATAATTGTCTGAAATTTCATTGACCAGCCGCTGTGCCTCTGTCTTTGAGTAAATACCCATTCTTTGTGGCTCTTTACCCATAACGATATTCTCTGCCACTGTTAACTCATCAATAATCATAAAGTGCTGATGAACCATTTGAATACCTTTTGAAATTGCATCTCGGGGAGACTTAAACTTTACTTTCTTACCATCAAACAATATTTCCCCGGCATCCGGTCTATACAGCCCATAAATCATCTTCATCAAAGTAGACTTGCCGGCACCGTTTTCGCCAAGCAGCGACGTAACAACACTTTCATCACACCAGAAGTTAACGTTACTATTTGCTGTAAAATCGCCAAACATTTTTGTCAAATTCTTTGTTTCAAGCAAATGTGACATTTTTAGTCCTTTCCTTGACCTATTTAGCTTCTGCTAAAAAAGAATCAACATCTTCTAAGGTTGTGGGAAGTGTGATTTCTCCATTTATCACTTTGTCAAAGTAACTATTCATCTCTTCCTTAACCGCTTCACTTACTTCTACATTACTATCTTCAAATCCAACTTCCAAGGTTCCTTCTTTAATCCCATAAGTAAGCGTTCCGGCCGATAATTTTCCGGCAATAATTTTAGTGCCAACATCCGTCATAACTGCTGTCCAATCTCTGATTCCCGATGCAATAATGTTATCCGGTGCATTTGAGTTTTGATTCATCTCAATACCAAATGCATAACCATCATTATCCCCGGCTGATGTGAATACCCCCAGCCCTGAGCCGCCTGCACAGGCAAAAACAATATCACAACCATCTTCATAAAGTCCGGTTGCCAGCTCGGTAGCCGTTGTTGGATCAGCAAAACTGCCTACATATGCAATCTGAACATCGACATCCGGATTTACAAGTTTTGCGCCTGCCTCATAACCTGCCGCAAACTGATTGATAACCGGAATATCCATACCGCCGACGAATCCGATTTTTTGCTCATCATTTAAAAATGGCAATGCATTTTCTTTTTCCAACAATCCTGCTAAAACCCCCAACTGATATCCTGTTTCTTCCGCTCTAAAAAATACATTTGTCACATTATCTGCTTCTATTTCTGAGTCTACTAATACAAATTTTTGTTCCGGATATTTCTTGGCAGATTTCGTAAGCGCATCTGTCTGATCACTGCCAATACAGAAAATAGCATCATAACTTCCTGCTTCTGCAAATAGTCCCTGCAGGTTAGCAAAATCAGAAGCATCTTTTGGCTCAACGACGTCGATTTTCACGTCTTTGCTTTCCAATGATTTTAATCCCTCATAAGTAGCATCATTCATATTTTTGTCGCCCAACCCACCGGTACCGGTGATAAAACCAAATTTTGCACTGACGCTTCCTGAATCTTGTTCTGTATTATTCGTTTCTTGTGTATCTTTAGTTGTTTCTGTACTCCTGTTGTTTGTGCATCCGGTGAATATTGTTGTTACCAATACAACTACCAATAAAACCATAAAACTTTTTTTCATGTTCATTCCTCCAATTTTTACATTTTTTGTTACTGCAGCCTTTGATTTCAATAATAGCCTTCTCATCACCCCTTTCACCATTCGATCAACTGAAGCAATTTTTTATATTGTTCTTCACTAATCACAATCTTCCCATATCGAATACTTACGTAGGATTCTTGTTTTAATTTCTGAACTGCCCGATTTACCGTCCTGATGCTAATGCCTATTTCGCTTGCCATCACTTCACGCGTTTTTGTTATTTTTGCATAATTTCCTTTAATGTTATCTTTTTCATAGTTCTTAATCAGATAGGTGGCGACTCTGTCTAAGCCAAATTTGAATAGGTTGTTTCCTCGTTCATATGAACTTCTATACATCTTTTTGGCCATTGCCGTTGCTACATATTGTAAAAACCCATGATTATTTTCTAATTCTGTCACAAAGAGCTTAATGGGTATGCGTAATGTCAAGCTGTCTTCTGATGCAATCAAAGTTGCCGCATTAATAAATTCTCCTGACAAGACTTCCAAATCAGAAATGATTGACCCTTCTTGCAGTTGGGAAAACTGATATACACTTCCATCTAAAAATTCAGCTTGAACATATAATTTCCCACTTACAATAAAGTATGCATATTCGGTTTTCTCCCCTTTACTAATGACTATACTATTTTTCTTAAAAGTAATTGGAACTGCCTTTTCCAATAGAATATCCGGTATCTTCATAAATAGCTTTTGTACCTTTTCATTTTTCGTCATTATATCACCCTCCCATTTTCAAAAAAAGGTCAATTGTCCTTTTTTTGAAATCCTATATTATTTATAATGCACACACAAGCAAGTTATTATTTTAACAAATTATTATTTTAAGAAGGGAGATTGTCGTCATGAAAATTGCTATTGTAGGCTGCGGTAATATCGCAAATACTCATGCACAGGAGCTAACAAATATGGGATTCACTATTTCTGTTGTTGTTGATAGCACACCAGAGAATATGAAACTGTTTGCTAAATCATGGAACGTTCCTGAATGTACAACAAAATTTGAGCGCATATTAGAAGATGATATTACCGTCGTACATGTATGTACGCCACCAACACTTCACTACGAAATGGTCAAGAAAATTATTAGTGCCGGTAAAAATGTTATTTGCGAAAAACCTCTTTGCTTAAAGTCATCAGAAGCAAAAGAGCTTTTAGATCTGGCAAGAAAAAGGGGGGTTATTACTGCCGTTAATTTTAATGTTCGTTATTATGATGCATGCAACAGAATGAAGACAAAAATTAACAACAAAGAATTTGGAAATATTTGTCTGATTCATGGTACCTATCAACAGGAATTCCATGCCCTGCCCGCCGACTATATGTGGCGCTATCAGGAAGATTTAGCCGGTCCAATGAGAGCTACTACCGAAATCGGATCACATTGGATTGATTTGGTACGTTTTTTGACCGGACAAGAAATTATTGAGGTGAGTGCAACATATGGTAAGTTCTACAAAGATAGGTATGTCAAAGATCATATGATGTACCGTACAGAAGTCAATGGCTCTCATAAAATTGAAGTGAATTCAGATGACGCAGTCATTGCTGCATTGCGCTTTAAAAACGGCGCTCTTGGCAACTTATTTTTATCAGAAGTAACTCATGGTAAAAACAACTTTATTTCCATGGAAATAACAGGGACAAATAAAACTGTCCGTTGGGAAAGTGAAAATCCATACAAAGTCTATTCCAGTGGAAAATTCACCGGAGAAACCTGTGATATCAATTCGTTTGCAGGTGGATTCCCGAATACATTTTCTGCTTTCTTCAAGGAAGTTTATAAAAGCATGACATCGGGAAATCAATCTGAGCTTCCATCATATCCGACTTTTTATGATGGCTATATTAATGCTGCTGTTTGTGAGGCAATCTTTAACAGTGCAAACAATCATTCAACATGGACGGAGGTAAAATAAATGTTTGACTTTAATCAAAAAATTGTATTAGTAACCGGAGCCGGCGGTGGTTCCGGAGAAGCAATAGCAAGAAAATTCTTAGCAAACAATGCCATTGTCATTGCCGCTGATTTAAAGACTCCCGCCTGGAGAGAAAAAACAGATGCTTTTCATCCGGTAGAAATGGATGTTTCAAATGAAGATACCGTGAATAAAACTGTTCAGGCGTATTGTGAAAAACTTGGGGGTATTGACATTTTAATAAACAATGCAGGAATTGCTATTGAATCTCCTTTAATAAAGTTCTCCTTTGAAACATGGAAGAAGATTTTTTCTGTAAATGCCGACGGAACTTTCTTATGTACTAAGGCTGCTGTAAAAAGCATGGTTGCCCGGAAAATAGAAGGTCGTGTTATCAATATCGCTTCTATTGCCGGTAAAAATGGCTTTCCTAATTCCTCTGGTTACTGTGCGTCTAAGGCAGCAGTTATCGGATTCACTAGAGCTTTAGCTGCAGAATTAGGTCAATATGGCATTACTGTTAATGCTATCTGCCCAGGGTCTGTTGCGACGCCAATGATAGAATCTGTCATTGATACCATTTCTGCAAATAGTAGTCTTGACAGAAGAGAAGTCCGCCGCTCGATGGAATCAAGTATTGCTCTGAAACGTTTCCAACAACCAGAGGATGTCGCTGATTTAGTTTGTTTCCTGGCTTCTGATTATGCCAGAAACATTAGTGGTGAATCAATGAATCTGGATGGCGGCGTTGTCAGAGATTAATTTATCCATACTAAAGGTAAAACTCCCGGAATTTTGCCTTCCGGGAGTTTTACCTTTCATTCAAAAAAATACGCTTTCTCATTAAATATCGCAGGATCGTCCTTCACTTTTAAGGCCAACTCCTGAAGATTTTCCTTTGTATTCAAGCTCTGGTCATCAATGACCATTTCCGTAAGCCGATCCAAAAGATGGCCGATTATCGGTCCCTGACGGATTCCCATATTCATTAAATCCTGTCCGTTAATTTTAAGACCGCTGACCTGAAAACACTGTCCTTCTTCTATAATATTATCAAAAAAGACTTTTTTTCTATATAAAGCACTTAGCTTTCCTGGGATGACCAGAGGATTTTTCGCCATGACATCGGCAACCTGAACTAAAATAAATTCGGGGAAAATATCATCGCCCACTCGATTCAATGCCCGTCTGACACTGACATAATCATCGGCATACTTCAGCCCATGCCACTTGATTAGTCTTAAAACTTTATGGGTCGTATCATTATCAAATTTCAGCCGTTTTAATATTTCTTTGGCTAAAATTACACTGACTTCAGGGTGCTTATAAAAAATATCCCTGCCATTCTCCAATGTTTTTTTCACTGCCGGCTTTCCAAAATCGTGCATCAGCATTGTCAGACGAAGTACGGCGTCAGCCTCGATGCATTCCATCGATTTTATTGTATGTTCATCAACTGTATAAATATGATTGGGGGTATTTTGTGCAACCCCTACAGTTGCATCGTATTCCGGCAATATAACCTTTGTAATGCCCAATTCCTGAGCCATCCTTATGCGTCCCGGATTGTCGGATACAATTAAAGCCATCAGTTCCATCTGGATCCGTTCTGCGCTTATCTTCTTTAAATTCTCAGCATTGGCCATAATCGCTGCTGCCGTCTGCTTTTCGATTTCAAATCCCAGCTGGGCACTCAACCGAACCGCACGAAGCATTCGCAATGCATCTTCATCAAATCTCTGGTGAGGATTGCCGACACACCTGATTCGTTGATTCTTTAAATCCTCGGTACCATTAAACAAATCGACCAATCCTGTTTTCGGATTATAGGCCATGGCATTCATTGTAAAATCTCTGCGTTTTAAGTCTTCTTCCAGACTACCGGTGAATTCAACAACTTCCGGATGCCTTGCATCTGTGTATTCCCCGTCAATTCGGTAAGTCGTTACTTCGTAGCCGATATCTCCCAACATAACAGTTACCGTGCCATGCTGGATACCGGTATCAATTGTACGCCCAAAAATCTCCTTAATCTGCTTCGGTTTCGCCGGAGTTGTGATGTCCCAATCCTTCGGCTCCCGGTTAAGTACGCAGTCTCTGACACACCCGCCTACCGCATAAGCTTCAAACCCATTATTTTCCAACTCAGCCATGATATAACTCACTTTTTCAGGAATCTCGATTTGCACCCAATCACCCCTTACCTTTAATCGAATAATTAATAGGCTTTCCCCCAATATACCATAGTTTTGGCCGGTTTACCACAGCAAATACAGGTATCTGATATATTTTCTTGTTCAAATGGCATACATCTGGCAGTTGCCGTGGTATCTTCTTTAATTTTCAGTTCACAGACTTCATCACCGCACCACATCGCTTTGACAAATCCCGGTTGATGGGCAATTGTATCCTTAAATTCATCGTAATCCACTGCCGTATAGGTATGCTCGTCACGATGCACTCTTGCTCTCTCAAGCATATCATTTTGCATCTGATCCAGTATTCTCTCAATTTCCCTTTCCAGATTATCTAAAGACACTACCTGTTTTTCTCTCGTATCACGGCGGACAATGACTGCCTGGTTTGCTTCAATATCTTTGGGGCCAATTTCAATACGGACAGGAATCCCTCGCATCTCGGCTTCGGAAAACTTCCATCCCGGACTTTTATCTGAGTCATCAACCTTGACTCTAAAGTTTGCTAATCTTTCCTTTAATTCTGCGGCTTCTTCCAAGACCCCTGCTTTATGCTGGGCAATCGGGATCACCATCACCTGCGTTGGTGCTATCTTTGGCGGAAGAACAAGACCGCTGTCATCACCATGAACCATAATAATTGCCCCAATAATACGTGTAGACATTCCCCATGATGTCTGATGAACATATTCTAACTTATTTTCTTTGTTCGTATATTGAATTCCAAAGGCCTTGGCAAATCCATCGCCAAAGTTATGGCTCGTCCCGGATTGGAGGGCTTTCCCATCATGCATTAAGGCTTCAATCGTATATGTCGAGTCTGCACCGGCAAATTTCTCTTTGTCGGTCTTCTTCCCTTTAATCATCGGGATAGCCAGAACTTCTTCGCAGAAATCAGCATATACATTAAGCATCTGTATCGTCCTGTCCTCAGCTTCTAAGGCTGTGGCATGAGCCGTATGACCTTCCTGCCATAAAAATTCCGTAGAACGCAGGAAGGGTCTTGTAGTCTTTTCCCAGCGAACGACTGAACACCATTGATTGTAAAGCTTAGGCAAATCTCTGTGGGATTGAATAATATTCGCATAGAGGTCACAGAAAAGAGTTTCCGAAGTCGGACGCACGCACAGACGTTCCGTCAATGGTTCCATACCACCGTGAGTCACCCAGGCGACCTCAGGAGCAAAACCTTCGACATGATCTTTTTCCTTTTGCAAAAGACTTTCCGGAATAAATAAGGGCATGTAAACATTCTCCACCCCGGTTTCTTTGAATCTTCTATCCAGCTCCTTTTGGATATTCTCCCAAATTGCATAACCGCCGGGACGCAAAATCATACATCCGCGGACACTTGAATAATCAATCAACTCTGCTTTTTTTACAACATCCGTATACCACTGGGCAAAATCTTCTGACATAGAAGTTATTGCCTCAACTAACTTTTTTTCCTTAGCCATTCTATTCTCTCCTTTAACAAACTTAGAGTAATATTAGGCTATTCCTTTTATTTTGTCAAGATGCTTTTTCGCTCTGTTCGCCTTTCAAGTCATCAATCTGATTTAATATTTCGATAATAAGAACTAAACCCAGGGGGCCAAGTATAATTCCCCATAAGCCAAAAAGGGTCATACCAACGAAAGTAGCCATCAATATATAAAATTCATTGACACCTAATTTACTTCCCATAAGTCTGGCTTCTAAAATCTCTCTAATTAACGCACAAAATGCATAAAGGATGATAATCACAACCGCTTTATAGTACTCGCCACTTAGCAGATAAATGACCGCCCACGGTATTAATATGGTGCCACTGCCAATGAGCGGCAAGGCATCCATAAAGGCAATGATTACCGCCACCAAAATCGCATATGGATTTTTTAAAAGTATTAAGCCGGCACCGCAAATAAGGGCAACCAGAATCATAATAACCACCTGGGATTTCAAAAAACTGGCGCTCACCTGCCCTGTCCGCCTTGTGATTTGGATAATCTCTTTGGCAAACAAATTCCTCCTAAGTCCCAGCTTCATTGTCCGTTTATTTTTAATTAACAGTATCGCCGCAATAAAGGCCATAATGATAAGAATAATAAAAGTACCTAAGGTTTTAAGAAACGGCAGGCCGTGATCTGCCAAAAAATTAAATATCTTCTCTCCCATTCCATCCTGAGCCTTCATCATTAAGTCAAAAAAATAGGCTTCTACCATGGTCTGTTCACTTCCAATAAAGCGTCCGATAAAGCCACAAATTTCACCAAAAAAGTTATCTAACCATTGAAAAATAACGTCTTTGTTCTGTATGAAAATTTCAAACTGATTTATCAGATAGTTTAATGCAGACACAAGAACGGCAACAACAATGGCTGCCAATAGTAAAACTAAAATTGTTCCCGAAATCCCAATGGGAATCTTTGTCCGCCGGTTTATTTTTTCAGCCATCGGGTATAATAACTGACATATTGCATAAGCCAATATAAAAGGAGTCACTATCGGAATCATATATTTAAATACAATATACACCCCTATAGAAACTCCAACAATTTCCCCAAACTTGACAAATTTATTTTCCATACCGACACACCCGTTTCTTAAAAATCAGAACCCTCTGTTGTCTAATAGTATGTGAAAGTAAATTAAATATCATGTAAGGTATAAATTACCTTTTAGTCAAAAAATCTAAAGGCTTGCCCTTCCGACCGGCATTGAAATTTTAGTCTCCGATTGGTTATCGGATGGTTTAATTCCAAATGATAAGCAAATAAACCCATATCAACCCACCCTTTATACGCCGTAAATAATGGATTGTACTTGGTATCCCCATAAACACCTGCACCTATATAAGCCATCTGCACCCGTATTTGATGATGCCTTCCGGTAATTAAAGTTATTTCGCTCAAGGTATATATTTGCTCATTGAGTCTTTTAGATTGAAGGACTTTATAATCTAAAACCGCCTTTTTACTTCCTGCGGTGCCTTTCGGTACGACGCTTGAAAGATTCGTCATGGTATCTTTGACAAGATAATTCGTTAATATCCCTGATTCTTCAGCCGGCGCTCCGGTCAGAACTACCTGATACTTTTTAGTCATCTGATCAGTTTGGATCTGCCGGCTTAAGATTCCTGCACTTTTAGGTGTTTTGGCAAACACCATAATACCACCCACCGGTCTGTCAAGGCGATGAATCAGACCGATATAGGGTTCTCCCTTTTTAGCACCTTTACTACTATATAAATAATTTTTCAAATAGCTGACCATGTCCATCGACGATGTTCTATTTCCCTGCGACAGCATTCCGACAGGCTTCTTTGCGATAATGATTTCTTTATCTTCAAATAAAATCTCAACATTCATCTTTAAACTTCCATTTGTACTTTCTCTAAATGCCAGATGTCACGCACATAATCTTCAATTGTGCGGTCAGATGAGAACTTACCGGCATTGGCCACATTAAGTATCGCTACTCTCGCCCAGTTCTCACGATCTTTGTAAGCCTGATTAACTGCCTGCTGAGCCTTGGCATAAGCTTTAAAATCTTTAAGAATAAAATACATATCCGCCCTGTCACTGCTCATCGTATTTAACAATGAATTATATAAATCTCTGAATAATTCTTTATTATCTCTTGAATAAGTACCATCGATCAGTTGATTTAAAACTTTCCGGATATCTTCATCCTGATTATAAATATCATAAGGATTATACCCGCCACGAGATTCGTAATTCATTACTTCCTCAGAGGTCAGACCAAAGATAAATGCATTTTCCCTGCCAACCTCTTCAACAATTTCAACATTGGCACCATCCATCGTTCCTAACGTCAATGCTCCGTTAAGCATGAATTTCATATTTCCGGTTCCTGAAGCTTCTTTACTGGCCGTAGAAATCTGCTCTGAGACATCACTGGCCGCAAAAATAATTTCTGCATTGGAAACCCGGTAATTTTCAATAAATACAACTTTAATCTTGCCATTGATAGAGACATCATTGTTAACGACATCAGCCACTGAATTGATCAGCTTGATGGTTAATTTAGCCCTTTTGTATCCGGCGGCTGCCTTTGCTCCAAATATAAAGGTCGTCGGATAAAAATCCATCTCCGGATTGGCTTTAAGTTGATTATACAAATACATGACATGTAAAATATTCAATAATTGCCGTTTATATTCATGCAGCCGCTTCACCATGGAATCAAAAATAGAATTGGGGTCTATATCAATATTGTTGTGCTCTTTGATATATTTGGCCAGACGCAGTTTATTTTGATATTTGATCTCCATAAACTCTTCTCTGGATTTCTTGTCATCGGCAAACTTCTCAATGCCTTTAATCCTGGATAAATCTGTAATCCACGCATCGGAACCCAGCTTTTTAGTCACCCATCCGGCAAGCTGTGGGTTCCCGTGAAGCAGGAAGCGCCGCTGAGTAATACCGTTGGTTTTATTATTAAACTTCTCCGGCATCATTTCATAGAAATCTTTAAGTTCTCTGTTTTTGAGAATCTCGGTATGCAATCTCGCCACGCCATTGACCGAAAAGCCGGCAACAATGGCCATATTTGCCATCCGGACTTGTCCTTCATAAAGAACTGCCATTTTTTGAATTTTGCAATACTGATTGGGATAGCGTTCCTCAATCTGAATGAGAAATCTGCGGTTTATCTCCTCTACAATCTGATATATCCTTGGAAGAAGACGCATAAATAAATCCACCGGCCATTTCTCCAATGCCTCCGCCATAATCGTATGATTTGTATAAGCGCAGCACTTCGTTGTTACCTCCCAGGCTTCTTCCCACGTCAGTCCTTCCTGATCCATCAGAATCCGCATCAATTCAGGCACAGTCACCGTCGGATGGGTATCATTAAGCTGAAAACATACCTTTTCGTGGAGACGCTTGATATCGCCATGTTTTTCTTTGTATTTTGCGATAGCATTTTGAACACTTGCCGATACAAAGAAATACTGCTGCTTTAAGCGCAATTCCTTACCGCTATAATGACTATCGTTAGGATATAAGACTTCCACAATATTCTTTGCCAGGTTTTCTTGTTCAACCGCTTTCTGATAATCTCCTTTATCAAAGGACTCCAGATTAAAATGCATAATTGGCTCTGCATCCCATATTCTTAATGCGTTAACGATGTCATTCCCATAACCAATCACCGGTAAATCATAAGGGATTGCCATCACTGACTGATAGCCATCTTGAATGAATACATCTCTTTGTTTTTCGGAATCCCACTCGATTCGAACGTATCCGCCAAATTTAACCTCCACAGCTTCATCCTGAAGTTTTATTTCAAAAGGATTTCCATAGTTTAACCAGTTATCAGGAACCTCTACCTGATAGCCATCTTTAATTTCCTGTTTAAACATGCCATACTTGTACCTGATACCGCAGCCATAGGACGGATACCCTAATGTCGCTAACGAATCCAGGAAGCAGGCGGCAAGTCTTCCTAAACCCCCATTACCCAAGGCTGCATCCGGCTCCTGGTCTTCAATTATGTTAATATCCAAACCTATTTCTTCCAATACCTCCGCAACTTCTTGATAACAACACAAATTAATCAGATTATTTCCAAAGGCTCTGCCCATTAAGAACTCCATGGATAAATAGTAAACTGTCTTTACATCTTGCTCGTCATATACTTTATGGGTGGCCAGCCAGGCATCAACAATATCATCTTTGATTGCATAGGCAACCGCCTGGAATATTTCCTGAGGGTTCGCATTTTCGATACTTTTTCGATATAGTATCTTAATGTTATTATAGATTTCCTTTTTAAAACCGGCTTTGTCAAATTTCTTTTCTTGACCGTTCTCACTTTTTGCAAACTTACTTGTCTTCATTGGGCAATCCTCTCTAAATGTTTTTATCTATTTTCTCGACACCGATAGTTACCGTTTCTCCATTAATACTCCATTCTTTGGCGTAACCCGAAACCGAATCCAAAACCAGCGCCCCCGCCAGTACCTCTGATTTGATTTCCTCTGCATTGTCGGTCACAATAAGTTGAAGCTTATCATTATCACTCATATAGACTTTAATATGATCCATCACTTCAAAGTCGGCTTCCTTTCGCATCGTCTGAACCTTTGAAATAATCTCCCTGACAAATCCTTCTTCAATCAAATCCGCTGTCAGATTTGTATCCAACACAACAGTCACTTCTTTGTCCGTATCTGATACGTAACCCGGCATCTGGGCGGCATCAATCAACAGGTCCTCTTCTAACAGTACCACCGCTTCCCCGGAAACGTCAAGCACCAGCTGATTGGTAGATTTTAATTCAGCCATTGCTTTATTACCGTCTATAGATGCGAGCAGCTCACGGATAGCCCCCAGTTTCTTGCCATACTTTGGCCCTAATGTTCTTAGCTGAGGTTTAAAGCTATATGTGGTCAATTCACTTATATCATCGCTAAATTCAACGGACTTGACATTTAATTCCTCGGCTATAATTTCTTTATAAAAATCGGACAGCCGGCTTTTGGCTTTAATATACATCTTGCTAATTGGCTGCCGGTTTTTAATATTCGCCGTATTTCTGCATGCGCGTCCCTGAACAACAACCTGCAGGACCAAATTCATATCCTTTTCCAACGCTTTATCGATGTAAGCTTCATTCGCAGATGGGTAGTCACACAGATGGACGCTTTCAGGTGCTGATTTATCAATGCTTCGTACCAGATTCTGATAGATATCCTCCGTCATAAATGGAATCATCGGTGCGGCAAGCTTAATAACGGTTGCCAATGCCGTATACAATGTCATATAAGCATTGATTTTATCCTGCGCCATCCCCTTCGCCCAGAAACGCTCACGGCTTCTTCTGACATACCAGTTACTTAAATCATCGACAAAGCTCTGTAAGGCTCTTGCTGATTCTGTCACCTTATAATTGGCCATAAAATCATCCACATTTTGATTTAACGTATTCAGCCTGGACAGCAGCCATTTATCCATCACCGACAAGCTCTCATAGTTTAATTCATATTGGGTCGCATCAAAGCCATCAATATTGGCATAAAGTACATAAAACGCATAGGTATTCCAAAGCGTTCCCATAAATTTACGCTGTCCTTCCACCACTGCTTTGCCATGAAAACGATTGGGCAGCCAAGGTGCGCTGTTCACATAAAAGTACCAACGGATAGCATCTGCGCCATAAGTTTGAAGGGCATCAAAAGGGTCTACTGCATTGCCTTTAGATTTTGACATCTTTTGACCGTGCTCATCCTGGACATGACCCATAACAATGACATTTTTAAAAGATGCCTTATTAAATATCAACGTTGAAATTGCCAACAGTGAGTAAAACCAACCTCTTGTCTGATCAACTGCCTCCGATATAAAATCGGCCGGGAATTGAGCCGCAAACAATTCTTTATTTTCAAAGGGATAATGATGCTGAGCAAAAGGCATCGACCCTGAGTCAAACCAGCAGTCAATAACCTCCGGTACCCGATGCATCTCCCCGGAACACTTAGGACACTTTATCGTCACGGCATCAATATAGGGGCGGTGTAATTCAATATCATCGGGGCAATTGCCGGACATTTCCTTCAATTCGGCAATGCTCCCGATAGAATGCATATGACCGCACTCACATTGCCATACATTAAGCGGTGTTCCCCAATAGCGGTCCCGGCTGATGCCCCAGTCCTGCACATTCTCAATCCAGTCGCCAAAACGGCCTTTCCCAATATTTTCCGGGATCCAGTTGATTGTATTATTATTCCTGATTAAATCGTCTTTAACCGCCGTCATTTCAATAAACCATGACTCTCTTGCATAATAAATCAGCGGCGTATCACATCGCCAGCAATGGGGATAACTATGGGTGAAGTCAGGGGCCGCAAACAGCTTCCCGGCGTTTTCCAAATCTTGTAAAATAAGCGGATCTGCTTTTTTACAAAAAACACCTGCCCAGGGCGTTTCTTCGGTCATTTCCCCCTTAGAATCAACATATTGTAAGAATGGCAAATCATACTTTTTGCCTAACCTTGAGTCGTCTTCACCAAATGCCGGGGCAATATGGACGACACCGGTACCATCTGCTAATGTAACATAATTATCACAGACAATAAAATGACCCTTCTTGTCTACTTTCTGAAAGGAGAATAGCGGTTCATATTCTTTATCCTCTAAATCCTTTCCCACGTAAGTTTCCATGACTTTATAAGGGCCTTCCAACACGCTGTCTAAGAGTGCCTGAGCCAGATAATAGACTTCCCCTTCGTATTCTACTTTAGCATAGGTCTCTTTGGGATTGACGCAAAGACCTACATTGGACGGTAGTGTCCACGGTGTTGTTGTCCATGCAAGGATATAACCGTCTTCACCTTTGACTTTAAACTTCACAATGGCAGAACGTTCTTTGATGTCTTTATATCCCTGAGCTACCTCATGGCTGGATAAGGGTGTTCCGCACCGGGGGCAGTAAGGCACAATCTTATGACCTTTATAGAGCAATCCTCTATCCCAGATTTTTTTAAGGGCCCACCATTCGGATTCAATAAAGTCATTGTGGTATGTGACGTATGGATGTTCCATATCGACCCAAAAGCCAACAATTTTCGAAAAATCTTCCCACATCCCTTTATACTTCCAGACACTTTCTTTGCAGTGCTTGATAAAGGGTTCTAAACCATATTCCTCAATCTGTTCCTTGCCATCAAGCCCCAGCATCTTCTCTACTTCCAGTTCTACCGGAAGCCCATGGGTATCCCAGCCGGCTTTACGGGGAACCATATACCCCTTCATCGTCTGATACCGGGGAATTAAATCCTTTATAACTCTGGTTAATACATGTCCGATATGCGGCTTTCCATTGGCCGTTGGCGGACCTTCATAAAATATATATGCGGGGCAGTCTTTTTTCGATTCAATACTTTTTTCAAAGATTTTCTCCTCTTCCCAGAACTTTTCAATGTCCTTTTCTCTTTCAACAAAGTTAAGATTGGTTGCGACCTTCTTGTACATTTCTACTTCCTCCTATCAAACAAAAACTTCCATCCCGCAAAACAGGATGAAAGTTAAACTTTACATAACCACCTATTGCAGCATACCTACATATGCGTTCCTGTTAACGGCAGAAAACCGGCAAGGCCTAATCAAGTTTCAGCCCGCAACTTAGGAGTGATCTTCACATGTATACGACTCATACCAGGCTTCCACCCACCCCGGCTCGCTAAAACTTTAGTATACTGCTACTCTCTCCGTCATAGTCTTTGACATGTACTATGATAATATATTCTGGAAATGATGTCAATGGTAAGAATTTTTATATTACCTATTCAACACTTTTCATGGACTCTACCAAGTCTATTTTCTTTAATTGATAATGGACAATTAAGTTAACGACACTTGTAAAAGCAAACGTCAGCAAAATACTGTAGATATAACTTTTAAACTCAATATTTCGCCCAAACATGATTATATCTATCTCTGCCGTCAAAATAACATAATGATGCAATATTTTTCCCAGTATCATACCTACTGCGCTTCCAATAATCATCAGGCAAATATTTTCTCTAATCAGATACAAAGAAACCTCTTTGTCATAAAAGCCCAATACCTTTAACACCGACAATTCTCTGATACGCTCACTAATATTGACAATATTCAGATTATATAGAACAATGAATGCCAAAAGTGCTGCCGATATTATCAAGATATAGATAATCGCATCGACACTGCTTATCATCGTTGCAAAGCGCTCAGATATATCTCTTGTAAATTCAATGCCGGAAACACTATCTACATTCATATATGCCGTTCCGAAGGCATCCTCAAAGGCAACTCCCCGTTGATTATTTTTTATAAATATCTTATTATACACCGGCTCATCACCGTATATTTTAGAATATAACTGCGGGGAAATATAAATATAATGCTGAAAATAGTTTTCTGTAACATTAGATACTACGGCCTGAACACTTTCCCCGTCTCTAATTTTTATAGAAACCGTGTCCCCGACATCAACTCCCAGTAAATCGGCTAATTTTTCAGTGATCATAATACCGGTATCATTTAATTCATAATTCTCATGGGTAACTCTGTCGCGCAACAGTATAAAGGCGTAAAAGTCATCAGGATTTTGGGGAACTATCATCGTTGCATTTTCTTCTCTTTCATTAAACCTTATACTCATCGAAGTTTCTTTAACGGGTGTCGCATCAACTACCGTTTCGTCTGCTTTAATGGATGCAAGAAGTTTATTCCGCTCTTCGGTGCCGGTGATTTCACTGATACTAATTTTGCTGTCATAAGTACTTATTGTATTAAACTGCAGCGTTTCTATGGATAATATAGCGTCCTTAAGCCCAAATCCTACTAAAAGCAAAGCCATACAGCCACCCAGACCAAAGATTGTCATAAAGAATCGCTTTTTATACCTGATAAGATTCCTGAACGCTGCTTTTGCCGAGAAATTCAAGTGATTCCAGATGATGCCTATTCTTTCCAGAAATATTCGTTTGCCTGTTGAAGGAACTGCCGGTCTCATAAGTGTCACCGCATCCTCTTTTAAAACTTTATGGCAGGCCAATATTGCGGCACCTGTGGTGCCAAAAACAGCAATAAAGATTGAGGCCAGAGAATACTCAAGATAAAGTTGCGTTATAATCTCCGGAAAGTTGTTATACAATATTTTGTAAGACTCAATAACAACTATCGGCAAAAACATTTGTCCTATGTAAAGTCCAATGAGACCGCCTAAAATACTTGCAGATAATGCATATAAGATATATTTTGCAGATATACTAAGGCTGCTGTATCCGATAGCTTTTAGGGTCCCAATTTGAATTCTCTCCTCTTCCACCATACGGGTCATCGTTGTCAGAGATATTAAAATGGCCACCAGAAAAAATACAGATGGAAATATCTTTCCTATCGATCCAATACGCTCTGCATTTTGCTTATACTCTATGTATGTACTTAAATACTGCCGATCTACCGTATACCATTTAGGCATCTCTAAATCTGCCAGTTCATTTTGGGCATCGACAATTTTTTGTTTTGCATCGGCAATTATCGGTTCGTTTTCCGCTTTTGTATCCTCATATTCGGCTTCATGCGCAGCCAGTTCATTCTCTGCATTGACAAGTTCTTCTTTGGCGGCGTTTAATTCGCTTTCTTTGGCCGATAAAAGTTGTACGGCATTTTTCAGTTGTTCCATCCCACTGTCTATGCCAGCTTGGCTGTCGACCAATATCTTTTTTGATGCTTCAATTTCATTTTCCATCTGTGCCAGTTGTATTTCCTTAGAAGCAATCTCCGTTTCTGCCGCTGCCACACTTTCTTCTGCAGATGCAATTTCTAATTGTGCCGCTTCAATTTGTTCATTTTGTTGATTCACCATCGCTTCGGCAGATGCAATAGCGACTTCCAGTTCAACAATTTGCTCAGTCACCGAAGGATCTCCTTTCTCCTCGGCCTCTTTTAACGTAACTAACAGTTCCTTGCTTTCTTCCAGTTTTTTAATTTCTTCCTCAAGCCTCTGAGTTGATATTAAAAGCTGCTGCTTGCTATCCTCCAAAGCAGTCTTATTGATAAGCAGCTCTTCTTTTCCCGCTTCTAACTGCTCTTTTCCTGCTTCTAATTCAGTTTCTTTTGTATTAACCTCCTGCCAGCCGCTATTTACTTCTGCCTGACTATTTTCAATGCTTTGACCCTGTTCATTAACCGCTGCCCGAGCATCACTAATTTCTTGTTCATAATCAGCAATCTTTTGCCTGGCATCTTCAATTTCCTGTTTACCGGTTTCTATCCTATTTGCGGCATCTGCTAATGCCGTCTCGGCTTCACTGATTTCCTCTTTGGCACTATCGATCTCTTTGTTTCCCTCATCAACAATAAAGTCATAGCGCGCCTGACATCTTTCATCAGCAATGCTTTCAATGTTTTCCATCGTTACGGCTACCGCATCTTCATATTCTTGAGTATAACAATTTAAGTCAAAAACATTTTCTGCCGTAATATAGGCGCCGGAATAGTATTCTGATGAGAAAACATCTTCGGTCACAATAACAAAGCTGTGTACCTTTCCGTTGCCAATACCACTGCTTCCCCTGCCCACTGACATATAATACGAGGTTGTACCGGTTCCGACAATGGTAAATTGATTATTGTTTAAAACCTCCTCTGTTGGTGTTTCTGTACCTGAATAAACGGAAATGGTATCACCCACTTCATGCTTTGTTGATTGAATGAAATTTTCATCCACCAGGCACTCATTGGCTTCAACAGGTAAGCGCCCACTGGTAACTTCAATCTGATTCATTGTTTTTGTCATAGAGATGAGTTTTAAAACAATCCGGTTATCTTCCAGATTACATAATAAATCATAGTTGTAGAAAGGCTCCACTTCCTTAACTGTGTCCACCGCTTTAATCCGTTCTACATCCTCAGTTGTCAGCCCTAACGTCCCTGATACTTGTATATCCATCAAATGACTGACATCATAATAGTAATCTGCCGATCGTTTCATATCCGGTTCAGATGCCTGAAGCCCGGAGAAAAAAGCCACTCCCAATGCTACAATAAGCAGCAGTGACAAATACTTATTCCTTGTTTTCTTGATTTCAACAAAAAAATCCTTTTTGATTGCACGCTTTCTCAAATTAGCACCTACCATTCGAGTTCATCAATAGAATCCGGATGATTATTCATAATCATCTCTTTAATTTGTCCGTTTTTTATCTTGATTACCCTGTCAGCCATAGGCGTAATGGCCTGATTATGGGTAATTACAATAACCGTCATTTCTTTTTCTTTACAAAAGGTATGCAATAGCTTTAATATCTGTTTCCCCGTATTGTAATCAAGCGCACCGGTTGGCTCATCACATAACATAAGCTTAGGATTCTTGGCCAGTGCTCTGGCAATTGCCGTTCGCTGCTGCTCCCCACCCGATAACTGAGCGGGGAAATTCGCATACTTCTCTTTAAGACCCACAGCCTTAAGAGTTTCTTCGGCATTCAAAGGGTTTTTACATATTTGTGCAGCCAATTCAACGTTCTCTTTGACCGTCAGATTTTGGATGAGATTATAAAATTGAAAGACAAATCCGACCTTGTTTCGCCGATATGCCGTCAACTGCTTATTACGGAAATTACTAATATTATCCCCATCAATCCATATTTCGCCGGTATTACAGGTATCTAGCCCCCCTAAAATATTTAAAAGCGTTGTTTTCCCTGCCCCACTGGGTCCTACCATGACGACAAACTCTTTTTTTTCTATTTCGATATTAACATTATATAATACATCCTGTATTATATTACCCGACGAGTAATGTTTGCTAATGTTCTTTAATACAATAAGTTCTTCCATATACTACCCCAACATTTTCCTTAGTGATTATAGATATTTCGTTTATTTCCTAATGATATGAGTATTTAAAAACTTAACGCTTTTTTTAGCCATGTTTATATCCATTCCTTTCATCTATCTTATCTTACCCTTCCGAAAGATGGACATCTACATAATTGATATTTATAGTTTTACATATCAATGTAGATAAGTCAAACATTTCAACATATTTTATATCAAATACAAACTTCACGGAGTTAATTGATACATTACCAGACCTGATTCTCAATAATCTAGCCAGGCAGATACAACCTGCACGGCAAACAAGATAGGTAGCTGTCCCCCATGCAGGTTGTATCTGCCTTTATTACTATTTCCTATTTTATCAAATTAGTGATGTAGTTATAATGATTGTATATGCTCTTTTTCAATTATTCCGCAGGAACAATTGAAACCATATCACCGAATCCGCTTATTCCGATGCTATTGTCTGGTTGAGATACTCCACTTCTGAGCATTCTAGTTAATGAAAGATCTCCATATACCTTATAGGAAAGAGAAACATTCTTGCCTTCACCTTGTAGTAATGCAATCCCATCAAAAGTAAGCTCATATACATCTCCAGGATTTATAGTGCCCGGATTTAATCTAAGTTCATTTGTAGCGGCATCATAGGATCCTGTTTGAACGGTTTGACCGTTTAATTTAACAACACTACTGCCGTCTATATAGCTTATATAGTCATTGAACTTAATTGTTATAACCGTATTATACAACGGCAGCGAATTGACCGTGTTTTTATTAATTGCAGTAAAGGTATATCCGATAGTATCTCCTACGCTTACACTTTTACTGTCCGGATTAAAGGAGAATTCCATATCTGCTGTACCCCAGACCGCATACAGCGTCATGTCCCCTGTCGGTATCATTGTTCCCTGATTGGCATATTCCGCAGCACCGCTGGATTTAGTGCTCCAACCAAGGTATAGATGTCCATCGAGCACAAACCGGTTAGGACTTAACGTCATTGCAACGTTTTTCAGCACTGTAACTGAATCCATTCTACCTGTCGCTTTATCGGCATTCTTGTTATAACTAATGGTTGCCCATTGGTTAGGATCATATTTCCATATGGCATATAATGTCGTGGTTTTTTGAGTCAGCATGAACTTGGCAGTGTCTGCATATGCTACGACATCTCCGATCGGTGAAGTACTCCAACCTGCAAAAAGATAACCCGGACGAGTGAACTGATTCGCACTTAAAGTAATCTCATTGCCTAATAAGTCTTTCTGTTCTGCCATCGTGCCGGTTGCATCACTTGCGTTCTTGTCATAATTGACGCTTCCATACTGATCGTCATCATACTCAAATACCATATGATTGACATAAGTTCCTTCTCCAGTTATAGAATTCAGTAAGATATAAGGCTCTCCCGTCAACAGATTGGTTAAACTTCCGCCTTCATGGCTCATATGGTTGGCCTTGAAGTAACAACCTACATATTTGTAGCCTGGAATACTTGGTGTCACGCCAAAGTACTCAACGGCACCGTCTACAGATACCGTCGTATCACTCACATTTGGCAGACTGTTTCCGTCTCTGTCTTCAAACTTCTCTGTGATGACATAATGTTCATCTTTGTCCGGTATCTTATTGTCATTCTTATCTGGTGAATCGTCACTATGAAAGACTTCGGCATACTCTAATGCTTTAGCAACATTAAGTCTTCCGCCCGTAACACATTTCTCATTTAAATCCGGAACTTTATCAACACTTTCTAAAAGAGCTTCTTTTAGTTCAGCTGTGGTTAAATCCTTATAATTAGATAAAAGCAAGGCGGCGGCACCTGCGACATGTGGAGCTGAAAATGATGTTCCTGCACAATATGCATAAGTGTTTGGGTTCCCCTCATAGATCGCTGTAGTTAATATATCAACACCGGGTGCTGCTAAATCAACCGATACAGTTCCATAACTAGAGAACTCCGCTAAAGAGTCTGCTCTGTCTGTTGCTGCCACCGATATTATATTGTCACAATCGTAAGATCCCGGATATTTGGGGCTTGTCTCAACATTTAAAGCCTGATTTCCAGGTATCGTAACAAGTAAACCGCCATACGCATCTATTGCATCCTTCTCTGCCTGAATATAAATGTCTCCTGTGTAACTTGCATTAATAATTGGTACCCCTAGTGACGCAGCATAATAAACTGCAGTTATAGCATCAGCATCTTTCGCATCGCCATTAGCATCAGCAATTCTAAGAGGTATTATTGTAACATCCCAATTAACACCAACCACACCTATTTCGTTATTGGCAGATGCCCCTATAACGCCGGCCACACGGGTTCCGTGTCCATAAACATCCATTACATCAGTGCTATTATCTGCAAGATTGTAACCTAATGATTCATCTACATTATCAGCTAAATCTTCATGAGTGTAATCTACTCCAGTATCAATTACCGCAACCATTACAGATGAATCCCCCGTGGTAATATCCCATGCAGATGGTGCATTAATTTTTTCCATACCCCATAATTCAGCGTAATATTCATCATTTGGAACGGCCTCAAAATTTTTTTTATAATTCGGTTCAACATAAGCTATACTAGGATCATTTTTTAATTCTTCTATAGCATCCAATACGGCTTCTTCACTTTTATCCTCCAAGGTTATGACTAATGTGTCCCTGACAGGCTCGACACC
>Ga0153994_1000137_pt1 | contig 29767 bp, 33 predicted proteins | sample TSNC078MetaG_FD_104735 | JGI IMG/M metagenome (GOLD analysis project Ga0153994, IMG submission 104735) | Attine ant fungus gardens microbial communities from North Carolina, USA - TSNC078 MetaG | ecosystem: Host-associated > Fungi > Mycelium > Unclassified | place: USA: North Carolina, Lumber...
TAGCCTCTTCTAGAGGCAAGACAGTGATAATGCTTGTGATACCCGCCTTCTAGGCGAGCAGGTATTCAGCCCTTATAGGGCTAAAATCAAACCACCATTTGAAATGGTGGTTGCTGACTTAGTCCGATACTTGCGAACATGTTTATGCATTATGTATTTGATATGTGGATGGACAAGAATTATCCGGAAGCACCGTTCGAACGCTATGCAGATGATGGAGTAGTGCATTGCAGGACAGAAGAGAAAGCAAAGGAAATACTGAAAGCATTAGATGAAAGAATGAAATCCTGCAAGTTGGAATTACATCCAGAGAAAACCAAAATCGTATATTGCAAAGACAAAGACCGAACGAAAGAATATCCAGACACGGAATTCGATTTTCTAGGATACACATTTAAGGGAGTATTCATAAAATACAGGACAGGTGGTATGAATATCAATTATATAGCATCTGCCAGTAAGGAATCAAACAAGGCTTTTAGAAACAAGATAAAATCGTTAGAAATCCATAAGAAAACCGGTTGTAAAATTGAGAAGATAGCAGAAAACATAAACCCGATAGTTAGGGGTTGGATAAACTATTATGGGAAATACAACCCACAGGCAATCAAGTATTCATTAGATTGTGTAGACAAACGGCTAGTAAAATGGGCGATGCGAAAATTCAAAAGATTCAGAGGACATAGAAGGAGAGCAGAAACATGGCTATCCGAAGTAAGGAAAAGAGAACCCAATCTATTTTCGCATTGGAAGTATCGAAATAGGAATGTTGTAATGAGTTGAATGATAGGAGCCGTATGAATCGAGAGGTTCACGTACGGATCTGAGAGAAACTAAGGGTGAGATTCCCTTGGTTTACTCGACTAAGGGCTTATCTCGTAAGGGATAGGTCTACTCGACCCCATTTTTTTCATAGCAAATTCTCTTACATATACAGTTTATATTTCCCAACTTTTTGATAGATAACTGCTGTAATACTAAACAGAGCAGAGTTTATTAAGGAAAAAATCAACCAGGAGGAAGCAGTTATACTTTTTGTGTTATTTGTTATACTGATTTCGAATTAGACGACACATTGAGGAATCATATATAATTAATCCAATCTATAAAACCGTTTATGTTGTAAAAACATATAAAAAACGAAAAGGAGGCATTGCTTTATTTAGGCAAGATGAACGGTTTGCCAGACGGCGAGATGTAATAATTAGTCATCGTTTAAAGAAAACAAAATTGGAGAAGGTGAAAGTATGAAAAGAGTAAGAAATTTTAAGGGGATTTCGGTATTGATGATATTGACACTAAGCTTACTGATGATGCCTGGAAATGTAGTAGCGGAGGAAGCTTCGGAGACAGAAACAGTAACATTTGTACACACTAATGACGTTCATGGATTTATGGATGTGGAGCCATATGTTAAATCCGTGGCTGATTATTACAAGGAAGAAAATGGAGCGAATAACGTCATTACCGCTAGTGCCGGAGATGTATTTGGCGGTGGGCAAGCCATTGCTCATTTAACAGATGGTGAGGCTGTTCGTGATGTGATGAATGCCGTGGGATATGATGTCATGACAATCGGCAACAATGATGTTTTGGCTCAATGTGGACAGGTAATAAATTTTTATAATGGTTATCTCAATAATAGTGGTGGTACGAATTTTCCAATACTGGGTGATAACTTGCATATTGGCAGTACAGTCGACCCAACCATTGATACTTCTAATAATTCATATGGGGAGGGTGATCAACCGCTTTCTTCTTATGAAATATTTACAACAGAAGGGGGAACGAGAATAGGTATTTTTGGTGTTGGTACTTATATGGCAGACCTTGAATATTATACTGTCGATGGAACAATTGAATCAGCCAGGAGATGTGTTGCTAAGCTTGAGGAAGAAGGCGTGGACATTATTGTCGGTTTGATACATACCGGCTGGGTAGATGATTTGGTATCTACCAGCAGTAATGATGTGAACAGCTATCAGGTGGCCATGGCAGTTGATGGAATTGATTTGATTATTGACGGACATTCGCACAGTATTATTAATAATGGTGCCGGATATGTTTGTGATAATAATGCTGAGACATTGATTGTCCAGGCAAGCTGCTATGGCGGCGGAATCGGTATTGTTAACCTTAAGTTGGATAGCGATGGAAATATTACTGAGAAATCAGCTGCTCTGCTTTCAGAAGAAGAATATAAAGTTTATGGTGCAGATACAGAAGTTCTGAAGGTACTCAACGAATGGGTGGAAAAATTCGAAGGAGAGTATAAGACTAAAATCGGTTATACGAAGTATTTCCTGAATGGAGAGAGAGCCGTCAATTCTGAAGACAAATTAGGAATTCGTTTGGCTGAACAAAATCTTGGCAACCTGGTAACGGATGCCTTCCGTTATGGAATTGCCCAAATGGATGATGTGGAAGATGTGGATGTCGTACTTTTTGAGGGAGGAAGGATTCGGGCTTCCATTGCTGCAGGCGATATTACCCGGTTAGATCTTATGAATGTATTTGCAAACGGCGGTACATTATGTATCCAGGAAATGACAGGAGCAGAGTTGCAGACCGTACTAAAAGAAAGTGTTAAATCCTCCAGTAAAGGTGTGGAAAGTGCTGATTATAAACAGGTGTCCGGTCTGTCGTTTACTTATGACACCGAGGGGAACATTGTATCGGTAACGATGGGCGATGGCAGTGCATTGGCTGAAGAATCAACATACCGGGTGGCATGGGCTCCACGACTGACTGGTGATGCGAAAGTTATTTATGACGGTTACTATGAATTGGCTGATGCGTTACAAGCATATCTTAACTCCGATGCTTATGCCAATTCAGACTATTCCGGAACGGAAGGCAGAATTAACCTGATTAGTGCCGGTGGACAAGAAACAGATGATAGCGATGAACCAGAAACAGACGATAGTAATGAAACAGACAGTACGACTACCGATACTACTGAAACAGACAGTACGACTACTGATACTACTGAAACAGACAGTACGACTACTGATACTACTGAAACAGACAGTACGACTACTGATACTACTGAAACAGACAGTACGGCCGCTGACACTACTGAAACAGACAGTACAGCCACCGCTGCTACTGAAACAGATGGTACGGCCGTCAATAATAATGGCAAGAGCGGTACAAGTTCTGGTAATGGAACTGCCCAGACTGACAAGCGTAATACAACGACGAATAAGAGTGGTCAGAGTGCCAAGACCGGAGATAGTGCCCAGATGGGTATTTGGATCGTGCTTTTATTAAGTGGTCTGACCGGGGGGGCGGCAATCTTGATGCTTTATCGCCGCAGGCACAGCGGAAAGAACGAGTAGACTCAAATTAAATTACGTTCAAAGAAAGACCTTTTGTTTTCAACTGTTTTGAAGGCGAAAGGTCTTTCTTTTTCATTATTTCATTCAATTATCGCGACTGTCATGACCGTTATCAGACGCATCGGTATTAACGACCCGTTGAACCTGTTAAGGACCAATTTGATACTGGGATTTACGTTAATATCTATATATACAATTGGTGAAAAATATAAATGATACATGTAAAGTGAAAAAATATCAAATATTATTAGTAAAAACTAATAAAGATATCATTATATAAAACATTATTTCATAACAATGCGAAAGTATTGAAATAATCATATCGTATGATATGATTAAAACATAAGAGGTGATGAAATGAAAAGCGTTATCGTACGATTGCAGGAATATAATTCCCAAGCCAGTAATGCCGAAAGAGGCATTATTAAATACTTGCTTGAATATCCGGAAGAAGTAGCAGGTTTAAGCATTCATCAATTATCAAAAAAATCATTTTGTTCATCATCAACCATTATTAGACTTTGCCGAAAGACCGGTTTTGAAGGGTACAAAGAATTACAGAAATCGCTACTTTATGAGTTGGCAATCCGAAAGGAAAATAAGGATTGGCAAAAGCAAGAAATTGGGCAGTGCGATAGTCTGGAAGAGATTGTCAATAAAGTGATTTATAAAAACATAGCGTCGTTGGAAGACACCAGAAAACTTCTAGACTTGGAAAAGTTAGAGCGGTGTGTAGATCTTTTGGATCAGGCACATACAGTATGCTTGTTTGGAATTGGGTCTTCTTTATTGGTGGCACGAGACATGTACCTGAAGTGCCTGCGAGTAAATAAAAGTTGTCTTCTTTGCGATGACTGGCATGCTCAGTTCCTTCAGGCAAAAAACATGACGGAAAAAGATCTGGCTTTGATTATCAGTTATTCAGGGATGACAGAGGAAATGATTACCTGTGCAAAAGAGGCAAAGCAACATGGAACGCCAATCGTGGTAATTAGCCGATTTGAGGAATCTCCGCTCGTAAAAATAGCTGATTATAACCTGACAGTAGCGGCAACAGAATTAGTCTTTCGAAGTGGAGCAATGTCCTCGAGAATTTCTCAGTTAGCGATTGTAGATATTCTATATACAGCCTATATTCAAAGACATTATGATGAGTGTTTAAAACAATTTAAAAAGACACATATTTATAAACCAACAAATGAGAAATAAATAGAAACAGGAGGTATGATGTTAATGAAGATTCTTACGTATAATCAGCAATACGAAAGCCAGGTGGTGGAGCTTTGGAATCGGGAGCTGCTGATGGATCCGATTACTGTTCACAAATTCCGGCAGCAGGCACTGTTTGATGATAACTTTGATGCCGACCTATGTTATGTTGCACTGGAAGAAGAAAAAGTAGTGGGATTTCTTTTGGCAACCAAAAGGAAATTTCCTTATCTGGAACGGGGAACAGAGCCGGAACGAGGATGGGTGAATGTGATGTTTGTTGATGCTGCTTGCCAGAGAAAAGGTATTGGAACACAGTTGCTTATGCGGGCAGAAGAAGATTTAAAGGTGCGGCGAGCTGAAAATATAACATTGGCAGCATACAGTCCAAGTTATTTTTTCCCTGGGATAGATGTGGAAAATTATGAATCCGGTGCAAAATTCTTTGAGAAGATGGGATATCAGGCAGGAAAGATAAGTTATTCCATGTGCAAGGATCTGCATGGTTATCATCTGTCAGCGAAAACGTTAGAAAAGCTAAAAAAGGCAAATGAGGCAGGCTTTAATTTTGAAATGTTTACGTACCAATATGCCGTTGACTTATTAAATTTTGCCAGAGATGAATTTGGCGGCGGCTGGAAAAGAAATTGTCTTTTAACCATGCAGCATGACAGAGCAGAAGATTGTATACTTCTTGTGTTAGATAAAGACAATCAAATTTGTGGTTTTTGTACAAGAATGATTGATGGAAATCCTATGCGCTTTGGTCCCATTGGAACGGCAGAAAGAGTAAGAAACCACGGTCTGGGAGGCATTTTGTTTGATCTGGCACAGCTAGAAATGGAAAAAAGGGGAGTTCATCATCTGTATTTTGTTTCAACAGATGAACCGGGTCGGCGCTTTTATGAAAGACATGGCGTAAAAGTATTTCGGACATTTCAAGATTATAAAAAAGAGATTTAAGGGAGGTAATTATGGGAATTGCAAAAAGAGTTGTCAGCATTGGTGCACATTCACTGGATGCAGAACTTCTGGGAGGACCGCTAATTTTAAAATATGTCAAAGAAGGAAGTCACTGTACCTTGATTCATGTAACACAGGGAAGATTGGAAGACCCAGATGCCACAGAGAAAGAAAAGCAGACATATTTGCAGTCACTGTTATTGCAGAATCAAGAAGCGGCAGCAACGCTGGGAGGAGATACTATGTGGCTAGGTTATGTATCCGGTAACATGCCTTCGCAGGATGAGTTTGCAAAACGGTTGGAAAGCTATTTTAAGGAAGAGCAAGTAGAACTGGTAATTACTCATTGGAGAGGCTCCATGCATCCAAGGCATATCAATACCCATGATGCAGTGACTCAGGCAGTGGAGAGTTTGCGAAAGGAAGGAAATCCTATTAGATTAATCTATGGGGAAACCTTTGAAGATTTGCAGGGATTTGTTCCGCAGATATATTTCGGAATGACCGATGAGGAAGTCAGTCAGTGGTTTGACGCATTGAAAAAATACCAGGTATTTAATGGAGAGATAAATGATTTTCCATATATTTCTTACTATACGACAAACCTAAAGGTAAGAGAGATTGAATCGGGCAATCATTGTAAGACAGTAGGTTATATGTATGCTCCGCGGATTGAAGAAAGTTTGTGGTAATTAGAAATGAGGGAGGAAATGAAAATGGGTGAAATATATGTAAGAATTGACGATAGATTAATTCATGGGCAGACCATTGTGGCATGGTGCCCAACACTTAACATTAAAGAAATCATTGCTGTAGATGATATAAGTGCCAAGAATCCTATGCTGAAAAATATTATGGCTATGAGTGTGCCCAGTATTTATAATACTCATATTGTAACTACTTCTGAAGCCAAGGAGCTGTTGTCAAAAGAATATTCCGGAAACCGCCTTCTGATTGTTAAAACGCCGAAAATACTTCGTGAATTAAAAGAAGAAATAAAGGAGGCAAAAGCAATTATGCTAGGGAATCTGGCAAAACAAGCTGATTCTGTACACAAATTGGATGGGGCTACAGGGATTTTCTACCTAAGCGAGGAAGATGTGGAAATTTTAGAACAATTGGCACGAGAAGGCGCAGATGTTTATTTCCATCAACTGCCTACTAGTGCGAAAATTATGTGGGAAACATTTAAAAAGAGCATTTAACGAAGGGAGACTGTAAGATGAGTGTGATACAGATTATTGCAATAGCATTTTTTATCTATTTGGGATCGATTGGATCAATTGTGGGAAATACCATTGGTTGGTATGCACTTGGCAGACCGTTGGTGGCCTCCTTTATTGTAGGACTAATTATGGGTGATGTGCAGACAGCTATGGTTATCGGAGTTCCGCTGCAGATTATGTATATGGGTAATGTCACACCTGGCGGTGCTGTAGCTTGGGATTTATCCTATGCAACTTATATTGGAACAGCAGGCGCGCTGGTATTTGGGAAAGGCATGGATATGACACAAATTATTGGTCTGGCGGTTGTATTTGCCGGAATTGGCGGACTGATTGGTCAGATTATGTGGAACGTCTCTTATGCGCTGAATCTTCCATTAAACCGTATTGCAGATAAATATGCCAGACAGGGAGATACCAAAAAGATGTATATTCCAAACGTAGTATATGGTCAGCTGATTGGTTTTGTATGCCGTTTTATTCCGGCGGTTATTCTTCTTTCCTCTATGACAGCAGTCTCATCCCAAGGGGATTTCGCATCAATGATTCCGGGGTGGGTTACCACGATGCTGAGTACATTTGGCGGTATGATGGCAGCACTTGGAATGGGAATCATTCTTTCATTCTTATTAAAAAAGAAATGGCAGATTTGTGTTTATCTGTTAGGATTTGTAATGATTACATATCTTAACTTAAATACAATGGCAGTTGCAGTGATTGCAACGCTTCTGGCGGTTGTTTATTATGTATTTCAAATAGAGCAGAAGGAGGTACAGGCATGAGTAAAAAGTTAAGTAAAAAGGCATTAGACAAAGTCTTTTGGAATTGGTTTTTCTGGAATGGATGCTCACAGCAGGCAGAAAGCATGTTAGGAATGGCATTTGGCCAATCCATGGCGCCTGCCATTGAAGAACTTTATGATACGAAAGAAGAAAAAGCAGAAGCCATGCAGCGTCATATAACCCTGTTTAATACAGAGGCCCAGGTAGGATCTATCTGTAATGGGATTGTATGTGGTATGGAAGAAGCCAATGCCAATAATCAGTGTACACCAGAAGTGATTAGCATTGTAAAGGTTGCTTTGATTGGGCCAACCTCTGCCATTGGTGATTCTCTTTGGGTGGCTACCATTATTCCGATTTTACTGACGATTTGTTTGTCTATCTCTCAGGGAGCAAGTACTTCTATGGCATGGATAGGTGCATTTTTGTATCTTTTAACTTATCCGATTCTTACCTGTTTGTTATCAAGAAAATTATTTTACTTTGGATATAAATCAGGCTTGGAGGGAATGTCAAAATTCATGGCGACCGGAAAAATGGATATCCTGACAAATAGCATGAATTTTCTTGGACTGCTTGTGGTAGGTGCTTTAACAGCAGCATTTGTCACCTGTTCCATTCCCTTTCAGATTGTAAAGGATGTGTTTGATGCAACAACCGGAGAAATCCTTACAGATCAGGTAATTTTTAATGCAGATACAATGCTTGACAGTATTTTTCCCAAATTGCTTCCATTGCTGCTTGTGCTTTGTGTATATTATCTTTATGCAAAAAAGAAATGGTCTCCAATGAAACTTATGGGAGTGATTTTGGTATTGGCGGCAGGTTTAACCGCAATTGGTTATTTGACTGGATTTTATGTGTAGCTTGGAGGGAGATTTATGACAGGGATTATTATCGCAGGACATGGACATTTTGCAAGTGGGATGGTTAGCGCCATTGAATTGATTGCAGGAGCTCCAGAACATTTAGTAAGTGTTGAATTTTGTAAAGGACAGGATGTTGGTGAATTGAAAAAAAATATGATTCAAGCAATCGAAATTCTGGCTACTGAAGATATATTGCTGATGGTAGATATACTGGGAGGCTCACCTTTTAATGTGGCGACACAGCTGTTGACAGAAAGAACAAACAAGAACCTGAAGGTAGTAGCAGGGGTGAATATGGCAGCTGTGATACATGCTGTATTCGTGGGAGAAATCGTTCCTTTTGAGGAGCTTAGCAATCAAGTCCTTGAAGCAGGGAAAGAGGGACTGGTGGATATATCTGCATTGATGACGAAATGAATCAGTAATTATGACGGGAAGAATGAGGAGATATAGATGGTAGATTTATCAAAACTTACAACGGAAGGACGTAATCCGGCAACTATGAATCTGGATGAAATGACACCCCTTGAAATTGTTACGGCAATGAACAAGGAGGACTATCATGTGGTGACTGCGGTAGGAAAGGTGCTTCCGGAGGTAGCTCGGGCTATTACCTGGTGCACGGAAAGTCTGATGAATGGAGGAAGAATCATTTATATAGGGGCAGGAACCAGTGGCCGACTGGGATTACTAGATGCAGTGGAATGTCCGCCAACCTTTGGCGTGTCCCAGGAATTGGTGGTTGGTTTGTTGGCAGGTGGGAACAAAGCATTTATTAAAGCCGTGGAAGGTGCTGAAGACAGTTGCTGCCTTGGAGAAGATGATTTAAAGGGAATTGGAACTAATTCAAAAGATACCGTGATTGGCCTGGCGGCCAGTGGCCGGACTCCTTATGTAATTCATGCATTGCGTTATGCAAGGAGAATTGGCTGCAAAACAGTTGCAGTTGCCTGCAATCAAGATTCTTTAATAGGGAAAGAGGCAGAATTGGCTATTGAGCCAACGCCAGGACCTGAAGTTCTAACCGGTTCAACCAGACTAAAATCTGGGACAGCACAGAAAATGATTTTAAACATGATTTCAACCGGAAGTATGGTAGGTATCGGAAAAGTATATCAGAATCTGATGATAGATGTGATGCAGACCAATGAGAAACTGGTAATACGTGCTGAGAACATTGTAATGACTGCTACGGAATGCAATAGAGAAGTGGCAAAAGATGCGTTGCAGGAAGCAAATGGCAGTGTAAAGGTGGCTGTTACTATGATTCTTCTAGGTTGTGAGGCTGAAAAAGCAAGAAAATGTCTGGATGCAGCAGGTGGACATATCGGAGGCGCACTACAAAGGGAATAGGGAGAAAATTAAATAGTACCTCACTTTTGCTTGTAGCACACTGCCTATATTCCTCTTAATAACAGGCTTTCTTTAGTTAAGGAAGGTTGATGGATATTAAAGCAAGGTAGTAGTGCAAAAAAAATAAGCTTGACAAACTTGGAGTTACAAGTAATAATAGTTGTATTACAACATACAAGTAAAGAGGTAGTAAGGTGCAAAAAATGAGTATTAAGCCAATTAAAAAAGTTAATGTGGGAGAACAGGTATTCCAGCAACTAAAGGGATTGATAATAGAAAATGAGTGGATGCCAGGTGACAAAATCCCTTCAGAAAATGAACTGGCAGAAATGCTTAATGTAAGTCGCATTACTGTGCGTCAAGCATTGCAAAAGTTAAATACATTAGGACTTCTGGAAACACGCTTGGGAGAGGGCTCTTTTGTAAAAGTTCCTGATGTCGGTGAAAGTATGAATGCATTAATACCAACCATGTATCTAGGTAATAACGCAGACTTACAGGTATTTGAATTTCGTGAAATTATTGAAACTGAATGTGCCAGACTTGCGGCTGCACGTGCAGCCAAAGAAGACGTCATGGATTTGGAAACAATATTAGCGACTATGGTACGATGTAAGGAAAATTTGGATCTAAAAGGATTTGGAAGAGCTGATCTTGATTTTCACTTTAAGATTGCTCAAATCACAAAAAATGATTTAATCATCAAAACAAATAGTATTTTAAGAGATGTTTTAGAACATTCTATGGAGGAAGTTATCGACAAGATGGGGTGCGAGGATGGAATATTTTATCACGATCAAATATTAAAAGCTATAGACTCACATGATGAAGAAACAGCGATGAAGGTTATGAGGAAACATATTAGAAATAATGCTAGACATTTTAAAACTACATAGTTGAATTTTAAAAGAATCTTACGGTTATACTAACAAGATTCTTTTTTTGTGCAAAAAGCATATAAAATGATAAATCATAACAATTATATTGACACATCAATGCGCTTATGTTATTATGTAGTCAGCAGTTGTAATACAGATGACAACATACCATTAATTGTAAAAGGAGGAAGAATATGAAATTGGTAAAAGTATTAAGTATGATTTTGGTGCTTACGATGTTAGTGGGTTCTTTAGGAGGGTGTTCATCAGGAGAGAAAAAGGAAAGTGAAAGTGCAAGTACGAACGAAAGTATAACTGTAAGCGAAAGCAGCAGCAATAATCCAGAAGAGATTAGTGCAGAGTTAACATTGTGGGATGCGTCCTGGAATGAAACAATAACTCCCGGTATTATTGAAAAATTTAATGAAAAATATCCCAATATTAAAGTGAACGTTGAGTTTTTTCCCAGCGATGGTATGTCGGACAAGTATTTGACTGCGTTAATGAGTGGAAGTGGACCAGATTTATTGAGTATTAATAATGAATGGGTGTCCACATTTGCAACGTCCAATGGTTTATTAAACTTAGATAAATATATAGAAGAAAATAATTATGACATGAGTGATTTTTATGAAGGAGCACAAAAAGGTGTAATGTTTAATGATTCTGTTTACGCACTGCCATATAGAGCAGAAACTCATGGTTTTTTCTATAATAAAGATCTTTTTGAACAAGTGGGATATAGTGAGATGCCTGGTACTTGGGAAGAATTTTTACCAATTGCTACTGCCATCAGCGAAAATAGCAATGGAGAAATAAGCGGTATTGCTATTCCCGGTGGCGAATGGGGAAATACATCATATCAATTGATTAATATGATTTTATGCGGAGGCGGAAGTATTCTAAATGAGGATAGTGCTGAATGTACATTGGATTCGCCAGAGGTAATTAAAGTTGCAGAGTTCTTTGTGGCCTTGCATAGAGAATATGGTGTGGTGCCTAGTAGTATTTTGGAAAATGATAACGCTGCAGGACGTACATTATTTAGTGAAGAAAAAGTGGCTTCTTATATGTCAGGTGCATATGATATTTCTACTATTCAAGAAGCCAATGCAGATATAAATATGGCTACGTCTTTAGTACCGGTATTTGAAGGGAATGAACGAAAAACCATTTTTGCAGGGTGGAGTACTGCGATTTCTGCATATTCGAAGAATCCGGATGCGGCCTGGTTATTAGCTGAATTCTTATCGTCACCAGAAATTTCAGTAGATTATTCTACAACATTTTCAGCAAGAAAGTCAATGCAGACACATGAAAAATATGCAAATGATCCACTTTTAAAGAATTTGGCAGAAGCAATTCAGTATGGAGAACCATTACCTGTTATCCCACAATTAACGCAAATCAGACAGATTATGTATGAACAAATTCAATTAGCACTTTCTGGAGATATCACAGCGGAGGAAGCTATGAGGGAGGCAACAGCGCAAATTAATGATATATTATAAGTAGCAGTATATATAGTTCTGGTATTGTAAACAATTCAATTATACAATATCAGAACTATATAAAAGAAGGAAAAGAACTAAAGGTTGTAAGCGGAGAAGATAATATGAAAATAAAAGGAAAAAATGGTTATCATAAAGATAGCGGAGCATTATTTATTATGCCGGCACTTCTTATAGTTGCTTCAGTTATGCTGTTCCCACTGGTATACAATATTGCACTTAGTTTTTTTGAAAAATCAATTTATCAACAAGATTGGAACTTTGTGGGAATAGAACAGTATAAGGAGTTATTGACTAATAAAAGCTTTTTGAATGCACTGCAAAATACGGTTGTTTGGACCTTTTTTAGTGTTTTATTCCAATTTGTTATTGGTTTTATCTGTGCAATGGTATTAGCACAGGAGAGAGTTAGATTTAGGGGAGTGTTAAGATGTCTTATTATGCTTCCGTGGGTGTTGCCGGCGATTATCGGAAGTATGGTTTGGAAATGGATGTACCATTCGGATTTTGGTATTTTAAATACAGTGTTAATAAACATGGGAATAATCGATACTGCTTTACCATGGACAGGCAGTAAAGAGTTAGCATTGGTATCTGCAATCATCGTAAATACATGGAAGATGTTTCCTTTAGTGCTTTTATATATTGAAGCAGCCTTACAATCAGTGCCTAAAAGTTTACATGATGCAGCAGTCGTTGACGGAGCTAATTCGTGGAATTGCTTCAAGGTAGTCACATGGCCGAATATCTCGGCAACATGCAAAACAGTTGTACTTTTGCTGACTATATGGACATTGAATGCATTTACATTTATCTTTGTGCTGACAGGGGGTGGGCCGGGAACCTCCTCACAAGTGTTGTCTATGTATATCTATAAAGAAGCCTTCCAAAATTTTAATTTCGGAAAAGCAGCAACAGCTAGCAGTATATTGTTTGTTATTGTAGCAATTTTTAGTACCATTTATATAAAAACTTCTATGCGAGGTGATGATGAATGATAATAAATAAGAAAAAAGACAGAATAATCACGCTCCTATCCTATGCGTTTCTGGCAATAATTGTTATAATTGCGGTTTTTCCTATTTTGTGGATGTTTGATTCTTCATTGAAAGGTCAGTCGGAAATATATTCATCACCACCAACATTTTTTATTGAACATATTACTTTTGATAATTATTTTAGAGTTATATTTGAAAGCGGAATCCCCAGAGCATTTCTTAACAGTTTAATAGTTTCGTTTACGGCTACATCTATTACAGTAATTCTGGCTTGCTTGGCCGGATATGGGTTTTCCAGGTATAAATTCAAAGGTAAAAAATTATTATATATCGGATTATTATATGGACAAATGATGCCTGCGGTGGTGTTAATTATTCCTATATATTTATTGTTTTCAAATATTAATTTGATTGACTCCTATTTTTCATTGATTTTACCGGATGTTGCAATAACGATTCCGTTAGCAACATTGATGTTAAGGGGTTTTTTTGATGGGGTATCGGTAGAACTTGAAGAAGCCGCTACGATAGATGGAGCGACAAGATTGGGTAGATTGTGCCGTATTGTCATACCAATTGCCAGACCAGGCTTGGTTTCTGTTGCAATCTATACATTTTTAGTAACGTGGGAAGAATTTATTTTTGCACTTAACTTAACTAATTCTGCAAGTATAAGAACGCTGCCGATTGCAATTAATATGTTTAAAGGAGAATTTGTGATTGATTGGGGTGCAATTATGGCATCAGGTGCAGTTATATCACTTCCGGTAATACTCTTATTTGTCTTATGTAATAAAGTATTTGTTAAGGGGATTGCTGAAGGCAGCGTCAAAGGATAAAATTAGAAGATTCTATGGAGGATAACACTATGATAGTAACAGGGTTGGCACATACAGCATTAAATGTTTTAAATATGGAGAAATCAATTGACTTTTATTGTAATGTTTTAGGATTTGAAAAAGCATTTGAAATGCCAGATCCAAATACAGGAAAACCGTGGATTGTGTATTTATATGCAGGAGGAACTCAATTTATTGAACTGTTTTATGGTGGTGTGAATTATACAGAATATACAAATGAAAATATTGGATTCTCCCATTTATGTTTTGAAGTATCGGATATTAACGCTATTGCCAATAAAATTGTAAATGCGGGATGTGATTTAGATCGACCGATTAAATTTGGTATTGATAATAATTGGCAATGTTGGGTAAGAGATCCGGATCGTAATCGAATTGAGTTAATGCAATTGGGGGAAGAATCACCGCAAATGAAATTTTTGAGAGAAAGAAGATAAGAGGTGTATTCTATTGAAAGGAAAATTAAATAGTCAACGTATCGTTAAAATCGGAATAGTTGTGGATAAAATTGAGGAAGTTGCCAGACGTTATAATGAAATGTTTGAACTAACGGAAGAAGTAGTGGTTAGATATCCGGATTCTAATAAAGCATCGGTTGAAGGGGCCTATAAGAACTTGAGGGGGGTGGAAGTACAGCCAAAACTAAAATCATGTATTGTAAATTTAGAACCTGTATATTTAGAAATAGTAGAGCCTTATGACAAAACTCCTAGTCCGTGGCTAGAGTATTTAGAAAAATATGGATCCGGCGTATGTTTTATATCATTCTATATTGATGGGTTTAAGCAGCAAATAGATTTCATGGAGAAAGGTGGCTACCCAATGTATTTTATAGAGGAAAAACTGTTTGAACGTTACGCATATTTTGAAACACAGAATACACTAGGAGTGACATTGGAACTAAAGGAAAGACAGCCTCTTGAAAAGCAGGAGAATATTTAATGAGGATATTAATTACCGGTGCAGGCCAGGGGTTAGGATACTGGCTGACATTTGTGGCATTACAACGAAATCATGAAGTCTATGCGACCGTTCACGATTTACAGCATATTTCAAAAGAACTACAGGCATGCGCAGAAATTTTCAAAAACAAGATGCATGTTTTAGAAATGGATGTTACAGATGAAAAAAGTGTTAGTGAAGTGGTTCTATATTTGGAAGAGCAGGGTGCAGTTTTAGATGGCATTGTAAACAACGCCGGGATTATGATCGAAGATAAAAAAACGATTGAACAATTGGATTTGTCTGCAATGTCCCGGTCTTTTGAGGTGAATACAATCGGGCCCATGCGAGTCATCCAAAGAATGCTTCCTTATCTATATAATGGCGATAGCCAAGTGATTATAAATGTATCTTCAGAGGCGGGAACTATTATTAATGCCTTTTCAACAAATTATCCATATAGTATGTCTAAAACGGCACTGAATATGTTTACAGAAAGATTACGGGAATATTTAAAGTCAAAAGATATTTTTGTATATGCGGTTCATCCAGGTTGGATGAGAACTAATATGGGTGGAGTGGATGCCCCGGCAAATCCTGAAGATATAGCAAAGGGAATCGTAGATATTCTGGAAAGGAAGAAACAAATATTTTCGAAAATTGCATTTATTGATTCCACAGGGAGACCAATGCCGCTATAGAATCAATAATCAGGAGGGAAAAGAATGGATATGAATATATGGAATCATAATAAAGCTGTACATATAGCCATAGTTGTAAATGATATAAATCAAGTACTTGATAATTATTGTAAGATATTTCAAATAGAAAAACCAATGATTAAAATGACAGGAGAACCAGACGTTGCAAAGGTCAAGTATCGGGGTCAATCAACTAAAGCTATGGCTAAACAGGCGTTTTTACAATTTGGAATGCTTCGGATAGAATTTTTGGAACCAGATGAACACGAAAGTACATGGAGAGAATACTTAGAGAAGAATAGATCGGGAGTACACCATATAGCGTTTGAAATTATAAATATGAAGGACGTCTTATTGCAATTAGAAAAAGAAAATATTTTATTAGTCCAGGAAGGTGAGTTTAATATGGGACGCTATGCCTATGTGGAAAGTGAAGAAAAACTGGACGTGATGATTGAATTATTGGAATATTATATCTAGCATATTATAACTGTAAAGAAAGGAAACGGGATGAAAAAAGTTAAAGTCGGGCTTGTTGGCTGTGGTGTTATTTCAAATACATATTTAACTAATATTAATAAGTTTTATCCCAAATTACAAGTAATTGCTTGTGCGGATATTTCTAAGGAAAAAGCGCAGCAAATCTCGGAGGCTTATAAAATTGGCAAAGTATATACGGTAGATGAACTGTTGAATGATAGTAACATAGATATTATTCTCAATTTAACCGTACCACAAGTACATTATGAGATTAACAAAAAGGCTCTTTTGAAAGGAAAAAATGTATACTGTGAAAAACCTTTGGCATTAACTTTTTCTGAGGCACAGGAGTTGGTAGAGTTAGCAAATAACAAAGATGTCATGTTAGGATGTGCACCAGATAGTTTTCTGGGGTCGGCATTGCAGACATGTAGAAAATTGATTGATGATGGGTGGATTGGAAAACCTATCAGTGCCACGGCAAATATGGTAAATCATGGTATAGAAACATGGCATCCGAATCCGGATTTCTTTTATAAGAGAGGAGGCGGTCCTATGTTAGATATGGGTCCTTATTATATTACAGCGCTAGTATCGCTTTTAGGCCCCATTGCCAAAACCAGTTGCTTTATGACAAAAGGATTTGATTATAGAAAGATATATAGTCAACCCCGAAGAGGTGAAAGTATAGTCGCTGAAGTTCCTACGCATTATTCCGGGATTTTGAAATTCCAAAATAATGTGGTGGCAAATATTAATATGAGTTTTGACGTATGGCTATCAAATTTACCAAAGCTGGAGATATATGGAACAGAAGGAGTACTTCTTGTGCCAGACCCAAATCAGTTTAGCGGAAATATTAAATTGGTAAGAAGTGAAGATTTGATTGATGAAATTGATGGACTTGAAAATAGTCAGGCTATCGGAAAACTAAGTAAACCTGAAATGTGGAATAAGTTTAGAGATATTCCCCATCTATACAGACAGCCAGATAAAAATATGCGAGGAATCGGTTTGGTCGATATGGCATATGCGATTGAAAATGGAAGAGACAACCGAGCCAGTGCAAAACTTGCCTGTCATGTAACAGAAGTATTAGAATGTTTAAATACTGAAGATGAAAAGTGTGTTATAAAAACAATGTGTGAACGACCAAGACCTATACCAATCGGATTAGATGTGGGTCAAATGGATTAATAGGAGCGGGAAGTATGAATTATAGTAAAGAATTAATAGAAGAATTGCAAAAAAAGGCTCAACAATTAAGGCGAGATGTGATTATTAGTATAGGGGTTGGAGTTGCTGGTCATATTGGCGGATCTAATTCTTCAGCAGATATTGTATCTGCCCTGTACTTTTATAAGATGAAATATGATGCAAAAAATCCTAACATGGAAGATAGAGATCGATTTATATTAAGTAAAGGGCATGTTGCTATTTTACAATATGCCGCACTGGCAGAGTCGGGGTTCTTTCCGGTAGAGGATTTGAAAAAGACAAAGGAAATTGGATCCTATTTACAAGGGCATCCAGATGCACGAAAAACACCTGGAATTGAAGCAGGCACAGGTTCTCTAGGACAAGGGCTTTCTATTGGATTAGGAATGGCACTTGGAATGAAAGCAGATGGAATTAATCGTAATGTTTACGTTTTAATTGGTGATGGAGAAATGGTAGAAGGTCAGATTTGGGAAGCCGCTATAGCGGCCAATGCCTTTAAAGTAGATAATTTGGTTGCAATTGTAGATCGAAATACCTTACAGGCCAATGGATTTATTGTAGACCGTATGAATTCTAATCCAATCATCCCAAAATGGGAGAGTTTTGGTTGGAATGTTATCGAAATCGATGGGCATAATATGGAAGAAATCGTAGCGGCACTTGATAAAGCGGATACCATAAAAGAACAGCCGACTGTAATTATAGCAAACACAGTGAAAGGTAAGGGTGTTAGTTTTGCGGAAAATGTAGTAGGTTATCACAATGCTATACTGACTGAGGAAGCATATAGCCAAGCACTAGCAGAATTAGCATAGGAGAGGAGTTAGAATATGAGTTATACAAACCAAAGAATTGCCTATGGGAATACGCTTGTTGAAATGGGAAGAGACAATAAAAAAATAGTTGTACTGGATGCTGATTTAGGTGGTTCTACTATGGGAAAGTTATTTGAAAAGGAATATCCGAAAAGACATTTTGAAATGGGGATTGCTGAGGCGAATATGACATCTGTGGCTGCCGGACTAGCACAAACAGGGAGGATACCAGTTACAAATTCTTTCGCAGTTTTTGCTGGGGGAAGAGCATATGACCAGATTAGGCAAACAATAGCAATAGGTAGATTAAACGTAAAAATATGCGGATCTTCTTCTGGGTTATCAGATTACGGAGATGGTTCTACGCATCAGGCAGTAGAAGATATGGCAATTATGAGAGCGATTCCGAACATGACAGTACTTTGCCCGGCAGATGCCAATGAAACAGTGGAAGCGGTCAAAGCAATGATTGAAATGGAAGGACCTTGTTATATTCGCTTGAACCGGAACGATTATGAAAATGTAACAGAAGAAGGAAAAAAATTTACGATTGGAATGCCGACTATTTTAAAAGCAGGAACAGATGTGGCGGTATTTGCAACTGGATATATGGTGGGGGTAGCTTTAAAAGCGGCCGGAGAAGTAGCAGATGCTATTTCCGTTAAAGTAATCAATGTAAGTACAATTAAACCAATGAATGTACAGGGAATTATTAATGTGGCAAAGAGTTGCAAAGCAATAGTAACTGTAGAAGAACATAGTATAGTTGGCGGTCTGGGAAGTGCGATTGCAGAAGTAATGAAACAGGAATGCAAACCAATTGAATTTGTAGGAGTAAATGATATGTTTGGATGCAGTGCACATAATTATGAAGATATTTTAGAATATCACGGATTGACAAAAGAGCATGTGAAAGAAGCGATAATAAAAATGAATCAAATATAAAAATATATTAGTAAATAGGAGGTTATAACAGATGAAAATAGGATTTATAGGACTTGGAATCATGGGAAAACCTATGGTGGCAAATTTATTAAAAGCAGGACATGAAGTGCTCGTGTTTGACGTAATACAAGAAAGTATAGACCAGATAACAGCAGCAGGAGCCAGTGCTGGAACATCTTGTAAAGAGGTAGCGAAAGAATGTGATTTAATAATAACCATGCTTCCAGACTCTCCACATGTTAAAGATGCTGTATTGGGGGATAATGGTGTATTAGAAGGTGCTAAAGAAGGCAGTATTCTTTTGGATATGAGTTCTATTGCTCCCTTAGCATCGAAGGAAATACAAAAAGAATGCGCTAAAAAGGGGGTGAAGATGCTTGATGCACCTGTATCAGGAGGAGAGCCAAAAGCAATTGATGGGAGTCTTTCTATTATGGTTGGCGGGGAAAAAGAAGTGTTTAATATTGTATATGATATACTGATGATTCTAGGTAACAGTGCGGTCTATTGTGGAGAAATAGGAGCTGGAAACACAACAAAACTAGCGAATCAAGTAATTGTGGCTCTTAACATTGCAGCTGTTTCAGAAGCATTTATGCTTAGCACGAAAGCGGGTGTTGATCCAGTCAAAGTATTTGATGCAATTAAAGGAGGTCTTGCAGGATCTACAGTTATGAATGCAAAAGTACCTATGATTATAGAAAGAAATTTTAATCCGGGATTCAAAATAGATTTACATATAAAAGATTTAAAGAATGCTTTGGAAACAGGACATGAAGTTGGTTCGCCACTACTACTAACGGCAAACGTTATGGAAATTTTGCAAACACTACGGGCAGATGGCTATGGTCAAAATGATCATAGTGCAATTGCAAAATATTATGAAAAAATTGCAAAGGATCACATAAGCAGTGCGAAAGGAGGAAAATAATGTCAGTTGCATTAAATTTAGAAAAATTATTTTCTTTGGAGGGTAAAGTAGTGGTGCTTACCGGCGCAGCAGGCGGTATTGGAAGTGTGATTGCAAGTGGATTGGCAATGGCCGGGGGAACAATAGCACTCTGTGATATTAATCAGGAACGATTAGAAGCAGTGAAATCTATGATTGAGCAAGAGGGTGGGAAAGCCTCGGTTCATTTAATAAATGTGACAGATGGTGAAAGCATTACTTCTTGTATTCGAGATATTGGAATTAAATATGGGCATATTGACATACTGGTAAATTGCGCTGGAATTAATAAGCGTGAAGGATTTATGGATGCGTTAGAAGAAACATATGACAGTATCATGAACATTAATTTAAAGGGCGTATTCTTTGTAACACAGGCAGTAGCACCTTATATGAAAGAACAAAATAAAGGAAGTATCATCAATATAGGTTCTCACAATACGGGAAGTATTCTTGGAGGGTGTGCCGTATATGGAGCTACAAAATGCGGAGTACTATCTCTGACAAGATCTATGGCAGTAGAATGGGCAAAATATAATATTCGTGCTAACTGTGTGAGTCCTGGGCATATTAAGACATCTCTGACAACTGTAACTTGGGAACACCCTGTACGCTCAAAATATCTTTTAGATAGGATAGCATTAAATCGTCCAGGGTATCCGCAGGATATTGTGGGGATTTGTATATTGTTGGCTTCTGAAGCTTCGTCATATATCACAGGTGCAGAGTTTAGAGTTGATGGAGGCTGTATGGCAGGCGGACAGCCATGGCCTTATGATACAGCCTTTTAAAAAATAATGGAAGGAAGGCGGTTGAGAGAGTAGGATGCGTTTAGGAGTTTATACGAATTTAGGTTATAATGATCCAATAGAATGGGCCAGACAGATGAAAAAAATCGGCTGCGGGAGTGTTATTTTCCCCGTTGATTATACGCATGATGAAAAGATCATTAAAGCATATGTAAGAGCAGCTAAAGAATATGATTTGGTCATTGCTGAAGTGGGTGTATGGTGTAATCCCATTTCGTTAAATGATGGTGAGAGAATCAGCTCAATAAAACGGTGTAAAGAACAGTTAAGATTAGCAGATTATGTTGATGCAAACTGCTGTGTAAATGTTGCAGGATCTACAGGAGAACGGTGGGATGGCGCTTATAAGGATAATTTTTCAGAAGAAGCGTGGTATAAAACGGTTAAGGTAATTCAAGAGATTATTGATGATGTACAACCCAAACATACCTATTATGCGATTGAACCCATGCCATGTATGTATCCTATGAATCCGGATCAATATCTGGATTTGATAAAATGTGTAGATAGAGAAAGGTTTGCAGTACATATGGATATATTCAATTGGATTACAGATCCAAATAAATATTTCTTTCATGAAGAATTTATGGAGGAATGCTTTGAGAAATTAGGTCCCTATATTAAAAGCTGCCATATTAAAGATATTGCACTATTAAAAGAGGCGACTTTTCAATTGAAAGAAATAACTTGTGGAGAGGGACAAATATGTTTGGAAAAATATGCTCTTTTAGCAGAAGCATATAGTTCCGATATGCCTATGATTATCGAACATTTGAGTTCAAAAGAAGAGTACATAGAAAGTATGGCATATGTGAGGCACAGATTAGAAACATCAGGAGTTAGTCTTATATAAAATAGGGAGGAAGTTATGGATTTTAGAAAGCAGGCAGTTGAACTGGTGAATCAAACGACTTTAGAGGAGAAGGCATCACAGCTTCGATTTGACTCGCCTCCAATTAAGAGATTGGGAATCCCCAAATATCATTGGTGGAGCGAAGCGCTTCATGGAGTAGCCAGAGCCGGAACGGCAACTATGTTTCCGCAGGCGATTGGTTTGGCGGCGATGTTTGACAAGGAGGAAATGCGTAAAATTGGCGATATTATCTCTACTGAAGCCAGAGCAAAGTATAATGCATATAGCAGTGAGGGTGACAGGGATATCTACAAAGGATTAACGCTTTGGTCACCTAATATTAATATCTTTCGAGATCCCCGTTGGGGAAGAGGGCATGAGACATATGGTGAAGACCCATATCTTACCGGGCAGCTTGGAGAGAGCTTTATTAGAGGAATACAAGGAGAGGGAAAATACTTGAAAGCAGCAGCATGTGCAAAACATTATGCAGCGTATAGCGGACCTGAGGAATTACGTCATGAATTTAATGCGATTGTTTCCGACAAAGACTTGTGGGAAACATATCTGCCGGCATTTGAAGAATGTGTGACAGAAGCCAAGGTGGAAGGCATTATGGGGGCATATAACAGAGTAAACGGCGAGCCTTGCTGCGGCAGTCAATTTTTAATGCAAGATATACTAAATATGCAATGGAAATTTGATGGTTATTTTATTTCGGATTGTTGGGCGATTAAGGACTTCCATATGCATCATGGTATTACTAATACAGCGACTGAGTCAGCAGCATTGGCTCTTAAAATGGGTTGTGATATTAATTGCGGCAATATGTATCTGAAAATATTACAAGCGTATAATGAGGGACTTGTCACAGAAGAGGATATTACAACGGCTGCTGTGAAGGTGATACGTACTAGATTACGATTGGGAATGTTAGCACCGGATTGTGAGTATGACAACATATCATATGAAGTGGTTGCATGCAGGGAATATCGAGAGGAAGCCATCAAAGCAGCAGAAAAATCAGTGGTATTGTTAAAAAATGCAGGGATACTTCCATTGAAGATGACTATGGGATCACTGGCCGTCATTGGTCCTAATGCAGATAGCAGATGGCCGCTTATTGCTAACTACCATGGTACTGCTCCGAGGTATATTACGGTGCTTGAAGGAATTGAGCAGGTAACCAGAGGAAATATTCGTATTTATTATTCGGAAGGTTGTCATACGATGAAAGACCGTGTAGAAAAATTAGCACTTCCAAATGACAGAACATCAGAAGCAGTTATTGCAGCAAAAATAGCTGGAGTAGCAGTTGTTTGTGTGGGGCTTGATGAGCGGTATGAAGGAGAACAGCAAGATACGGGTAACCGCTTTGATGAGCAGGGAAGTCTGGCTGATAAAGAAACGATGAAGCTGCCGGATAGCCAAATTCATATGTTGAAGGCGGTTATTGAGACTGGATCTGATATTATTGTCGTAAATATGACAGGGAGTGCAGTTGAACTTAAATGGCTTGATGAAACACCGAACGTAAGGGCGATTATTCAAGGGTGGTATCCGGGAGCTGAAGGGGGATTAGCGATAGCAAGAATTTTATTTGGTCAGGTAAATCCATCTGGAAAATTACCGATTACGTTTTATAAGGACACAGAAAATATGCCATACTTTACAGATTATTCTATGAAAAACCGAACCTATCGTTATATGGAATACGAAGCATTGTATCCTTTTGGATTTGGACTGAGTTATACAATATATGAATATGGTGATGTAGAAATAAAGCCATATGGGGAGGACTGTATAGTAAGGGTGGAGGTTACAAATAAGGGGGATTTCTCAGGAACAGAAGTTGTGGAAGTATATATAAAAGACTTAGAATCACAATATGCCGTTTTGAATTATAAGCTTTGCGCATTTGAAAGGGTTACTCTTGAAAAGAATGAAACAAAGCGGGTACAGTTAATCGTTAAGAAAAAATCTTTTGATATTGTTGATGAGGCCGGAAAAAGATATAAAGATAGTACTAAATTCCGCCTTTATATAGGCGGAAGCCAACCGGATAGCAGGAGCAAAGAGTTATTGGGGCAAGGTTCGGTAGTAGTAGATATAAGAAGAGATTAATAATCAGGTGATTGCCAGGATTAATCTAAAAACCTGCTCGGCAGTGTCCGAAAGATTTGTTTTTGCATTTTCCGAATTCATTGCATCATCTTGTGTCACAACAGATCGAAGAATAGGGAAAAAGGCATCTATGCCATGTGCATTGCATTCAATAGCATTTCTTGTGACACAGCCGGCAAAGGCTAGTACAATTTTCTTATGCTTTTTTGCCAACTTGGCAACACCAATGGGGGCCTTCCCCATTGCAGTTTGTCCATCTAGACATCCCTCGCCGGTGATGACGATATCTGCATTCTTAATATATTCTTCTAATCTGGTTTCTTTTAAAATAATCTCTACACCCGATTTTAATATGGCATTGGTGAATGTAAGGAAAGCCAATCCCAAACCTCCCGCAGCACCGGTGCCTGCCTGATTAGGATTGGCTTTGGGATATTTCTTCTTGGCAAGTGCGGCATAACCAGACAGCCATCTGTCCATCTCCTTAATCATGGAAGGAGTAGCACCCTTTTGCGGGCCAAATATAGCACTGCATCCGTTTTCACCGCACAAAGGATTGTTAACATCACATGCAATATTAAAGAAACATTCTTTTAATTCAGGAATCACCTTGTTATCTGATATAAAGACGATTTCGGCAAGACCTTTAGCACCAAATGGTACTTGTTTACCTGACGAATCTAAAAATTCATATCCTAAAGCCTGTAACATCCCGATGCCGCCATCATTGGTAGCACTTCCGCCAATACCAATGATAAATCTTCGGCACCCTTTGGAAACGGCATCTTTAATGACCTCGCCCACTCCATAGGTGGTTGTATGTAAAGGATTTCTCTTTGATTCAGGAACCAAAGTGATACCTGCGGCTCCTGACATTTCAATAATGGCGATGCTTAATTTCTTTATAATCCCGTAATGGCAGCTTACAGGTTCCCCTAAAGGACCTGTTACTACGGCTGTTTCCAAGGTTCCGCCGATACCCTGGGTCAATGCACAAACAGTACCTTCGCCGCCATCGGCAAGGGGATAGATGTTTACGTTAATAGTAGTGTCGATTCTTTTTATACCTTCAGCAATGGCTTGACCGGCTTCTAATGACGATAGACTTCCTTTAAATGAATCAACCGCAATGACAACATTCACTTTCAATACCTCCACAATTTCATATAATCATTATAGGGTAAAAAAGAGAGAGTAAATATGTTATAATGAACATAATTATAAAATCAATTTAAAATAAATTCGTTACGCAGAACAAAAATTGAGTGATAGAAAGGGTATAAAATGATAACTAAGATAAATAAAAAGCTTGCGCAACAAATTGTAAATACAGTGAAGGATGTATGTGGTTACGATATTAATTTTATTGACAACAAAGGAACGATTTTTGCAAGTACCAATTCAGATAGAATAGGGAACTACCATGAAATAGGCTTACAGGCCGCAAAAACAGGAGAGACAATAGAAGTCACCGGTAATGATAACTATAAGGGAACGCAAAAAGGTGTAAATATTCCTATCTTTCATAACGAAAAACTAATTTTTGTTATTGGCATCAGCGGGGAGCCACAGCAAGTACGCCAATATGCTTACCTGGCAATACGTATTACGAAACTATTAATTCGAGAACAGGAGATGGAAATATTCAATCGTTCGCAGAAAGAAAAAATGAATTATATTGTCAGATCCCTTGTGAAAGGTGAAGTTATAAATAGGGAATATTTGTCTGAATGTCTGAAAGATATCCAGATTGATGAAGAAAAGGAAATGAGGGTAATTCTGATTCAATTCCATTCCCATTATAATACAATGAATGTTTCTTTAATTGAACAAAAAGTAACTCAATTATTTACCTTGATTAATGCAGTGCTGTATACTTATGATTATCCTAATGAGTATATTGCTATATTAAATAATGAAGAGGTAAGGACAGCTATCAGGAAGCTTGAGAAATTTGCCGGACAGCATAAAGATATGTTAAATATGAGTATCGGCAGCAGTCAAAAATTATTTTTCTTAGAGCAGTCTTATGAAGCTTGCCAAATAGCATTAAAAAGCTTAGAAGGAAAGGCAGAAAACTTTTTAGAGTTTGAACAGATGGATATTGAAATCATACTTGGAAGTCTGAGTCCTGTCATATGTGAGAAATACCTTAAAAAGACAGTAGGGAGATTGGATAAGAAAGATAAAGAATTACTCGAAGTTTATTTTGAGAAAAACAGGTCACTTAAAAATACATGTGATAAATTATTTATGCACAAGAATACCTTGCAGTACAGACTTGATCGGATTGGAAGAATCACAGGATATAATCCGAGAAAGTTTGAGGATGCGGTTGTTTTGTATATTGGAATTAAATTATGATAAGAAATATATACTTTTAATGCTTTATCTGTTATATAACTTAATTGCATGTTATAATATAATTAAGTGAAAATGAATCATTTCAATATTGAGACTATAATAAATAGATTTGAAGGAAGGGAGTGCTGTTTATGAATCAAGAAATGATAAAGGAAGTGGTAGGCTATCTGACAGTAATATATGGTGAATATTTAAAAGGAATAATTTTATACGGATCTGTATAGTCTTATGGGAAGCAGCATAAAAGAACTTTCTAATTATAGACTTAGTAGGGCTAAAGAAGATTTAAAAACTGCAAAATTGAATCATGAAAATGTTATGTATAAGGCTTCAATAAATATAAGTTATAATATAGTTAGCAAATTGTTGAAAAACCAGTCGAAATAATAAAAAAGGAGTGTGATTGTATGTGTTCAAAAATAGAACTACAAATAATTACTTCAACTATGGTTCAAAAATATCGTCAATTTTTTGGTAATCGAGTAAAACAAATCATACTCTATGGTTCTTACGCACGTGGAGATTTTGATGAGGAATCAGATATTGATATTGTGGCAATTGTAGATTGCACCCGAGAAGAAATATCTGCTTATCAAAGACAATTAGCAGAAGTGACATCTGATTTGGATTTAGAATTTGGTATAATGGTATCACCAAGTATTATTCCTTATGATGAGTATTTGAGATATCAGAATGATTTACCTTACTATAGAAATATTGCTATGGAAGGAGTGGAATTGGGTGCTTGATAATAAAAACAAATTATCTGTATATCGCATTGAGGCGGCGAAAGAAAAACTTGATTCTGCCAGTTTGCTTTTGCAAGAGAATAAATATAAAGATTGTGTAAACCGTTCTTATTATGCGATTTTTAATGCTATATGTTCTCTGTTAGCATTGGAAGGGATAGATTATAAAAAACATTCTGCTGTTATATCGCATTTTAGACAACAATACATTAAGACAGGAGTTTTTGACAAAGAACTTTCTATTATTGTAGGTAATGCATTTCAAGTACGTAACCAAAGTGATTATGAGGACTTTTTTATGGTCTCTAAAGAAGAAGCAAAAGAACAATGTGAAAATGCAAAAAAATTTATTACGGAAATTGAAGTATATTTAAAGAAAAACAGTATTGTTTAAAATCTAATTATTTTTAAAAGTCTATGTAATGCCTATAAACGTAATGGCTATATAGGCTTTTTTCTCGAATAAATGACGTAGATGTACGCACGGTTAATTATCATGATAACCTGCAAATCTTTATTTTGTATATTAGAATAAGAACATTTTAGAAATTGTAACGTATATTAATCACAACATGAACTTTGGTGTGATTAAAGGTGGGTATTTTTACCGTGGGGATCATCTTGAACGCATTTACAAGCTCCTTTAGCATCATGATGACCGGGCGTGTGCTCCAGGCGGCGGAGTATTTGTATAACGGCAGTACATATGGAACAGCCGTTTTTGGAGCTGCGTATTCTTAAATCGTCCCAGTACACCATGGCAGTTTTTATTTGAAGTCAAACAATATTACAGAAAACCTGGGAGCCATATGTGAAGAGCTGGATTTTGGGAAAGTACCAGGTAAATGGAAATTATCAGAGCATAATATTGGTGAATGAGCATGCCTTCCATGTTAGAAACTGTAAAAAATGATAAGTTTTTTGAATCTGTGGGTCTAATGCAGTGTTTCCGGATAAAAGAAAGGCCAATTCCCTTAATGTATGAAAATGATAGCTATTTTGCAGAAGAGGTAGGAACCACGCAGATACTTAGGAGCAATATTTTACAAAATAAAGTCATCAAAGTATATGCGGGAGAAACAAGGGCGGTGCTTCTTGATGCAGGAACAGAAGTCAATGGTTACCCCAGATTTCAATTTAACGGTGGAAGTGGCAGTAAGGTTAACATTACATATTTTGAAAAATTTGTCAATGCAACAAAAATGATAAAGAAAACAGATGCCGAGAATGGAAAAATAATCGGGCTCACAGATCGGATTATATTAGATGGCCAAAATATCATTTATGAACCATTCTGGTATCGTACGTTTCGTTATATATATATATATATATATATACAAATAGAAGCCGAGGATGAAGATGTTACGATTTATGTTCCGGAATACCGACAAACAGGATATCCGCTTAAAACAGAATCTTATGTCCGGTCATCTGAAAAATGGGTGGAAGAGGTATGGGAAATCTGTGTTCGTACCTTAGAGAACTGCATGATGGAAACATATATGGATTGTCCGTATTATGAGCAGATGCAATTTCCAATGGACACAAGGCTTCAGGCTTTGTTTAATTATTCTGTGAGTAATGATGTGCGTCTGGCGAGAAAAGCATTAGAAGACTTTCATTGTTCGATGACTCCGGAGGGTCTGATTCATGGGAAATATCCGTCAGCATACGGCCAGATTATATCGACCTTTTCATTGCATTATATTTATATGCTTAAAGAGTATTACAACCAAACCGGAGATATTGATGTAATAAAAAAATATCTGCCGGATATGGATATGATTTTGGGATATTATGACAGAAAAATCGGCAAAGACGGTCTGGTTGGAGGACTTGGGTATTGGGAATTCGTAGATTGGCAGAAAGCTTGGGAGAAAACAAGAGGTACACCGGCGGCACTTGCGAAATGATCATCTGCAATCATTAATCTAATGTATGGATATGCCTTATGGTGCGCAGCTTACTTGTGTAAGGAAGTAGGGCGGGCAGGTATGTCAGAGGAATATGAAGAGAGAAGAAACAATATCCTTGCTAATCTACAGAAAATATGCTGGGATGAGGAACGGGGATTATACAGAGAAGGCCCAAACTTCATACAGTATTCCCAGCATGCACAGGCTTGGGCAGTACTGAATGAAATGGGAACTCCGGAGGTTAGAAAACGGGGAGGAAATAAGCACACTGGTGACAAACGTGATTCCGAAAGGTGCTTTTGGAGCCACCGGGATGTTTTTGGCCATGATTGTTGGAATACTTGCCTGCCGCCTTTATATCTGGTGTTTGGATAGGAATATAAAGATCAAGATGCCTGCTTCCGTGCCTGAAAATGTAGCAAATATGTTTGAGACGATGATTCCTGCGGGTCTGGTATTCTTAGTGTTTACAGTACTTCGGGTCGCTCTTAGCCACACGGATTTTAGCACAGCACAGAAATTGATTTATTCGATTCTCCAGGAACCATTAACACATGTTGGCGGAGGACTTGGCGGTGCTTTTATCTATGCAGTGCTTCCGTGTGTTTTATGGGGACTTGGAATACATGGAGCCATGGTTGTATATGTTGCGATGTCACCAATCGTAAAACCTATCTGGGCAGAGAACATGATGGCATTTGCGAATGGAGAAGCGGCGCCGTATCCGGCATGGAATTATATGCCATATACGCAAATAGTAATGATTGCGTTAGTGCTTCTTATGATTTTGGTGGTAGTCAGTTAAACCGTTGATAACCTTAACATTGCTCCTCTTATATGGTAAAATATACTTAGGAGGGGTGGTGTGATGAGTACACTACGTGATGATTTAATCAACAAAATCAAGAA
>Ga0153994_1000139_pt1 | contig 29055 bp, 28 predicted proteins | sample TSNC078MetaG_FD_104735 | JGI IMG/M metagenome (GOLD analysis project Ga0153994, IMG submission 104735) | Attine ant fungus gardens microbial communities from North Carolina, USA - TSNC078 MetaG | ecosystem: Host-associated > Fungi > Mycelium > Unclassified | place: USA: North Carolina, Lumber...
GTCAGCGTAATATCCACGCCTTCTTTTCTGAACTTGTCGGCACAGGCCGCTGCTTCTGCTACGCGGCCGATTGTCGTATCGGAAATCACCACTTTAACCGGTTCACCATTGGAATAACGCAAATTGTCCGTAAATAGTTTTGCGGCTGCCTTTGCCATGTTCATCGTCTGATCCTCTAAAGATTCTCTCACCTTTAAATAACCTCTGCGTCCGTCAATTACCGGTCTGATACCGATTACCGGATAATCTCCAATAAGTCTTGATTTTGCCATTTTCTTATCCTCCTTAAATGTTTTTATAATTTTAGTATCTGTTTAAACTTTGCATAACCTTCCTGCCAGCGCCCTTTTTCTTCCGGCAGATATTCGTAGGATTCTTCTGATTTTTGAATAATCCTTCTGGCTTCTCTTAAATCTTTAATTTCTCCTGATGCCATCAATTGAACCGCAATATTTCCCAGGGCCGTAGCTTCAATAGGGCCTGCCTGAACCACTCTGTCACTGGCATTGGCCGTCATCTGGCAAAGAAGCTTGCTTTGTATGCCGCCGCCAATCATATAAATCTTCGGATATTTTTTCTTTAAGCATGCTTCTATTTGTTCTAGTGTATATCGGTATTTCATCGCCAGACTTTGATTAATACAGCAAACCATTTCCCCGATTGTCTGGGGAACCGGCTGCCCGGTGCTTTTGCAAAATTCACGAATACGTTCCGGGATATTGCCTGCGGGCATGAATTCCGGTGCATCCGGGTCAATAAAGCTTTGCAGCGGTTTGACTTTAGATGCCATACTCTCCAACTCCCCATAGGAATAGTCTTTCCCCTCTCTTATCCATTGTCTTCTGCTTTCCTGGATGAGCCACAGTCCGATAATATTCTTTAAAAATGTGGTTTTTCCCCCATATCCGCCTTCATTAGTCATATTAAAGCGTAATGATTCTTCATTGATTGAGGGACCAGGAAGCTCTGTGCCAAAAAGGCTCCATGTGCCGCAACTGATAAAGATAAAATCTTCTTCCTGTGTCGGTACGGCAATCACCGCACTCTGGGTATCATGGGAAGCCACGGCAATGACTTTGGCAGGCGCCAATTCCAATTCTTCGCATACATCTTTTTTGATCCAGCCAACCACGGTTCCACTGGGTATGATTTCCGGCAGCAGCCGCTCCGGTATTTGAAGGGCTTTTAAAATACGCGAAGACCATGCCCGTTTGTTGGCATTAAGCATCTGTGTCGTGCTTGCCATTGTGTATTCTGCCGCTTTTTTCCCAGTTAAGAAATAATTAAACAAATCCGGTGTCAAAAGTAAAGTGTCGGCACGCTCTAGCAGCCATGGTCTGTTAAGCACCAGTGAGTAGAGCTGAAATACCGTATTCAAATCCATCAATTGATTTCCGGTAATCTCATACAGTTCTTCTTTTGCAATGGCTGCAAAGCTCTTTTCCTGCATTCCGACTGTTCTGCCGTCACGATAATGAACCGCATTCTCCAAAAGCATGCCATGTTCATCTAAAAGTCCAAAGTCTACACCCCAGGTATCAATGCCTAAACTGTCAATTGACCCCTGCTGTTTTGCCTTTATGAGACCTTGCTTAATCTCATGAAATTGTCTTAAAGTATCCCAATACATTGTTCCATTAACAATCACAGGATCATTGGTAAAACGATGCACTTCCAACATGACGATTTTATCATCTTCCAATTTTCCAATAATTGCTCTTCCCCCGGATGCCCCAAAATCAAAGGCCAGAACTTGCTTTTCGCCTCTTTCCAATTTATCTCCTTCCTTTCTTTTTCGGAAATTTTATGATATTATGATTATAATACCATTTCAGAAGGGAATATGCTTGGGTTATCATAGAAAAAGTATGATAATATTCACTTTTCATGTAAACTTGCAATTTATAAGCGGAGGAAAATAATGCAGCAAATTAATTATCATGAAAGCAGACAACGGGGAACCACCGATTTCCCAATAGAATTTCACCATGTTGATAAAAACCATCCTCACTATGACATGCCTTTTCATTGGCATGTAGAATTCGAATTAATCCGGATTCTAGAAGGTTCTCTTACGATTTCTATTGAAGAAAAGTCTTTCACCGCCGTTAAGAACTCAACAATCATGATCCCCACCGGATTATTGCATTCCGGCATTCCTCATGATTGCATTTATGAATGTGCCGTATATGACATGAATATGTTACGTCGGGAAAATGATACCAGCCGTAAGTATATCAAGCAGATTATCAATCATCAATTGGCATTAAACACTTATTTTGATCCCTCTTATCGTAGCATTCATCAAGCCGTCTGGATTTTATTTGATGCCCTACTTAGTCAAAAACCAGGTTATCAGATGCTTGTACAGGGATCCTTTTATCAATTATTCGGGATTATTATATCAGAGGGGTATTACCGCACAAATCCTACTCAGGCACCACGAGATCACAAACGGATGATGCAATTAAAGCAGGTATTAGAATACATCGAAGAAAATTATGCCTCCCCTATTAGATTAGAAGAATTAGCTGGAAGCGTAGGTATGTCCCGAAAATACTTCTGCAAATTTTTTCGGGACATGACACACCAGACAGCTTTTGAGTATTTGAACTATTACCGGATTGAAAGAGCTTGCTGCCAGTTAGCTGCTACAGATTTGTCCGTTACGGAAGTGGCTTTTAACTGCGGATTCAATGATTTGAGTTATTTCATCAAAACATTTAAAAAATATAAACAAACAACACCAAAGCAGTATTGAATATTAGTGTTTCGGTCTGAATAAAAGCAATTCATGGGCAACTAAAGGAATACTTGATAAAAATATCAAATTCAGCCACTCCCCAAACATCAAATCCACGGTTCCAAACATCTGAGTCAAATAAGGAACACCCGTAACCAGCATTTGCAGCCCAATACCAACGAAGAAAGCAACTATCATCAGTTTATTAGAAAACAAATTCATTTTGAATATGGACTGACTCATATTGCGCATACCGATAGCATGAAATAGCTGTGATATTCCCAAAACGGTAAAAGCATATGTCTGCGCTCTTGCCAGTAATTCCGGCACTGCCAAGACTGATTGAATATTAGCCAGAGTTATCGGCAGACCTGCCTGAGTCAAATAAGCATGAGGTATGTTCAAAAATGCCGTCAAACTTAAGCCGGCGATTAAACAGCCATAAAACAATGTACACATCAGACCCCCGCCGGCAAAGAGACTTTCACCTGCGGCTCGCGGTGGTTTTTCCATTAAGGCTTTCCCATCATTTTCATCTACTCCCAATGCAAGAGCCGGTAAGGAGTCCGTAATGAGATTGACCCACAGGATATGGCTGGCTCCCAGTGGTGTGGCCAAACCCAATAAAACAGCAGTAAACATTGTGATAATTTCTCCGAAATTAGATGAAAGTAAAAAAAGGACTGATTTCTTGATGTTTTCATAGATTCCTCGGCCTTCTTCAATGGCCTTTTCAATTGTGGCAAAATTATCATCTGCCAAAATCAATTCAGATGCATTCTTAGCCACATCTGTTCCGTTTTTGCCCATTGCAATACCTATGTCGGCAGCCTTTAAGGAAGGGGCATCGTTGACACCATCCCCGGTCATCGCCACGATATGTCCCAGTGCTTTAAAAGTTTTGACAATTCTTACTTTATGTTCCGGTGAAACTCTGGCAAATACAGTCAGATTTTTTATCTTTTCCTTAAACCCATTTTCCGAAAGTTTATCGAGCTCTTCTCCGGAAATGCACTCTTCTTTCCTTGATGCAATTTTCAGTTGTTTAGCTATAGCAAATGCCGTATCCTTATGGTCACCCGTAATCATAATTGTCTTTACGCTTGCTTTCTTAAATATCTCAATGGCTGCCGCTGCTTCTTCCCTTGGCGGATCAATCATCCCGGCCAAGCCAACAAAAATCAAGTTGTTTTCCCGTGGCGAATCATCCCCACTACGCATAGCCAGGGCAAGTACCCGCAAAGCATCTGATGCCATCACCTCCATGGCCTGTCTGATCTGCCTTTGATGACTGCCCGTTATGGGTCTTGGTTTACCATTTATCAATATATGACTGCATCTTTTTAAAATGGCATCACCGGAACCTTTTGTATAAGATACTTTTTCGCCACCTTTTGAATGTAATGTCGTCATCATTTTTCTTTCCGAATCAAAAGGTAGTTCTTTGTATCTTGGCCGGCTTATTTGTAATGATTCTTTTGAAATCTCTTTAGCCATGCCCATATCAATCAACGCCAGTTCTGTTGGATCACCGATTCTATTTCCGTCCGATATAAAAGCATCATTACAGAGGATAAATCCTTCAAAAAATATCGGATTTTTTAGGTAGTCCACATTTTTTATATCGAGGAGCGTATTATTTGTAAAAGCTTTGGTAACTTTCATTTTATTCTGGGTAAGGGTTCCTGTTTTATCAGAACATACGATACTGACTGAGCCTAGAGTTTCTACTGAGGGGAGCTTCCTGATAATCGTATTTACCTTGACCATTCGGAAAACACTCAATGCCAGAACAATGGTTACCACTGCCGGAAGACCCTCCGGTACTGCCGCTACCGCTAAAGATATGGCAGTGATCAGCATTTCTGGGATATTACGCTTCTGGAAGATGGCTATCACGAATAAAGCTGCGCATAAAACAACAGCAACTAAACTCAAAAGCTTTCCCATATCAGCCAATCTTTTCTGAAGTGGTGTCATCTCCTCTTTTGTCTCATTAATAAGTCCGGCAATTTTACCTATCTGGGTATTCATCCCCGTAGCAACAACAATGCCCTCACCTCTGCCATAAGCGACACTGGTTGACATAAAAGCCATATTCTTTTGATCTCCCAGAGGGATTTCTCCGACAGCAACAAAGGTGGCTTCTTTATTTACCGGCACCGATTCCCCGGTAAGTGCCGCCTCGTCAATTTTCAGATTGACAGAACTGATAAGTCTTAAATCAGCCGGAATCTGGCGTCCGGCCTCTAAACATACCACATCTCCGGGAACTAAATGACCCGCTGAAATTTCTTTGTAATTCCCGCCACGTTTCACGAGGGCAGTGGGACTGGCCAGTTTCTTCAATGCCTCCAAAGCTTTCTGGGCTTTTCCTTCTTGAATCATGCCAACAACCGCATTCATTAATATAACAGCGACTATAATTAAAGTATCGCTGAATTCTCTCAGCAGCATTGATATGGCAGCAGCAACAAACAGGACAAATATCAGCGGCTCATTAAGCTGTGCCATAAACATTTGAAAAGGCGTTTTTATCTTTCCTTCCTTAAGCTGATTCTCTCCATATTCCTCAAGCCGCTTGGCTGCTTCCTCATCTGTAATACCCCTGCGGGCATTGGTGGACAATTGCTTTTCAAGCTTACTTACGGTTTCCTGTTCAAACATCAAAACACCTCATAACTTGTACACTGGTTTTACATTACTCTATTCTTCAGTTTAACAAATTAGACCATGCTTTTTTATGCAGAAAATCGTCTTAAGATCTCGGTTTACAAATATTAAATATTTTATATGATTTGATAAAACTTTATCATTGACATTTATTACAAAAGATTATAATATGGTTCGTAACGCAGTAAAGAAGTTTTTATCCGTATGGGGGTGAAGTAGAGTGGAAAATAAATTAAAATTATATGGTTTCAATAATCTGACAAAAACATTAAGCTTCAATATTTACGATATCTGCTATGCTAAAACCAAACGTGAACAGCTTGACTACATATCCTATATTGACGCCCAGTATAATCAGGAACGATTGACAAAAATCCTATGTGACGTCACTGAAATGATTGGTGCAAAGGTTTTAAATATATCAAAACAGGACTACGAACCTCAGGGAGCCAGTGTCACTTTGTTAATCTCCGAAGAACATATGATTCCTAAACAGCCGGGGCAAACTGTGGTTGCCCACTTAAATAAAAGTCATGTAACCGTACATACCTATCCGGAATATCATCCCGATAATCATGTAGCTACCTTCCGGGTTGATATAGATGTCTCAACATGTGGAGAAATTACCCCGCTGAATGTTTTAGATTACTTAATCGGCAGCTTCGATTCAGATATTATTACCATTGATTACCGGGTCAGAGGCTTTACCCGTGACATCGAAGGTAAGAAATGTTTTATTGATGATTCCATGGTATCTATTCAGGAATTTATTGATAATCAGACATTGAAAAAGTATGATGCCGTAGATGTCAATGTCTATCAAAGTAACATTTTTCATACAAAGATGTTGATTAAGGACATTATCCTGCAAAATTATCTATTTAAAGTTGACAGCTATGAATTATCACCGGCTGAACGCCTTGATATCATAAATCTTCTGCGTAGAGAGATGATTGAGATATTCAGTGGGCAAAATATTTATACACGTTAGGGGTGACTTCATGAATGAACAAAAACGAGCACCTATCTATGAAGCCTTAAAGCAATACCGTAAAAACCGCATTGTTTCATTTGATGTCCCGGGACATAAACAAGGCAGGGGTAATCCCCGCCTTACCCGGTTTTTAGGAAACGACTGTTTAAGTGTGGATGTTAATTCTATGAAGCCGCTAGATAATCTCTGCCACCCCACCGGGGTTATTAGAGAAGCTGAAGAATTGGCAGCTCAGGCCTTTAAAGCCAAATATGCTTTCTTAATGGTTAATGGCACTTCATCTGCCGTACAGGCTATGATTATGAGTACGTGCAAAGCCGGTGAAAAATTAATCATGGCCAGAAATGTTCACCGCAGTGCCATCAATACCTTTGTCATATCCGGCGTCATCCCAGTTTATGTAAACCCAGGGATTCATAGGGATCTAGGTATCTCTCTGGGGATGTCCTTAAATGATATAAAAACAGCCATTAAAGAACACCCTGATGCCAAGGCCATTTTAGTGAATAATCCCACTTATTATGGCATCTGCTCCAATTTGAGAGAAATTGTCCGCCTGGCTAAAGGAGCCGGCATGAAGGTTTTAGTTGATGAGGCTCATGGAACTCACTTCTATTTTAAAGAAGGTTTACCTGTAAGCGCCATGGAAGCCGGTGCATCAATGGCCGCCGTATCGACCCATAAAACCGGTGGCAGCCTCACCCAAAGCTCTTTTTTACTTATCGGCGAGGATGTCAATGCCGCCTATGTGCGACAAGTGATTAATCTTAGCCAAACAACAAGTGCTTCTTATTTACTAATGTCATCACTGGACATTACACGGAGTTATTTAGCACTTGAGGGAGAGGCTATCTATCAAAAGGTTTTAAATTTTGCAAACTATGCCAGACAGGAAATTAATCAAATAGGCGGCTACTATGCATTTTCCCGAGAACTTATAGATGGTGACCAATTCTACGATTTTGATGAAACCAAGCTTTCCGTCTACACGAGAAACATTGGTTTGGCAGGTATTGAAGTTTATGAATTATTGCGAGATGATTATGATATTCAAATAGAATTTGGCGATATCGGTAATATTCTGGCTATTATTTCCGTCGGTGACAGAGACTTAGAGATAGAACGTTTGATTTCTGCACTTTCTGAAATTAAGCGGCTGCATCAAAAGAGTATTCACAATTTACACATGAACGAATACATTAATCCAATTATTATCCACTCCCCCCAGGCCGCTTTTTATGCCTCTAAAAAATCGCTGCCTATTATGGATACTCAAGGGATGGTATGCGCCGAATTTGTCATGTGCTATCCACCCGGTATTCCCATATTGGCACCTGGAGAAATGATTACCAAAGAAATATTGAATTATATTCAATATGCGAAAGAAAAAGGCTGCCTGCTGACCGGAACACAAGATTTGAATCTAGAATATCTGAATATTGTGACAAGAATGGAGGCTCTATAATGGAACTATGGTATACAGAAAACCACACCGAACATGTGCGTTTCTCTATAAAAGTTAAAGCACATCTGTATTCTAACCAAAGTGATTACCAGCGTATCGATGTGTTTGACTCAATAGAATTCGGACGGATTCTTACGTTAGATGATGTCATTATGCTCACTGAAAAAGACGAATTTATTTATCATGAAATGATTACCCATGTACCTATGGCGGTTAATTCCGCCATTAAGAACGTTCTGGTTATTGGTGCCGGTGACGGTGGTACCGTCAGCCAGCTGGTACGTTATCAGGCAATCGAAACCATCGATGTGATAGAAATAGACCGGGAAGTTATTGCGGTTTCGAGAAAATATTTCCCCGGATTGGCCAATCATTTTGATGACCCAAGAGTCCATATTTTTTATGAAGATGGATTAAAATATGTCCGCTTTATTCAATCGGCCTACGACTTAATCATCGTTGATTCAACCGATCCCTTCGGACCCGGCGAGGGACTCTTTACAAAAGAATTTTATGGGAATTGTTATAAAGCATTAAATGATGAAGGAATTTTAGTAAATCAACATGAGAGTCCCTATTATGACAACGATGCTAAAGCAATGATCAGGACCCATGACCGGTTGAAGATTTATTTCCCGATCTGCAGTGTTTACCAGGCCCATATCCCAACTTATCCTTCCGGTCACTGGCTATTTGGCTTTGCCGCTAAAAATCACCAGCCGGTTAAGGATGTCAGCCGGTGGAATGATTTAGGGATTAAGACCCACTATTATAATACTGATTTACATAACGGAAGCTTCTATATTCCCAATTATGTTAAAGTACTGTTAGGAGAAAATGGATGAAAAAAAATATATCTACATTTATCGGCTGTGATAATGAATATGAAGAGTCAAGCATTGCTATTTGGGGTGCGCCTTTTGATGCTACCACCTCATTTCGTCCGGGCACAAGATTTGCCAGTGCTGCTATCCGCCGGGAATCTTATGGTATAGAAACTTATAGCCCTTATCTAGATATGGATTTAGAGGATGCCTTCATATTTGACTGCGGTGATTTAGAACTGCCTTTTGGAAATGTAAAAAAGGCCCTTAAAATGATTGAAGATTACACCACCCATCTCCTTGATGACGGGAAGATACCCGGTATGATTGGCGGTGAACATCTGGTGACTTTGGCTGCCTTTAGGGCTGTCTTACAAAAATATCCGGATACTCATGTGATTCAGTTTGATGCCCACTGCGATTTGAGAAATGATTATTTAGGCGAACCACTCTCCCACGCTACTGTCATACGAAGAATCCATGATTTGACAGGTGATGGCCGTATCTACCAGTTTGGCATCCGTTCCGGAGAAAGAAGTGAATTCCAATTCGGAAAACAGCATACTTTTTTAAATAAGTATGATTTCACCGGACTTAGGGAGGTTATCAAGCAACTAGACAATCATCCGGTTTACTTCACTTTAGATTTAGATGTACTGGATCCGTCTATCTTTCCCGGAACGGGCACCCCGGAAGCCGGTGGCGTCAGCTTTAGTCAGTTGAATGAGACGCTGGCATTGTTAAGACCTTTAAATATCGTTGGATTTGATATCAATGAATTATCACCACCCTATGACCAAAGCGGTATCTCAACCGCAGCAGCATGTAAAGTATTGAGGGAATTATTATTAATTGTTAATCAGGAGGAAGTTTAAATGTCTAAAGCTTTAATTATCGGTGCCGGCGGTGTCGCCGGTGTCGTTGTTCATAAATGCTGTCAAAATAGCAGCGTATTTGAAGAAATCTGCATTGCCAGCCGTACCATTTCAAAGTGTGATGTATTAAAAACTGCCCTCGAAGCTAAAACCAATACAAAAATAACCACAGCACAGGTAAATGCCGATAATGTAACACAACTAGCCAAACTCATCAATGATTTCAAACCGGATATCGTTATCAATGTTGCCTTGCCCTATCAGGACTTATCCATTATGGAGGCCTGCCTTCAGTGTAAGGTTGATTACTTGGATACAGCCAACTACGAACCCAAAGATGAGGCAAAATTTGAATATAGCTGGCAGTGGGCTTATAAGGAAAGATTTGAAAAAGCAGGTATTACTGCTGTCTTGGGCTGCGGGTTTGATCCGGGAGTAACCGGTGTTTTTAGTGCCTATGCCTTAAAACATCAATTTGATGAAATTCATTATATTGATATATTAGACTGCAATGCCGGAGACCACGGGTATCCCTTTGCTACAAACTTTAATCCGGAAATTAACATCCGTGAAGTTTCTGCTAAAGGCAGCTACTGGGAAAATGGCAGCTGGATTGAAACAGAACCAATGGAAATCAAACGCATATACAATTTCCCGGGAATCGGCAATAAAGATATGTATCTGCTGCATCATGAAGAATTAGAATCTCTGGCGTTAAATATTCCGAGAATCAAACGTATCCGTTTCTTCATGACGTTTGGTGAAAGCTACCTGACTCACTTAAAATGTCTGGAAAATGTAGGTATGACTTCCATTGATCCTATTATTTATGAGGGCAGGGAAATTATTCCGCTACAGTTTCTAAAAGCTCTTCTCCCGGATCCGGCTTCCTTAGGTCCCCGTACGGCAGGCAAAACAAACATTGGCTGTATCTTCAGAGGTGTCAAGGCCGGGATAGCAAAGACATATTATCTGTATAATATATGTGACCACCAGGAATGTTATAAAGAAGTGGCTTCCCAGGCTATCTCCTATACAACTGGTGTACCTGCCATGATTGGTGCTATGATGGTATTAAAGAGATTATGGAAGAAACCCGGTGTCTATAATGTGGAAGAATTTGATCCAGACCCATTTATGGAGAAGTTAAATGAATGTGGGCTGCCATGGCATGAATCTTTCGAACCGGAATTGGTGAATTAATATGTTTGATATTACTGAAGTAAAAACACCCTGCTATGTTATAGATGAAAAAAAACTGCTTAAAAATCTGGAAATTTTAAAATCTGTAAAAGATGAAACCGGATGCAAAATTTTATTGGCAACAAAAGCTTTTTCTATGTATTCAACCTTTCCACTCATAGGGAAATATTTAGACGGGGTAGCTTCTAGTTCTCTATTTGAAGCTAAATTGGGACGAGAGGAAATGAATAAAGAAGTCCATATATTCTCTCCTGCTTATATTCCCGAGGATATCAATGATATCTTTAATCTCTGTGACCATGTTATTTTTAACTCCTTTGGCCAATGGAAGAAATATCAAGATAGAGCCGGAGAGAATGCGGTATCCTGCGGATTAAGAATCAATCCGGAATATTCGGAGATTGAAACCAATTTATATAATCCCTGTGCTGCCAATTCCCGACTTGGCATTAAAATCTGCGATTTTAAAAATGAAGATTTATCCGGTATTGACGGTCTGCATTTTCATACGATGTGCGAGCAAAATTCTGATGTTTTACTAAGAACCATTAAAATTATAGATGAAAAGTTCAGTTCCATGTTGAAGCAAATGAAATGGTTAAATTTTGGCGGCGGACACCATATTACGAGAAGTGATTACGACCTTGAGACATTAAAAGAAGCTATTTTACTGATGAAAAATAAATACGATTTGGAAATATATTTAGAGCCAGGGGAAGCCATCCCACTCAATGCAGGATTTTTAGTGACAAAGGTCTTAGATATCGTACACAATCAAATGGATATTGCCATACTTGACACTTCCGCAGCATGTCATATGCCGGATGTCATAGAAATGCCCTACCGACCGCCTTTAATGAATTCCGGATTGGCCCATAAAAAGAAATATACTTACAAATTCGGTGGTCCTACATGCCTGGCCGGTGATATCATTGGCGACTATTCCTTTGATGAGCCTCTTCACATCGGGGATAGACTTGTTTTTGAGGATATGGCCATTTATACAATGGTTAAAAACAATACATTTAATGGCGTTAATCTTCCTTCGATTTATTTAATTAAAGAAAATGACAGTGCTCAATTAATCAAATCTTTTGGCTATGAGGATTTTAAATCGCGACTGTAAATCCATAAAATGCAGGAACGGCATAGATTATACTCATGCCGTTCCTGTCTAATAATCCTTATATTATTTTACAAGCTTTCAGATGAACTTTCCGGTATATCTTCACCTTGCCCTTTATCACGGTTGCCGCCACCGCCGCCACCGCCACCATCAAAGCTCATGGATTTAATCGTAATTGTAGCTGCCATCATACTGCTTTCATCATATGTAATAGAAACAACAGTACCTTCACTGATATCAGAGATACTTACTTCCTCAGAAGCATCACCATTTCCACTGGTAATCACTGTGTTTTCATCAATCGTAATCGTTAATTCTTCTCCGGTCAAATCCAGCATCGAAAGCATTTCACCATCTGATGACATATCCCCTGACGGTTTTTCGCCCGATGGACGTTCGCCTGACGGTATATCGCCACTCTCCGGCATGTCCTCATTAGGCATATCGCCACTGTCCGGCATACTTTCATCAGGCATTTCTCCTTTATCCATCGTTTTTTCAGTGCCAACCGCCAATGTCAGTGAATTATCAGTGATTGATACGACTTCTCCTAATACAGTAACTTCCTCTGAAGATTGAACGGTTGTATTCTCACTTGGAGAACAAGCAACCAGTGTTAACATTAAACATACCATTAAAATACTTAAATATTTTTTCTTCAACTTATCACATCCTAAATTCATTATTATTTTATACCATTCTATTTTCTCATAATAATGTGATTAAGCTGTGAAAAAACTGTTAAAGATTTATGAATCACTACCGTTCATTGTCAGTGGATGGTAATGATTCATTTGTTATAATAAATTGCGATATTCTCTTCTGCCGTCTACAATCGCATATATAATAACTGTCTGATTCACCTCATTTATTTTATAAAACGCAAGATGCCTTTCAACAGTTATTACTCTATAGCCCTGCTTCTTTAATATAGAATATCTTGGTATGCATCCTAACTCCGGAAACTCCTTTAGACGATTGATTACCGTTTCAATTTTATCAAGATATCTCAATGCAATACCTACATCACCGGAATCATCTGCAATATAGAAGATGATTTCACGGAGCTGCTGCTCTGCCTTATCCGTTCTTAAGATCTTATACTTCATTCATTCTTCCTCTCCAGTAAAGATGCACGAAGATCATCAAAGGAATCCTGCATTGATGCTACTCTTCCATTTTTCACATCATCATCCGCTTCTGCAAGTGTTCTAAGTAGTTCCAGTTCTGCTTTCATCTGGTAGTAGTCCTGTAATCCAAGAACTACTGTATCACCTCGTCCATTTACAGTAATAATAACAGCCTCTCTTGACTCTTTACATTGTTTGGAGATTTCATGATAATGATTTCTTAAATCTGCTGACGGTCTGATTGCTGTTTCCATAGTATCACCTCTTTCTGGTGTGCTTATATAGGCATATCATATCATAGTATGCCTATATCGTCAACAAATTATCCCCCTATCAGTTGATTTGTTTCAATAAATTTGCCATTTCTATGGCACTTAAAGCACAGTCATAACCTTTGTTTCCGGCCTTCGTTCCTGCCCTTTCAATGGCTTGTTCTATATTATCTGTTGTTAATACGCCAAATAGTACCGGGACATTTGTATTCATGGATATTGATGCAATGCCCTTTGATACTTCAGCACATACATAATCATAATGGCTGGTGGAGCCTTTAATGACTGCCCCCAGACATATAACGGCATCATATTTTTTACTCATTGCCATTTTCTGTGCTGCCAACGGTATTTCAAACGCACCCGGAACCCATGATATTTCAATATCATCTTCACTTACTCCATGACGGAGCAATCCATCGATGGCACCACTTAACAGCTTGGAGCCAATAAATTCATTAAATCTTGCAACTACAATACCCATCTTTAGATGTTCTGCTACTAATTTTCCTTCATATACTTTCATTTGACTTTTCCTCCATCAATTCTTATATGCTATAGTTTAATAAATGCCCCATTTTCAACTGCTTCGTTTTGAGATAAAATGCATCCTTTTCCCCCAGCTTCATCTCTATGGGGACACGCTCGGCAATTTCCAGATGATGACCTGCCAATCCTTGGATTTTCAGAGGATTATTGGTCATCAAACGCATTTTTTTCACCCCTAAATGGGACAAAATTTGTGATCCAATCGTATAATCCCGCATATCCGCCGGAAAACCTAATTTGATATTGGCCTCTATCGTATCGTAGCCCTGATCCTGCAATTCATAGGCTTTTATTTTATTAATCAGACCTATCCCCCGGCCTTCCTGACGCATGTACAAAAGGACACCGCGGCCTTCTTTGGCAATCATTTTCATTGCCGCATCATACTGTTCACCGCAATCACATCTGGCCGACCCAAAGGCATCTCCGGTCAGGCATTCCGAATGAACCCGGCATAATACCGGTTCTCCGTCGGTTATATCCCCTTTCACCAAGGCGACGTGATGCTCTCCATTCAGCTTATTAATATAACCGTGTATCATAAAATCACCGTACCTTGTCGGCATATTGGCTTTGGTAACACACTCCACAAGCAGTTCATTTTCTTTTCTATATTGAACCAGGTCTTTAATGGTTCCGATTTTCAATCGATGCCTCATGGCAAATTCGATTAAATCCGGTGTTCTGGCCATCATACCGTCATCTTTCATAATTTCACAGCACAAACCTACCGGTTTTAAGCCTGCCAGGCGAACTAAATCCACCGTCGCTTCCGTATGTCCGTTTCGCTCTAAAACACCCCAGGGTTTAGCCACCAGAGGAAACATATGCCCCGGTCTTCGAAAATCTTCCGAGGACGCATCTTCATCAACACACCTTCTGGCCGTTATTCCCCGCTCATATGCCGAAATTCCGGTGGTTGTGTCGATATGGTCAATGGATACGGTAAAGGCTGTCCCGTGGGCATCGGTATTATTCTGGCACATTTGACCTAAATTTAGTTTCCCGGCATATTCTTCTGTCATTGGCATACAGATTAATCCCTTTGCAAAACTGGCCATAAAATTGACATTTTCCGTTGTTGCATACTGAGCCGCACAAATGACATCGCCTTCATTTTCCCTGTCTTCATCATCAATGACGACGACAATTTTCCCAAGTCTGATATCTTCAATTAATTCCTGCGTTGTATTAAACCTCATTTTTTCTCCTCCTTAAACAAATCCGGTTTTTTCTAAAAATGACATATCAATCCCGCTGCCACTCTGTCTGGATTCTTTTTTCATAAACATCAGCTTTTCTACATATTTACCGATAATGTCGCACTCCAGATTGACGGTATCCCCCGGCTTTTTTTGAAGCAGTATCGTTTCCTTTCCGGTATGAGGTATAACTGATACTTTGAACCGTACATCATCAATATAGGCCACTGTCAGGCTGACACCGTCAATGGCAATGGAACCTTTGCCGACAATATATTTTAATAACTGCTCATCTGCCTGTATAGAAATCCAGACGGCATTATCTTCTCTTTGAAAAGATTCAATCATTCCCGTCCCATCCACATGACCTGAGACGATATGACCGCCAAGACGGCTGCTTAAGCTCAGCGCCCTTTCCAGATTAACCCGGCTTCCTCTTTTTAAATCTTTCAGATTCGTTTTCCGAAGTGATTCTGCCATGACATCTGCGGTAAAATAATTTGCCCCCAGACTGGTTACGGTTAAGCAAATACCATTAACCGCAATACTATCACCCGTTTTTGTTTCTTCTAAAACTTTATTTGCCTTAATGGTCAATACAGCGGATTTTTCGCCATGCTTGATTTCTTCCAGCATCCCTGTTTCCTCAATAATTCCTGTAAACAATCAACCGCCTCCTTTATTTTTATTTGCGAAAGTACTTTGCCGCATGATATAGCCTTCAAGCAAAATATCTTTATCCATGGGTCGGCAGGAAATTTCTTCTAACTGGATGGCATCAGATAATTTTCTGATTCCTTCTCCCTCAACGGCTGTTTTTGAAGATTTCCCGCCAATAAGCATTGGTGCCATATAGATCATCACCTTATCTACGATACCCGACTCCAATGCCGAATAATTAAGGGTTGGACCGCCTTCTAATAAAATACTGTCAATGTCTTTCTCGCCAAGAATTGTCATCAGACTTTCCAGATTCACCCTGCCATTAATGCTCTTAGTGACAATAATATCAACACCCATCCCTTGAAGTGCCTTGATTTTCTCCGAGTCCGCAAGATGAGTCGTGGCAATGATTGTTTTACTTTCATTTTGCGTATCCAAGACCTTGGCATCAATAGGGATTCTAAGCCGGCTGTCGACAATAATTCTAATGGGATTTCTTCCTCCTTGTATCCGGCATGTCAGCAAAGGATTATCGGCAATCACCGTATCTATACCAACCATGATTCCCTTATAGTTATTTCTCAATTGATGGACATGCGCTCTTGCGGCCTTTGAAGTAATCCATTGTGACTCTCCTGATGTGGTTGCAACTTTACCATCCAAAGACATACCTGCCTTAAGGATAACATAAGGTTTTTTTTCAATAATAAATTTAAGGAAAACCTCATTTTGCTTTTGGCATTCTTCGGCTAAAATCCCTACATCTACAGATATACCGGCATCAAATAATTTCTGAATACCTTTTCCGGCGACCAAAGGATTGGGATCCTTGATGCCGACAACAACCCTTTTAATCCCTTTTTCAATAATCATATCGGCGCATGGAGGGGTTTTCCCATAATGAGCACAGGGTTCCAAGGTGACGTATATAGTCGCTCCTTCCACCGGTTCTGTAGCACTTAAAAAGGCGTTAACTTCAGCATGAGCTCCGCCGGGTTTTTCATGAAAGCCCTCTCCAATAATTCTGTTATCTTTTACGATGACCGCTCCCACCAGTGGATTCGGATTCGTTTTTCCCTGACCAATTGCTGCCAGTTCAATAGCTCTTTGCATAAAATATTTATCTATAATCATCATCTCCCTTAGGTTATATAGCACTCCAAAACGAAAAAATAAGCCCGAAAACTCAGGGCTTAAAATGACACATTCTATGTCATTATCTTTCTTATAAAAATGCTCCGGAATACAATTCCAGAGCATATGATATGACAAAATGATTAATCTTCTTTCATCCAGACTATACTGTCGGCTTCGGAGTTACACCGAATCTACCTTACGGTTCGTGGGCTTTACCACCGGTAGGGAATTGCGCCCTGCCCTGAAGACTTATTATTTAATTTCAATTTATTATAACCCATTACACCCCGTTACGCAAGGACTTTTTCAGTGCGTTAGATCTGATCAAAACATCTATCATGGCTTTTTTATTAAGATACTGTTTCTAATACTCCGTGATCCATTTCATAAACCTCGTCACACAAAACCTCAATATCTTCTTTACTATGACTTGCCAATAAAATAGTTTTACCCTCATTTTTCAACTTTATAAACAATTCCCTCATTTCTTCTACACCTTGGTTATCCAAGCCGTTCATTGGCTCATCTAGGATCAATATATTTTGATCCTCCATTATTGCTTGGGCAATACCTAATCGCTGACGCATACCAAGCGAGTACTTTGAAACCCATTTTTTATCATTGGGATCCAATCCAACAACCGCCATAATCTCCTTGATTTTTTCGTTACTGATTTTTCCTCTAATCGAAGCAAGGCTACGCAAATTTTTTATGCCTGACATATATTGTGCGAATCCTGGATTTTCGATAATAACACCAGCAGCCTCTGGAAAATCACAATCTTTTCCGATATGCTTATTTGCCACAAAAACATCACCGGCATCAGGTATAATAAATCCACAAATCACTTTCATTAATACTGTCTTACCTGAAGCATTTTTTCCTATTAGCCCACATATTGTTCCTTTTTTCACCTTTATATTGACATTGTTTAAAACCACTACGTTCTTAAATTTTTTCGTAACATTCCGTACATCTATCATATACTCCATTTACTTTCTCCTCATAATTATTTTATAGCCACCAAAAAATAATATTATGTCAAATACTAATTGTATTGTCATCGACACAGTTACATTATATCCCATTTCTGTAAAAAAGCTGCTTCTGGCATACATCATAAAACTCCCCGGAAGCCAATAACCTACTCGCTCCGATACAATTCCAAAATATAATGATAATATCTCTATAAGCATTATAACCATAAAAGAAATCTTCTCTCCATTGGTCAGGTTTATAAGTAAACTCTGAACCATATTCATTGTAAAAAAATTAATTATAAAAATAAAAAAAGCTTGGGTGATTTTGCTTAAAATCATCTTATCAAATGTTTCTGCCGCAAATATATATTGGTATAATACGACTGTCGAAAATAGTAATAATACTAACACTAGGCTCAACAATAATACGCTCATGCAAACCTTATGCCATAATTTCTGGATTCTCCCAAATCGTATCAGTTTAAAATATGAATTGGATATCTTCCTCTTCTCAATATATCTTCCGGTAATCATATATAATGTACTCATTACAAGCATCCACAAAAGAATATCTTTCAAATCATAATTGATTAGATTCATTTCAAAACCATAGATTAAATTTTCCATTCACACTTTACCTTATTCCATTTTAACAAAATCCACACTAGAAGATGCTTCCATAAGAAAATAAATTTCTGTAACAATCATTATTAAGAAGAATATACTAGCGTGAATTAATGACGGACCTGAACCCGAAATAGATAGGTTGCCAATTCTAGAGAGTCCAAATGGTGACAAATTGTTCATACCCGAAAAAACTGACTCATTCTCAAATAAAATATCTACAAACCATATGATTATTATGGCCGCAACACCAAGAACATTTTTATTTTCTATATTTGCAATCACCATCACAAGACCGGTCATCAAACCCATTAGTATTGACAAAATTAGTGTTATGATTCCTGCCCAAATCGGTTGTATCTGCAACACTCCATATGAAATATTTATGATAGGTTCTATCCCTATAGTATCTACCGAAAACTGGCTTGCCATGAAGGAAGCAGTACTCCATTCATTGTGGAAAGTCAGATTTCCTCCACAGGCAATGCATAAGGAAAGAAGAATAAATATATTATAATATAATATCATAAATAATAAATAGAGAATTTGACCTATTATCCACTTTTTACGGTCAGCTCTTATTAAATAATAAGCAGCTCCGGTAGAATAAAATAATACTCCGCACGAAAGAAAAATCACTCCTGCCAGATAAATAATTTGCGTTGTTCTATCTGACATAAAACATGTATACAACTCAAATACATTCATCTTATCTGAATTGGCAGATAGATAGTCTGATACTCCGCCAAAACAGTATTGAATGATTAAAAAAACGCTTACTAAAACAATATAGATATTAGCGCCTTTCATTTCATTTAAAATGGATAAACCGGCATAGCGAAACGGTATTTTAAATCCCTTCACGCAAAAACCTCCTTTTTGACATACCATAATAAAAAATGGATAGTATTAAAATAAGCACCATATGATAACCGATTGCATAAAGAAGACCGCCAAATGGCTTTTGCAACATGGGACCTTTCAGCAACATCAAACCCGGATTTAGCCAGTGTATAGAAAGTATCTCTGTTCCATATGAAATAGCCATATCTAAAATAAATGGTGATGCAATAATAACATATTTGTTTTTACTTAAGATAGATATTGCCAGACTTAGCAACCCACATGGTATTGAATATAGTACAAACGAGCAGATTTGGACAAGTAGTATCTCAACAAGCATTCCCCTTTCAACCCATGACATGAAAAAGGTATCTGCGTAATACTCAATTATCACTTCGGTAACCTTTAAGTTTGCTCCAAATCCAAAACACACAATCACAAAAACGAGAATGGCCAAGGCTGAAACAAGAGCCGCTGAAATAATAACGGTCAAAATGTTTGCCAAATAATATTTTCTCTTACTGCATCGTATCAGGTTATAATAAACTGATTTTTTATCAAGTTCATCCACATAAAAAAAAGTAAAGGGTACGATTGTCATAACAGGAATCAGCACATGAGAAATACCGACCGAATTTGTCACCAGATAACAGTATAGCACTGACATAGAATTATCTCGAGCATTTTGTAAATCGCCATACACCCCAAACACCATACTTCCGGCAAAAAGAATAATAGTTATCCAAAACACAAAACTACCTATTACTTTTTTTAAATTGGTTCTTAACATTAGGTTTTCCTCCGTTGATAGCAATTATAATTAATAAATATAACCTGTTATCGCATCCATAATGATAGAAGTTGTGATTTGACTTCCTTCTATTTCACTAATCACCTCTAATTCAAGTACCGGTATGAGTATCTGTATATTTTCTTCCATATAAGGCATATAAATTACATTTATATTTTTAATTGAGAAAGTCGCAGGAATATCCTCTCCCAATTCACTATACATTTTCTCAAAATAAATATCATTCATCTGATGCAATTTATCAGGGGCTATAAAGTCCGCTTCCGCATCGTACGTTTCCAATACTTGTGTTGGTTTCATGATGTTAGATATTTCTACCCCATTGATTCCAGTACCACTCACCGTAACCGAAACATATTCTCCCTGTATTTCCTGCATACCTGCGATTTTATTCCCTAAAACTCTCGTTCCTTTATACAGAAGTGCATATTCTATCATATATTTTCCCGCTTCTTCCTTGATAGTTGGATTTTCATCTATATCAAATCCCAGTGTCTCCACAAAAGCATTGCTTTGATTGAGTGCTTCACTTTCAGATATAGAGCCATTGTCATTCACGTTATTGTAATATATAAGAGTATTTTCCCCAGCCATCCATGTATGTTTGACATCATCTATTTCTACAGAAGATTCATTTCCTTCAGAAGTATTATGATTTAATATTTCATTCTTATCAAAATCGCCAATTAAATACTTCAATATCGCACTTTCATCATAAGACGCTTTTTCCAACTCCGTTTTATAGTAGGTCCCCTTATAAATCCCCTCTTTGCTTATGTTAACATGCAACTCTGTAGATGCAGTTGTTTCTTTGTCACTGCTCATTGGTTCAGATCTCGTTGAACATCCCACAAGCAAAAGAATTAAAGATAATATCCAAAGCATTGAAATTTTAAATTTAACTTTCATGAACTTGTCCCTTTCCATAAGATTAACAGGGATGTTAATCTAAACAGTCCCTGCTAATCTCAACTTATTTTTATTATGGCTTCCAAGAACCTGCCACTATTGCCGAATATGACGACTTAGAGTCTGTCTGAATCCGAAAATAATAAGAAAGGTTTTTCTGTCCAAAGCCACTATAATAACTAGGGCAACGCAATCCTTTTTTAGTAAGGGTATATAAGTCAGATGCCTCTTTACCATTTGTATCAGAACGCAACCTAAAAGGCAAACCATATGCAGATGTATTTATATACGAAGTAAAGTCAATAGCTGCATATTTATTAGTATTAGTTTTCTTTACAGGCATGGCTGCTTGTTTTCCTCCTTTTGACTGAAGAATAAGGTGGTAGTCAGTTTAACAGTTGATGGAATATTATCAACTATATATTGTGCTTGGCACACTACTACTTATGCAATATATAGAATGTGGGTGCAGTTTAAAAAAGGTTTATCTCTTTATCAACTGTTAAGCTGACTACCACCAAGAATAAAAGCAAATGAATCATCATATGTTGCTGCATTAGCTATCAAGTTTGAAGTCACTAGCATCATCAAACATAAACCCAAAACCACCAATCTTTTCATCCTTTTTTTCACTCTCTTTAAACCTCCTCATAATTGCTTACAGTTTTCTCCTTGCCTGCCATATAAAGATATAGTATGATTTCTATGTCCTCATAAATCCGGCTACCGTCTTGCGGTAGGGTTGCTCAACCAATTGACTTTATGTGGTTCTTTTAATATTCAATGGAATCACCCCTTTCGATAGAGCAAATAATATAATACTGAGTACTGAGTTTTTTTGTTTAACTATTTGCTAAACCAACTATTTACACCATCCCCTATAATTTAAAATATAGGGGATATTAGAGTGCTGAAAAGCACTTATAATGTGGTGTTATCACTATTCTAGTATAATATTTGTCAATTGTCAATATTTTTTATTATCTTATGTTTTTTTAACAATACAATTTTTGTTCAGTCCTTATTAGAATTTTCTAATCAGATGAGCTAAACTTTTTATCTTCTCCTCCGTTTTTTGTCAAGTTTTATATATTGCACAACTTTGGAAGGTAAAACTTTTTTGTAGCCTGCCTGTTTTTTTAGGCTTTGTGGATAATTTAGTTATTTTTACTCTTGACAGGCATCACTTCCTTAGATGCTACTCAAGGAAATATCAATAAATATTTATCGTAATGCAATAAATATTTATTGACATTTTTGTCTCCAGTGATATAATATACTTAAATTTCATGAGGAGGATGTTATTATGAGTCAAAAAACAATAAGTATGTGGATGCGTCTTGCCACCCTTAGTGTAACAGTATGCGGCACCATAATATATGCCTGCATCATTCCGGTTTTGGGACAGAGCATTGTGTATTCAAATCCAGAATTTTCATCTTGGTATTGGCCTTGGCTGTGTTTTCTGTGGGTGACCGCTATTCCTTGCTATATCGTTCTGTTTTTCGTCTTCAAAATATCAGGCGAAGTGAAAAATGACCATTCGTTTTCGCAGCAAACTGCTAAATACCTGAAATATATAGCCGTATTAATATTCGTTAATATTGCTTATTTCTTTATCGGGAATATCGCACTTTTCTTTTTGAATATGACTCATCCGGGTATTTTACTTGTCTCTCTTATAATCGATGTGGTCGGGATTGTGATTGCGCTTGTAGCGTTCATACTGTCACACTTTGTATATAAAGCTGCCATATTACAGGAAGAAAGTGATGGGACGGTTTAATTATGGGTGAAATAGTTTTCAATATAGATATCATGCTGGCGAAGCGTAAGATGAGTGTAACTGAATTGGCAGAGCGTGTCGGAATTACCATGGCTAATATTTCCCTGATTAAAAACGGAAGAGTAAAAGCACTCAAAATATCCACTCTAACAAAGCTTTGTGAAGCATTAGATTGTCAACCGGGAGATATTCTGGAATATAGAAAATAAGATTTAAATCGCCCATACCGGGCGAACCAGAAAACACTGCATCAGCGCTATGAGGGCCGATGCAGTGTTTTCTTAATTCAGTATTTTATGATGATACCGGTAACGGTTCATGACGTAAACGCATACCCAACCAATGGGTTGAAGTTTCAAATTTTGCAGTAAGCTCTTCATAATAAGCATCATAAGCATCTGTTTTTAAATCTTTTTTCACCTGAACCATCCAATAAGGTAAATCTTCACCCACAAAGTATATTAAATGGTAGCCGTAATCGGTCTTGACAATCTCTGTATCTCCTGCCTGACGGGCTTCATCAAAAATCCAGTCATTAAACTCCGTCGTCATTTGATCTTTATAGACCTGTTCGTATAAGCCACCTTCGGCTGACGAACCTGTATCCTCAGAATATTCCTCTGCCAGTGCTGCAAAGCTGTCCTCTGTTGCCTCTCCGGCCTTCCATTCCTCATAAATCTCATTAATCTTGGTCAAAGCCTCCTCGTCGGTTAAAGCAGCACTTTCCTCATCTGTGCTTTCACTTGTTTCGCTATCTCCTACAGATATGAGAACATGACGCACATTCACTGTATTATATTCATAACGATATGGCGTTTTAACCATATAAACAACATAATATCCGGTTCCATCCGTATTCTCTATAAGTTCCATATCACCTACAGCACGCTCATCGCTAAATGCCCATTCGGCAACGTTGTCATCTAGTGATGATGATTTCACCCCTTCATATAATGCCTGGGTCGAATAATCTGCACCTTCAGCCGTGCTTGCCCCATCTCCATTCGCAATATCATAAGAAAGTCTGCCAAAATCATCTTCAGATTCTACACTTGCCATAAATTCCTCAGCTGATGTCAATGTAGCTTCCTTTGTAATGACCGCTTGCGTTTCCTCGGTCTCGTCCTGCGTAGTTTCTTCAGTCGAATCTTCTTCCGTCTCTTCAGTCGAAGCAAAAAGCTGATAACGCAAATCCGCTATCTGATAGGTTGCTTGATCTGCTTCGAAAGCTTCTTCAATCTCACTATCGCTAAATTCAAATCCATCATTGACTATCTCATAATACTTATAAGCCAACTGCTGTCTTTCTATAATCGAACGGTATAGCTCCTGGGTAACGCCGGCGCCATAAGATGATTTAAGAAATTCATCGACACTCACCCCATACTCATCGGCGGTCTCCTGCAACGTTGTCATCGCTTCCTCAACTGTTGTCAAATCTTCCTCTTCAAGAGCAACACCGGCCTCTTTAGCTGCTTCTGAAAAAGAAACATTCCATTGAATTGTTGAAATCGCCGATTCTTGGATATATTCATCAAGTGGCGTCGTTCCGTCTAAAGTTGTCTGATTCCTTAGCGAAGTACTTGTATCAATTGTGATTCCATATGATGTATATGTGGAATAATATTGGTTAAAGGCCGCATTGTAATAGTAACTATATTCGGCCGCTGTTATCTTAACATCACCCACTTTAACCGCTGTAAATACAGTACTTGCATACGTGGTATTAGAAAAGATAATTCCTGCCACAAGCAGAATCACCAGAGCAAGACATGTCCCTGACAGGATCTTTTTCCTTATCGCCGGTTTGATTCTGGATTTCTCAATCTTTCTCTGCTTTCTCTTGCGTTTTCTGGCTTCTTCTTTTCTTTTGTCAATTTTTGCTTGTGTGTTTCCCATGTTCAGATTCATTCCTTTACTGCTTACTTTTATTTGCATATTTTGCATTCGTGTTACTTATCTAGTCAATTATACATTAAAAATACAAAAAAAGGAAGAACTATAAATAAATTATTTCTCTATCCATCATACCGCAAGGCTTCAATCGGGCGTTTCTTTGCTGCTTTTCTGGCCGGGTAAATGCCAAATATAACACCGATTGCGAGCGAAAATGTGACTGCAATTATAACGACACCATAAGAAAGGTGGAAAGTCATAGTATCGCCGGCAACGATTGTGGCAATCTGTATTATGACGACAGATAGTAATATACCTATGGCACAACCCATCAGACTGACAACCAGAGCTTCTATGAGGAACTGAAGCATGATGCTTCCCGGCTCTGCACCAATCGCTTTACGAATCCCAATTTCCCGCGTCCGTTCGGTTACGGAAACTAACATAATATTCATGATGCCGATTCCGCCTACCAGGAGGGAAATAGCCGCAATACCACCTAACATAATGGCCATCGTATTGGTAACACTGGCCATGGTCTCCTGAATCGTCGTCTGGTTCACGATGGTAAATGCTTCTTCATCACGCTCAAAGCGACTTAGCAAATAGCTGGTCAGCGCTGCTTCTGCCAGATCCAGATTGTCCTCATCGGCAGCCATTATATAAAAGGAGCTTACATCAGAAAATGTGTCAGACAAACGTGCGGCGGTGGTAAAAGGGATATAAATTTTCATACCGCTGTTCATGGCAGAAGCTGTCAAAGAATCATCCTCAGCCAACAAACCGACAATCTGAAATTTTGTTCCGTCGAGAGATATTGTCTTTCCGATGACATCGTTCGTTTCCAATAAATCCTCGGCAACTGATGCACTGACAACTGCCACATAAGAATTATTTTCCACATCAGCAGTTTTTAAAAACCTACCGCTTGCTAACTCCAGACCCTGGATATCGTAATATGCGGCAGTCGTTCCATAAATGGTCGCTGAGTCATTATTATATTCATATTTTGCAGTGACAGATGCCTGACCATAAGGGGCAGCCATTTCAAATTCCGAATAGTCGGTTAACTCGTTTAGCTCCTCCAATGTCAGGGGATTGCCTTTGTCATCAGAAATGGCAGCCGTCAGCATATTATTGCCAAGGCTTGATATCTTATCCGTAACAGAAGATGTGGCACTGGTGGCAATGGAAACTAACACAACCAGTGCCACCACGCCAATAATAATACCAAGCATCGTCAAAAAAGAACGCATCTTACTGGAGCTGATAGCTTTCCACGCCATTTTTATTGATTGAAATATCATCAATCCACCTCCAATGCACGGCCGTCTTTAATATTGACGCTTCGCCTTGCCTGTCTGGCGACATCATTGTCATGAGTAATAAGTACTATCGTATTACCACTTTCGTTTAATTCATGAAATAAGTTCATAATTTCAACTCCTGTTTTTGAATCAAGATTGCCGGTGGGTTCATCGGCCAGAATCAAAGAGGGGTTCGTTGCAAGCGCTCTGGCAATAGCAACACGCTGCTGTTGACCTCCGGACAATTCTGTTGGCTTGTGTTTGCCCCTTTTCTCTAATTCCACCCGTTCTAATGCCTCTTTGACCCTTTTTTTTCTTTCTGTCACCGACATCCGCTGATAAATCAGGGGAAGCTCCACATTCTCTTCTGCTGTCATCTTTGAGATTAAATTGAAACTTTGAAAGATAAAACCTAATTTCTTATTTCTGATTCTGGCCAGCTCTTTTTCGGAATATTTGCCAATCGGCTGGCCATCTAGCAGATATTCGCCTTCATCTGCCACATCAAGACAGCCGATGATATTCATCAACGTTGATTTTCCACTCCCGGAAGGACCGATAATACTAACAAATTCTCCTCTGCCAATGGTCAGATCGACATGATCTAAGGCTCTTACTTCTTCACCACCAATAGTATATATTTTGGAAACATCATGGATTTCGATAATTCTAGTATTATTGTCCTCCACCCATTCCACCTCCTTCCGGCATATTTCCACCGTCACTGGGTCTTTCACCGCCGCCTTGCATTTCACTGCCGCCCATACCGCCGCCCATGTCTATCATCGTTGCTTCTGATGAAGTACTGGAATCGGAGCTTACAGTTATGACCAGGTAATATACGGTGTCGCCTTCACTGAGTCCACTGGTGATTTCCACATTATTTCCGTCAGATAATCCGGTTTCTACTTCTACTTCGCCGGAAAGTTCGTTTGTTTCACTGTTCATTTCAGTATAAACAAAAACCCGGTTACCCATCTCTTGTATGGCACTTGCCGGAAGGGTGACGATATTTTCTGCCTGTTCAATGGTAATCGTCGCACTGGCACTCATCCCGACTTTCATCGATTCTTCCTTTGGCAAGGTGATATCTACGGTGTAGCTGACAACACCACCGCTGGTCGTTGCCGTGTCGGCAATACTTGAAACTTCTCCGGTAAACTCTCCGTCTACCGCATCAAGAGTAATAGCCGCCGTCTGACCTTTTTCTATGGATAAAATATCTAATTCATCAACAGTGATGGAAACCGATACACTATCATCGGGAGCAATGGTAAAGGCGGTTACCGCATCTTCAGTTTCAAAGCTAGACGATGACTCATCTGTCGTATCAGACGTCGCGGAACTGCTAGTGGAAGCGCTGCCGGTTGATGAGGAACTACCCGTTGAAGCGGAACTGCCGGTTGAAGTGGAACTGCCGGTTGAAGCAGTGCTGCCGGTTGCACCTGAATTACTGCTCTCCTCCGAAGTGGCGGTTGTTTCTGATTCGCCGCTTTTGTTAGTATCTGTATCATTGGTGTCCTCGTCTGCTGTTTTTGGGAAAATCACATCAAAGGTTAAAGTTTCATTGCTTTCGCTAAGGATTACATTTGCAACACTAATATTATTAAGCCCCAGCGCATCTGCTATCGCATTGGCTGTAAAAGAAGAAAATATATAACCGGAATTTGCAGTTAATGTAATGGTTGCCGTGTATGCTGTGCTCGCAGCAAATTTCTCAATTGCAGTAGGTTTCCAGCTAATTGTGCCGCTATAGTTTAATTTTTCAGACTTTATTTCTCTTTGGGGTTTTCCATCTTTCACTGGTACTATCTCTGTCTCTTCTAAATTGGCGAGGTCAGTGATTGGGATTGGATCTGCATCATTTCCAGACTCTCCTGTTGTCAGCAGTATAATCCCGGTTCCGCCTGAAATAGTCGCCGCTGCCACACTGGTGTCACTTGCTGCAGAGGCAGAAGGGCTTGAACTCGATGATGAATCAGAGGAACCAGAACTGCTTGTCGCTTCCCCTTCTGTAAGATTTACGCTTTCTATTGTACCGCTGAAGGTGGCTTTTATAGTATTATCCTGGGCAAGTGTACTAAGATCTGTCAAGGTCTCAACAAGTGATTTACGGGTCGCCATCAACTCCAGATATTCAGAAGAAACAGATACATCTGTAAGCGTCAGAAGTGTCTCTTCAGCAGATACACTCTCTCCTTCGCTGACATCTACAGAATCAATGGTTCCGCTGGCTCCGGTAATACTTACCGGCTGGTTGACATAAAGCACTCCGGTTCCGATGCTATTGCCGCTTGTATCATTGACAGTAACCGTTTCATCTAATACCGGGCCGTTATCCGTCATCGTTACCGTTATCTGACTGCTCGATGATTTACTGACCGTACCATCTATTGTACTGCCATCAGACAATACGACAGTCACATCATCACCAACCGAAAAAGCAGTGGCAGTTTCGATATCTACCGCCATTTTCCCATCGATAGAAAGGATGAGTAATGCGCCATTTTCCCGCATAACATCTGTCACATTGCTGCCCTGGGAGGCATATATTCTTTTTACACGCCCGGCAATATATGTATCAATAGTTTCCGTCGTATCACTGTCCAAATCGTTAAGTTCGGCATCAATTTCCTCGATTTCACTCTGTACCGATGCCATCTTAGCTAAGATAGAATTAGCATCAAGGGTGGCCAGTACATCACCTTCGGCTACCGTATCGCCACTTTCAACCAATACTTCATTGACAGTAATATCAGAGGGAATCGTAATATTCTCTGCCGTCGCTGTTGCGATATTACCTGAACCAACTACCGTTGTCGCAATACTTCCGGTTTGGGCCGTTGCCGATTCTATCGTCGTGGTGCCCTCAGACACTTCTCCTGCAGAAGCACTCCTTAAATAGAATATACCCCCGCCTACTGCTGCAAGGATAAAAATACCTACTGTTATAATTGCTTTCTTTTTTTTCTTCCAGATTTCGGGAACTGTTTTTTTAAACATAACATTCCACTTTTTCATCTTGTTATCGGAACTGTCCGGA